>JAABUY010000212.1_pt1 | contig 116433 bp, 117 predicted proteins | sample 5560271 | NCBI WGS metagenome assembly JAABUY01 (sample SAMN10711886, study PRJNA513374) | rock metagenome | isolation source: Antarctica rocks | place: Antarctica: Victoria Land, University Valley | reverse complement strand
AGGAAAAGACGTTTCAGTAAGGGCTTTTTGTGGGACATGGACGTAGCAATAGTTTTGACAGGATGATAGCGCTAGAGCCCTTTAGGCGTAGTGCCTCCGGGCGGAATAAATTACCTACCTACCTATTTATCATCCTCTTGTATCATTCGGCTGTAGATGCTCAATCTTGAGACCAATTGATGCCATTACATTTCTGTCACCATCACGGGTGGAGTGCCTTCATGAGTAAGCGTATTGGGGTCCATATGCACACACAAACACCGATCACCCTATCCAGAGCCGATCAATTGCATATTTGTCACTGTACCACAAGGCTGGACGACCCTGGGTTCTCTTTTGCATTGCTTTTGTCCGCGGAAGGGGTTCAGAGTTCAGGATTCAACGTGAATGCAGTGGCAGAATGGCCGGGGTGTAGCTCAGAAGAGAGGAAGGGTGATATATCGTGGAGTGTTATATGTAGGGAAATCTGAAATTGGTGAGTGGAGATGGTGTAGGGAGTATCTATCTATATCATTAGGCGTCAATGTCGTCTATACGAACCTGCCATCCATCGCATCCGTCAACGTGGATACTTCCGGTACCTTCAACAGCAACCAGCCGCGGCCCTCTCCTTATCGACATCGGCCCAACATCCCCTCCCAGGGTCCCAGGCACACCTTGCCCTTCTTCTCCTTGTCCAGGCTGTGGGCTCCGTACGTTCCACAAACCCATTCCTCAACCTGCAGCCCGTCGGGTAAACCAAACTCCGCCTCTTCACCGCACCAATTCAGCACCGTGATCCACGTCCCACCATGCTCGCCCGTCCTCGTGTACGCAAGAACTGTTTCGTGATTCTGGTCGACAATGTGGAAGTCGCCGTAAACGAAGACATCCTTGTGCTTCTTCCGGAGGGCGATGCAGAGTTGCCAGAAGCCGTAGACAGATGGTTGATCGCCTGAGTAGGGATGAGATTGGAGTAGGAGTTGGGCCTCGGCATTTACGGTGGCGCAGTCTTCGTTAACGCGCATCCAGGGCTTGACACCCTCTGCGCAAAAGCCCGCGTTGGGGCCCGCCGTCCACTGCACCGGCGTTCGCGAATGATCGCGGGCTTTGCGCTGCAGGATGGTACGTGCTCCGTCGAGTTTGGTTGAGTTCGGGGTTGTGCCGTCGGGGCCGTACAGCGCTTTGCTCTTTTTCCAGAAATTGATCGCTTCAATGTCCTTGTAGTCTGTTTCGGGATCCCAGCTTTTGGGCACGTTGCGCATTCCCAGTTCTTCGCCTTGGAAGACGTACAAGGTGCCGGCTAGGGTGATCTGCATCAGGGCGAGAAGCTTGGCGGAGCGTTCGCGGAAGGCGTCGCTGTCGTCGGCATAGCGCGAGACCGAGCGCGGGTTGTCGTGGTTCTCGACGAAGACGGTGTTCCAGCCGTCGCGCTCAATCATGGCACGCTGCCACTTGTTGATAATGCCGCGCAGGTCTTTGAGTGACCACTCCTGGAGGGTGAAGCGGAATTGCCCTGGTACGTTGTCGACGTTCACAATGTCGAAGATGAAGATCATGTTCAGTTCGCCGGCTTTGCTGTTGACGCTTCGGAGGACTTCGTCGATGTTGCTGACGCCAGGCATCTCACCCACTGTGATGGCGTCATATTTGCTAAGGACTTGCCGGTTCATTTCTTTGAGGTACTCGTGCAAGCGCGGGCCATTGACATAATATTTGCTGCCTGGCTGGTATCTATGGTCCAACAGGACGGGATCGGCATCTGGAAATGTCTGGACTTTCGAGATAAGGTTGATGACATCCATCCGATATCCACATGCTCCACGTTTCAGCCAAAAGTGCATCACATCGTGGACAGCTTCTCGAACTTTGGGGTTTTCCCAGTTTAGATCGGGTTGCTCTGGGGTAAAGAGGGATAGGTAGTACTCGTCTGTGGTTTTGTCGTACGTCCATGCACTGTTGGCTTCGCCCAGGATCTGACTCCAGTTGTTTGGTGGTTCGGGATTGCCATCTTTATCCCGCCTGGCTTTCTTCCAGATGTACCAATCGCGTTTAGGGTTGTTTAGAGAGCTCCGAGACTCAAGAAACCAGTCATGCTAATTTCATCAATACTGATTTTCTATGCCGAGAAGTCTACGGCGATAGCTTGGTACCTGGTTGGATGTGTGGTTGACGACAAGGTCCATCATGAGCTTCATACCCCTTTCTTTCAGTCCCGCAATCAGATGGTCGACATCTTCTAGCGTGCCGTAAATTGGGTCGATGGCCTTGTAGTCGGCTATATCGTATCCCATATCCGCCTGCGGACTTTTGTATACTGCACATCGTGAGTTGCTAGTCCTCAAGCAAGGCGGTCATGCATATTACTTGGTGAGACCCATAATATGTCGATGCCAAGGTCTTTGAGATAGTCCAGCTTAGAAGTGATCCCCTTCACATCGCCCCAGCCGTCGCCATTGGTGTCTAAAAAGGAAGCCGGGTAAACCTACAAGGTCAATCGGCCATTTCTACTAGGGATGTGGCAGAGAAGAGGATTGTATACTTGATAAACAATAGCTTCTTTCCACCATCGGTGCTGTTCCGTACCCGTCAAAGACATCATCCAAGGCTCTACGAAGTGTTGCTCATTGACCACGGTAACATTTACATCTAAGAATGTGACAGGCACAGAGAAACTGCGAGGCAGTTTTAATTCAACCTTGGCTGGATGTGAGCATCATTCCACTGCCGGGCCGGGCCGTAAAGTTAGATTAGTTGATCCGCTCCGACCTGATAACCGTTAGCGGGCTAGCTTTGCTCAAAGTGGACTAGCCTGTTTATCCTCAGAATTACCTAATACGAAAGGACCCTTGCGTGAGCGGGGCCACAAGCAAGTACCTGGTAACTTGGCCGTCAATCATCAAAGTCACAAGCACCTCAGAAGTAAGGTAGTACGAGGGTATCACTACCACGGCTGAACGGGTAGCGGAGAGAGATAGATACCTCAGGTTAGAAGTGAAAGAGTATCGGAACTCTCTCTGCCTTCCTTGAGTGTCGATGGGAATATCCGGCCAAGGTTTTACTTATGGCCGTAGCTATGAAGTGGAACAACGAAGATTCATGGATGCCACCAGACTGCATTTCTTCGCCTGCTGCCAGAGCTCTGGCAGAGATTTCGCTGAGTGAAGGACTGGCGATCTCAGGTTCATGTAGGAGTACGGACGGTCATCTACATGGAGTACTATCACAACTTCGGCCGCTCTCCGCTCGATTTCAGATATGATCTGATCTGGCACTCTCCCGTCTGTAGAGACGAACCCTTCCGGCAGCAATTGCCTTCAAGAAATTCTCCTCACTTTCTTTTCGAAATATTGTAACTGTTACCAGGGCTTGTTCAATGAAGTTTTCGTACATCATTTTTTATTGAAAGCTGCACTCGGATTTACCCGTTTCCCAAGACGTCATCCTGTCTGAGATTTTTCCCTGCTAGAATTGAAAAAACATCTCCGTTATCGAGCACGGTTGTCGCGGAGCCTGGCATTTGGCTGATGCCGATAGCATCGAGCCGGTTAGCGAGCGACGACAGGTGGACTGTCTCGTGGGCACTGACAGCGCTGTAACGTTGCAGCGTCTGGAGTGCTCTACTTTGGCTTGATGGCGTGGATAGTGGCGCTTTCAGCGCACCAACCCACGGAGAGCGTGCGGTTGCTAACTCACGCCGGATAAGCCACCTAGAGGTGGCATTCTAAGCAATCGCTATCAGCGGCCCGCTCTTTAGGTTGCCCTTACAGTTGTGGGGTCAGACAAAGGCTGCCGTTTTACGGTTCATCTCGCCGACATTGGTCGCCACTAAGTTATCGCCTCGTAGTTGCAGTACTACACGAATGGAGTGGTATGGCCCTACCCTGCTGCAAGCCTCGAGACTGCTCGGTACGATATCGTTTACCCGGTATGCCCAATGAATGATGGGAATGCGAGACGATCACCCGCCAAGGCCCCTGCTTCGTCGGTGAGTTGTGACAGGAAAACGGTTGATTTCCGCTATCCAGTCTGTGGAATGCTTCGCATCGCGCAGCCCACGTGGCGCTCGAGGCTTCGAGTCATGGCCAATTTTCTCCGTATTTAAGCTTCTTTCTTTTCTTCTTTTCGTGTCCTTCTTCAGCCGTTCCTCCCTCATCTCCCTTGACCGTGTCACTGTCGCAGCGATTGGTAGTACTATACCCCTAAACACCGAATTCGCTACTACGACTGTGCTCGACTGTGGTACCTCGCGCACGTTCTCACTTATATTATACCACGCGCAACGAGGCTCTGTGTCTCCAAATACAAGCATGGGGGCCTTGTACGAGAAACCAGTGTCGATGGTGGACGCCACCCCGAGATGCAGTGGCTCAGATGATACCCTGGAACCAATTGACCGAGCGGCGGAGAAGCGGCTATTGCGGAAGCTGGATCTTCATGTTCTGCCCATGATATCATTTCTATACATGTTGGCATTCGTTGATCGGATCAATATCGGCAATGCTCGAATTCAGGGCCTCGAAAAGGACCTCCATATGTCTGGTCAGGATTATAATATCGCGCTCTTCGTCTTCTTCGTCCCCTACATTCTCCTCGAGGTACCGAGCAATATCATCCTGAAGAAGGTTGCCCCCTCAACATGGCTGAGTGTTCTAATGTTCATCTGGGGTACGATCTCGTCAACCTTACACCTGCACCGGCTGACAGAAGAACATAGGGGTAATCACTGTATGCATGGGACTGACTAAGAGTTACGCTGGCTTGGTTGTCTGTCGATTTCTCTTAGGTTGCTTTGAAGCCGGCTTCTTTCCTGGTATCATGCCTCAACCCATCTCGAATGTCCGGCATATTAACCTTTACAGGTTGCCTGTATCTGATTTCGATGTATTACAAGCGGTACGAGCTGCAATGGAGATTCAATATCTTCTTCGGCTGTGTCATTCTTGCTGGAGCGTGGGGCGGAGTAAGTGAAACCTTTGCCTTTGTCCTTCACAGCGTAGCTAAACTGCGGCAGCTGTTCGCTTATGCGCTTGCAAACATGGCAGGAGTTAGGGGATATAATGGCTGGCGGTGGATCTTCATCATCGAAGGGCTTCTCACCACTGTCGTTGCAGCGCTGGGTAAGTTCTTCATAGTCGATTGGCCCGAGACTTCGAAGTTCCTCAGCCCTGAAGAACGGGCATTGCTCCTTCGCCGGTTGAGAGAAGAGGCTGCAGAAGCAAGAATGGACACGCTTGACAGAAAAGCTACGAAACGCATACTCAGTGACTGGAAGATATATATCGGGTAGGCTCCCTACCCTCACAACCCCACACGAACCATGCTGAGACACATAGCACATTGATGTATTTTGGGGTTGTCGTTACTGGCTATTCGGTATCCTTCTTTACCCCAACGATCCTCAGTCAACTCGGCTGGACGGCCGTCCGCGCGCAGGTCCTCTCTATCCCTATCTATGTCGTGGCCTGCATCACCAATCTGATCGCCGCGGTGTGCACCGACCGTCTCCGACACCGGTACGCCTTCACCATGCTGGGCGTTTTCATCGCAACGATCGGCTACATTCTACTATTCGCCCAGAGATCGGTACCTGTATCTGTCCGCTATCTCGCGCTCTACCTCATCACGTCCGGCGCATACATCACTCAACCCATCACCCTGATCTGGCTTGCAAACAACATGGGCGGCCACTATAAACGGTCCGTTGCGGCCGCCGTTCAGATCGGTTTCGGTAACGCCGGGGGCATCGTCGCCAGTAACATCTTCATCACCTCGCAGGCGCCGACGTATCCGGTCGGTTACGGCGTCTGTCTAGGCATGCTTTGGTTGTGTGGTATCTCGTGTACGGTATTCTTTGTCGGCCTCTGGATGGAGAATCAGAAGCGAGACAGGGGAGAGAGGGACCAGAGGCTCCAACTTCCGTCGGGTGAGCTGGCAAATTTGGGAGATTCTCACCCGAGATTCAGATTTGCATATTAGGGTTTGCGACGCACCGGTGATCATATCACAGTGTGTGCGGGTACGAGGTTTGGTACGGTATGACTAACACGATTTGTTCCTTTTCACTATCATCGCTATCCATCTTTTTCCCCAGGTGCTGGGCAAAGACGGTCGTTCCACATCCCTAGCTTCACAAGCATTCTAGTCACATCTCTTCCAACGGGTGGAGCGTTATTCATTTCGGTAGACCACATCATCAATCTATCCCCTTACACCATCGTTATCACATCGCATAAACACTCCTCTACATACCAATCCTCCCCTCGGCTCCTTACAACGCCTCCGTACAACGTCGTCTAAACACAACGTACCACAACACCCACTCACCCGACCAACGCCCCCCAACTCAGGCGCCACCCGACACCGTTGAACATCGTAGCCTTGCCCTTCGACAGCGTCATCCCTCCCAACGAGCCCCAGCCAATCGCATCGCACGCGATCTCCACTCACGGCATGCACGTACCCGTCTCCCTGCCAGGCTCCCCGCATACGACCCCCGACTCCCGACTTCTGATCTTGGTCTCACTTTCCCGTACCCGTCTTCCTGTTCCGGTATCCGGGTTTCGGCTGAGGACCAGATCGAGGTCTACACCCGATTCCTGGTCGCCGTATCGCATCGACTCGACTCGATCCGACGGCGTATCCGACACAAGTCGGGTCGACCGACCCTCCTATTTCTGTGTTGCTATCGTAGTACCTTACTCTGGAAGGGGATGCGGGTTTCCTCATTCCCTTTTTAGACAGGTTTTTGGATCGTACGTGAAAGGATCGCCAGTCAGGGACCACTTTTATGGAAGTCAAGAGAGGAGAGACCAATACCAATACCCAACAGTCAGTAGCCATACTCGTACGTATGGAGCTCCCTTATACACATCCACCACACGGCGTCCTACGCTCCTACCTTAGTGAACGGCTCCAACCCGCGCCCTCTCAGAGCAGAGCAGACCTGACACCGTCTTCCCCTTCTCCCGTCCCCTTCCCCGCCCCTGTGCACCTACCCACCCACTCATTCACTCACCATCTGCCCGCTCGCGTCACTCGCCCACTGACCGTCTACCCACTCGCATCCTCGCTTACTCGGTTGCCCGCCCGCCCGCACTCACCTACCCGCTCCCAACCAGAAAACTGACCCTCTCGTTCCCGGTCCCTCCCCATTCATCGTCCACCCTCCCTTCCCCACCCCGCCCCCTCCAATATCCCCCATCATCATGACCATCCTACCTACCTGGGGCATCGGGAGAGCCGTGATCAGTAGGTAAGGTTAGCAAAGGCGCACTGATCGACAAGCGTCGTGCCGCACTGCACATACGAGTGTACGTAGCAACGACAGCGAAAGAAAGAGCGGATGGGACAACAGAGCAGAGCAGAGGGGGAAAAGCGGCTTCTGTGCGAATTCGGGGTGGATGTGGGCTGAGGTTTGCTATCGTGGAGATGCTGTGATGCACTGCCTCACAGTGCTTCGTCGACAGGGTACCGCGACAGATATCGCCGGGACGGTGAGGAAGACTCATTCACTTGCTCACTTACTCACTCACGGTGAAAGGTCCAGACATCCTTGTTGGTTAGTGCCATTGCTGCGGGATGAATCTCTTCGTTTCGAAACAGACATGTACATGCAAACCCAAGTGCATCTATGTTTATACAAGTAGGAAAATGTAGTCAGCGAGCGATCTCTCGCCCTTCGGGAAGTACTGAATACAAGGGGTGCTGTGATTCCCGTCCTCCCGTCTCGTGTCCGCCGCGGCTTCGGGTCGAACAAAGTAGCCCTTTCCTCCTACTCACCCCCCTCACACACCCGCAGAGAAAGGAAAGGAAAAGAAAAGAACCGGCGGGGCAAATCAGCTTCGTCCGCTTCGGAGGTGTTCACGACAGGTCAACGACTCCCAAGTTCCCCAAGGCCGACGGTCCACAAATCATCACCCGCGCAAGGGACGTCCGCTCAGCTGAAGACCTTCTCCAAGACCTTGACGAATTTATTCCTGCATACAACACCCCATCAGCTCTACACGCGCAAGACAAGGGAAAGAAAAGCAAACGAAAGCCCTTACCTCGGCGGCCTAGGCACATAATTCCGAGTATACTCCTCGATCTCAGGCACATCCCTCAGCAAATCGACCTCCTCGGGCTTCAACCAGCGAGTCTTCTTGACGAGTTTCCAGCCGACAAACAGAACGGGGAAGACGCCGATCATGGCGTAGCTGAAGAGGAAGGTGGGCACGTCCCAGTTGCCGGGCAGGAAGACGGTGTAGCCGCCGACGAAGGTCATGATGAAGCAGCCCGTCAGCGCGTACCACGCCGCGTAGGGTTGGCCCCAGCCCTTGTGCGGGAGCGAGTCGCGCGAGAGGCCTTGGGCTTGGCAGGCGCGCATGAAGTGGATGAAGGTGTAGGCCATGACGGAGAAGTTGATTAGTTGCGAGGCTGTGACCTGTGCGCGAGGGGGTACGTCAGTATTTGGTGGGCTGTCGGCGGGGTTGATGTGGTTGTGGCGTGACGTGAAGGGACGGGACGGGACGGGCCGGGACGGGAGGGGGAACGGCGGCTGGGACGGAGGGGAGACTCACCAAATTGACGAACCACTGCAGCACGACCGAAGCGCTATTCGACACCTGAAGGAAACTCAGCAGCGAGATCAGCAGCACGACGAAGACGCAATACACCGGCACGCCGTTACGCGTGCAGCGGGTCAGGAAGCGCGGCGCCTTGCCCTCGAGCGCGAGGCCGAATAGACTGCGACTGGCACAGTAGACGTAACTATTACCGGCGCTGAAGGCAGCCGTGAGAACCATGGCGTTGACGATATCCGGAAGGACGTGGATCTTCAACCGATTCATGGCGACGACGTAGGGACTGGCAGCCGCACCGGGCAAGCCGGCCGAGAAGGCGTTGTGGAGCTCCTTGTCGTTGTAAGGGACGTTGATGCCGACGGCCAAGCTGCCGAGGACGAAGAAGGCCGTCAGGCGGTAGAAGACGGCGCTGTAGGCGCGCGGCATCACCACGCGCGGGTTCTCCGCCTCGCCCGCCGCCATGCTGACGTAGTCCGGCCCCGCGATCGTGAAGCTGGCTTGGATCAGGCACTGCAGGAAGCCGAGGAAGCGGCCGAGGGAGCCCGTCTTGTACAGTTCGGCGAAGGAACCGGGGTTTTGCCAGTAGCGGAAGCCGAACCGGTCGTGCAGCGGGTTGCCGCCCAGCATGGTGACGAAGGTGTACAGGATCAGGCCGACGATCAGGATGACTTTGCCGAGCGCGAGCCAGAATTCGGATTCGCCGTACCATTTGACGGCGAAGACGTTGATCAGTCTGTAGAGGGTCAGATGCCGGCTTTGGTCGTTTGCATAATCTACAAGCACTCATACGAGCGCGCGAGAAAGGGGCAGGGAAAGTGTGCAACGTACCCGTACAGAACGATGACGATGGCGATGATGCCTCCAGCCGGCACGGCGGTGCTCCAGTAGTGGATGATGACGTTACAAGCGACAATCTCGAACGGCACCAGGGCCGCTTCGAAGACGAAGAAGTTGTAGCCGGCAGCGACGCCGAAGGCTTCGTCGACGTAGCGTCCCGCGAACCGGATAAAGGGCGAGGAGATGGGCAGGTACGTGACCATTTCCGCCATACCTAGATGGACGCCACAGGTCATGGTCAGTATCCAGACAACTTCAAGCTTGGAGTTGGGCTTAGGATTGGCAATATCGGCGGCGAAACGATTGGCGGTTGGTGCTTTGGGCATTCATTGACTTGGACGTATGGTGTGTATGCTTTCCCTGTCGCCATGCTCGTTGGTTGTGCATTGGGCAATCCCTTCCGTGACGACTGTTGATTGGTGCGTTGGGCAATCCTGGCTTTGCTTCCGTTGGCTTGTCGCTGGGTGCTCCAGGCCGTCTGTTGCGGGTCGGGTAGGAGGCCAGACGTGCTCACACGATCACGAGTAGAAATTGGACGACATACAGTTTGTAACGGCCAAGATAAATGTGCACCTAGAATCGCACAGGTATATTATAAGACACTTAGTTGTTCCTCACAACGTACAGAAAAGCAAGGACGCAAGGAGGGACAAAGAAGGGGCAGGAGGGTTCCAGCTCTGCCAATCCAGCCCGTTGCCTTTCTCACTTGCCGCCACTCCCTCTCTCTTCACCAAACTTGTCTCTTAACTTATCGTGTTCCATCCGATGCCATAGCCTTCGCGCCTTACCAGACCATACCACCCATCACACACCAAGAAAACCAACTTACCACAGCGTAAATGCAAGGAATAAACTCCCAGGCCCTCCATTGATCAACCCGTGCCCAATTTGCACGTACAGCGCCGTCCCGATTGTACCGCCAATGCCGATCAGCTGGATGTGTCTTGGTTTCAACTTCCTGTGCGTGCTGTCGTAGATCGGTTTCAATTGACTCTCGTTGTCGGAAGGGGAGGATGAGGCCCGGGGCGTGTAGGTGTTGCCCAGTGCTGGGTCATCGGCGACACCTTTGGCCACAGGTGTTTGGACGAATTGCGTAGTCGCAGGAATGTGCTCCTTCTCCGAGAAGCGGCCGTGGTCGATGGCGGTGGAAGCCATCGTTCGAATTGGCCCTATGGTTATCAATGGGGTGAATATGATAGTGGTAAGAGGGAAGGAGGAGTAAAGGGTAGTGGGACTATTTATGTATATGGTGGTTTCCCCGAGGCTGAGAAACGCCACCGCCCTGTGTCGGTGTGGGGGGAGACAAGGAAGTCAAGTTTTCTGCCGGATGGAAGGACCCCAAGATCTCATGGCTAGATTTGACGTAGTAATAAACCGTGCAGTAGTGACATGTTAAGTTGTGAATATGCCCGCCAGGCCGCCAATCGCGACATCTCTCAGGGTCTTAAACCTCGCTAGTCGTCTTGACGTCTCGACGCCGGTGAACTTAGATAATCATAAAGGCCATGACGGCAGTTGAAAGAAGCAAGTCCTCGGGACTGTTGAGAGGGTCCGTTAAAATATGTAACGTCATCATTATGAACTTGTTAATAATCATGAGAAGTAATTATTGTAAGTCATTGCTCGGAATAATAATAGGAGCGAGCCACTCTGTGCTGGGGACTGGGCCGATCTCGACTTTGGTCGCGGGACACTTACCGAGGTATCTTAAAGAGGCCTATTGCTAAACATACACGGACCATCCCGAACCCTAAGGGAACAATCCGAACTTGATCGAGTGGCATCAGAGATGAGTGGGCCGCTGATTGCATGTCGTATACTGCACTTTTATCGAAGCTTCTGACGCCGTGTTATTGCTATTGCTATTGCTCTTCGGCACTGGATTGTACGTTAGTATACCAGATTCATGTTGGTGGAGCTTGATTAAGGCCCACGTGAGAACCCGTACCTAGGTACCAAGGTACGAATATATTTGACTTGACCGTGCCACCTTATGGGCATGTTCTAACGACATACTTCCCGCCGTCCGAGCGTCTGATAAGTCATAATGTGAGGTATGAATTTTTTTGAAGCTCTCCTGACGTGAAATGGGCTAGAGAAAGCCGTTTAGACCCTGTCCTTGCGTTGATACAGCGTAGATCTCCGGCGAGCCCAGACTATTCCGAAGAAAGAGTATCACTTGCTGAGGTATACCCAGTCGTGGGGACATCCATTTACATTTGCCTCTTGATTTCCAGTTCCCTCGCAGCCTTGACGTGTAGCCTACCTTCGAACTTGTCCGCAAACCGCTCTTTCCGCATCCTAAAGGCTTTCGGAAACCAGGAATCTAGCTCCCTGTCATCGGTGCCGAATAGCACCTCTGTCAACGCTTTGGCGCATAGGTAGCATAGCACCATGCCATGGCCTTGGAAGGATGCTGCTATATAGAGACCCTCTTGCTCAGGCACATGGCCGACTAGGGGAAACCCATCTGCTGAGTAACCCATGATCCCAGACCACCCTCTACGGATCCGTCCTGCCGGGTCATCCTCGTCCCAGTTATCCCCGAAATAGACTGTTGTCTCTCTCAGATACGCGATGATGACGGGATCTGTTGTTGTATCATCTGTTGTACCATATTCGTAGAGACCCTCTTCCACTGCTTTAGTCAACCCACCACCGATGACTATGTCTGCCGCATGCTTCGAGCCTGATGGCTGTGGGATCATGTACTCATATCCGTTATCGTAGATGAAAGAATATGTAGTGGGTAGGCCACCTTTCGGCATGCTCCTTCCAGGTCGGTGTGCTGTGACATGACCGCGCAAAGGAACGATAACGCCTTGCAACGGCGGATACAAATGTGCTGTATACCCATTGGTGGCGAGTACGAGCTTTCGTGCTGCTATTTCGCCCCTTGCCGTCTGTACTATTCATTTCTGTCCATGGCCTGGAGTGTCCGCTGCCCGGGATATTGAAGTGACAGGGGTGTTCGTTTGTAAGTTTAGCCCTTTGGCCAGGGCCAGCTTGAGAATGCCTACTACAAGCTTGTATGCACTCAAGCTTCCTGCTTGATATGAGATCGCCCCAAGTGCGCCGGGGGTAAGATACCTCCGACGTGCTTCTTCAGGGCCCCAAAACTTGTACTGCGCTACCGGGTCGTCTGCTCCCATCACTCTGCGCATGAACTGAATAGCTTCCACGGCTTGATCCCACTGTCCCTGGTCGTACACCACATCAACCGTTTCGAGCTCCCTGGAGTCACATTCAATGCCATGGGTCCTAGCAAAGGCATGCACAGCTTTGATGCAGTCAAACTCGAACCGTGCGACCTGGATCGCTTGCACAACGCCGAGTGATCTTGCATTGTCCACGAAAGAACGATACGAGGCGGCTTTGGTGTGACCACCTACCATGGACGGAACATGTCATAGCCCGCGGATTGCCAAGCGATCAAGAGACTCACCATTCCTCCCAGTCGCACCGCTGCAAGCCTGTCTGGCCTCTAGCATCACCACCTTCGTACCTGGCAAGCGCTCCAATATGTTGTAGACGATACATGACCCGCTAATACCGGAGCCAATGACGGCTATGTCTGCTACTTCGGGCAGGGACGGAGTCGAGCGAAGGTCAGCTATAGCATCTGGAGGATCTTGCCAGTATGAGATTGTGGGATTGGGGCGAGGCAGGCCTGGAGCCACAGCCGCTCGTTTGTCCATCTTGCCGTAAGGTGTATGATACGATCCTTGTGGCAAACACAAATAATAGGGAAGCAAAGTTGAACCGGAGTAGAGTGGTGTTGCTCAAGCTGCGGGCCTTGAGGCAGGTGTCCCGTTCTGCTGTTGGCTGTTGCGTACCTCGCACCTCCGCGATCCCGATGATGAGATCGTGTCAGTCTATGCAAATAACAGCTGTCAAGAATATGCTTATTGATGTTCGAGGAATTAACGCCGGTTTAACGAGGTTCCAAGCTCCAAGCTCCAAGCTCCAAGCTCCAAGCTTCAAGCTTTCAACTTCAAGCTTACCTAAGCTCCAAGTTCCATCCAGACCGACCTCGTGGCTACCTTATACTGTGGCTGTCAAGACAGCATTCGCCTTCGTCGACATTCGACTTCGGCTTTCGGCATTCGACTTCGGCTTTCGGCATTCGACCATCCGGAACCACTCTCTATAAGGTACAGGAAGGTAACTCAGGCAGGCACATTTCCACATTGCCAGGAACAATGGTGTTGCGGATCAGGAACGTGGGATACATTATTGGTTCATCTCACCCCACCAAGTACCTCGTCCATACACGTGCTTGTAGCCTTCACCTTCATACGCCTAATCCGCAACCCCGCCCAAATCTGAGGCGTTCTCGATGCCCACCACCTCATCTTTGCTTCTTTCACTCAGTACCAACATGCCCAAGAGGCGCCATCGGAAGGCGCTGAAGCTGCGCTCGTCCCCTGCACGACCCCAAAGACAATCATGTATTACGGACGACTACCTCCTGGGTCAACTGGAACCTGGATGGCTCGAATATAAAACCAGGCTCGTCCCTGACTGGACGAGCCCTCTGTGATGTACGGTCCGCCAAGCTCGCAATCGTTTATAAGTGAGCACACGTTGTTCCCCACTGAGAGGGACAGAGAGCTGACCATCATAGAGCCCCACCCGACCATTGAGAAACTGACAACATGCGCCTCTTGGAGCTTGCACTGGGTGCTACCGCCCTCTGCATCACACTTCTCGACCCAGTGTCTGCTGATTGCGTCGACGACTCAAACAAATATTCGCATGTCGCAGTCTTCAGCATTGACGGCTTCCACAGCAGTGATGTCGAAAAGTACGTAGCTCTGAGGAAATCCTCCACCATAGCAAAGCTACTTCGCACCGGATACGAATACACGGACGCCTTCACCTCCGCGCCTTCGGACTCCTTTCCGGGGACTATGAACCAATTCACGGGGGCGTCACCGAGGACCACCGGCGTCTGGTACGATGATACTTACGATCGGACTTTCTTCGCTGCTGGAAGTAACTGCTCTGGAGCACCGGGCAGCGAGGGTAAATTCATCATACTCGAGCTACAACATCTTGGCTGACCCCTTTTCCAATGCAGTGGCGTACGATGAATCCATCGACTATAATTCTACCGCACTCTTCTCGGGCGGCATAGACCCTGCTAATCTGCCAGAAGCATTGGTCAATGGCAAATGTACTGCCATTTACCCGCATTCACGTCTTCGTGTCAACACCGTTTTCGAGGTCGTACATTCGAAGGGCAAGGAGACTGCGTATACCGACAAGCACCCGGCTTATGGTATTGTAAGGGGTCCTAGTGGGCAGGGTCTTTCCGAAGGATATTTCCCGGAGATAGCGGCTGTCGCGAATAGGGTCGATGCGACCATTGCGTACGATCAGCTTCACGTGGACGCTTACTTGGACTGGCTGGATGGTACCAGCCCCAAGAATGCCGAAGGAAGCTTGAAGGGGGTCCCCACGCTATTTGGAGGCAACTTTCAGTCTGGTGATTCAAGGTCGGATCCACTGTCCAGGGACGTCAGCGCTGATTCGAAATAGTTTCGGTTGCTGAGAAGACGAAAGGATATCAGGCTGGAGATGAGAACGCGTTCACACCGGATTTACTGAGAGCCATTGACTTCGTGGACGCTTCTCTTGGCAAGGTCGTGGACAAATTGAAGAGCAAGGGCCTTCTCGAAGATACCCTAATCATCGTTGCTTCCAAGCATGGCCAGGCTCCGATCGATCCGACCAAACACAGAAAGATTGCCCCCAAGGCCGTCACCAACGCGACCAAGGTCGAGGTTGCATTTCAGACGGTAAGTCATCTCCGTGTACTTGAAATTAATATAAGGTCGCTAATTGGGAACAGTCTGACGACGTTGCACTTATCTTCCTCAAGAACCAAAAGGATACCGAGACAGCAGTCGACAACCTAAACCGAGACCGCAACAGCTTAGGGATCCAGGACATCATCTATGGGGAGAGACTCACGTCCCTTGGCTTCGGTGATCCTTCCAAAGACCCTGCTGTGCCAGATATCATTGTCAGGCCCGACCTGGGGGTGATCTACACAACCAGCAACGCCAAGATCGCCGAACACGGCGGTTTGAGTGATGATGACCGGTAAGCCCAATGACCATCAGCCTGCTCGAGGAAGAGAACTAATGAACATGGTGCCGCATAGAAAGGTAGCATGCTTTGTGAGCAATCCGAAACTGCGACCGACAAAATACCTATGTGAAGTCTCGACGAGACAAGTCGCTCCCACCATCTTAAAAGCTTTGGGTTATAACCCGAAGGAGCTGCAAGGTGTAGTGGCCGAGGACACTCATGTCTTGCCCGGCTTCTGAAGCGGAAAGGTTAGGCAGGAAGCATGTACACAACACAGAACCTACATATAATAATACAATACACTGTATAGCAGCACCCTCTATCCTCATACTCTACCTTTCGTGTAGGATGATTCTCATCCTTTGCAGCCTCAACATCCAACGTACAGTAGCATTGCAAGATTTCGCATCATGCTATATCCCTTGCCCCGAAATTCAAGGGTCGTCATACCCTTAGGGCGCTACGCTGGCGGATATGGCAGCCACATGTGTAATCGGGAACTGGCTTAACTGGCTTAACTGGCTTAACTGGCTTAACTGGCTACCTAAGTCACTGCAACGCCAGGAGGAGACTGAGATGCTGCTCAGCTCACTAAGTTACTACTACCGACAACCTTTGACGGGAGGCGCACGTACCAGGTAGGTACTTCGTACGAAGTACCTTCGGAAGCTGGGGGCAAATACCCGGCACGGTTCACACGCCACAAGCGCCTGCACACTAATGTGCGCGTGACGTTAACGCCCTAATTCGACGACATCGTTTCAAAGTCCTTCCGCTCGGAGCCTCGCGCCTGAGCAGCCACGAGGCAGCGTCAACGTATGTATAACTACCTAGTAGATTGCTAGGATGGATGCAAGCTACCTTACCTACCAACATGCAACCTACCTACCTACATGCAAGCCAGGTGCATGCGAGCATCTGCGTCGCGAAGTTTCAAGCTAGATTCCACAACCCACACCCGGGCCGGAGGAGCTACATTCGCCCCAAGACTGGGTCGAACTGGTCTATTGGAAGGATGATATGGAATCCAGAAGGATCGCAGTGGTATGAGGAGGCTCCGTGCAAGGCCGTGAAAGCTTGTCTCTGCTCCTCGCTCGGTGTCACGCCTATGATACGAAATCCAGAAGGATCACAATGGTATGAAGAGGCTCCGTGTAACGCCGCGAGAAGCTTGTCCCTTTCCATTTCGCTTACCGGGGCAAGCCCCCCAGCGCGCATGCCCTTGAGACCTGTGCAAGATGCTGCTCTTGCGACGATCGGTCACGTGCCTAGTTTGTCGCGCGCGTGTGATATCGTTGCTTACTCATCTCTTACTAAGCGCCCCTATTTATGTCTTAGTCATCATTTCCTATATATACTCTACATAGCGTAAACGAATAGGAACAACTTTCTACCTGGTACGGACCGATTCACACGCGTCGGACAGCATGATGTCGTCGCAAGATCACAAGTACCAGGCGTTGAAAACAATATTCTGCGTGTTTGGGATCGGTTGGGTCCTCTGATCTGGGTGCGTATGTGTCTGGATGGGTTTCACTATAGTCTATATCTATCGCTAACTAAACGTACAGCAGTAAGATCAATCAGCGGACATCAAGCAACAAACTCCAAGCTCCTTGCTTGCTCATCCAATCCATGGCTCATTATCGTTTCGTGGTCGTGGAGGCATCCGTGCAGTGTAGCCCTGTCGGGGGTCCCCTCCGACTAGCGTGGGCCCCTGGATCAAGGACGTCTCAGCCGAGAGGGTCTCCCCTTCAGTGAGGATTCATAGGGAGGATACTTCCCTAGTTTGAGCACGGTCCGGCCGGCCAGGCTCTGTCTCTAGATGCTTATACCCCCTGCTCCATTGTTCCAGATACGTCGACATGTCCTGTTGTCTGGAACTGGAGGTCCCCTGACCGGTTGCGGCGAAGGCCTCGGAGGGGTTGACCTCTCGGAGGTACTCGTTGACTCGGCGGGACTGTTGGCATGCTCGACACCCTCCTTCGGAGTGAGGCCACTGGGATCGGTGGACGTTGGAAGAGCTATGGTCCATGGCCGAGTTAGCGGCTGCGCTTGGCACGATTGTGATCCGGGGGGTAACTGTCCAACAGCTTTGGATGTCGCGGTGGACACTTGCCTCATGTTGGAGAAATATCTCTTGACAAGTTTTTGAAGGTTGAAGGTACAGACTTCCGATCTCCAAAGTCTTGATGGCTTCGAGGGAACTTTGGGAGCAGGATGTTGGACGATTTTGGAGGAGGGTAGAGGACGTTTTATACATTGCGTCTTGCACCAAATAGCGGGTCCATATATACCGTACCAGAGCCTCCATCGGACGCATGCCGCGCGCACTCGACTCTGGATGAACGCATTCGCTCACTGAGGAGGGTTTGGGAGTGAAGGTCCATGTTTACCACACGCGCACCAATAGGGTAGAGAACCTCAGCCCTGAAGAGCGTTGTACAAAGCCAAGGCGCAAACTTCCTAGCCACCCCACGAACATAACGAATATAAGATACAAAACCTGATAAGGTACAAATATTTTGCTTACCTACTCCTATAGTGTCGCATACCTTATATCCGGGTGTGGGCCGAGGACTTTGGGTTTTGACTTTATGTGGCCGTCCTCCCCAATGGCCTCGGTGCGCTGTACAATATCAACCATTGATATATGACCCTGTACGAAGTACTGTAATTACCTTGAGTCCTTTCTGCATCCTCCACCTTGGCCTAAGGGGACCCTTCTTTGCCTTATCTTAGTCGCTGCAGATCTGCCGCGTATAAAATCCTCCGCGTTCAGCATACCACCATCCCGGGACGCCACAATCCTTGAGTGGCACAGTCCGACCTGTGATATCATTGCTTACTCATCTCTTACTAAGCGCCCCTATTTATGTCTTAGTCATCATTTCCTATATATACTCTACATAGTGTAAACGAATAGGAACAACTTTCTACGGACCGATTCACAGACCCATCATCCGAAAGGCACGCTTATACCGTAGATGGGAATCCCCAGGTTTTAGCCAAGGTACCGTAGGTACCTACCTAGGTTGCCAACGTTCCGCTCGCACTATGGATCTCAGGCCGAAGCGGTTTGAAAAGCCACTTCCGTGTAGCCTATACAGCTTTGACAGGCCACCTTAAGTCCGGGTGAATTTTCATCATCACTTCCCAGGCGTTTTAGGGCTAAGTGTAGACCAGTATTGGGACGGTTAAGAGTGGGTGGAATGCCCCACAGGAGCAAATCTTGGATCCTCATGAGGGCTCAATGTTGGTAACGAGGCAGAACTGGAAAGTGGAGTGCGAGCTGGTTGCCTTGTCTCTGGAATGGCGGAAGCTGGACTGGAGCCGGCCACTCATGAGCAGTGGTGGGATGGAGGCATACTAATATGCTGAGTGGAGCTACAGCTGACAAGCCACCGGCAATCTCCACCTTGATCGCAGCAGATATCCCAAACTACCGGTACCTTCCCCTCGTAAGTTGCGAGGTACGGAGTACTCAGCTACCAGGTAAGTGTACTGGATCAAACCTTGGGCTTGCCTTCCTTACCTAGGTAAGGTAAGGTAGTTCCTACCTATAGGTACCCTGTAAGGTAAGCCACCACATGAGGCTCAACGATAACGTTAGTCGATGACCAACCCTACTGTACATCACACTACTTCGTATGCCTTCCAGAACTGTCTCATCCAACTATCAAAACCTGCAAGAAACCTTGACTGGCGCTTCCTGCTGACTCATGAGAGATGTTCTCTTTTTGTCTTTCTTTCTCCTGTCATCAATGCACTCAGCCGTGGTGGTCAGTGCTCAGAAAGGTTCACCATCATCACTGACCTAATCTCACCAATCTCCTGAATGTGAATTGGTCCATAGAAAGTTGTCCCTATTCATTTACACTATGTAGAGTATATATAGGAAATGATGACTAAGACATAAATAGAGACACTTAATAAGAGATGAGTAAGCAATGATATCACATTCTTTTCTACTGCACAGTCACAACAGTTTGCTGATGTGAATGCAGAGATTTACTTAACATTCTGTAAAATTTCTGTCTGTAATTTACATTCACATTGTTTTACTCTGCTTCATGTCACTATTGTCATCTGAAAGCAACTAGAAGTGCAGATCATTGTTGTTATAATGATGAGATAAATTATTCACTGTTTATACTGTCTGTCTATATCATTAATTACAATTTCTCAAAAAAAATTCTCTTTTTCTTTCTTTAATTTTTGATCACACTTCAACTTTTAATCACTACTTCATCAACTTATCAATTTTTTATTTGCTTTATCATCATGTAAACTTCTATAATATGTTTACAGCATATCATTAATGTTTCATAGATCATCTTTTAAGATCTGTGTTTCACATTGTGTTGCTGTCACTTTATCATCAAATGCAGATAATAACAATTCAAATTAAAAGAAATCTATTTCTAATTATATTCACAAAATTACTGACTATTTCTATTCTAAGAAAAGCTTGCAAAACTCTTCTCTCAGTATGTTGTTGTCTCAATTTCAGTTTAAAAACTAATAATACATAAAATTGATTAAGCATTCTATTTTTAATACTGCTTTCTTTTCTCTTTCTAATAAATTAATTACTAATTAGCTTAACTTCTCATTACTTAATGTTCTGACTGATCTGTCATTAAAGAGTTGACTTAAAGCTGAGCTCAAGATGTTGTTAATAATTTAACAGTTAATTTTATGCATTGATATGAATTCAGATTGTTTTTGTACTTACTAAACATATTGTGAAGTCATTATCACTTACATTTATAAGAAACATGAGCTGATCATCTATAACAACTGTGTGCATGAAGACAGATCATTTACAGTATACATTTAAACTGAATTCAATGATTGTCATCTTCTCTGCAATTTGTGTATAAACTGTCATTGAGATGCACAGAATATTTAGTGCAGCTTTTGTAAATATAAATTTATATTAATATAATGACTGCTTATTGTTCTAAATTATGTAAAGTTTAAATTCTCTTTATCTGTTAACTTAACAACTTTTTATCATCATTGTGTTGTTGCTCTGTCTACTACTCTCATCATCATCATTAATGATGTTATGCTCTCTACTGACTACAATTACTTGTCAATAAAGAATGTTTCAAGTACTGTAAATAAATCAAAGATAACTGCTAAGATTCTTTATTGTTGAGCTGAAAAACTTAATGTTGATGTGTTTATTGCTTTGCTTACACTGCTGTCTCATTTATGTCAGTTATGTTCTTACTCATCATTATGTTATTGCAGTGAACAGTAGTTTTGCTTTGAATACAGTCTGTACTCAGCTCATGACTTTTTTTTTTTTCAATAAATAGATAGTTAATGAAATTGCTTTGCTTCTGATATTATCATCTTCTAATTTACAAGAGTCTTTTTCTTAAGCCTTTTATATAGATTATACAAGTTTATATTTCTTTCACAGATCATCATCAAATCACTGTTAATTCTTATTGAAGTTAAGACTTTTTGATCTTTCTTTTTAGCTTTATTACTTGTTTGCTTTAACTTCAACTCATTATGTCATTGTTGCAAGTCTTTATTAAGTTATTTTTAATCATTCAGTTTTTCTCTGATATTGTGTAATGCTAAGACTTTCACTCTCTTTTAATTACATTTCTCTTCTGTCATAAATGTTAAAATCAAGTCATCAGCATCTCTTTAGCTTTCAATAGTCTTCTGTAATGTATTCATCACATCATTTACTTCAGTCAAGATCAGTTCAGAAGAAGCAACACTTTAATGTACTTTTGAAATGTTCTGTAATGAAGATACAGATGAGTTTATCTGTTTATAATGTTTTTATATCTTATAAATTGTCTTCTAAGAAAGATCTTCTCTCTTCTTTATTAAGAGCTTATGTAGCTCTTCTTTTTGTCTGTAATCTCATTTGACTCAAGATATGATTAAGAGTTCTTTATAAAAAGACAATGATGACTCTTTCTGTTTAAGAATCTTGTTAACTTCAGAACTCAATTACTGTACAGATAGTTTAGCTCATTTCAGACTGCTTTGCAGCTCTGAATTAGTTCAAAATTTATTGACATCAAAGATATGTGCTTTTACAAGCTGATTATTATGAATTAAATTTTGTAAAACACACTCTGTAAGCATTTCTAATGCATAAGTTTTTAATAAATGAGTTTTCAATATCTTATAAGACTTAAATCATTTAGCTTTAAACTTTTAAAGCTCTTCATTTCATATAAACACTCAGTCTTCTTTCTTTATAGTGCTTAATCACACTGTTTCATCATGAATTGTTTTTAATTCAATAATCTTTTATAAAAGAATTTCATTAATAATTGTTCAAATCATCTGTATCTGCTCAACTCATTTTAACTGATCTTCAAAGTCAGTTTCTCTCAGCAGTCAGAGATTGTTTAAGTTGTCTAATAATTATAAATTTACTTTATACAGTAGATAGAATGAGCTCTGTTTAGTTATACTATGAGCTTGAATTTAAGCTGCAAAAAGTGCTTGCAGTAAGTATTTATTCTATAATTGAGTTGATTTACTCATAAGATATTTTGTAAGCATAAAACTCAATATTTTATTTAGATTTTTTATCTTTTCATTTATACAGAAATAATAGAAAGTCATTGTTCTATATTGAGTTCTGAGCTTTTTCAAATAGTAAGTCACAACACAGCTGAGAAAGTTTGTACTGTTATTGAATAGTAACTCTCTTAATGAATTATAATTTGTAAAGATTTTGTCATACAGAAAATCTGTAATTGTTGTTTTCATTGCATTTAAAACAGCTTTAGTCACAGATCAGTCTGTAACATAGTTAATTGTCATTATAATTTAGCAGTTTCCTCAAGATGTTTAAGATAATATATTTATTATGTTAATTTCTCATCTTTTAAATAATAGTAAATTCTTATAAATTAAATATAAATGTTCTTCAATCTCTTAATGTTTTTAAGGTTGTTGAACAACTTAATAGTTAAGATAATGCTTTGTAAATGATTTAATATTTTGCAATAATTTATATCATTAAGCTTAAAGTCAAATGACTTTTAGCAGTCTCAGCACTTCTAAATGCTCATATTCAGTGTGCATATATTTCAAAAAGTCTACACAATACTGAAACTGTAGAAATAATGCTTTACTGTTGTCTCACTTTTAAATCAAATATAAGTTGTTCAATTTCAAATCATAATGTAGCTGAAATTGATTCATCACATTGTTTTTACATATATGCTTGCAAAGCAATGACTTTTCAGATTCTGTATTATCTTTTAAATATAGTATCATTGCTTTTTCTCATTTCACATTGTCTAATTCTCATAGAGCATTTAAGAACACTTTATTTGCTGAGTCTTTTTCTATAAAATTGAATTAATAATTAATTAAATCTAATATAATAGTCTGAGCTTCAGATCAATATTGAATGTCAAGATCATACTGCTGAAATTTGTTGATTCATTGAGTTAATTGTTTAAACAGATATGATGTATTCTTTAAATATTGTAGATCTTCATGATTCATAATGATAGTCATAGTATGATCATTTTCAATATAGTACTGTTAAATTCAAAATGCATACTTAATGATCAATAACTTCTTTTCATAAACAGAATAATTAAGCTCTGCATCTTGTAATTTCTGATCATCATAAATAACTGAATAACATTTCTCATCCATTTCATTCTGCATCAAAGCACAGTCAATTGCTCATTTGAAAGTGTCTGTTTTGATAGTAAATGATTTGCATACAGTTACTTAAATAAGTATTGATTTAAATGTAAGTGCATTTTTAAATTATTGAAAGACACTGTCACATAATGCATTTCAGACAATGAATTAATTCTTCTTTATACACAACTTAATGTTGTTCTTCTTAAGCAAATTTAATAATGATGCTGTGATTCATATAAATTCTTGTACAAACTATCAGTAATACAAAGTCAGTTCAAGAAACTGTCATACATAATGTGCTGTCTTTGAGACAGATCAATTCTTAATGACTAATATCTTGATAAAGACTGACTGTAGTGTGTCTTGTCTCATAATATGTTTATAAAACTTAAGAATTTTTATCTCAACAGTGCACTTATTAGACTTAACATATAGCTTATGTTTCTTTAAGATACTGAGAATGATTTATAAGTGTTTTTAATGATCTAAAATTGAGTTGAAAAAGATTAGTATGTTGTTAAGATATATTAGACAGAATTTGTTGAGTAAGTTTCATAATATAGAGTTTATCATTGACTGAAATGTTGCTGAGACATTGCATAGCTTAAAGAGTATAGCTGTGAACTTATATTTATTGTAATAAGTGTTGAAGACAGTCTTTTTTGTATTGTTTTTAATTACACAAATTTGATAATAACTCAAAGTGAGATTAAGCTTAATTAAATATTGAGCTTTACTGATTTGATTTAGACATTTCTGAATTCAGAAAAGTGAATATTCATTCTTAACAGTAATGTTGTTTAACACTCTATAATCAATGCACATTCATCATGTACTCTTCTTCTTTTTAACAAACAGAATCAGAAAGTCTTATAAACTTATAGATTCACAAATCAGATCTTTATTCATTAATTTCATTATCTGTTTAGTCTGTTTGTTCAGCTGTAGCTGTGACAGAAAATAAGCATTTATATTAACAGACTTAATGTCACTGATGTTAATGCTATGTTTAAATACTCATTTAGATAAGAGTTTGTCTGATAAAGTCAATCTGAATATAGATTGAAACTCTTCAATAACAGCTCATAGTCATTCATTCATAATAATTAACAGTTCAGCTTCTGACTTCTTTAAGTTCTGTTAAATCACTAATAAGTGTTTGACAGTTCTGTAATTTTGAAGTGTCTTCATAGCTGTGCATTCTTCAATTACATTTAATGTCAACTCATTTACAGCTTGTTGTCACTTTTTCAAGAACAGATAATGATGTTTTCATTGTTAATCTTAGATCATCATACAGCTTATAGCCTAATCAATCTGAGAATTAGTGACTTTCAGTTAAATTAATCTCAGAATGAGATTATGTTCTTAAAGATTCATAATTTATACTTTTAATCATTGTTGAAAGCTATTTATCTTGAGATGAAAGATCAGCTTTACAGTTAATTAAATGATCTGTCTATTTGACAAGAATATCTTAAGTGATTTAATTTTATATTAATTATTAATTAACATTTAATTGACAACTGTCAAGAAGATATATATTTAATTTATATCTAAATCAATTAATACTTTCACATTTATCTTGTTCAGTCTGCCTCAAATGCAGTCTGCAAGAATATATGTATTTAAATTAAGAACATTGATTTAACTAAAGATTATACTTAATAATAAGAATTTTAGGTCATTCAGTGCAGATGCTTCACTTAAATCATTATTGAGTTAAATAAAAGCTTCTGTTAATTTGTTTACAAACACTTCTATATCTGTAAACAACTTTAGTTTTTCAAATCATTCAAATTAACTTCAACAATCTTCAGCTTCTTCTTATCTTTATTTTTTTTTTGTTTTTATTCTTATTCTTATCTTTGCTCTTATCTTTATTCTTATCAGTGTCCTTGTTGTCTCAGCAGTCTTTAGCTATATGCAAGAACTTTTTATAGTGAAAGTATATTTTATTCTTTTTACATCAGATTCAATAAGTTTTCATATCTGACTTATTTAATTTAGACATAATTAATCTCTCATAACTTTGAGACTGATCTCAAGAATTGATTAATGAGTTATTACAGTTTAAATTTAAGTCATCAAAGACATTAAGATAGTTCTTGTTATGTATTTCTTAAAGACTTTGTTCAATTCAATTAACTTATTAAATTAGCTCATCAAAAATAGTTACTTCAGTCTCTAAATACTTTCAGAGTTCAGATTAAATCTTTTGCTTTAAATCTTAGATGAACTGTCATTTCTGTTTATATTTGACTGATATAGACTGAAGAAGTTGTACAATCTTTGTAAACTTTGCTTTGTATTGTTAAACTGATTTTATTTGTTTTAGTGCCTCATAATGATGATGTCAATGTTTCATTTCATTAACATTTTTAAAGATCAGTAAAAATGCTAGAAAGAAGTTATTTATATTTTAAGATTTAACATTTAATGAGTCTTCTTTAGCTCAAAGTCATTCTTCTTTTCAGAGTCATCATACTTTGACAGTATCTTTTAAATAATTAATCATAACAGTAATCTTCACTTCATCATTTAGAAGTCAATTCATCAACATTTTGTAAAATTGAAAATAAGCTTTTATTTTGAGAACTTACATCTCTGCAGCATTTACTTTTCAACTATTTTTATAGATAGATGATGTCTTCATCTTCAGAGAATTCATGAACATCATTGCAGAAAAAGACATTATTACATTAAATATTTCTTGAATTTCTGAAGCTGCATTAAATAGAAATGTGATCTTAGACATAAAGCTAAAAATTAGTTAATCAGCATAAATATTTCTCAATTAAATCTGAAGAAATGCAATTTAATTTGTCATTGTCTTATAATTAGCTTAAGAAGCTGTTTCTGACACTGATGACTGATTAATGATAGTGAATTTATTCATCATCATAAAAATAGAGTTGAGCTTCATACTGAGAAATTATAAATGATTAAAGACATTAACTAATAAATCAATTCTGATTTAGTTTAAATTGCTGTCAGACATACTATAATATAAGAGAGATAGAACTTTTCTTTATACAATATAATATAAGAATTTGTTTCTTTATTCTGTAGTCTCAACACTGAAGTAGTGATGAGCACTGAAGAGAAGATGAATATATAGTTTATGCATTATTGCATTGAAACTTTTATAATCAGAATATAAATTGAATCAGCTCAAATCAAAGTCTGAATTTCAGAGTTACTTAAAAGTGTGTCTTAAATCTTTGATGCTATCAGATGTAAATCAGTCTGTAGAAAGTTGTCTCTATTTGTTTATGTTATGTAGAGTAGGTAGGTAGGTAGGTAATTTATTCCGCCCGGAGGCACTACGCCTAAAGGGCTCTAGCGCTATCATCCTGTCAAAACTATTGCTATGTCCATGTCCCACAAAATTATGTAGAGTATATATAGGAAATGATGACTAAGACATAAATAGGGGTGCTTAGTAAGAGATGAGTAAGCAATGATATCACATGGAGAGCCGTCGGAATCCCGATCAGGAAAGCGCTACGCAACTCTCCAGCATTCCCTACACCACACCGTACTGCGCTGTGGCGAGTTCGTGTTTGGGCACTTGGCGCCTCACACGCCTCGAGGAGCACCTACATGCTACAACATTCTACAACAGTCATGTACGATCGGCGATCGTGGAATGGATCCGCACTGGCGCGTCTCGTTTGATGTCGACTTCAGGGTTGGCTTCGGTCGTGAGCCGGGCCCGACAAGTAAGGCGCCGCTGGTTTCCGATCGTGGATATAGTGCTCACCTCGACACAGGAAGGACTCCTTTGAAATGAGGGGGCAGCCGCAGATTTGGACAAGCTTGGAGGCTGTGGCGTTGGGTTTCGGAAAGTAAATGAGGCTGTTGGTGCGGCGTAAGGAGAGTTCGGAGATAATAGACATGACATGACATGGAAGATCTACAGGTATGGCATCGCAGAAAAGCCTTCTGGTCGGTGGCCCGCTTGACGCGAAGATCTTTCCTCTTGCTGGGAACCGTCCGGTTGAGGAGCTCCTTTCGACGTTTAGCCGCTGAAGTGCTCCGTGGATTACTGGACCTTGCTTCACTTTTGCCAGGAATGAGGCGTCATCGGAACAGAATGACATTTCTCTCCATTCCCTTCCCAACCTAATCACAGCCAAAAGGCGGACATGTACTGTGTCTTTTAGGCAGCCATCGACCTCGTCAAAGGCAGCCTTCGGATTGGCTAGGGCCTTGACGTGGTAAGTCGAGAGTCCTATACCTAAGGTATCCAACTTGACAGGCTTCCAACAGGAACCGATAAGGGCACGAACGCTTGGGTTCTAGAACAACTGAGATGGTCTCATCCGATTTGCCATGTACGTACCTTGATCTACCTTACTTCCATCTGACTAGGTATTGTCGCCTCGACCTACCTGGTAGGTATGCACAGGCAGCCTTCTGGGAGGCAGAGAAACCATAACAGCAATATTATATATCGGAATGTACTGGTAAACTTCTTCGTCATATTTTTGTGTCCCACATTGATTGTAAGAATATGAGTACTGAGCAAGACACCGTTTCGACAGCCGGATACTAATAACGACCTGGTACTTCAAATAATTATGAGCTACACAGAGAGTTACTGTCTTGTACAGGTGCATCAGAGCGACTTCATTATCAATCAGAGACCCATACCTTACCTACTTTTAATGTTATGGTTACTTCCAAGTCTCACCAAATCGCTTGACTGTTGAGTGTTTACGTCACCATTGACTATATCCCTCGACAACAACCAGAGTCTAATAGAATCATCTTCCATCTTCATCTTCCATCTTCCATCTTCCATCTTCCATCCTCCAAACTCACTCTTCCATACGTGCATCCAACGTTGATTGGCGGCACCAACGCCATGACACCCCATCAACACTTCCTATTCGGCGGTGACAGGTACATACACCCCACCCCACCCCGCTCCACCCCCGCCCACTAACCCTCCACCCCCACAGCCCCTGGACCGCCTCCGACTGGACCGCAAGCGACGACCGCGTCCGCGGCGGCTCCTCCCAAGTACCCTCCCCGGTCCACGTCCCCCGTCCCCCGCCGCTCTCCTCCACCCAACCGAACGCCACTAACCCTTCTCAACCCACAGTCTCACCTCACCATCACCCCCCCCTCCGCCACCACCCACGGCAATACCGCCCGCTTCCACGGCTCGCTCGACATCACGACCCTCGGCGGCGCGGGCTTCGCATCGCAACGCACCGCCACCTCAACCCGGACGTGGGACCTGTCGGGCTACGATGGGATACTGCTCGATATCGAGAGCGGGGACGGGAAGGTGTATACGTTTATCGTGAAGGATGAGATATTGCCGCCTGGAGGGGATGGGAGGGAGCAGTCGACTGTTAGTTGGGAGTTTGAGTTTCGGGTTGAGGGGGAGGGAGAGGGGGGGAAGAGGGTGTGGATTCCGTGGGGGGAGTTGAAGGCGACGTATCGGGGGAAGGAGAAGGGGGATGCGGCGCCGCTTGAGTTGAAGAGTGTGAGGAGGTTTAGTTTGATGATGAGGAGGTATGTTTTTGTTGAGTGACTGGGTTTTTTGGTGGAGAGGAGGGAGGCGTTGTGCTGGAGACTGATTGCGGTGTGGTGAGGGTAGCTTCTTTGGAACGCAGGAAGGGGAGTTTGAGCTCGTGGTGAGGTCGATTTCGGCTGTCAAAGGGACCGGGAAGGAGGCTTGCGAAAGTCGATTGTCGAAAGAGGGGGTTTTGGGCTTTGCGGGTGGCAAGGATGAGAAAGAGACGGCCAACAGTCGGAGGGCGGTTGATGGTCAGGAAAATACAGGTCTCCTGGGCTGGCTGTCTACCATGTGCGTTGTCTCATGATGCTCAATTGGAGCGACTAGTAAGCCTTGCCCTATGTTCTCGATGCTAGGTTGGGCGCCATGAATGTACGACGAAGACTCCAAGCATGCTATCGATCAGAGTGGATATCTAAGACTTGCTCCATACTTGCCTTATTTATGGATCAGCATTGCTCATTTGCCGTAGAACTTAGCCAGCGGGTCATCCTCGGCTTGGGCTTGATACTGGGCCATCCACTCGCTGTTTCGCCAGTCCGTCCTCGGAGCTGACGCTGGGACTCGGGAGATTGGTGCTTCTGCAGGCCTGATACCTCCGAACCCACTCGCGCCCCGTGGCAATGGATTTGGACGTGGTGTTGGCGGTGCTGGCGGTGCTGGTCCAGTCGAGTGGCGAGGTTGAGACTGCGGTAGGGAATGAGGTTGCTGCCTCTCGGCTAGTGTGTCAACGTGTCTAGAGCCACCACTGCCCTGTTCTTCGCTGTCTCTCGGAAACCGCCTACCTCCACTTTGTGGTCTGGAATTGCTTGTGCTGAATGGAGACGACTCCTGTATGCGAACTCGCTGGTTCTGTTGACCACGGTATGGGTCTATGGTGGGTGTGTTAGCACGACCAATATCGAAACCGTTGTCGCCAAAGTCCAAAGTTGGGCCACTTCCGCGCGGAGGGCTTTGTCTACGCAGATAGTCCATTCGCTCTTCCCAAGTCGGCACCTTCCTTCCATAGTCCCAATTGCTCACCGTATTAGTCCTATTGATTGTCCTCTGATGCCGGTCTATCGGGTTAGTCAGAGCAGGATCAAAGGTCCTATCAACTCGCCCCCTCTCGCTCCTTGCTATCTCCTCGAGCCCCTGCTCGCGGAGTTTGCTAGGTGCAGCGAACAACTTGGGGGGAGGCGCATTTGCGCGGAAGAGGGTAGCTTCGAGAGCGTCCTCTTCGGCCGCTTTCCTGCGATCTTCTTCTCTCTTCTTTAGGATCTCGCGCGCTTCGCGGAGGGCTTGTTCGTTGCTTTTGATCTTCTTTCTTGGACTTCGCTCTTCTAGCCCACCGGTGTGGTCTTTGGATACAAAGAGCTGAGATGCATCACCAACGTTACGTTCCCGCGTAACTCCCGAACGCTGTGTTCTGCGTTGTTGGGGGCTAACACGCGACAGGTCTGATCTTGAGCTCCGTCCGGATCTTTCAGGCACGGATCTGATGGGCGCTTCATCAAAATTGGGCTGGCCACTTGGTCGCAAGCTCTGACTTTTGCGTTCGCGGACGTTGCTACCCTGTCGATGAGATTTGGACTGCCTTGGATGTCTCTCAACCCGCTCGTAGGCGTAAGGAATGACGGGTATACATTGCCACGCCGTCGCGGACTTTCTCGCCGCTACCTACCATCAGCGAATGGCCACCACCTCGACTTTCCTTGGTGCAACTTACCCTTGCTGTGCCAAGCTGCAGCCACCACTGGCGCAAAGACTTCGACCTGATTCCACGGGTTGATGCGGATATCATCTGACATTGAGTCAATCTCATTACCGCCTCCGCTCAAGATGTTAGCAAATTATACGCGGTTGATGATGCGCGCTATCAGCTTTACTCACTATCAGGTCTTCTATCCAGCGTGCCAGCCTCAATCTGCCGCAGCATCCGTAATGCTCGCTCCCGCAGGTCGGGATTCAAACCTACATTCAGATCAGCATCTGGTCCTCGTTTTTGTGAACTCTAAGACCAGTCTTAACCCAGGACAATCGTACTATCGAGTATGAGCTTCGATTTCACTTCGTCTTGCCTCCTTTCTTCCTCGCTCTCGTCCTCTTCCTCTTCCTCTTCGTCTTCGTCTTCCTCTTCATCTTCCTCCGTGTCACTGGGAATAACAATCACAGCAGTCCTTTTCATCTCGCCGCCGCTGCTGCGGTTGGTTCTGGGTTTGCTGTATTTCGCACAAGCTAAGCTTCGAGCAGATATTCGAGGTCGACGATAATGAAAAGTAAGAAGCATGACGGGTCCGGCGGATTTATCTCTCCGTACATACTCGCCGCTAGTCGTTTCCAGCGTTGTCAACATTCACTCGATAGCTTCAGCTCGCCTGCTAGCCGCTCATGTCAGTCCCCCAGGCATACTTGAGCATTCAGAGGTTCCGCTCGATGCCTTCCATGGTGCGCGGTGCTCACATGTCTTTGATACCGACTGAGGGTAAGCGAAAAACAACGCTTGAGTTCAGGGGAGAGGCACCGCCGAGTAGCAGTCTTAACCATAAAAACACGCAGAATGCGCTGACTCTCCCAAGACCCACTATCTTACTGGAGTATAGAAGAGGGACCGACAAGAGCGCGAGGTTCCATCTCTCGATTGCTTCCTGATCTACCTTGCTCAGCAATCGAGGCACGCGGCGCAACTTACCCTCCCGGAAATTTAAGGAATCTCAGGGCAAGGTTCACTACGGAGCAAGCTTTGCGGCGGTTCCGTGACTTGGGCAAGACTACCTTACCTTCAAGGTGGGTTGATTGGGGGGACGGACGAGCATGACGGCTGCGAGGGGAAGGGGCAGGGGGAGGGCGAGGTCAATGGAGAGGGCTTTGGTGGAGAGGCTGTGGATAATGGGGTGGAAGGATTGATGGGATGCAATGGGATGCGGAGCGAGGGGGGAAGGTGTGGGATAGATTAGGGTTTGTGGATGGAGTTTGGGCTCATCGGGAGGGGGATTAGGTGAAAATAATGACTTCTTATACGAAGACCTCATTTCCATGACTACGAGGCAGTTAGAAACTGAGATGAGGTCCATCCAGCGGAATAGCGACTGGTCTCGCGTTGGCAATCCAAATGGAGCTGGCAAGTTAACCGTTGATGTTGAAGCCAGATGGGAATTACCTAATCAGTCATCCCTGCTCCCCAACCCCACTGCCACTAACGTTGTATCAGCACTTATACTGTTGATGAAGATAGACATCATACCGACCCAGTACTGTAGCCTACAAAGCCAATCTTCAAGAACTCGTCTACAGCCCGAACGAACCCAACACCATGATCCCCACACTCCCTCCCACACTCCTCCTCACCCTCTCCTTCTCCCTCGCCCCAGCTCTAGCCCGCGACATCACCTTCCCGCCCATCGCCGGTGTGGATTTCTCCACAGGCCGCCTACAAGCACAATCACCGACCTCCAACCTACAAATAGATGATGTCGATATCGTTACCGGTAGCGCGTTTTCTGGTCTGACGACTTACGCCCACCTTCCCTATATCAATTGCTTCGTCGAAAAGGACGGGGTGGAGAAATATGATATCGCTATTCTAGGAGCGCCGTTTGATACGGTGAGTTGGGAGGGGTGTTTGCTTGGTTGTTTGGCTGCTCCTTTCTTTCTCGATGCTGCAGGCTGGTGGTTGTGTTTTCAATAGATATTGTTCTTGTTGTTCTTGTTGTTGGTGAAGTCAGCCAAAGAAAGACGATTACGAATACTTCCTTTCTGCCCTAAAGTGGCCCGTCATAATTTACGCTCGACGCTCGCTTGGGACGTCGCGTTTCCAAACGCTCGGGGAATATTGTTTGCTTGCACAGGTGCTACACGTGCGTTTGACTGATGTACATGTACGATCCATACAGGCGGTAACTGCGAGGCCCGGGGCCAGGTTCGGCCCGGGCGGCATACGCCAGGGTTCCAGGCGCATCATGCCGCAGTTTGCGCAGAGCGTTTACACGGGTATGCAATCAGCCTTGTACTCCCGTCGAGGACCACGTTGCGTTTGAAGTCGCGCAGCTGGGGATGCTGATAGGGCTGGTCTGATGAGGGCGCAACACTTTCGAGGATTGGGCCAAGATCATCGATTGCGGAGATGCGCCGCTGACGTTTCTGGATAATACTGTTGCGCTGAAGCAGCTGGAGAAGGCGCATAAGGTCGGTGATGCCATATCATCTTTAGCAAGTGAAGCCGCAACGAAGGCCGTTGAGCAACCCGTGTCGTGGACGGACCTGGAGCTGTATTTGGTCGCTGAAGATCAAGCCAGGTGATTTCGGGTCGAGAAGCAAATACAACCAGCAAGTCAAGTATACCGAGGATTATCACCCTCGGAGGCGATCACACCACTACTCTCTCAGCGCTGCGGTCGACCTTCCGTAGGTGGGGGCCAGTCAGTGTCATCCATTTCGATAGCCACATTGGTCAGTGCCCCTGCATCAATACGATTGTTGCATAGCATGTGCAGACGGATGATTTTCCATCTGCAAGGACCAGGATAAGCTAACTCGGTTGCAGATACATGGGATCCAGATGTGCTTGGTAACCTCCGTCGTCTCCTTTCACCGAGTTATACCTGGCTAATAGCTTCGAGGCGGGGGAATATCACACTATGCGTATGTAGGCTCGCAGGGAATGTTTGTCGACGCAAAGATCCTGATGTGATTCTCGGATCCAAAGTGGAGTGAACCATGGAACCTTTCTGCATCTCGCTCATGAAGAAGGCTTGATCCGCAATATCTCCATCCATGCAGGTGTCAGAGCACCCTTGAGTCGCGGGAATAGAGACCTGCGAAACGATGTCCGTTGTGGCTTCGAAATCGTGACAGCCAGAGACATCGACCGAATTGGAGTGAATGGAATCATCGGTAAGCTCAAAGATCGGGTCGGTAATTCGAAGGTATACATCAGTGTCGACATTGACGTGCTGGATCCTGCATTCGCACCGGGTGAGTGCATACAATAGCTGATTCTTCGTGTTCGGAATTTTTCTGGTACTACCACAACAGGCCCCGACCATCCCTTTTGAGATTCTAGTTACCACACAAAGTCACTGCGTAAGATCTCATGTCTCCACAGATGCCATTTACCGCCAATCAGGCATCATACTTATTTGTCTTGCAGCAGGTGTCACGGACCGGTTGAGCATTAATCTAATGTCAGCCTTCAGCTTCGATTTTCCAGAGAGAATCTTCCATGCTTGGTTCTAATCAAAATGTTATACTCACGTTGAACTTGTTATCTGCATTTGAGCATGACTCGTTGGTCTGCAGTTGCTAATCAAGCGAAGCTTTCATCTTACTTGACCGTTTGTACTATCACTGACTCATGCGGAGCAATAGCCACAGGAACAGCTGAAGTTGGCGGTTGGACAACCCGAGAGCTGTTATCCATCCTCGATGGCCTGGAAGGACTGCGTATAATCGGCGCAGACGTGGTTGAGGTTGCACCAATATATGACAACCCAGGCGAGACCACCGTCCTAGCAGCAGCTGAGATTGTCCATTCTCTCCTCACCCTAATGGTGCAGACACCGGTCAAAATATAGAATGGACAAGGATAACGTGTCGCTTGATCTCACCATGGTTGTTCTCAGAGCCTTGGTGAATGTGAAAGGATAAGCTCTATGCACATCGATCCCTCTTCTTTCCTGTATCGGACACCCAGTACGATCATGCTTCTTCCGTTGCAAGAGCCCGGATACCGTCGATCAGAGAATACGGAAGAGAAAGGCTCGGGGACAACCCTACCGAGGAAAAAATCATAGAGCTCAATGTGAAATCTGATGTGAACCATGCACCTAACTGCAGAAGTTTGCTACGTCTGAGCGCACTCAAATGCACAACTTGTGTGCCTCACGGAATTTTACCGCGTGGCTGACATGCGCGGCGGAAAATGCTTACATCAGCACATGCGGCTCTTTCTCCTTGGCGGCCACTAATTTAGCGCGGGGTAAGTTAGTTAGTCCCTTGCCCCACCTTACCACCTGCCTGCCAAGACCAAACACAACGTCGTCCTATCCTCCTCAGAAGCCAACGAACCCCACCCCCAACCACCACGAACTCCCATTTCCCCCGACCACAACAATGTCTTCCGGCCACGTGCCCGAGCCCAAGAACTTCGAGCCCAAGACGCCCGTCCACCTCAATCCGCCCAAGAACGACCCCGTCAGCGTCCAACATTTGTCTAAATGCGATGGTAAGCTCCCCGATCTGCATTGTCAGTCCTCTTGGGGCTCGGCGTCGTATAAACGATGCGTGGCGTACCGTTACGTTGGCGCAGTCAAGCAGACAACGAAGGCTGACCAGTGGACCGCACTTCCGCCCTCCACCAGGCACCGACCCCAACCTCCCAACATACGTAGCCATCAAAGGCCGAATCTTCGACGTCAGCGGCAACGCGGCCTACGCTCCTAAGGGGCAATACCACGGTACGAAGAACCCCCTTTCCTCTTTCTTTCCCTATTCCCCCCTACGCAAACCCCCTTTCCTCTTTCCCTCCCTATCTCCCCCGCGCCCCCCCCCCATTACTCCAACCCAAAAGCGGGAGCCAAGCAGAAGCAGCCCGTGCATCCCCAAGGAATACTTCCGACAGTAGCTGACTCCAGAGGGGCCTCACAGTCTTCGCCGGCAAAGACGCATCACGCGCGCTGGCCACGTCATCGCTGAAGGCGGAGGACTGCAGGCCGGCGTGGAGCGATCTGGGCGATAAGGAGCAGACGGTGTTGAACGAGTGGTTTACGTTCTTTAGCAAGCGGTATAATATCGTGGGGACGGTGCAGGGGGCTGAGAATCTTTGAGAATCTTGGGGTGGAGGGGGGGGGGGAGGGGGAGGGAGGCGATTGCGTTGAGGGGTTTCGTGGGGGGTTGCTTTTGGGGGTTGCTTTGGGTTAGGGTGGAGGGGTTAGGGGACCTGCGGATGTGAGGGGATTTAGGGTGACTGCGTTTGGTGGGTTGGGTAGGTAGGGAGGGTAGGTTGTGGGTGTCCGATGTATGCGGGGCGGTGTCGAATCGGAAAGTGTGCTTGATCGTTTGGATTCGGGATCGTGGTCGGGGGTTTTTAGTTCTGTGGGGGATGGTGGTGGTAGGAGGTGGTGCGACATGCGGGATGGCGGCATACATGTTGTCTATGGATTTGAATAAAGTGGCAGGCGCCATACCCGCCACGTTCGTGCTTTCCACAATTCCCTCACAGTCAGTTTGTGCGATTTGCTGATGTCCTATCCGGATGCTGCTTCGTAGTCGTCTTTGCACTGTAGCTCGTGATGCTTTGAGCGGAGACTTCTACGGCCAAGAGTAAAGAATGATTAGATAGTTATTAGTCGTTACAGTACCGTTACAGTACCGGCCGCCGTCCGGGTAGATATGTACTACTACTCGTAAATCCGGAAAGGAGCGCTCGACGCCAAGAATAGGTATCCCCCCCTGCTTGAAGAAAATCAAAAGAATGTCAAACGCTTGCCCACCAGAAGCGCTTATGCCTGAGAGGAATGAACAAAGGAGATCTAGCCAGCCCGGAGAGGGCCCTCATGAGGCAGCCTAAGCCGGTCACTGTCCAGGTTGGCGTGGGGCTGGCGGGCCTTGGTTGGCCTGTGGCTGCTGCTGGAATTGAGGCCACTGCTGGTGTTGCGGCGGCGGCTGGTATTGCGGCTGCTGCTGGTATTGCGGCGGCCGCTGGACATGTGGCAGGTTCGGAAACAGTGGCTGCGGCGGGACATCTGGCAGCAACAGGTGTCCTGGCAGCTGCTGCAATAGTGGCGGCGGGTGGAGATACACCGGCTGCTCGACATTCCGCAGCTGCTCCCAATACTCCTCCTGCGAGATATTGTCCTGCGGATTGCCCCCCCGCGCCTCCCAATACTCGGTGCACTTGGGACAATCTTCTCTCCGCTGCCGCCAGGTACGGCCGAGGACCTTGACGCCGAAGCACTGATGGAGGTCGTCGTTGCGAGTGAAGTGGCAGTAGTGATAGCGCCGGTGACCTTTGTGGCCGCAGCGGAAGGTGGTCTCTTCGTGGTGACACATCAGGGTTGATGGGTTGGAGTGACTAACGAGCTATTTAGTTAGCTTGGTAAAAAGTCCAAGATCGTTGCTGACGTTTGTGGCAGATGTTATTGGAGATTGTTCGACGACGGCGAATGAGTATTGCCCTCGACTAGAGTAGATGTTGGGGAGTTTCTCGAGATCTGGAGACTCGGAGAGTTGCCGTGGGATATATAAGGTAGGTACTGGATCTTCCTCCACAGGCACCAGCATGTGAAATTCAGAACCCAAACGGTCGATAAGTGAATATGGATTAGCAATTGTTTGATTGGATATGATGTTCAGACTAAGAAGCGGAGAGATGATTGAATGCTCGGGTCAGAGAAAAAAACAAGTTTGCTTTACATATCCATTTCTGCAGGCTCTCGCTCCCCTGCCTGACGTCTATGGATCGTAAATGAAAAGAGACAAGGACTGAAGGCAAGTCCTAAATTAATGTTGGACGGCTCGAAATGCGATACGAAAGCGATGGTCAGATATGAAGGACAAGTGAAAACTCGAGATTATATAATGGACAAGGTGGTAGCTATGGCCTCTCTGGGTGTCCATGTCCGTACCAGGCTGACTGGAAGAAATACACGATAGTGATTCCGATGTATATTCTCAGGTAGGAGTACGGCGGGTTCTATGCCGACAAACTTTTCATGTAAGGTGAGTATGTACATGAGATCATTATTGCCCATCTAAATAACGTAGCAGGACCGAAGTCCCTCGCTAGAATCGTGTAGGCCAAGACGACACGAGGGCTCAGGTTCATAAGGATGATGGGACTTCCTGCAATGAAAGCCGCGGATCGCCATATCCATTGCTTGAGATGCCTCTCGTAATCTGGTCTATGGCGTGATGAAATTCACCACTTGAACCCCGTCCTCGAGTAAGTCCACACACTAGGCAGAGTCCGAGCCCATCTCCGAGCCAGAAGGGAGCTATAAGAATGACTTCATTGGGAGCCGACGATCACAGCATCACGAGCTCTTCCCGAAAAGCCTGGGCTCCTCGGCATGCCAGCCAGAGTCCTGGACGGAGACCACTGTTGACATGATATGCTTTGTCCATCCCACATATCAGATGGCGAATAGAGAAAAGTCCCCAGAGTACAACACAAACGGTCTTGGATACGCTGCATGGCTTGTGGCAATAACGAGTCTGCATGCAGCGTACTAAAGAGCGTATCCGTCAAGTCTTCTTCTTGGCCCTTCTCATCATCCTTTTCTTCGCAATAATCTGCTGTCGTTTCGCCAATTTCGCCGCTTCTACTTGCTGGCCACCAACGGAATCCCCATTGGTAGAAGCAATTTGCTTGCCAACACTAGCGGCCCCATGTTCGGCTCCATCGTCCCTCTTCCTCTTCACCCCTTTCCGTGTCATCGCCATTAGGCTGTCTCTACTGAGCGTCTTCTTCGCTGCATGGGGCAAGTTCCCGCTTTCGATCTTTGCCATGGACGTTCTTGATCTTTCACGTGCCTTGGCCTCCCTCTCTTGCCTTCTGCCGATGACTTGGGCGTTTTCGATGGCAAATTCGACGATCAATCGTTTGACTCCCTCAGCCGGGTCGACCCGAGAGCTGGATGTCGACTTGTCGTCCTTGCCATCGCGGCCCAAAGCGTGCCCGTTCAACCACCTCAGGCCCATCAGAGCCCATCGGTGAGATACGTATTCGATAAAGCCGTATCCTCTACTCCTTCCGGCGCCGCTGTCTTCGCTGACCTTGCCTCCTTCCCTACCCTCGAAGACGATTTTGGCTTGCTTCACGATCCCTTTCCCTTTCGCTTTCCTACTCCTCTCCGCTTCTCTCATCTCCACACTACCGCGCTCGAGCTCCTCTTTAGAGAGCTGACTGCGAGCTCCACGCTTGACGTCTTTGGCGAAACCGACAACGGCTTCACGTGCGAGTGCCTTGAGGTCCTTCGAACTGATACCGCGAGGGATGTTTCGAACGGAGAGTCGGGTAAGACTTATATGCAGAGTAGGGTTATTTTTGACAAGCGACTGTCTCTGCTTGACGCTCGCTTCCCGCATCTTTATCTCCGACGGTGCGAGCTTAGCATACAGTGGCGAGTTGGATGGCACCGTGCCTTCGGAAAGCAGGTACAACCGTCGCTTGTCCTTGTCCCGCTTATCACGGAGAGAACTGCCTTCTTCGGTAAGCTTGACAGCCTCATCCCTGCTGACAGCTCGAGATATTTGGAGAACACGGCCATCTTTAGTATAGCGACCGGACGGATCGGCGTTGATATCTTCAAGCACAGAATGCTGAGTCGAAGGCGCACTTGACTCACCCTTCTTACCTTGACCGGGTCGATTAGTGACAGGAGCTTGCCGTAGACAACTATCTGCATCTTCCTTGTTGTAGAAGCACACAAAGGCAGTCCCCTTTGGCCGTTCGGTAATGTGGTCAACAACAGCTCGTGCGTAACGCACGGCACCGAATTGGCTGAAATGAGCATGCAAAACCTCTTCAGTGCTTGTAAACGGGAGATTGCGGATGAAAAGCGTGGTTGAATTGTCCCGAGAATCCTGAGTTTTAGGATTGCCATCAGAAAGATCATCACCGTCAGAATCACCCACGGTCTCTTCGCTGCTTTCAGCACCGCTTGAAATTCGGTCATCAATATTCGAATCCACCGATGCATTGGACTCAAGGTCCTCACGCTGATCTTCATCTCTATCGACCTGTGATTGCTCCTTGTCATCAGGACCGATGGTATCACCAGTTTGCAAATTCTCCCAGACTTCCTTTTCGACAGCCCAATCGACGGCGAGCGTCCTGCCGTCAAGCTCCTTCCCAGTAACACCATGCATAGCTTTTTCGGCGTTCTTCCTTCCCCTCATCACCACAAAAGCAAAACCAGCCAAAAGACCATTCTTCTTAGCTGGAATGGTGATGTGTTTAACCTTCCCATAACTCCTAAAGAGCGTCGCCAATTGTTCTGGTTCCTTGACACTCCACGGCAGATTGCGAACGATGAGTTTTGATTGTGGTTGCGCCTGAGGGATGTTCTTCGCCCGTTCCACTTTCTGAGTCGTGGTCGTCGCTGAGGGCACGCTGGTGCTTTTTTGGCCGCGTATGCCATTCTCTTCAACTTGTCGGTGCCGAGGCTTTGCTATCTCCACTTTGATTTTCCAACCCTCGAGGACCTTTGCGGCGAACTCCTTCTCTGCCTGCTTTGCATCCTCTGCGTCCGCGAAAGTAACAAATCCATAACCTCTAGACTGCTTCGTAGTGGGGTCGAGAACGACGGTGGCATGTTTCACTGGGAAGGATTCCGAAAAGTATCGGGTCAAAGTGTCCGAGGTGACGGTAGGTGGTAAAGATCGCACGAATAAGGATCTTCCCCCTTTGTCAATACCTGCGGCAACTGCTTCTTTCCCTGCGTTAGTCTCTTCGGTGTCAGCATGATCGTCGTCGTGTGCGGTCACGATGCTTGTTCCGCTGCTGGAAGTGCGCTGTCGTTTTCGTTGCCCTGCCATGCTTTGTGGCTTCTGCAGCCTGGGACGAGAAATTGTCGTTCGCTACCATATCACATGATTCAAGGTACGTTCTGCACTAGCGCTAATGCTTCACCGTTGTTTGTACTTCGTACCTAAGGTACCCGTCCGGTTTGCTCTACAGAGCTATTCTGTACGAAATAATAACATGCCAGAGACATTGGACTCCGCCGATCATGGTATAGCTTTGTGATCGAATGTCTGTTTTGATCATGTTCAGAGATTTCCTTTACTATAGCTATCTAGATCTTTGAAGTCGAAGCCTTTTATGCTATACTACAAACGGATGTCTGAACCTCCACTCATGATTGACCACTGAATCCAGCTCAAGCTAATGGATACAAAGAAGAAGGCGCCTGAGATCACCTTATACTAACTGAACTAGCTATTCCTTGTGAGATTTTGAGGCCAAGCTTGATGTTTCCAGCCACTGTACGCCCAGACGGGGAGCAAACCGACCGCGCAACCCTCCGACTCCACCGACGTCAACGGTTTTCAGGAGGGTTCTCCGTGTCGCCTGACCAAAGTCAACTGCTCCTTACGCGGCATCATTCCCTCGGCTCATTGGACCGCTACTTCAGAACATCGTATGCCGTGGCGACACTGATATTGACGCCGGTGTGATCGGCAGGATCGAGGGCGGCTCTGACGGCGAGCTCGCCCGCGAGTGCTCGTACGAGTGAGAATGTGATAGAGGCGGGGTCTGGCAGTAAGGGCGTCAGTACCCGTTTCGTGACATCTAGAGAAACGAGACATCCGTGTGAGAGGGATTTTAATCGCAGAGAAGGCCGACTGGAAAGACGGGAGCGGTGTGTCACAACTGAAGATTGAGAACGGGGTACTCTACATGAGCATTTGAGTCTTCGTAAGACTGCCCGGTCGAGAAGTCTATCCCTGCCACCGAAGTGAAACCCATGCCGAACGGACTCATCAGGTCGTCTTCTGCGAATAGGCTGTCGGGCTTCATCGGACCGTTGTGCAACGGCAGCATGCTCGGCAGGTTCGGTGGTAGCGGTGGCAGGTATTGTCCTCGTGCCGCCAGGTCTGAATGTGGAGCCGGCATGGTATGATAGGCTGTATGCTGAGGATATGGCGCGTACATCACGGCGTCCGGTATCGAGTAAGGGGAGAAAGAAAAGGACGGTGGCGGTGAGGTCGACAGCTGTCGCCGGTACTGTTGCGAAAACATGCCGCGATCATCGTGCGTTGGGAGGTAATGGTGTGGCGCCGGTTCTTGGGACTTTTGCCGGTTGTACTCGTCTTTGTTGCTTGTCATCCGCGGGCGTTTCTCTGAGTTCCCTCCGTCGGAATGCCCGGGAGATGGATAATCGAGTTCTGCATGGGATTGTTCGGGCGAGGCCGAGGCGGAAGCAGCTCTACGTTCGAGGTCCTCGAGGCGCCTCTTGAGCTTTTTCCCTGTCAAACCATGAGCAAAAGATCTTTGAGATACTTCGATGGTTAGCAAGGGGACTCACGATAGTTACGCTGAGCTATCCTGTTCTGAATTCGTCTTCTCTCAGCCAGGTCTGATATCTTTGTCCAGTCTTCGTTTGGATTCGCACTTGCGCTGAAGGCGCTACTGGTGCTGTGGGCAGCGGAGTATCTGGGTGTCGGCGAGGGTAAGGGGTCGTACGAATGGGTATGGCTTTGTCGCTGCATCTTTTTAAGAGTGTCGACGGACAGCTTTCTAGCACAAGGCAAGGCTTGAAGGATAGATGGATCTATGGCTCGGAGTATGTTTTTATATGTGGACAGGGCACCGCAGTCTTTCAAATTCCGTCGAAAGCAATCATCAGGTGGCATCCGGGGCTCTATTTATCAGCTCCCCGCGTTCGATACCGTTAAATCACTCGGACTTTACGGAGCCTTGTAGGATTCACGCTAGCACCGCTCGCTGTTTTACAGGTAGCAATGGGGTAGGACACGGCATCCCTACCCATTACATTTTCTGCATAAGACACTACCTTACCCACCTCTGCAACGGGAGAAGACAGGCGCTTGGGGCCCTTCCATGTACTTCATACCTGAGGTATTGAAGGTACTGTACATGGCTGGCAAGCTTCACAACAGCTCGTCTCAAGGGTCCAATCACCTCCATTAATCGCTATATGCACGACGCTGAGTCGGCCCCTGGTGAAGGCTAATGTAACAATAGTATCACCCCCGTACGCAACCGGCTTGCACAGGGCTGCAGGGACCATTCTCGTGTGCTATATGGTCATTCTTCGCTTCTTCGCTTCTTCGCTTCGATACTCGTACGTACTGTACCTTAGACCCCTGCCTGCATCATGGAGATGAGTGCGGCAGTGCAGTGGATGGGCCTGATAGGGCGAGAGCAAAAGAGGTGCTGGTACATCGGACGACTTCCCATTCTTGAAGAAGCAGCCTTACGAGGATATCGGCGATCCAGGTTCGGGGTCATTCAGCTGGTGGCCGAGCACGGCTTAGAGTTACCGAATGTAAGAAAGAGCTGTATAGTAAGGTAGGTAGAGGTCCCACGAAAATGGCCCCCATTGCTTTTTAAGGCGGTCGGGATGCAGGACCCGCGGCTGAGAAGTTCATTGGCCTCTTCGTGATAATAATTTCTGGGCAAAGCCACCATCACGACGGTGACTAAGGAACCTTATGCCCACCGCTACATCAGACCCAGGCAGTAGGTACTGTACGGTAACTTACGAAGTAAGGTCATGACTAAGGTAGAGACGCAAGGTATCAGTAACGAATTTCCCTGCTACTCGAGCAACCCACTTATTCGGACCACCTCAAAAACCCATATAAATCACAACATTTCAATTTTCAATAACATCACAACATGAGATTGAAATTATCTAAGTTTTGAATATATAGTAAAAACTAACATATTCTGCTATTTAAAATTTTTTAAAGATGTAATGTCTATTATTTGAAGTAGTATACAAGATTTATTAAAAGAATAAAAGACTTCACTGATTCATGTGACTGCATAAAAGACTCAGATGATAGTCAGTCTGTAAAAAAGACTCAGATAGTCTCAATGTCAATGCTAACTCTTTTGTCTTTAGTAAACACATCACTGTCACTTACATCATTGCTGTCATCAAAATTGTCACTGTTGCTCATGTCACTGTCATCTATATTATTCTTTACATCATCACTATCTATGACTCTGCACAGAGTCTATCAATCAGAGAATACAGCTCTGATAAGTGAAAATTGTGATGTTGATGATAGTAAGATGAAATTGTGTAGAAATGAATGATGATGATGATGACAGTAAGATTGAAATACATCAGAATTTTAATGACAGTGATGTGTTTACTAAAGACAAAAGAGTTAATGTTGACATTAAGACTATTTGAGTCTTTTTTATGAACTGACTATCATCTGAGTCTTTTATGCAGTCACATGAATCAGTGAAGTCTTTTACTCTTATTAAAAAATATAATAAAATACTGTGCTCTGTATTACTACTTCACTTTCTTAAAATTGATAGCACTTCAAGTTAATATTTTGTTAAAAGATGTCTAATACAATGTTAATGCAGCTTAAATAATTAGAATTTATAAAGATGTTGTGATGTTATTGAAAATTGAAATGTTGTGATTTATATGGGTTTTTGAGGTGGTCTGAATAAGTGGGTTGCTCGAGTAGCAGGGAAACTTGTTACGCGGCGGAACAGGGCAAAAGGTACAAACGGGTAAGTGTACGAGGTCCCCTTCGGGTAAGGTGAGGTAATAATACCAGGTAATCTATATGGTAAGGGGCTTGCCTGAACTGGCTTTGTAAGCATTCTATATTTGATCCGCACCCTTACTACTGAGCATTGCGCCCCCACTCCAAATATATACCACATATTTACTTCGGTAAGGTAAGTGGTACCTTATGGTATGGTACACACGAGTACATGCATGAGTACGGTAAGTATGAAGCCATATCCGAACAAGTCAAGCCAATCCACTGAGATTCGAGATACAGGTGACACGGTGACCAGCACGACGGAGCACCTTGTCTGCCACGTTGCTCGGCCATCAGCCCTATCCAACATTGGGATACTGCCTCGGTCAGGCCATTTCAAAAATAAGGGTCGTTTCCTTACTACTATTGCGTGCGACACCGCCGTGCCTGAGGAGCAGTCGGAACGCCCTCAAGCAGCGTTAAGGACCATCTTGCGGGGGGGCCGTTTCTCGTGCGCGTAAACAGCCATCTATATGGGAAGATTACACACAAGGCTCAACCAGTGTCCAATTTCCAAAGATCTGGCTGCGGGGTGGTTGGAACACCTGCTGGTCGGACCTCAACCGTACTGAGAAGCCCTCGGAGTATTATCATCGGTGATTTCTATTGGAGTAGCTGAGGTCCTCATTTCAGCTTCCGGTTTGGAGGATCAACGCGGTGAAGCTTCAGCTTCTAACCTGAAAGGCGGTTTCATAATATGAACATGCTCTACTTCAGCCGACGAGCCCTGAGTATGGAGTGGAGTCTGCGAGGGGCGACTGCAAGCAACGGTGCATCCTTCATCAGAAATTCATTTTACATGTGAATCACATTCGCGGGATGTAGATCATTACGCTCAATCTTGAATATCACCTATAACCAATTTGGTAGACACCGTCCACGCAACCACACCGAACTTGTGGCCGCTTTCGATGTCGCTGTGTGACTCCACGAGTAACGTGGCTTGGTGTAATGTACATCTGCTAGGTACGATCTTCTGGTCCGACGGTCGCCGATCGCAACGATCCTCAGTATCGGGACTGCCCTCTCACATCCTCAACAACTGGAGGCTATGACTGGGGGCCAGTGTCGCAGACTCCGCTCCATCTGGGCGTACGCAGGAACAGGACTCTCGCAGCAGATCCAATTTCCAGAATCCTTCGGCCAAGAAGCTTATCAAGACATCAGTCATCGCATGTGCTCAAATTAGATATCTCTGGCAAGGCAGCTATGAGCATGAGCAGAGGTCGATGAGACAGAGTCGAAGTCTTATAACAGCTTTCCATTCGCTGCTCAGACGGCGGCCCCAAAAGCCACCATTCTTGGGACGTGGTACTCCCCGCGTTAGAGGCATGTTTTTCCTGCAGTCTCGGCTGAACTTGTTTCAGAAAGTCCACGTGTCCCTTTGTTACACTGACCCTTCTACCCTACCCGGTAAGTCTCCGTCGTCAACCTACTGTACCTTACCTTACCTTATACAGTATTTGTCCCGGCTTGTGTTGCTTTCCAAGTGCGAAGGATTCTACGGCCCTCGTCTGCTCCCGAGCAATGGGCGGCTTTCTGCAGAGAGTCGCCATTCGGCGCACACCGTTGCCCGAAAGCCGTGCTGGGATCCACCCAACTTATCAGACTCACAGGGATTCGGATTCCTTGCAGGGCTGCCACGTTTTGTCCCCCACCCGCGATTGGCGGGTCGTTATTCCAAATCCGAGTTCAACATAGCCCCCAGACCAACTATCCATGGTCCTCTCGTCTAGGGCTTTGTGAAGCTCAACGGTTCTGGATTTGACAGTGAAAGTAATTACCTTATCGTTCGATCCTTCGCTGCCAGGCACCTCCCGCCTGCGCTGAGAGGCTTAATCTCGGCGAAGCATTTTGATGCCGGCATCAGTCGAAGTAAGTTCGACAGCAAGGCATTTCCTTACTGATACGGACTGGTTTCTACTGCTTTCTACTGCCCGCCAACCAGATTCTTTCTTTCAAACCTTGTCTTTTCTCTCAGCCCTTCTTCTGGCGATGACATTATCACGACCTAGTGCTGTGCATCGGAGATTTGGAACCTTCAGGGACGTTCCCCTGGAGTGATGATCCTTTAGACTGATGTTTCTAAACATTTACCTAACTACATTGGTCCTACGTCTCACCAACAGCATTGTCTTCTTACCGGACCTCGAGTACACCATAGAGCGAGTTCCGACACGACTGCCCTATCTGAATTACTATCCGAAAAGATCACTCGAACCTCGTGGAGTCTATGCAAGTTTTCAAGCACCTATGGCAGATCTCTGCGATCTAGCATCTCTTACCGCGTCGTTAACACATTATGTTGTCGTCTCATCTACAGATATCGATGTCAAGAGAGAGGCTGCATCGTAGTTGCTCGGTAGCTACGAAAGACCCCTCGCTCGGCTCATTATCCTTTCGTTCAATGAGATTACTATGGAATACTGGTTCGAACTTGCATCCACACTCGTGCAAGCCTACAAGTCACAATATTTGAAAGTCGAGTACACTTGTCCACGCTCGTTGCCTTCAGCTAAACTGGCTGGACGAGAACCTTGGACTTTGCCTGGTCGTTGCGAATAACCCCCCTCTATTCGAGGACGCGCAAGACACTGTAATCATTCTTAATACAGAGGAAGCGGCACTTCACTAAACGGGCAGGTTTTGTCTAAGGTCGATCAGTTCACGCCTACCTTCCACATACCGCGAACAGCGAGTCGCTTCCGACACCATAGGCACTTTGGAGTCTAATGGAGACGGCGTTGGTAGCAAAGAGCCTTCTGTCACCACCGGACCTTCTCCGTCCCAGAGTCTTCCGCTTAGCCCGCAGTCTGTGCGTAAGGCTGGCAACGGGGCAAAAAGCCTCTGCAGCGCATTTGTCCTGCTAGAGCAGGTAGTTTGTATCTGCTAAAGGCGTCGAGGTCCCTGCATGCTCGTATGTATCTTCTTAGCTGACGCCCTCCATGGTACCCACGCCTTGCGACATTAGTTACCTTTTCGGAATGGATAAGGTAAGTATCGCATGCGTTACTATAGTGTGCAACACCTCCCGTGCAGACCACTTTATTCCCTGCAATTAGTCAAGGCCCTGGGTGTGCTGGACATGTGAGGGGAGCGGAGTGGCCGAAGGCGTTCGGTGTACTAGGTAATGGCCACCTCGCTTGCGCGAGGCCGTAGTGTACAGTAGTGTAAAAGTAACATTCACCATGTCAGTAATTCTAACTTCTACAATAGAGAACTTTTGCAAAGTGTAAATTTTTATTTGCACTTCTGACATAGATTTAGCTCAGATTTGAAGTGTTAGTCATTTACACAAAGTGAAAATGACTAACACTTCAATCCTTGTTTTGCCTGCAGTTTATACTTTTTACACTTCATTTACAGTTGATGAACCCTGAACTGATTACTTTTGAAAGATAATTACACACTAGTATTGTAAATTCTGAAGTGCAAAAAATTATTTGCACTTTGCAAAAGTTCTTTAATCATTCATCATAACAACAATGAATCATTTTTCAATCAATAAACTTACTTAACACACATTAAAACAGCCTCAACAATCTTTTAAAACATCTAATTATAAATGTGTGCTCTCTGTAGATACTACAGTCTTACTAAACTTTTATTTTTTAATTTTATTATGTAAATTCATCTTAATTTCAGTTCTACAAAGCAGCATACTGATCAAGATTTTTAATATAGCTCATAAAGAGACAGCAACTCAGAAGATAAATTGCTTAAATAAATTACTTATTTAAGCTTATATTTTAAGCTTAAGTTCACTGTCATTCTCATCTTTATATCAATACAAAGCTTACATTACTGACTATGTCAGAATTATCACCTGATCACAGCTTACCTCATTGCTGTCACCTTTACCTATTAGATGAATAGTCTACTTAGTCATTTAGTTACATGAACTCAGCCATGTGCCTTAGTGAGTTACTTAGCTACTATTTAAGTAGTCATTGTAGCTCTTACATTCACTTATCTTTCACTCATATCATAGATTTATCATTAAAGTTATAGCTTTTAGTCATTAGACTTAGAAGATCATAACAATATAATAGCATCAACTTAAAGACTTAGCATTAAATCTTTATATCTAATAATCTCTTTGTTCTTTACTTTCACTCTGCTTTCACCTCACCTCAATACCTCATCATCTTTCTTAATCTCATCAAAACATCAGTGACACATTGATTTGTCTATTTATCTGATTATCTTTTCACTACTTTATCTTTCTATTCTACATTCACTCAGATCATTATAGTTCAACAAGCTAAACACTACTATCTTATTCTACTTTCATATCAATATAAAACTATGTCTTTAGCTTATCTATCTGACTCTTTTGCTCAAAATGAGCTTCTCAATCTAAAAGACATAAAAGAAAGTCTTTTAACTGTATAAGTCTCATTGTCTTTCTCTTTTAAAATTAAACAGTCATTTAATGAATCTGTCTGTCTAGATGTCTTGAAATGACAGACTCATATAATAAACAAATTAATAAATAATATGCAAGAAACTTTAATTACTTTGCTCTGTCATTCTGAATTAAGATTACAGTCATAACAATTCATCAGCTTTTTAAAAAATTATCTAATTGATCTCATTAAGCTGAGAAGTCAATGACAATTAATCTATTATATTTACATCTTTCAGCTCTTACATCTATCTCAGCAAAAAAATCTGCTTTCAAGTCTGATACAAGATGATCTGTTTTCAAGCTGAGATGAAATAATGATTATAACAGTGATTATAATATGAAAAAAATGAGTGATAAGTGTGTCAGTGATAGAAAGAGAGAAGAACTTAAATATAATTATTATTAAGAATTCTTGTTGTCTCTTATTGTTATGTTGTCACTAGTCTTTCAATCAGAAAATATTAACTATTTTGATTTACATCTTGATGATGCATATAAAAAGAGCAATTTCATTCAGCTAAAAAAGAATATGTACTACTGCAATGTGCATCTCTTTCTGAGTTAAGCAAAGACTATCATCATGATTAAGAGTACATATCTTATTTACATTAATCTTTACATTTGTTTTTGCAGCTTCACTCAACAATAATATGTCATCAAACTGTCAGATCTACAATAAGACAGTTTACATGAAGATCTCAGCATTAAAAACTGAGTAGATACTTTAATGACTTAATTTTAGACAGTTAAAGCAAGTTATTTTAGATGTCTTACTTGCTTTACAATTTATTTTTAACAACTTACAAAATGACTGCATTAGCCTTACAGCTTACATGCAAGCAATGATTCAAAACAGAAGAAACACTAACTTATTTATGTTAAATTAGCTGTCATTAGTCTGAAACAAGCTCAATTCTAAACTTCAGTGTAACATTCTGCAGCTTAAATATGATATGTTAATGACTAGCTTTATTGAACAGCTAAAGAAACACAAAGATATATGAAAATGTCTGTTCAGTTAATCTTCATATCAATATAAACAGCAAGACTATGAATTGCAATCTTAAAGTTAATCATTATCATACAATTTTGCTGATAATGACTGACAGCCTCATTGCTTCAACTACTTGTCAAATAATGTCTTCAAAAATGTTGCAAATTAAGACTATAAAACAAATAATTAAGGCTATAAAACAAATAATTGAGGCTATAAAGTGCAACAACTGAATTGCACACCTTTATATGATTTCACTAATAACAATTGACAGCTTTGTCACCCTGAGTATTTGAATGATTAATGAAACAAATCACAATTTAAACATTAAAACAGAGTCTTATTGCTATCTTGCTCTGTCTATTTCATCAAAATAAATGAGTCATACAGAGCATATAAGTCAAATGATACATTGTTTATCAATAACAACATTAAAAATGAGTCTTTACATCATGTCAACATCTCTAAATCTTCACATCACACTAATGTCTTCTTCAATGACTCTACATAGCCTACTCAATATGATGATTCACTTTATTCATGTTGTTTATGTAAAATGCCTTTAAGAACAAGCAAAAACCTTTGAAATCACATTCTCAATTGACATGAAGTTGACACTCATTTCAGTATTACTAAGATGACTACTCAGCAAGTTAATTACATTGAGCATGTTCTTCAGAACATTGTCATCATCTTATAATTATTAGTTTATGAATATATTGCTGTCAAAGCAATTTTATTTTGACATAATGCCAAGCAGAAAATGACTATTTGTCTAAATACTGAAAGCACAACTATGTTTATTGATCAAAGTTTAGTGAATAAGACTAAAATTAAATGAACACTCTTCATAATGATAAAGAGCTTTTCTAAGAAGCAAGTTCTTGATTAGTTAGTGAAGTTACTCATCATTATGATCATCTCATCATCATTAATCAGACTAAATATCATAATCTATTTAGTGAATAATCTTCACATTAAAGTTCTATTAGGCACAGATACCTTGACAAGAGAAAAAGCTAATATTGATTTAAAACAAAATAAGCTTACTATAGGCTATTAAGAGACTGATTTAGTCTTTAAAACATCTTAAAATTCTACTGACATGCATATCATTATGCAGTTTACTATGCACAAAATTCTTCATTAATGAAGACTCAATTATGTCATTCTTTCAAGTCAATTTCAAGTCAAAACACCACTGCAACAAGGTAAATTGTCAGCTTTGATAGCCTTAAGTATCTTATCACTTACCTTACTATGTAAAGATACTACATCAAATCATTACACAAACATTGTATCACACCTTACTGTTACTGACCTATATAACTGTTTCTGTCATGACACAAAGACTTCACAAGACTTCATATCTATATAAAAGAAGCTCATCACATCTCTTTCTTATAACATGAAGTCTTATCTAACAGTTCATAACTTACACAAGCATTTCACTCACACTATCATCTTGTTGACATCTCATCATCAAATTAATTTCAAGATATCTTACTATCATGTTGTCATCAAGTCATTCAGTTATAACATCTCAACACTATCTCACAAGCACATCACTGTTGCTGTGTTTTTGAGTCTATAGAGCACAGACTATTTAAATAAAGACATAGTGATGAGAGCATTACAGTTTCTTTTGTTCATGACACTTGTCAGAATTATCACCTAATCACAGCTTACCTTGCTGTCACCACCTTTACCTATTAGATGAATAGTCTACTTAGTCATTTAGTCACATAAACTCAGTCATGTGCCTTAGTGAGTTGCTTAGCTACTATTTAAGTAGTCATTGTAGCTTTTACATTCACTTATCTTTCACTCATATCATAGATTTACCATTAGAGTTATAGCTTTTAGCCATTAGGCTTAAAAGATCATAACAGACTATTTATAAATCTTTTATCTTCATCATAATCTTTCTTCAATCTTCTCTTCAGTTACTCTCTCATCTTTATACATTAACTTTTTAATGTTGCTCACAGCAGCTCTGTAATTGACTTATTTATTACAATAGATTTTGAATTTCTGTGAAAGCATAAAACAATATTATTAATTTTATATAAAATCTCTGCAGCTCTCTACAGTGATTAAGATAAAGTCTACAATGATTAAAATAAATTCTTTATAATTTTTTATAACAATTTACACAAATTCTCTGTAATCTTCTACAATGACTAAAATAAATACTCTGTAATCTTTAATGCTGATTAACAATTCAATTTAATTCTCATAAATTCTTTAATCAATTTATTACAACATTACAATTTTTCAAAACTCTTTAACTTTAACTCTTTACTTAATTACTCTGACTCTTTATTAAACTACAATTCTTTTAACTTTAATTCTTTACTTAATCACTCTGACTCTTCATCAGACTGCAATTTCTCTAACTTTAATTCTTTACTTAGCTGCAATTTCTGCAATCTTTTATTAATTAACTATAAAATTAAGTCTCTTCATTAATTTCTTTACAGAACACTGTCACAGCAGAGACTTTATTTTTTAAATTTGTTAGATATATAACTCACAATAGCTGTGCTATTAGTGTGATGCCATCTTTTAACAGATTATAAGCTCAGATTAGTGTAGTGATTAGGTTTCTTGCCTAAAACCTCAGAAAGATATGTGTCTAGATCATCTTGTTGATGATTTAAGTTCATAATGAGAAAGTAAGCTTAAAGGTTGTGAGTTTAAACTGCTGTCTATGTGCATTCTTTACATCTATGAGTCAGTTGTGAGCCAATTGCAGGTTAGAGAGAGTGTTAAATATATAACTTATAATAGCTGTGCTATTAGTGTGGTGTTATCTTTTAACAAAATTAATTAAAATAATAATTATATTTGCAATTCTATCTTGCTGCTATCTGATTGCACTTGCAGACAGATAGACAATTAATTAAAATAAATTTATTAATTAAAAGATTATTTTAATCTTTACATAAAAAGAGTGAGTCAATTCAGTCTATAATAGCTGTAAAAATAGAGCTGAGATCATTAACTGTTGTATAATTGTGTTAAGTTATCTTAAAGATAGTTACACAAACTGTTACTATGACAATAAAGAAGCACACTATTTTTTTTAATTTTATAAGTATATATTTTATTCTGCAATCAGATTCATAAAAGCTAGCTAATAATATTTAGCTTTAATAATCTTTATTTCAGCAATGTTGTCATACTGTACACAGCATTATACTGCTATTAGCATTTCTTTTTTTTTTATTTTTTTATTATAATGTTTACTGCAAATCACTTACATACTATAACTCATTATCATTGAGCTTTTGTGAACCTCTATGAAGTGAAAGTGAAGAAAGTGAAGAATGAGAAGAATGAAGACTTTAAATAGATAATTTTTTTTGACATAAAATGAAAATTAAGTTCTCTGTTAAATTGACTGTAAATGTGCTGTAAATATATTATAAATATACTGTAATCTATCTATAAATGTTTTTAAATCTGCTGTAACTGTTCTTAAATCTATTATAAACATTCTTAAATCTATTGTAACTGTTTTTAAATCTATCATAACTGTTTTTAAATCTATTATAACTGTTCTTAAATCTGTTATAAACATTCTTAAATCTGTTATAACTGTTCTTAAATTTATTGTAAACATTCTTAAATCTATTATAAACATTCTTAAATCTGCTGTAACTGTTTTCAATTCTGCTGTACACAGAAATTAATGTTTATCACAGCAGTAAATTATATTAATAAAGTTATAAAATAGTTATTATTGAGTCAGTAACATCTTTAAATATATTATATTTTTTGTTTTTTCATCTCTGTTTTCTAATAGTAAAACAGAAATCTTAAATACATCAATTGCTTAAGATAAAGTTATATATAATTGATTATGTAAAAAAGTTAAAAATTATAAATTTACATTCATAGATTGCAAAGACTGACTCTGTGCCTTATTTACAGTTATTGTAAAGTATAAATGAACTGAGAATTGCTTTTACATTAAAATAAATGATATTTCACTCTTCATTGTTGTCAGCTTAATTTGCAGAAGCAATCATAACTGCTTATTAAAATCATTACTTAGCATTTATTTCTGTATATATCTTTATTTAAGATGAGTAACAGTCATGTAAATGTCATTGCAGAGCTCAATAATGAAATTAAGATTTTATAATAAAATAATAAAAGCTTTTATCTTTAGATACAGCTTAATAAATGACAGATTAGATAAACTTAAATTTTGTAAATATTTTATAGTTAATTTATTGTGACTCATTTCTGCATCATTAATATCTGCAGTATTCACAGAATTAAAGACTATTATATTTCTCTGTATTTGCTGCAGAATTTTAGCATTGAAATTGTTCACAATGTTATTGTAAAATATTAATAAAATTCAGTTACAGAAGAAAGCAGAATTCTTATAAATATATTAAAGTTTTATTAAAGAAAAAAGATATTCTTAAAACTTCATAATGCTTTGTAACTGTATAATGTATACTGATAGCTGAATTCAATTCTGCAAAGCAGAATTATATAACAGTTAAGAAAGTCATCTTATAAATTTCTGATTGATAGAGCTGTTTTGCAGTTATATATTTTATTAAAGATGTAGCTTGCAAAGTTGTAATTATAGAAAAGATCATTGAATGCAGACATTAATGATTGTGACTTAGTTACTTTTTTATATAACAAAAAGAATCTGTACAAAATCATCATTTAAGATCATAGATATTCTGTTAAAAAGATAATCATTCATTAATAATAAATTCTAAAGTGTACAGTGCACTGCTTTAAAGCAGTACTTATACTGCATAAATATTTTATTTTAGATGATTAAATTAGTTTTTTATATTAAATTTACAAATTAAGTATTCTTTTCAATACTGTAAAGTATGAATTCATGCAATTTCAGAGCAATCTTAAATTAAGAATGTAAAGTGTAATTATTAAGCAGTAAAAGAGCTGCAATTTTAAATGATGCAATATATAAAATAATTTTGTTACTTTTATAATAGTAATTATATAAAATCTAATACAAAAACATTTTATCAGTGTCTGTTGAACTCTGTAAAAAGAAATAAGCATAATATGAATTCTTTACAATAATTATAACAATGATGTCAAAGCAAGATTTTTAATTCATATTAAGCTGTAAACATTATTGTACAGTTAATTCTATCTTATACTATTAATTGTAATTTTGTTCTGCTGCAATTAAGAAATTATCAGCAGTATAATCTCAGTTATGAATCAGAACTGATAAATTGAACTTTATAAGTGTTTATTTAAAGTCATTAAGAATTATATTTAACAGATAAAGATTATAATTAAATTAAGAATCATTTAACTGTAATGAGAGTATGTTTTGCTGTTATAATTAATGCATAAGATCATCACAAATATGTTTGCAGAACTGCAGTTAAACTCATAATATATTAATAAGAACATTATAAATTAAAGTTATTGTAAAGAATATTTGCAAAACAGATTTAAAAGAGAATTAAATAGTCTTAATAAAGTAGTTAAATTACTCATTATCATTTTTCAGTAAGCTTAATGTCAAATATATAGTTTAAAAAGTAAAATGTTAGATATATAACTCATGATAGCTGTGCTATTAGTGTGATGCTCACTTTTAACATAAAATGCAATACTTTACTCACTGTATAGATGTGTTTAAAAGACTGTGAATCTCACATAACTGTTAAAAGAAGTTATAAATAGTATTTTTTACTTATAAATAAGTTTAAGTGATATATGCAGTCAATTGTAAATTCATATTGATGAGATTTTCATTGTAAGTGAGACTTATCATAAATATAGTGAGTTGAAAATTCTTAATACAGATATTGTTGATCATTTAAATTGTAAGCATTGTATGTAAAAAATATCATTAAAATAAATTAAACTTCATTCATTTACTTCTGAATAGTTACAGTAAATGTTATATTACAGAAATAGATAGATTGCTAATTTAATAAATGAATTGCAAAATGCATAATAGATGAATTTTTATCATAAACATTATATTTAAACAAATGTCACATTGCTTTCATAAAATCAATATATAAATTCTATAAATAATAAACAATCTCATTCTTACTGCTCTGCAGCTGAATCATTGTGCAATCTAAATTCTTATATATATATTTTTATAAATATATTTAATGATCATTACAGATGCACACACCTCAACATTGATGTGCATCTTATATCAATGAGTTAAATACTGATTGTGCAGAATTACTCAGCAATTATTAAATTAAAATTTCTAATTTCTATTGTTTTAATTTAATTAGATATATGTTTATAGATTGTTTTATTAATAATAAAGTGAATATTCATTGTGTTCAATCTGAATTTCTGTCAAAAAAAAAAAAATAGTCTTTTATATAGATTCTTTTAGATATGCATAAAGCAGTGAGATTGTGTACATTATATAAATTATAAATCATAACAGATTACATAATAGTCATAAGCTCATCAATAAAATTTTATTTCAGATCTGAAAACTCTGCAGAAATAATTTTATCAATATAAACTATATTTAGAAAGCAATTCTCAGAATGAAGAAACAGTAGTAAATGCATATAAAAAAGATTACATTTTTAATATTTAATAATTTATACATCTTTTAGATGTCAGTTAAAGACATACTTCATTTTTAATTTTTATAATAGTTTCATAAGTTTTAAATGAAACATCTACATCATTAAATTAAGTTAATTCAGCACTATTTAATTTATAAACAGCTTCTGTTGAATCTTTTCTCATTGTAAATTGATTATAAAGATAATAAACAATGTAGATTGCTTAAAATGTCATATAATAATTATAAAATTCTAAAAACACTGTATTATAAATCTGTTGTTATCAGTGTAACTGAATGACAAAATTACACAGTAATTAATTGCAGATATATTTCTCTTTTATTTTAGAATGAAGTTTATAAAATTGTTATAAACATCAAAACAAAGATTAAACTGATATAAATAGATTTAGTTAAGCTTATTCTGATTATATGTAATTTAAATATTCATTACAAACTGCTGAAAAAGTTATTCATCATGAAACACTGCTGAAAACTAATCATTATGTGTATGTAATTATACTAATTAATGTTAGTAAAAGACTCACTGATAGTGATATAGACATTTATTTTTGTAAATATTGTTGAGATTTCATAATTAAAGAACTCAATGTCAACTTAAATTACTGTATGAAAACAGCAAAACATAATGAAGCAATATATATACAGCATAACTTAAGTTAATAAATATAAAAGTAAATTAGCTCTCTGAAAAATTACAGAGAGTTAAAATAATGTTATGAAAATCTAATTATTTATATTTATTTATTATAATAATTATAATTATTAAGAAGTGCAGTGCTCTATTTACTTTCTTAACTTCTTTAGTCTTAGCATAAGAGACTAATAAAGTCTTCTTCTATCTTAGATAGCAGAGCTTCTGTTATCTATCTAATCATACTTAAGTCAACTGCAGTCAACATTAACACATTAAATTCATTAAATAGACAGATAACATAAGTACTCATTATTCTTTCAATAAATTATGAGCCTAAGTTAACAAGAGACTTTTTAGAGAAAGTGCACACTGATTTAGTGTATACAGCTCTTAATATGCTGCTTATTAGAGCAAAATAAGTAAACAGTTCTTAATATGCTGCTCATTAAAGTAAAACAAGGAGACAGTTCTTAATATGCTGCTTATTAAAGCAAAACAAGATGAACATGATGAGCACAACAATTTGACAGCTTAATACAAGTTAAGTATTGATAAATAAGCATTCTCTACATTGTCATAAGTAGACAATACATACACATATTTCTTCTATTATTACATTTATCTTTACAACACATTCTTTTATCTTCAATTCTTATACTGTATGTCAATCATCACTATGAATTAAAAGCACAACTCATCATTCTTTATAAAGCAATGTTCAATCTCTGTTCTTACTTGAGAAAACTATGAGAAATGATTTATTTACATGAAGAAATAATTGACTGATGAGAATCTTTAAATATAATAAAGATTCTCATTCAAGTCTTTACAAATAATATACTCATCAACAACATTTTTTTTTTCTTTTTATTAAGCAATCTCAATTTTAAGAATCAGCAAATCAACAACAAAGCTCTGTTCTGAATTACAGTCTGCATCAGCATTGATGATGAGAATTATTTTATAAATAAAATTACAATAAAAAAAGCTTGAAATGCTCTCTTCTTAAAGTATAAAAAGAAACTGCAAACAACTGAGAAATAATATTTAACAAAGTTCATTAAATATAAGATGTCACTGAACATGACTGTTAATAAGACATGAACTTAACTCAATAATCTTGACAGAAAGATTACTGCAATACAGTTAAGACTTAAGAATTTTATCATATTTAAGTAGTAGTTTTAAATACTGCTTTAAGCACTGTCAGTGAAGTATGCTGTTATTTATGACATCATTAATGCTTAAAACACATCTGACATTGAGATGAGTCTGTAGAAACTTCAGAAGAAGAAGATATAACTGAAGATGTTTAATAATGCTTTATGAGCTGAACAGTAAAGACAGAATAAGAATTATTAAGAATATTAAATCTTACAGTATGATTATAGAAGACATTTAAGCTCAAACAGTAATTATTCATTATTATATAGAATTTTAATTTGCTATTTTTATGATGATGTTCACTGCAAGCAGAACTGTAAGTATGTTTCTGTAATTCATAAAATTATACAGTCAGCAAAGCTAGTCAAGACAGTTAAGAAGCAGATTAAGTTGACTGCAGTTAACTTGCACAGAAATAAAAGAAAAAATCAGATATATAATATAAAAATTGTTTCTGAAGAGAAATTCAATATATAGAAGTCTGAAGCTGCAGATGAGTCTGATAAGAAGATTGCTGCTATTTTTAAAAATATTATCAATAAAATTTCTTAATCAGACTGAGTCACAGACTTTAATGTCTCATTTTATATAATTAATAAACTTCAGCTTTTCAATAACTCTCTGATGTGCATGCAATGATGTATCATTAAAGTCAGAGAGAGAAGATTGTATATTAATTATTATAATACAGTTATTATGCAGAATAAGAATGAGAATTCAGTTTTTTTAAATTCAACACTTTATGTTCTGAAGCTTGAAGTCAATCTTCTGTTAGAAAAGAAGATGTGTAAGAAGAAACTGCTTAAATATTTTAATCATAAGAATCTTTACATGCAAAATAAGAGCAGAAAGTTCATGTTAAAAGTATTTGAAAAAGAAAAAGTCTATATAATTAAATACATCTTAAGTAATCTTAATAAATTCACTTTACTCTCTGTTATGCATGTATAAAGTAAGTCAGAGATCACTCTTTTAGAAATATGTGAAAATTTATAGATTTAGATTCTTAGATTTACTATAGATACATTCAGCAAGAATGTATAAATGAATGGTGATACAGTTATGTTACATAACAATAAGATTAAGATATATAGACTTTAACATTGTTGATTTATTCATCTTGACACAGCTAAGCTTCATGATCTTTATAAGATTATCATTTTAAGTAAGTCAATTCTCATTATTAAGAACAATATTAATGTGTATGAGATCTGTGCTCTGACTAAGTTTGTGAATCAGCAAGAACATAATATAAGTAAAAAAAAAGTTAACATTCTTATTTTAATCTTCATTAACATATGTAAATCTCTGTCTTTGTCATTTATCAGCTATCAATACTTTCTGAAAATTGTAAATAATCATTTACAGAAAATATAAACAATATTATTGAAGTGATAAGACAATGCTTTGCAGAAATTACAGAAGTGATGATTAAAGATTGAACTTTAATTTAATGTAAAGATTCTTATTGTATAAAGTGACAATGCAACAGAGCTGAGATCTATTCTTAATGAGTGATGTATGTCTTTCAGCATTATATTACAGTATATAGTGCTTTACATGTTGATTTAAAATAATATAATTAAGAGAGCAATCAGAATCACTGAGAACTCAGTATATACAATAATTAAGAAAATTAAATTCTCAATAAAGTTCTGAGCAAAGACTGCATAAACTGATGTTTATCTTTGTAACTGCACAGCAACTGACTTCTTAATCAATGACAAATAAGTCATTTCAGAGAAAGCTTTCATCAGAGTGAAATCATTTATTAATTATGTATGTATATAAGAATGCAAATGCTACTTCTATGTTGACTTAAAGTCTCTGTCTAAGAACAGACAGAATAAGTTTATGAATTGAGAATGAATAAGAATATTTATAAATTATAATGAGAAAATCATAAAGCAGTATCTGCTTTAAGCATCAGATCTTAAGTAAATCATTAAGAGTTATGCTGTTAAGTTTGCTGAAAATGAGAAAGAAGACAGTGTTGATATAAGACTTTATAGACAGATACTGAACATTTTTTCAGAATAAAATTTGTTAAATAATTACATAAGACTGAAACTGCAGCTGCTTCTCTGAAACAGTTTCTGAAATCTGACATGCAAACTTACAGATTTAGATCTGCAAGTTCTCATTTTGTTGTTATGTTGTCAGAGAAAGAGATCACAGACAATTCATTATTAAAGTTAATTGCAATTAACTTTAATCACAATGCATTAAAGCTCTTCTCTTATGTTGAGATTTCTGTTAACAAGATCAGTCATTTAGACATGAATGTCTTAATTAAGAAAGTTAAGACATTTTTACACATTAAGATATTAAAGAGAAGATAGAAGAACAATGACACTGATTTTAATGAATTTATAATAAAGATCTTAAAAGTTATATTGATATTGACTGCATTTACAGTCAATGATGAGAATAGTAAGCACTCAGTAAAAATTGATATCTTAACTTCTTTAATATATGTTGAAGCAGTAAGAGACTCAATCTAAGAAGAGATGTAAAAGAACATTATTAATGCAGAGCTGACAGTGCTTACAGTGAATGACATTTAAGAAGAGACTGTTCTGTTAAGAGAGATTAACATTGTGATTAGCAAGTAAATATTTAAATTTAAACTGCATATTGATGATTTTCTTGACAAATTAAAGATAAGAATAGTGACAAAAGAGTTCTTATAGATGTATGACATCAATTATGAAAATATCTTTACATTAATTATAAAGTTTAATACTCTTTGTGTCTTTCTGACTTTAATTGCACTCAAAGATCTAGAGTGTCATTAAATAAATGTTAACAATGTCTTTACTGAATCATTTCTGAAGAAAACAATCTACATAATATTATTTCTTAAAGTTATAATTATTTCTAACTATGCACTATACATTCTGTGCAGTCTATATGATCTGAAGCAAGCTGTTAAAAATTGACATAAACAATATATCATTAAGCTTTTTCAGTTAAATTTTTATCAAAACAATATAAATTCATGTCTTCTAATTCACACTGTTAAGAGTATCATGCTACTTCTTTATATAAATAACATCATTATAATCTCATTAAATCTCTTAAATATTCTCTGATTCAAAATGTCTCTCAGAAACTTATTTAAGATCAAGAACTTAAGAGAGACACAGAAAATTCTTGACATTTAAATAATTTGTGATTACAAGAAAAGAACACTGCACATGAATTAGACACATTATGTTGATAAGATGCTCAGAGATCTTTATATGTAAAGTGATAAGCATTAATGCATTAAGATCTCACTGAATAAATATGACTTTCTTTGCTTAGCTGATTCTAATGATCAGTGCATAAATTAAAGAAAATATTAGCAGATCATTGAAAATCTTATGTATGCTGTAATTTATACATATTTAGACATCTTCTTTATCTTAAAATGACTGAGTCAGTATCTCAGTGACTTTGCAGAACATTATGAATATATATTTAAGAAATTGCTGTAATATGTACAGTTAATTATTAATCTTAAGATCATGTATGAGCTCAGTGAAAGTCAAGATCTGTTTAAATACTTTGACTCTGACTATGTGTCAGATAAGTTAGATAGAAGATTTATTTTAAATTATGTTTATTTACTTAAGAAAGAATCTGTGTCATGAGTCAGTCAGAAGCAGAAGTCAGTGACAATATTAATCATTAAGATTGAATATATAATTATGTCAATATGTATAAAGACTGAAGTCTGACTCACTCAGATGCTAAGAAATATAAGATTAGATAAGTATCTTGAAGTTAATTTACATTGTGTGAGCATTCAGAAGAATGAGATTTATAAAGAAAATGTATCTCTTTAGTTTAAGAGAGATAATTAGATTGCTTTGACACTAATTAAGAATGCTTATGTATATGAGTGATCAAAACACATTAACATCATCTATTATTACATTTAAGATCTACACAAGAGAAATTAAATTCAGATGAACTTTGTACTTAGTTAAGACATAATAGCTGATGAATTAATTAAGTTCTTGTCAAGACAGATGTTTAAGTGCTTTGTGTGTCAGCTGAGACTTGACAACAGTGAGAGTCAATAGATATGAATGCACTAAATAAAAATGTTGAGAAATACAGTGCTCTATTTACTTTCTTAACTTCTTTAATCTTAATATAAAAAACTAACAGAGTCTTCTTCTGTCTTAGATGACAGAGCTTTTGTTATCTATTTAATCATATTTAAGTTGACTGCAGTCAACATTGATGCATTAGATTCACTAGATAGGCAGATAGCATGAGTACTCATTATTCTTTCAATAATAATTTCATCACTAATGAATAGATTTTCACAACATTGATCTGCATTTATCTTAATCATTAATTACATTTACAAATTCAATACAATTTACACTGTCTACTCAGCAGTCTCTGCTGTTCATAAACACTTCATTACAGTTTAATAAAATACAATAAACAGATTAATTCTATACAATATTTCTGTAAGCTGCTGCAACAACTAATTACAAAGCTAAGAATTTTACTGACTTCATAACTGAGCTGTATAAACAGAGTTATAGAAAAACAATTAAGCATATTAAAAAACACTGTCTTTCATAACTTTCAGTGAACTTTATAAATGATATAGCTCTTTATGAATATTAAAACTGATCATCTTAACTTAATCATTCAGTCATTTGTCATAACTGTAGTTCACAGATATAAATGCAAAAGCAATACTATATTAATGAATGTGTTGTCTGAATTTCTTTGCAGCAGCATCAATAAAGATTAATAAATTTTATAATGATTTAAAAAACTTCTATAAATATAATAAATTCACTGCATTCTGCTTACAACATGACTTTCATACTGAATGCAACTTTAAGTGTGTCATGACACATTTATTTAGTCAATATAATGCATCACAACTGCTGCAGACATAATTCATATGACTTAAAGTAAGTAATTAAAATTTATGATAAATTAACTGAAAAGTAATTAATCAATGTATCTTAAATTACTGATATTGTAATTGTTTTTAAACTTATTATCTTCATTATTATAAATACTGTTGTTCAGATTATAAAGATTCTCAGTTTGATTGTAAAGTATATTTAATACATTATAAAGATAATTAATTATATTGTAAAGTGAGCTGATCACATTGCAAAGATAATTAATTACATTATAAAGTGAGCTGATCACATTGTGAAGATAATTAATTGTGTTGTGAATTGTGTTGCAGATTGTATTGCAGAGATTATTGATTACATTATAGCAACAATATAGATTAGATAGCTAATTCAGAAAACTGTAATGAAAGAATTTCTGACTGTTTTAAGAATTGCAAATAAAGATGAATTCATTTTGCTGAGAAAGATTGTTAAATATTGACATTAAGCTCTGCAAAAAATAATTATTGAGCTTATTACTCTCACTAATTAGCTGTAGATTATGTATAATTTTACTGAGAAGATTTAATCAGTTAAGCACATTATTATTAACAATACAGATTTGAATATACAATGCAGACAATGCATATCTGAAAATACTGATTAAGCTTCTTTTACAAGAAGTTTATTGCAGACTTGCTTTACTTACATCTTAAATAAAGCATATTAAGCTCTATAAGTCAATAGTAGATATGCTTAAAGCTTCAGTAATGTAACTGAATAAATACATTACAGATTATCAAATCTGTAAAGATCTGAGTTTAAATCTTGACTGAATCAGTAAAAAGTAATTGAAAAATATAATAGTGTTTTACAATTATTTCTTATGTCTTTTGAAATTCAATCTGAATAAATGATGTCATAATTCTTTTTATGTAAGCTTGCCTATTCTACGCTACTTGCGACAGTACATAGTAAATATGATGAGTAATCTTTCTTTGATGCGCCCCTCTCGCCATGTGGGATGGCTCACGCGTAGGGCTGGAAGCGAAAGTGCTATGGGTTTAAAGCGGCGCAGATACAAGCACAAAGTAAAGATACCTTAGGTACCACGTACCTACCTAAGGTAACTTAGTCGCCAAGCGAGACCGACCCTGCAGGTGGGGCTTGGTACTTTGTATGGGATAACGTTTTCCCGCCACGGGGTGACCGATAGTCACAACAGCGACCTTGGGCCCTTCAGGTTCAGTCGCCGAGTCTGTGTCAGAGCTTGTGAGGGATGAGTTGTTACAGACAGGCATCGAGGTGTACAAGGTGCTAGCAGATATGATTCGCGTCATATCAGGGTCCCTTAAGCCCTGCCCTGCATAGAGGTATGTTACCCTAGGTATCTTAGATACCTTTCCTTCCCTTCCCTTATCTTACCTATAGGTTCCGCACATGTCGTCCACGAGGCTTTGTCAGAAGCTTGGCTGGCCTGGACCCTCGAATCCGGAAAAGCAATTGTACAGTACCTTACAAATCCAAGCACGAACAACGAGATGCGGACTGTGATGGCGTTATCCGTCCCCACAAGTACGGGCTGTAAAGTACGGTCTGTACCAGTATGGTCACCACAACGTTATGTGCATACGAGGACGGATGTCTGGTGAGCGGGGCGGGGTACTTCAATCATTTTGAGGCTCTCTAAGCTATTTGATATGCCCTCTCCAACGTTCCATTGCATCGCATCGCATCGCATCGCATCGCATCGCATCGCATTGATGACCAAGGCATGCTGTTTCCTACCGACTTTTGGCAGATGCAGCCTTGTTCTTTCCCCTATCATCGTTGTTCTTCTCATCCTTATGCACATGTGCCATGTCCGTTGCTTACGTGTGCACTCTGAAGGAAGGTCCCTGGTCCAGGATCCGGATCCAGAAACGGGAACGGAAAAGAGCGTGCTTTGTTTACAAAGGCGGTGTATAAAGGACCTTGCCTTGCAGTACGACTTTACTTACGACTCACGACTCAAGACTCATACAGTAACGTTAGCGCGTTGGGGGCCTTTCGGCCGTTCGGCCTTGGGATGGTAACGATGCTTGGATAATCCGTGTGATCGTTTCAGATACCTTTCGTTACGACGCATTTGATGATGACAGGAGAGGCCGTCAATGGCAGGTGTCAAGGTACCTTACTGTACCTTGGGTAGGGCTGATTTTCACTTTCCGCTTGCCATGACTCTTTCGATCAGCGACGAATCGTCTCCCTTTGGCGCGATTTCCGGCCTTGCGGTTGACATTCCCCGGTGTCAGTTGACTCGTCGTTGTGTGTAACTTGGCATCCCGTTCTGCTCTTCTCGGACTTTTAAATTTCTTTCCTTCCGTGCACCAGGGCTGTGCTTCTACCGTTCAACAGACACCAAGGCCGTTTAGGAAGACCACTAGGACTTGATGGACGAGGACGGTCATCTCCACCTGCGGCCCGTTAGGAAGGTCCTCCCTGGATGATACGCACTGAATAAGTGCAGTCTACTGCGTCTATACGAAACTTCAGCCTTACAAGCGGAGCATCTCGTCCTGGCTAGCTTGTCCCATTGACTCGGTGGTCCTTGTTGTTGGACTTGAGCTGACAGAGATCTCGGTATCAAAGCTAGACGCCTCTACTCTAATCCAGCGGACGGAAAGCAAATGGAGGTAAGATACATTCTAAAATCTGCAATCCGCATGAAGAAGAAGAGCCATCTTCATTGGCGGATTCCAGCCAAGGCGAAGTAGGTGTCTTGCACGAGGCAGTAAGGAAGAGGGGCCAGGCCGTTCTTTGATATCCCGTCCACTCGTTGGGGGCGGTGGCCGGAGGTGTTTCCTAATATGGAATGCAACTTCCGGTTTTAGGTATATTGATTGTCTTGGGTGCTGAGTTCGGAGCGAATGTTGCATGTCTGACCATTGTGGCCATAAACAGTGGGAATTTAATTGAGCCGTGTCCATTACGGAGTATGAACGACGCCCTTTGTTTCCCTCCTGCTGCCAGGCTTCCGTCGCCCGAGCCGCGGCGCACGTAACGCAATTTGCCACGCAGTGGTGCTTTGGCATCGGATCCTCTTTACAGTTTCGACCAGGTCTAGGACGTGCGAGTTGCAGTACGATAGGGGTGCTATGGAGACTTTTACCTGCCTGCACTGAAAGAGGCTGAATGGGCTCGTGCAACTTTCCCAGTCAAACAGGACCTTTAGGGTATCGTGATTTTCTCTCTACACGTTCACACCCTCGGTGAGATCTTTTCTTCTGGCAACATGGCCTTGAAAGAAGGCTGCTGGAAGGTATGAAGAGCGTCACTCGCTTTACCCTATCGCCTGCTTCTACGACGCGACATGATATTTCACCTGTCTTTCAAGCCTATGGCCAGGGACCCAACCCGTGTCGTCCTGGAAAGGGGACTCTTCTGACATCCTCTTAGAGTGACATGACCTCTCTCTCGTCGCAAATAGACGGAGACTGAGCCGCTGAGAGTGAGTACTGATTTAGTAACTTCTACATGCTGATGGAATGAACCCAGCTCCACAGACGTACATTCGACACTCGGGCACAAAGACCAGGGGATCGTACATTACTTCAGATCCAAGATTTGCTCTCGAAGAAGTAGGAGACTCTGTTCCTCAAGGGTACTCGAGGCCGGGAATCAGTGCAGGCTCGACAGCCGCTTGGAGTTCTCAATCATCGTCCCTTACTGGCCAGACAAGCAGCAATAGATTCCGACGATCATCCATATGGATATTGGAAAGAATCAAGATCTCGAGCTCTCAATTGGTGTATCTGTCGTTGTCGCCGTCGAGTGCTCTGCCCAGACACTCAATCAAAAGAGCTTGGAGTGCTCGACAACACTGGCAACTTTGCCTGACAAGTCTCTTCGAGATGACCTATAAGTCGATCCCTCGAGTATTACGAGCTCAGATCAGTAATAAACGTTTAGATCTACATTGGTTCTCAACTGTGATCACTAATCGCACAATTGAACAACCGTCACCACCAGTCATAATCCGCTCGGTCACCCTTGACTCCTTAAATCTTTGGCTCTCCTACATCCTCTTACATCCTCTCTTCACGATCTGCCTCACCCCCCATCCCGTCAGCCTTGGTCGAAGAAGGACAGCAGTCCTGCGCCTCCAACCAGACACTCCCCTACCCTCTTCTGCCATATATACAGATAACTAGTTCTCATCATGACTTCCCATCGCCGGGAACGAGAACCCACCTTTACCCCACCCACTTGATCGTCAACACGTCAACCCAGCGCTCATCTCTTCCCCATCTACAACCCCAACTCCCAACCTCAATCAGCCCCATCCCCAATCCCAACCCTACAAGCACAACCCCACAACCACGACCGCCCCACAACACAACACACAACACGCACCACTCCAAACACCCCAAATCCATCCATATCCCACAGTACAATACAGCCAACTCAACTCAAGCCTCCAGCGGCCCCCTCTCCCTTTTGCGCTAACAACCCACCCCATCCACCAACAAACGTCCCGCCCTCCCCTCACCCTTCTCCCTATCCCTAACTCTCTCTCCCAGCCCTCATCACACCACACCACACCACACCACAACCATCCACCCACCCATCCAACCATCCATCTATCTCAGCCGACAAAAAACCAACAGACCACAAACGATCGAAGTCAAGACGCATGAAAGGAGAAAGGAAGAAGTTCTGAAAAGAGAGTGACGGAGTGGAGATGGAGGGGGAGAAGATGGCTTGTGTGTCTTGACTGACGGTGTCGAGTGGAGAAGAAAAGATGTTTGCTTTGTTGTTTGGTCTCTGGCTGTGGGGATGGAGAGGAGGGAAGGGGAGAGGAGAGAAGAGGGGGCAAGGAGAATGAGGGAGAAGGGAGCAGGGAGGAGAGGGAAGAAGGGAAGAGAAGGGGAGGAAGAATTGGCTTGGCTCGACTAGGTTGATGGCATGTGTTCTCGATTTCGGCAAGGCAAGGTGGTTTTCTCGTGAGGCGAGTCTGGACAGGACAAGGTAGGATAGGATAGGGCAGGATAGGACAAGGCAGGATAGGGCAGGATAGGGCAGTCCAATGTGCATGGCTGCTATCCTGTCTTCATCCCCTTCTCATGCCATGCCATCTCCTCTTGTTGCATCTTGTCTAATCCAATTCAAATGAAGCACACCTTCACTATCTCCCTTCCCTCTTTCCCTCCCTCACCGCCTTTCCCCTTCCCCTTCCCCTCATCCCCCTCCACCCACCCTCTCCTCTCCTCTCATTCTCCTTCTCCGTCTTCATCTCCTGCCCACCCCCACTCCCAGCTTTCTCAGCTAAGATCCAAGCCGTCACTCTGTAGCGGATTGTCCATCAGCCCTGATCCTTTGATTGATTGCTCTGGCGAGCATGTAAGTGTATGGTCTGAAGTATCATCGACCATGTGTTCAAGCTGCCGGCGTGCGCGACCGGATACGTCCTTGGCCTCAGCGGCTCTTCTTCCAGGGCAGATCCCTATTGTAACTGCCCTCCTTCTCTATATCTTCCAAAGATATCTCCTCCTAAGCTTATCCCCATTTTCCGTGCCCAAGCTCGTATTTCTTCAGCTTCCCTATGGCCTCCTTGAGTGGTTGCTAGCACAATAGCGCTGCAACCGTAATAGCGTCGATATCTGACCGTTGACTAGGGCTCCATTGAAGACTTCCGATCTCGTACCGTGCACCTTTCAAGCCGTGAAGTTTAAGGGCTAATCTCACGGCACTCAGAGATAGAGGTCGTTTTGGAGAGAAGGAGATAATGCTGTGGGTATTATGTGCGGCTGTGACAGAGGGGAAGAAAAGATGCAATGCAAGCTGGATAATCATTCAGTAACGCACAAAGTAGTGGCACAAGTGGTGGAGTACTCAGAGTACAAGCATAGATGCAACATGGATAAATGAAGACATCTAAATATCTCTGTTCCACCCACCACTGCTCAAGTGCGACTCCAAAACCCCCAGCTATCGCAACACTCTCTGGCATCCTCTTGGTGAAACGCTACAAGCTCTAGACAGGAACAGGGACCTCACAGAGCAGCTGACCAACCTTCTCAACTCGATCCCCAAACTGCCGGGCTCACGGTAGACGAGCACGGCGATGCCATCACTTCCCAAGTGGAGGCGTGCTGGAGTGTACCAAAGGGGTCTGCCAGACGTCTCAGCAGCAGCGGTGCGCGCGACCACCGACGTGCGACCCGCTGCGACCTGGATCCTCCGTGCCGGCGCGAGTGCCCATGCACTCTGCAAGCGTGACTACAGCTTCCAGGACAGCGCGCCGAGTTCGAGGCGGGACGGTCGCGAGTGGCTGTCGGGTAAGGACAGGGTCTACCATCTGAGGCGTTAGGCGTTCTAGAAGAAGACGTTTGGTGAAACTGCGACGACCGAAGGGTCGAAGAACGGCGTCGAGGATGACGCTGCGAGAGCGGCTTCTGAGACGGGGGGAGTTCAAGGCCAAGTTTTCGTATTATCAGCAAGCCTGTCAACGATTCAAGTTCATTGCGGCGATGCTGCGAATGTCTTCATGTCTTCCGTAGCAATGATAAGGTCAAGGTCCGGAACGACTCCGGGCAGTCAAGTCGGGGCAGTCAATTCTAACCTATCAGGGTTAGGTTTTCTTAGCTGCATGGGAGGCATTCACTACCTAAGGTAGAGTCAGACAGACATGACTGCTAGTAGGGGGTCCCTTACTACTGCTGACGCCCTCACTGTCACCCTCACCCTTTTCCTCGCTGACACCCTCGCTGCCACCCTCGCTGACATGTACCCTCACTGACACCCTCGCTGTCGCCCTCACTGTTTGTCATCATCCATTGTGGCAGCGAGGGCGACAGCGAGGGTGGCAGCGAGGGTGTCAGCGAGGGTGGCAGTACCTGCAAGGGTTGCCCCCACAGCTAGTAAGAATTCCATACTAGCAGTCATGTCCACCTGACTCTAGTTGACGCCCCCAATGCAGCTAATAAAAACTAACTGAAAAAGGTTAGAATTGACTGCCCCGACTTGACTGCCCAGAGTCGTTCCGGTCAAGGTCAAGCAGTAGTGTTCGCCTTGTGACAGTCTCTCGAGTTGTGACTGCGCCAATGAAATCGTGGCGATAACTGCGTCGAGAACTAGGATGTTCTGGGTTTGGCAGTTATGGCCGTCGAACGTCTCGGTCATCACCGTGCCTTGATGGAGGGCTCCGTGCCTCGAAAGGAGCTCACCGTGCCTCACAGGAGGGCACCGTGCGTCGAAGGGAGCACTCCCGCTTCTTGAGACGTTCGACAACAGTCTTCAGAAATTTCCATGTGGGTTAGAGGAGCGTATCATCTATCATCGCATTATGATGGTGATGACTTGACATGAAGGAGGACCTCCTTTTCAGGAACAGGGGAGCACCTTTCCTTTCGAGGAAGAGGGGAGCACTCCTCCTTCCTGAGACGTTGGATGAGAATCTTCGAAACCCTCTTTATTATCTACCTTACCTAAAGTAGATAACAGAAGTGAGACGGACGCCCCTCATCATCAGTGCCTCATGATGAATGAGCGGTGAACGCCATGGGGGAAGTCCTTTCAGGGCCTTTCAGGGCCTTTCAGGGCCTTTCAGGGGGTAATGGAGCACTCCCTCCTGAGACGTTCGACGACGATCTTCGAAAATCTTGCATCCTGGTCACAAGTCAGGGGTGTGGAAAGGGACTGATTGAAGGTTCTAGAAGTCAGAGTGTACGGTCAGCGTAGTTCCATTACTGATATTAATCGAGGCTGACGGGCAGAAAGGGCACTTGGAGAAAGATAGAGGATAGGGGGTTGTGTGTTTCGCTTTGGGGCAGTATACAATGTTCGAGGACGCAGATCTAAGACAGTTCCTGATGATCGTTAAGCCAACAAGATGCCTCCCGTCTGTAATATTTTTACTCGACCCTCTCACGCAAGCAGCGAAAAATATCCCGTCGAGCGTGTCCTCAAACACTGCCCGCTCCATTCACATCGACATGAAGAACTGGGCGATAGAGTAGGAGAAGAGAAAATACATCAGATTAATGCGCCCGCCCAACCGATGCCCTAAGGTAGCCACCACCCCGCTCTATGTATCACCCGCCTTCCCCAATCCCATTAGTATCCATCGCATCTCGGTTCCCCACCGTGACCACCGCCGCCATCGCCGCCGCCGTCGCCGCCGCTCCCGAGACTTGCCGCCTCCTCCTCACGGCGGCCTTCTTCCTTTTTGCCACCTGCGTTTGCTGTGACACCACTCCGGGCATCTCGTCCATGTTGACGTCCTCGTCTCCCCCGTGGATCTCGTGCCAGCGCTTGCTTTCGTCCAGTTCGTTCACGTCCACGGGTCGCATTCGCAACCACTTCATCCTGGGCCCGGACTTGGCCCGCTCCGAGACCCGGAATCCGTAGATTCGTGGCTCGTAGATTTTACCTGGTCCTAAGCCCGGTGCCAGGTTGAAAGGGGTGGTACCGTTGATGTACGAAGGCTGATTGGGAGGTATATCCGGGGGTGTGGTTCCGGGTATTGCGTTGGAAGAGGCCAAGGACGAGGATCGGGACTTGTCCTTCGTCGCGGTAGTCGCGGCTGCTAGGCTGTTGGCGTCCACTCTCGCGCCGATCTCGAGGTCGGGAAAGGTCATGAAGAAGAGGCAGCCAAAGGTGGTACCGAAGAAAGCGCCATCGACGGTTTGGAAACGGCTATTTGGTGGAGTGTAAACGTCGAAACAACTCGGACAAAACAGCTTCACGGTTTCCTGACCTGGTGTGTCGCTACAACCGACGGGTAGCACTTTGCATGCATTGCAAAACACCCGCGGACACAGGCCAAAGTGTTGGAGCTCGTACTTCTCCGCCATCTGCTGTATCCCCGGTCGCGAGGTTATGTAGCGCTGATGTATGAGTCCGTAGAGTAGTTCGGCCGAGCTCTCTATGACGCTCAGATCACTCGCCATTCGCATGTGTCTCCTCTCTCCTGCTCTTCGGTATCCGACTGACTTTTCCGCCCCATCATCTCCAATCGTGCCGTCGTCATCTTCCTCCTCTTCCTCTTCGTCCTCTTCGTCTTCATCGTCGTCTTCTTCGGGCTCGACGTCCAATATCATCTCCAGCGCTTCCTTGTACATCGGCACCTGGCTCTGCAAGCCTGTGAGATTGAAGTCATCCTCTATGAAGTCTTCTGAGACTTCGGCGAAGTATTCGTGGCCGAGCAGAGAGCAAAACGAGGATATCCAAGACTCTGGGGTAGGTGATGAGGACGACATGAGGGGGTGACCTGTTCTTCGAATCCGTGGAAGATGGGGATGGTAAAGAGAGTCTTCCTCCCGCGGCCAAGGTCCTCAGTTTCCAGGACAGCAGAATGGAGAGGTTATGCGAGCGCGAGAAGGGAGCTGAAGGTTGATGTTGGTCCCGGGCCGGAGTTTGACACCACCAGATGTATCCGATCTACTAGGAGATGTTCCGATATAGCGGTATATCTGAAAGAACCAAGTGACGTTGACCACAGGGTCAGCGACCTATCGGCGAGTAGGTTGGAGAGAAAGTGTTGATGAGCGAAAGGTATCGGGGAACTCCGTAACATCCGAGCGTCTCATCTGCGCATCAGGCAAGATTTTTGACCCTGGGAGTGGTGACGAATGCTACTGCCACGTCGCCGCCTGTGCGGTTCGCCGTTGACTGATGCCCAAGCTTCCACCGAGAACAGCTTGACACCGGGTGAGGGAATGACAGGTCTTCAGTATTGATAGGTAAACAATATGCACTTCAATAGCTGTCCCAGGTGGTCGAACACTGATTGAGGGTCGAGAGATTAGGTACTGGGTCTTTTAAGGGCTTGTTCCGAGTGCATCGAGGTTCTACCCAACGCGCTCAAGACCGCTCCCTTGTAAGGTGGGGCGGAAGCCACGGTGGCTGACACATGCCGGGATACTCGCTTAGAAAGATAGTCGTTTTTCATTCAGTCCACCCTGATCTCATGCTCTACTTTCTACCAAAATCCACTCTCTATAGAAAGAAGGGATGACTGAAATTTATATCATTGTCGCTATTGCTTTACTCCATATATCTGACTAAGGAGGAAAGACATCCAGTCCAGAAGCTCTTTTGCTATATCCCAAACCCCGGCGTACCCCTAGTAGACCTGTCGTGATATATAGACGCCACAATCCCGAAAACGTAGACGGAATCCTAAACCTGAGTCCCCTAAATTGCTCAGAAGAGATCCCTCATGATCCTAGAGAATTCCTGCTCATTGCCAAACAACCCAGGAGGCCCATCCGCAGCAGCAGGCATCTCTCCATGCGGACCACCAAATCCATTCACACTATCTATCCCGGGATTGGCGGCCATGATATTGCCATAACCACCTGCGGCCTCGAAGAGGTTCGTCAGCTCATAACTCATCTGCAGGCCGTTCTTGGGGCTGGTTCCCAAGGGGCTGACTCCCTGCGCCGAGGGGAAGATCGCCAGCTCGTCCACAGGATGACCGGCTAAACCGGCCATTGCCACCGCGGCAGTCGAGTGCGCGTCATTCGTGTCCATGTTCAACGGCCGCGAAGGCAGACCAAGCCTCGGTCCCACCTCTTTCAGGCCCCGGATCGTGTTCCACAGCCGCTTGGAGATGTACGACTTTGTGCTGAAACCCTTCACCAGGTCCAGCGCCATGTAGAACTCGTCTCTAACTTGTCGGTTGAAGTCGGCCGGGGCGTGGGCCACGGCAAGGAAGAGGACCGCGAGTGCGGAGACGAGGAAGTAGTTGAAGCAGACTTGTTGCGTGCGGTAGATGTCTGAGGTTTGGTTGAGATGTGTCAGGACCCGGATGGTATCCTTGGCGACGTCCACGACGGTCTGCGCACAACCCCGATTCTCCATGATGCTCGTGGCAGAATGTAGGACAGGGCGATAGATGAGGATTCGCATCTGATTGGCACGAAGGTAGATCAAGATTCGTAGGCGGCGCACGGCGCGACTGTTTGATTCGGCTTCTTCGCCGGTAGCAGGGTCGAAGGACGCCAAAGAATCTGGAACGCTCTTGTGCCACTGCAAGACTTGATAGTCCAGGTAACCAATCTCAACCTTCTTGACATCGTTGGCAGTGCCATCGAATCCGACAACAGACCTCCAGACTTTCGAACTGATACGGCTGTAGGCTATCATCGCTGTCAAATACGGTGTTGACTCATCCTATGCGTGGTTCAGTAACTTTCAATCATTTGGCGCACCATGCCAACACTTACCGGCTCCGGTAATAGCGGGTCAATATCTGCGTCCTGTAATGCAAACGGCATGCCCGTCCCAAAGCTCCACCTCCGGTCCAGCACATATATAGACCAAAAGAGCTTGATCGCCCAAGAGCACTCCTCTCCCGTCGTGAATGTGTTAGCCAGAACCTCCCTCCGATTCAAACCTAATTCCAAGCACAAACGGGCTGCAAGTCCAATGACTCGGTAAGCCTGAGCTTCTTCGTCCATCTGGAAGTGATATTGTGCCTGGTTATTCATTAGAAAGGTGTCGAACTCCTCAGTGAGGGCTTATCGTATACATACAACAAGTACCAGCAATCTCAACTGATTGATATTGACCGGTCCCCATAGACTACTCTCCGCATACTCCCTCACAGTCTCGAATAGTCTCCTCCCAAGCTCACTCTGTCCGCTTCCTTCCACGATGAGGGCTGCAGCAAGGATCATCTTCAACAATCTCGTATCATCATCATCCAGATTGTCAGCGCCGGGAAGGCTCCTCTGCACTAGCCCAGTCCGAGCAGCCGATTCAATGAACGTAAAGAGCATGATTGCATGTCGGATGATCTTGTCTATATCCAGCATCGGATACATGATTCCCATTTCTTCGTCGTAGACCCTGCAAAGCCTTACAGTCTCGTCCTTGTTCAATAACCACAAGGGATCCTTGGATGGATGTGCCGGCATCGCTGCGCTGGACGTCGGACATGGCGATTCGAGCGGCGTGCTATCCCGAGTTGCGATCCCTTCGTCCACGCCGTCTTCCGGTCTGGTTATACCCATCGTCTGGAGGCTGGACTTGGCGACATCGAAGTTGAAGGCCGAGCTGGTGGGACCCTGAAAGCGGGGATGCTTCCCGCGCACACGAGATGGCGATCTCGGATTCGGTAAACGTGTCTGAGACAGGGAGAGCGAGCGAGACTCGTGCCGAGGGTAGAGGTTCGGGTCGATGGTCGGAAGGCTGAAGTCTTGGCTGCCATGTAATGCATTGAGGTTGGCATAAAGAGTGTCGACTTGTTGCTGAAGCGATGCGATGTGCGCATTGACTTGTTGAAATTCCCTGTAGAAGTGTCAATGGATGCTGTCCGTGAGCGGAGGTTTGTGAAAGGGCCTACTCCGAATCCTTGAAGCCGCTGCTGCAGCAGTTGGGCGCATAAAGGCATTCTAGCGATAGGTTGCCACATCGGTGACAAGGCGATTTCCCGTTGCATTTGATCTTGCGTCTTTTGCATTCATTGCTTCGAGACGTCAATCTCCAACAACATAAGGGTATCGTTCAAGCGCGACTCACCAAGCGATTGAGATGTAACGATTGCGCTTCGCTTTCGTGTGCAGTCCTCCGCCGTCGACGCTCTTCCTCTTCGACGCGCTGCCGCCGCTGCCCTCTATGGACTGGCTCTCAGAGCTTTGCTGACGGATGTGTCCGTTCATCTTGCAACTTTGCAGGCCGCCGATAAGGAATTAGAGTATATGCGCTGTCAAAAATCGATCCTGTGCAAATTGTTGGGGTGGAGTTATCGAGCCCTGCCCCTCACATGGGATCTAAAGTCCGGGGGTTTAGCGGCGTCTCCACACCACATCTAAAATATTCCGCACCGGCCCCCTAAACACGACTACTTACATCCATGGAACAAAACGAGAGTCGAGCGATGACTTCGGCGGTGCCTAGTGACTGAAGATCTGAGATATACATGTAGATAGTCAAACGAGTTCCTATAGTACTCAAGCTGTTCATGCCCCCATGTACAGTTTTGAACAATCATATCCGAGTCTGAACCTTTGCAATCCCTCGACTAAGAGTGGCCAGGATACTGAGCAACCCAGATCGGACGTACTGCTGGAGATGATTGGGAATGTCCAGCAAGCTCCGGCCAGCTTGCATTGTCCTAACCATGCCAACGATTGCAGCCGCAAAGGCAATATACTTTGATGCCTGCCATACCCTATGCTTCAACAGCCCTTTGCGGGTGTAGGTCACAGTCCAGTCCTTCCATCTCGGGAACATGCACCTGAGGGTGAAGTTTGATTGTGAGTACCTAGTTCCGCTGTTAGTGCTTTCGGTGGCGTCGTCATGATCAGTAGTACACTTACGGGTAGACTGTCGAATTCCAGCCGTTGTCTGTCTTATACCAACTTTGGCAACCGCCAGTCGCCCACACAGTCTGTTTCAACTTCTCCTGGATATCCCGTGTCCAGTTTACCTCCGCCTCTTTCTTGACCTCGTATGTCCTCACGTCTCCGTTCAGTATCGGCTTTATAAATTTCAGGCTGTAGTTGACCATGTTTTCTGACGCCAAAATAACGGAGGAATGTCCTGTTGCGGTATTTGGCCCGAAGATCATGAAGAAGTTCGGAAAGCCGTCCATTGCGGTGCCCATATAGGCCTGAGGACCGCCACGCCCACCCCAGACGTCGTGCAGTGTCTTGCCGCCTTTGCCGACTACCTTGAGCGGATGTAACCAGGTCGTGACATCGAAGCCGTTCGCCAGAATGATAACATCGGCTGGACGTTTCGCCTGATCCTTGGATACCGAGCTCGTTTCATCTTTCGGATTGGGGTACGATCGCCCAGGTCCAAGTGTGATTTCTCTGGGCTGTATACTATTGATTGGAAGTGTGGTGAGCTCGATCTTAGGGTCGTTGAGACCAGGGAACCACGTAGCGTCGAAAATCCGGCGCTTGCATCCTACGCCGTAGTCAGGAGTGAGTATCTCGTGGTACTTTTCCGGGACCGTGGCCCTCATGTGTTTGAGCAGTTGCGCCTCGATTTTGGCCCGAGCTATTTCGCTGCGTTCGTCGCGGCCAAATATGCTGTGAAAGTCGTTCTCTGCATAAAAGTAGATGATGGCTCGAAGAGCGTACGCAAGCCCAGGTACGGCGCTGAGGACCGTTGGGCTCCATCTTGCCCACTGTTCTTCGCCAAATGGAGGCAGTGGACGTGGTACTACCCAAGGTGGCGACCGCATGACTTGAGTGACAGATTTAGCATTGAAAGGGGCTTTGGTCAGGCGGGGCACGAATTGCGCTGCACTACATCCAGTGCCCACCACAACGACATCCTTGTCGTTCATATCCACGTTGTAATTCCACCGGGCCGAGTGGAAGATATCCCCTTCGAAGGTCTCACGCCCCGGAATATGATCAGGCCATGACTTCGGCTCCACCAAGCCGCCGACGGCACTGACTAGAACCTTCGTTCGAACAATCTCGCGGCTCAGATACACGGTGGCTTCACCGTGCTCCCGGACCCTCTCCTGGCGCTCTCTTTCACTCAAATCCCCAGCCCCAGGCGCCATATGCGTCAGAGTGACCTCCCATAGTTCCTCATCCTGAAGCCACCGTGCCTCAGCGACGTTGGTATTGAGCTCGATCTTATCGGCGATGCGATACTTCTTACAGACTCCTTGGAGATATTTGACTATCTCGGGGCCTTGTGGATGAGAACTGGTCCACTTGTGGTTGGGCGAGAAAGAAAAAGAGTAAAAGACGGCGGTACTACAGAGGAACGAATCAGTAACAGTCAGTAGAGTGAGATACTGACTTACATATCGCAGGCTACTCCCGGATATCTGTTGATCCACCATGTGCCTCCGATTCCTGATTGCCTATCGACGATATGGAATTGATCAAAGCCCAAGACTTCTTTCAGTCTGCAGCCCATGGCGATACCGGACTCCCCGGCACCGACGATGAGTATCGGATAGTACGTGTAAGCATCTTTGTCGTAACCATTCTTGTTGGCAATGGCTTCCTTGGATCTGAACATTGTAACTGTTTTTCCAAGCATCCTTCGCGTTAGGAACAGAATCCTCAATCGGGCTGTCTGTTACACAGAATTGGGCTTTGTAAAAGGAGATAATAGGAATCTCTGGGAAGGATATGAAGCCACAGGTCCCAGCTGTTACAACTTACTCGAACGCGAAATGCGGCCCCACTAGGGGCCGAGGCATGGAAACCCCTCGAGTGAGACAGCTGCGCTTCTCGAGGAGCAGCCACACTGTTCACTAGCGTTAAGGTGGTGTAGCATTGGTGGGTTCATTATTGGCTGTCGAGATCGTTAGCTGTGCATGGAGGTAAACATTCGTGGAGAAACTTTAGAGGCGTAAGTGAGATCGTGTAGGATCACCTAAGGTACAGTTCCAGGTCGTAAATGGATGCCGGAGACGCCTTGGTATCGCTTATTGTCCCGGCATTCATTTACGACCTAGAACTATATGTTGGCAAACATCTGGAATCACCCCCTAATTTTAGTGACTCCTTTCGAAATTCACCCCTAACGTAGCACCTGCTGTTTTCTCATCTCTTCCCCTAATCTTACCCCTACCCAATTTGCACCGTGCTGTCGCCTAGATACCTAGGCTCATGCCTAAATCCATGCCTAAAGTCACGCCTGAAATCACATGAAGTAAGTTATGTTTGAGTTTAGCCACTGCTAGCCTTGAGATTTAGCCGTCCAGCCATCTACCTTCGGGAAGGTAGCCTTGAACATTACCAGGTAAGGTACAAATACCTTACCTTAGTAACATACTTCAACTGAGGGTGCCGCATGTCAAGGCACCAAATCGCATGGCAAAAAACATCCTCAACCACGGATCTTCACCAATGCTCCCCAGCGGCCTCCGGCTGGCTCATCGAGCCAAAGGCATCCGTCACTACACCAACCCACCAACCCACCACAAAGTCCCCGTCCTCGAAAACGGCACCGTCGACCTCTTCCGCGAAAGGGCCTTCCTACCCGCCCTCCCCGCAACCCTCCCCCCCGGTCACTTCGCCCACCTACCGGCCGTGACCGCCTGGTTCACCGAACCCAGCAGCGACGATGCCACCCAAACCCTCAACCACACCTACCTCTCGCCATACGGCGACACCATCGTGCCCCTAGAGCTGACCAGTCACCCCCCAACCCCCACCTCGCCCGCCTTCCGCCGCTTCCGCGGCCCCCTCCACCTCCTCCTAAACTGGACCTCGACCGCCCCTACCTCTGGGGCGCCATACCGGCTCTATCTCGCACAGGCGCAAGTCGCAGATCTACCACCGCGCCTGCGAGCAGACGTGCCTGTCCCGGACCTCGTCCGGAAAGCGGGCAAGGGCGACGTGTACGACGCCAACGTGTAGATCGGGCTAGCGCCGACGTCGACGCCGTTGCATCGGGACCCGAACCCGAATCTGTTCGTGCAGCTGGCGGGGACGAAGGTTGTTAGGCTGTTTGAACCGGCTGTTGGGGCGGAGATGTATGCGCGGGTGGGAGCGGGTGAGGGGGTGTTGCGGGGGGAGGAGATGATGCAGGGGGAGGAGAGGAGGGGGTTGGAGGGGGAGGTTTGGGGTGGGGAGGACGGCGGGGTGGGGGGGCAGGTGCGAGGGTTTGAAGCGCGGCTTGGAAGGGGGGATGGGCTTTTTATTCCGAGGGGGTGGTGGCATAGTGTTAGGGGGGTCGGAGGGGGGGTTACGGGCTCGGTGAGTTGAGGGGGGCCGGCTGGTAGATGGCAATAGCATGTTATACTGACCGGGCCTAGGTGAATTGGTGGTTTCGCTGATTCTGCGACTTTACCTCGTTGACGGGGTGAATTAGCTGAACCCATGCATCAGGCAGAAACAGGCTCTGGAAAGGGTGGCGTGGTTGGAGGTCGGGCTTGGTATCACTCACCACCCTTACCGTCATGGCCCTCTCACCCCGCCGTGACAGTGTGTCAGGTGGAAATAACGCCCACCGCCAACGGGCATGTCAATACACGAGGCGTCATCCACGCCTACGGCAACGTCGGGGGGAAGTGGATGCGACCCATGCGCTGACTAGTTGTGGCTAGGGCACCTTGGGCGCCGTGAGGCGCCGTGAGGGGAAAGGTTGTGAAGTGACGCAGGCTTCTTCGCCGTGCAGTGGGGAGGAGGCTGAAGGAGTGCATGCGGGTGTGGGTGTGGTTCTTCCGGCTGTGCCTTCCTTTGAATGGAGATGGAAGGGGGAGGGAGCCTTGTGCTTATGGTTGGGTCCTTGGCACAAGTCGATAGCTTTCTCTTCAAGGTGGGTTGACGGAAGTGGGTCAAGTAACGCTGGAAGCCTTCGCTTGCTGTTGGCTGGCAAAGAATAAATGGGGAGGTTACTGTAGATCTGTGGATGGACTTGTGTATTCCAGAAATGTATATATGCCTCCGATGTTGGGCGACTACAGTACACGTTTGTCGCTTGTATCACTGACTCTCCTCAATTCACTTAATCATTCGTCATTAAGGTAGATCATAATTCCAAGATAGTAAATCTGTCGTGTTGCAGAAGTATATTTGTAAGCAGGGAAGGGGTTTGGAACCTTAGCGTGGGACCGGACTTTTGTTTCACACGCGGAAACGACTGATACCTTAGGTAGTAAGTACTTCGACGATTATCAATCGAGAGTTGCGGCCCACAACCTTGAACGCGAGGCATAATCCGAATGATATATACCAGGAACGTCAAAGCCCTAGAGAAGGGTGAAGGGATAATATGGCTTCCAACCAATTCATGCACTGCATACATTACGGAGTCATCGCAGACGACACAAGATGTTCTTGTTGCAATAGTTCCTTTCGTTCTCACAGCTCTGGACTACCACCAAGCACATCTTCACCACATACCTAGCTTACAACGAGCTCTCCCACATACAAAGCGATCGTTCTCCGCAAGTTCGCAGCAGGCTAGCAGAGCTCGAATGACTCAGACGGACTCTCACTCGTCATCGCCGCCTTTCTTGTTTTTCTTCTTGCTGACCGGCGCGCCCTCCTTCTTCTGGTGCACGATGAGCCGCGTCCACGACTCCTCCTTGTCCCATTCGAAACCGGCCAGGATCGGGTTCTCGAGCTCGTCGTCTGCCTGTAGGGGTATCAGCCAAAGAAAAGGCAGGATCGATTACAAATTAAAGTCTTGTAGGAGGCATTTCGAAGACTAAAAAGGAAAGTGGAAGAGAGGGAACAATTTGACAAGGTGGAAAAGATTACCTTTTTCTTGAACTGCTTATGTATGGCGTCCAGGGCGTCCTTGATCGTGACACCTTTCAGATTCCGGGCCGTCACTTCTAGGCCTAGCGGGAAGTGCAGGTCGATTTTCTTGACTGGTGGGTTGGTGAGGAATTTCTTGAGCACTTCTTTCTCGTCGAGCGTTGCGGGAGAAGTGTTGAGCTTCCTGTGAAATTGAGGGAACTTGCGTCAGTTTTATGGTGCAGTTTTACGTGTAGGGAAGTAACATGAAATTGTGGTATTGCGTGTTCATTTGGGATATGACGGGTATGAGATAGGGCGGTGAGGGTATATCAAGGACTGAGGTGTTCGATATGAGAGAGGAACATACCAGTTCAGCTTCTGCGTCTCCTTTGCTATCTGCAGCTCCTTTCCTTCCTTTTCTATAAAGACATCTCATGTTAGTCACGTTCACACATAACTCTCTTCCCTCCACTGCACCTCAACGCCAGCGGGTTTCGGGTGTAGAAACAAGGCATACCTAGATCATTGATATTATATACCCCAGTCGCGCTCGAACTCGCTCTCCGATGTCCCTTCTTCTCGTCCGTAGGCGGAGACGACGACAGACCGGAGATGGCGGAGTCGACTTTGGACAGAGGTTGTGTATCGGCAGACATGGTAGATTGAGCTGATCTGTTTATCTGAGCTTCAGACAAGGGCAGAATGGAAATGTGATTGATTGACTTGACAGCGGATGATGATTGATAGATGTGAGAATAGCTTCCTTGAGATCAGTAGTGTAGAGTAGACAGTGAGTACGTGTGAGGTGGAAGGATGCTCAGGTACCAGAGCTGTGAGGGGGAGGCCATTGCTACCTTAAGGCTAAGCGCTATGCGGGGTCATGCGACCCCTAAGCGCCGTGACTACGCGGGAACGCTACCCCGCGTTTGGGATAGGATAAGGTTTCAACCCACAAACTTCCTGATTACAGGTAACCCAGATTCTCTTATACTGCCTTATACCTCTGCATCTCTCAGGTTGATTCCGTATGACAAGTCATCATCATCGAATATTGGAATCGCGTGTCAGCATATCTAGATCAAGGAGGCTGGATGACCTCAGTTCTATGCTTTGGGCCACACCCAGGCCCACGGTCAGAGAGGTTGCAATAGAGATAGCTCAGCCCTAACCGCTTCAACACCATCCTATCCATGCCCCATTATAGGCTTCGGCACATACAGCTCTTCCAAATACTTCTCCTCATCCTCCGTAAGACTTTTCCCTCGAACACCCAGCGCCTCGTCCATCCTCTCGACACTACTAAATCCAATGATCGGGCTCGTGATGCGTTTGTTGATCCATGCTAGCGCAACATGGCTCATCTTCCAATCCTTTTTCTCTGCCAGCTCGTGGACGCGACCGATGATCTTCTGGTCGACCTCGTCTTGGGCCGTCTTGAAGATCTTGGGCATCTTCTTTTCGCTCTCTGAACGGGTGGTATTGCCGAACTCGGTGGGTGGGCGTGCGAGGTGGCCGCGGCAGAGCGGGCTCCACTGGAAATTCGTTCGTCAGCTATGCTTCTAATCTAAAAGCTTGAGAGTTGCAGTACAGGGATGAGGCCCACGCCCGTTTCGCGGCAGAATTTGTTCATCTCCCTCTCTTCTTCCCGGTACAAAAGATTGTATTGGTTCTGCATAGAGACAAATTTTGTCCAGCCGTGCTTCTCCGCCGTGAATTGCATCATGGCGAACTGATAAGTCCACATCGAGGAAGCACCTAGGTATCTGACTTTGCCACTCTTAACCAGGTCATGAAGTGCTTCCATTGTCTCTTCGATGGGTACATTGGTGTCGAATCGGTGAATCTGGAGAAGATCGATATAGTCGAGCTGAAGGCGTCTCAAAGAAGCATCAACAGCGCTGAAGATAGCCTGTCTAGATAGACCTGTCCGGATCAGTCAATCAGCCATGAGACCCTGGTCATATTGGCTTGCTCAGATATCGCCGTTGGAAGTCGCCCTTGCACTTACCAGCTTGATTGACGTAATCTTTGCTCTTCGCCAGCTCGCTCCGTGGAACCGCCATGATGCCAGGCTCCTCTCCAACCGTTCCGTTGCATTTGGTGAGAATCACAAGCTTGTGGCGCGGAAGTTTGTATTCCTTGATGGCCTTGCCGATGATCTCTTCTGAGACTCCGTCACTGTAAATATTGGCCGTATCCCACTGCACAAGTTGAACTGTTAGCTACATCGGAGGTACAAACTTATAGAAGCACACCCACCGTATTGAGGCCTTTGTCGTACGCAGCTTTTAGGATTGGGAGAGCCTGAAGCTTATATTTAGCACGCTACAAATGGCGCCGTAAGGCAGTCTCACCTTATCCTCTTCCAGGACCCAAGGCTGCCACGAATGAGAGCCGAAGCTCATTGCACCGAGGATAGGGACTGATACTCGTAAGCCGCTCTTGCCGAGTTGCCTGTAGTCAGCTTTGGTGCTTTCGAGAGATCGGTGAAGTTTTTCTGGTAGGCCCTCCATATTGAACGTGCTGGTCTGTACAAATCGAGCGCAGAGTAGGGACTGGCGGGTTGATCGAAAGCTGACGCTTTTATAGCGATGGAATCGACTTGCTGCACTCAAAAGCTCTCTCATTTCACTTCACAGATTGTACAGGTATTCGATCCATATGAGCTTGATTATGGCTTGCTTTTACGGGTCGGTGCTAGCGGACTTTAATCATTAGATTATCAATCATTGAAGGCTGTATGACAGGCTCCAGGACCGACCTTACGTTTGAGCTTAACATAATAGGCTTCTGCCTTGCCTTACTTGACAGAGTACCTTCCAGTACAATGATTAGGTCTATCCATCGAGAAGACGAGACAGTACAACTTGTAGCTACTTAAGGGCCGGGAGATGCGCGTGCCTGGCGAACTTTTCCAGACATTCTCCTAGCTTTAAAGCCAGATGTGAACTCCCTTAAACGCCTCACTCCATGCTCCAACTCTCTGCCCCCAATGCTCCGTGAACGCTTCTATACACAGTGAGGCTGTTTATGCAGATCATTGCTCTTCTCTCAATCTTGCTAAGGCTGCCATTACACCTTCGCTCATCTGGCCCCCCTTCGGCACTGACCCTGCCAAGTTCTTGTTGAGACTTGCAGCTTGCTCGGTGTTCTGGCTCATCGGTCTCTGCTCTTCTTCTGCCGTGACAAGCACCATAGCTTCTTCTTCATCTTCGCCCGGCTCCCATAGTGGAAGGCCTTCCGCTAACCTGGTTGGTGGTCTCTTCTCTGCATCGGGGGTTGCGCCAGTGCTGGTGGCCTCAAGCTCCGATGCCTGTCTTCTAGGTACCATACTGATTGGGTATAGGTAAAACGGCATCGGATCTTTTCAGAGCGGTGCTCTCTTGCTCATCGTCTATTCGGCTGGTCTCCCGCGATAGTCCCATTGTGCTACTTTCTCTCCCAAGTCCAGCAGCTCTTCTTCCAGCCTTTCGGACTCTGAAGGGTTCCCGCACAGTACTGCACCACCTCTGCACCTTTTTCTCACCCCATCCTGCTATCAAGCCGATCTCTTCTGGCCTTGCGTTCACCGCTGCCCTCACGCTGCCGAAGCTGGACACCAAGCCAACTGCGTCGGTCTTATTGATACTTCTTGGCACTGTAATGAATTCGACGAGTTTGTCCGAGTATGACGTTGATTGATGTGCCTTGATAGAATTGGGTGAGGCATGCTGGTACGATTTGAAGAGCTCAAGATAGCGTCCAGCTTCTTGAGCGGACCAACAGAGAATTAACGTAAGGTTGTTGATCAAGGAAGTCTTCGAAAGCTCCTTGAGTGACTCTTCGTGATTCTCTATGTCCACCATGGTAAGTAAGACTCTGAGATTGTACTTTCCACCCAGGGCCCGGATGCGTGAATAGATGTACTCGGGATGTAGACGATGGTATTTCAGGCTTAGGAAGAGGGCACAGGTCGTGTTGCCCAGAACGTAGTCGGAGGGTATGTCGGAGTACTCCCATGGTAATGAACGGATATTATTCAAGATTGGGTTGCCCTTCTGCCGGGGCGAGACGAGTATTGAAGAGGGCGCAGTGCGATTTGGCAGAGCGTTGGGTTTTGGCTGCACCACTTTCGAGGTATTGGTCGTAGAGGCATTGCCACTCGCAGAGACTGGCCTGGCCTTATACGACTTCTCAGCAGCGTCGAATGCTGCAGCAAAGTCTGGATCATCTCCAAAATCGTCGTCCATTACCACGGAGCATCAAGGAATCAATTGGCCAGCGCGCTACGGAGTACACAAGGCGTTGTGGTATTGTTGAAGGCCCGAGATTTAAGTTTAGCATAGCGAAGTGCAGTGGGGTGGGAGTCTCCGCTGTCATTGGTGAAACAAGGCTGTGCTAGAGGTGGCTGGTATCGCTTATGTAAGTTATTGTTCCCGTTTTGACCTTGCTCTTGTTTGAAATGATCTTCAGGTCCTCACATAACGGTCTCAACACTCACCAAAGTTCACCTCACACCGTGAAATCAAGAGTAAAACAAATCCTGCATAAGGCGACCGTCGATGCTTCTGGCTTTACGCTCGGTGGCCCCGGCAGCTACCCTCACCGCTTCCGCTGTCATCATCCACTTTCACCATGGCGCTGGACGGCTCGTCAAGCGGGGAACGGATGGCGCAGGAGGACGAGGAAATGAAAGATGTTACAGAGCAGAGACATGATGACTGGTCACCCTCGTATTTGCTTTGCAAATCTGGTGAGGTTCCTCGCTCTACCACTCCGTCGAGCTTGACCGTCTTCTGCTCTGCCTCAGTGAAAGGCAGTTTGTTGACAGGGAGCCATGGGTAGTTCATCCCATATCACAACCACATTCTACGCAAAATCTAATCGCTCTCTACGGTCTGAATCCTTTGGCTGGGACGGTGGCCCGGACGGATCCAGTGACTGGAGAGAAGATTAACAAGATGAGGAAGTCTTACGAAGGAAAGATCAAGAGTTTCGGTCTAGCGGGGCGAAACAGGGCTGTCAAGCATGAGCCGGGGAAACTGGCTGGGCTTATGGAGCTCGTGCAGTGGCCAGATGAAGAGTGGCACAATCAGAAGGTTCTAGGCAAAGAGGTCGAGAAGGGTTTGGTGGAAGTCTTGCTTGCCAAGTTGGATCTCGCGATGAAGATGGAGCCGGGACCAGTACCTAACAATGAGACATGGGAAGATCTCCTCGGTCATGAGAAAATCAAGCCATTGCCGTCGCCAGCGGATGCGCCTATGAAGAAGGCATTACCCAATCCTGCCAATACTGTCAGACCAAACAGTCAGAACAATGCTCCCAACACCGTTGCAACACCCTCAGCGGAGGTAGCCCGTCCGAAGCGTAGCGGAAAGAAGAGGCGTTATGACGAGCATAGCTTCGAGGGCTATGGTGAAGGATACGTCGATGACGACGGAGATCAGGGTGGCGCAGGCTACTCATCTGGAGATGGAGAGGGCAGCAGGAGAGGAGGCTCTTCCAAGAAAAAGCGGAAAATGGTTGGTCTCAGTGTACCCGTGCATTACCGCAATTGGTTCTTTAGCTCTGTGGCTTACCACAGCAAGCGAACAGGACTACAGCAGTGCACGACCTCCAGGGTTTGGTGAGAGAGGCGGCAGCTACGGTGTCGGCATGGTAGGTGTTGGCAGCGGCATAGAGGCGTACGGCCGATAACAATGCTGGTGGCTTGCTCGAGAGCGCCGCTTGATTGCAGGCTTTTCGCAAGCAGCACTGCCATACCTACGGCGAATTCCAATCCGCACGCTAGGACGTCTACGATTATGATGACGACGGCTTTTCTAAGTTCATGTTCTGGGCTCGATGTGTTTGCTTGTACAGCGTGCGTCTTAAGACTTGGGTATACCCGCTGCTCGCAATGGCTCTGCGCTTTCCGGAAAACAAGGGGCGTTCTGGTGGGCACCTTAGGGATCAGGTGCTTGGGCGTTCTATGTACTCCAGTGTTACAAGCATGTTGATGGCTACAGTCGGCCTCGGGAGCATGGCCAAGGTCTACTAGGACTGGGCAAATAAGGACAAAATAAAAATCAAACCAAAAAATCCTTAGCTTGACAGTGACATTGTCAAACTTATCAGCTTCTTCCAAGCACCGACTCGTGCAGTTATGTCTTTTACCAGCTCAACTGCAGCCCCTGACATAAAACCGAGGCTGACGCATGCGGGTCGCTGTCAGCAAACCCCGCCCAGGGATGGAATATGTACTTGAATACCTTACCTATCAAACATCTTTCTGATGTAACTAACCCACCGATTCGTATAGCATTTGTATCTAGTCACCTCTCAACAACATTACAGATACGTCAATAGCCCCATATGGCCACCTCCACGCCCACGAGATCTCTAAACTCCTTCCAACTCCTCTCTTTCGACATCTACGCCACCCTAATCGACGAGAACACCGGCATCGCAACCGCGCTCCACCCCCTCACGTCCCGCCTCCCCGCGTCAAGCCCCCTCAAAACCGACCGCTCCGCTTTACTCGAAGCATTTCACAACATAGAGAAAGCTCTCCAGCGACAGCACCCCACCCTCCTCTACCCGGACATCCTCGCACAATCCTACACCGGCCTAGCACACGCCCAGGGCATCCAGCTCGACGACGACAACGAAGCCAAGACCTTCGCCGCCAGCATGGGCTCCTGGCCCGCCTTCCCGGACACCGTCGCCGCCATGCAGACGCTTTCGAAGCATTACAAGCTCGTCCCGCTGTCTAACGTCGACAGGGCCAGTTTCTCGAAGACGTTGGCTGGGCCGCTGAAGGGCGTTAGCTTCGATGCCATCTACACGGCGCAGGACATCGGGTCGTATAAGCCGGACGTGAGGAACTTCGAGTACCTGCTCCGACGGGCGGGGGAGGATTTCGGGGTGCGGAAGGAGGGGGTGTTGCATGTGGCGCAGGCTTGGGAGGTTGATATCGTGCCGTGTCGGGGGGTGGGGTTGGCGAGTTGTTGGGTGAGGAGGGGTGAGGAGGAAAGGATGGGGGAGGGGGCGGGCGGGGGAGGTTACGGGTGGACGTTTGAGGATCTGGGGGCTTTTGCGGAGGAGGTGGAGAGGGAGTTTGAGAAGAAGCGGGATGGTGGGTAGGTGGGTGATGGACACTGTTCACCTTGCTGACGATCACACTTGTGTCTGATTTTCGGTGGCATGTACATGCACGAGCCATTGGTCGACTGACTTATAGAGCACTGTAAGACCCCCGTTATGACTTCAACTAAGTAAGATGCCGTATTGAGATCCCTACACACGAGTTGTTATAATCGTCCCTGAAAGACCCTTTTGGGCGATAGAGATCGTACATACGCCCGGAACAGTCAGGCGAATTCTACATAGGCTAGGCCTCGCTAATCCAAGCCCTCGACCCCTCTAGAGCAACGTCGCGCTGACACAATGCGAATAGCTCTATTGAATCGCAACAATGGCCCCAGACTTGTCAAAAGCGCTACGTCTCATCGATGAAGCACACGCGCAAGACCCACGGATCAGTGAGAGCAACGGAGCGAAAATGCCCTACGAACTCCACTACGCCCAAAAGATGAGCAGCTACCTGGAAAAGCGCGCCCCGTCCGCTCCAGATACCCTACGTCTAGCCATCCGAGCCCAGCATTTCCGACGCTGGGAAATCCCTCGCGACTCCTACCCAATGAACAAACAAGGCTATCACGCCTGGCGCACCTTTCTCAAGAAGCGCCAGGCGGAGCAGGCGGAACAGATCTGTATCGAGTGTGGGTACTCGGAGGAGGACGTGCGCAGCATCGGAGCGATGATACGGAAGGAGAATTTGAAGAAGGACGAGCAGACGCAGATCTTGGAGGATGTGGCTTGTTTGGTGTTTTTGGATGATCAGTTTGAGGAGTTTGAGAAGGAGCATGATGAGGAGAAGATCGTGACCATATTGAGGAAGACGTGGGCCAAGATGTCGGATACGGGGCATGAGCTCGCTCTGGGAATATCCATGTCTGATCGTGCTAAAGGACTGGTTCAGAAGGCTTTGTCATGATGTTCCAGATGAAGGCCTCCTTCTCTACAGCTTCGACGTCTTAGTCACGACGGGTTCTCTTCCACGTACGGATTACCCTTCAAAGTCAGTCGTGGTCAGCGAATTGTTGGTACATCGTCTTCCCCACACCGGAACAACTTGTGATAGAGCTTCGTACGTATGCTTCTCGGTTGAGGTGATCGCTGTTGGATCGGGATATTCCAAACCTTCTAGCCAGAACAGGAGACTCATGTTTTCCACGGGGAGCCACACATATTGTCGTCCTCAAGGTCCACGGTCCAAACAACATACGCGGCATGAATGGTGAGCACTTACAACTCAACGATGGCACCGATCGGGCTTTCATTAACAGTCAGGCCTTTCATCAACAGTCGCGTCGCGGCGGGCCGGTCTCGAAAGACGTATGCATTACATTGGCAATATTCCCTTCTGCCTGAAACATGGTGCGGTCCAGAAGTGGAGTGAAGGCGTTTGAGGGCATCAGCCTACGGCCATCTTCTCCGGTTTGCTTCTCTCCCTCTTTCGCCATTGTTTTTAGGGCAAATGTTCAGTTTTTGTGGTCATGAAAGATCAAAAAGATATCAAGCGTGAAAGTGCCGGCGTTGGGTCGGTATTATCGCCTGGTACGATCATAAACAGTTATTCGGGTCAACACAATGTTATCACAAATGGTTCACCAATTTGAAAAGCGATTTATTTTCTCAGGATCGCGCTTGACCAAGAATCATGTATACAGGAGAGTTGTGTGGCAATTCAAATCACGTGTGAATACGCGACGGGACGCGTCACGTGGCTATCTGCTGAATTCGAGTCGGATTACAATTCGCTTGTTTCTGATTGGCTCCGCTCCACGTCACTATGCAGCAGCACCTAACAAATATCAGCATCATGAGTTTCACCGTGCCACGAAAAGCAGGAACCCTCGTCCGATAAAGGATTGTTTGAGTGTTGGGTTACATTTAGCTGTCTCCTGATTTGGTCGACGTGCTGTGTCAAACAAGTACGACCTTTGCCACCTTTCACCGACGCTTATTTACTGCTCTGTACTGCACACGAAATCTGTGTATTGAAGTAACAACCCTACCGGATTCAAGATATCTTTTCAAACTGCCATCGTCCTTAACATCTCTTATCCTCGTTACCTATCCCTCTACACTCGACGGATTCATCTCCATAACAAACATGTCTTTCGTCTTCCTCAAACACCTCTTCTACCCTTCTACCTCGCCGCTGTGGCCGTCAAGAAGAGAACTACCTGCAGCAGTCGACCCTCCGCCGGTTCATGGTAAGTCTATCCCCGGGCAATCCCTCCACAACAAGAAGAGAATTTTCACTAGTATAGCCAAGCTTACACTCCAAACCAGAAACGTCACACGCGCCGGAACCTGTAGATTTCACAGATAACGAAAAGACCGACAGCGACAAGACCGACAGCAACATCGATCTCGAAGCTCAGCAATGCGACAACTGCCGCCCAGCGCAAGAGAAACCCAGCAAAAGCCGACGATACAACATTGACGCGCGGATGATCTCAGACGCCATCCTCGGCCTTTCAGACGGCCTCACCGTCCCCTTTGCCCTAACAGCCGGCCTCTCCTCGCTCGGCGACACGCGCCTCGTCGTCCTTGGCGGTCTAGCCGAACTCATCGCCGGCGCCATCTCCATGGGTCTCGGCGGCTTCATCGGCACCAAGAGCGAAGAGTACGTCTCCCCTTCCCTTCCTCCCCTCCCTCTCATTATTCCACCAACCAATCGAACCAAACCAGCTAACCCACCTCCGTACCCCACAGTGAAGCCTACCGCATCACCGTGCAAGAAACCCGCACCCTAATCCGCACCTCCCCCTGCCAAACCCACTCGCTCGTGCACGCCATCTTCACGCCCTACGGCCTCCCCAACAGCACCATCGCCATCGTCTCCAAAACCCTACACGACTCCCCCACGGAGCTCCTCGACTTCCTCATGCGCTTCCACCACCAACTCCCGCCCCCGGCCGCCAACCGCGCCTTCGTCTCCGCCGCCACCATCGCCATGGGCTACTTCGTCGGCGGCTTCGTGCCGCTGCTGCCGTACTTCTGCGTCAAGCGCGGCGAGGTCCTGCTCGCGCTGTGGATCAGCATCGGCGTCATGGTGGTGGCGCTGTTTGTGTTTGGGTGGGTGAAGACGGGCGTGGTGGGCGGGTGGAGGGGAAGGGAGAATGTGTGGCGGTGTGTGAGGGGCGCGCTGCAGATGGTTGTGGTGGGTGGGGTGGCGGCTGGGGCGGCGGTGGGGTTGGTGCGGGCTATCAATCATGGGGGATGAGTAGTCGAGTTTCGTTCTCTTCTCAATAGCAAGCGCAGTAGTGTTTTCGAGCCCAAGCTATAGCGATATGATATTACCTCCCGGGTACAGAGTCGAACAGATTGAGCAGAATAGAGCGAGTAGAGTACAGCAATGCCACCACACTACCCCCCTTCCGTGCCACCCATTCCCCTACGTTACCGACCCTTCACCGCCAGAAAAGAATCAGCCCCGCCCCCCGCACAACAGCCTCCACCGAACCTACGCGCCCCCCTCCCGCTTCGCATACTCGTCCTCCATCCGCTCCTCATACAACCGATCCCTCTCCTCCTGCCGCTGGCCACCGCCCCTGCCCTTCTCCTCGTCCCGGCTCGCCATCCCCCTCTCCGAATTGACGGCTTCCTCGACTCGGCGTTCGCCCCCCGTCGAGGCCCCGTTGCGCTGTGCCGAGGCTTGGTTTTGTTGTTGTCGTTGGTTTCCGTTTGCGTTGCTGCCGGTGGAGGTGGGGAGCGGGTTCGGCATTTTTGCAGTGTATGTTGACGCGCGGGTGGTTTTTAGAGTGCGAGTGCGAGTGCTTAAGGTATCTGTATGAGGGGTTGAGGGGTTGAGGCGTCGGTTGGGTTGTGGAGTCGTGGGCTGGAGTGAGGTGAGGTGTGGTGAGGCTTGGTGAGGTGGGTGATTTGCTGGGCTGGACTGGGCTTGGCGGAGCCGAGGCAAAGCGTGGTGGGGCCGGGTGGTTTTTTAAGGGTCTTGTCGGTTTTGAGGGGCGATTTATAGGGTAAGGTAGATTGAAAAGAAAGGGAAAGCGGGTGTGCGATTCCTCGCAGAAGTGGGTGGGATGTTCTACTCAGCAAAAAACCGGAGAGGGATCCGGTGGGGTAGTAGATGTACTTACGTCATGTGGCGTGTGATTCGTGTGGCGGTGGTGCTCTAGGCCCAGCTTAGTCATCACTGCACGTCCTGCCATGCGGTTAAGGTCAGACCGCTTTGTGCCCTAGAAAGGGGACATCACACGCTTTCGATGTTATGCTTTGCCCTAACTGGTCGTGAGCACCAGAGAAGCCCAATGGTTCTTTAAATGACTGAGGCTTCAAGATTGCCATCGTGATGAAGCTTTCATAAGATCCGCATCTGCAAATTGGCTTGCTAGCCTGGGTAGTACTAATCACGGCAAGGTGCTGTGCATAATATCACATAACGAAGCAGATAAGCAGCAAATAGTAGCGGCCTTGACTTTCATCAATTACAGCAAGAGTCATACACTTGGTCTGGATCACAGATCTAGTATTTACTCAACGGCCACCAACAACACTGTGGGCAGCAGGACTTAACCCAGTCGATTAGTCAATGTCTACTTTGACCCTATCATCGGGAAGCCCCTCGGCGCCGTTGATGGCAATTGCCTCGAAGCCATCTAAAAGCTCCGTAGTCACCCCTCCCGCCGCTTTCTTCCCCCTCGCCTTCTTTCCGCCCCTCTTCGCCTTTTCTGAGCCAGCCACACTTCCCAACGGCGCTTCTCTGACCCACCTCGCTATCGCCTCCGCCCTCTCCGTGCTGATGGGATACTCCTTTCCATCCTCCTGCGCCCACCTTTTCGGTCCACTCCCTCCCTGTCCCAGCTCCTCTCTTCGCTGCTCTTCCGCTCTCCTCTCCCGGGCGGCAACAGCAGCCTGAAAGGTCGCTTCGTCGTGCACGCGTTCGTCGGCGAGAGCTTCCATGATGGCTTCCTGCTTTCGCCGTTCCCTGGCTTGCTCCTCCGTCTCTTCTTTCTTCTCGGCCCCGGGATGACCGGGTAATGGGGCGGGCGCGCAGAGGGTCTCCCATGACTGCTCTAAGCCGATCCAGTTGTTGCCACGCCGAATGACCTCGATCCAGTCAGCTCGGCTTGGGGAGCGAGCAGCGAGGAAGATTGGATACCCGTCGCAGACTCTTGCAAGGCGTGCCGCCATGTGGGCATGACGAAGTAGTTCCTTGGGTGATGTCTGCACGAGTGAGTGGCATAGAAGGAGGGAATGCAGAGCGTCTGTGAGCAACGGATGGTATGTGATTGCTTCATGTTGCTCAGAGCTTGTCATGAGCTGAGTTTCTGGATCTGTCGATGTGATGTGATGCCATTTGTCCTTTCTGGGGACCAGTGCAAGAAACGTAGCAGGATAAGGTGGTAGGTTCGCTGGTGGTGTTGAGGAGAACAAGGATGATAGTTGGTGGACTTCTGGTGCCGGGAGTAATGGGTACGAGTTCGATTCGAAACAGCTATTGTCGCCGTTCTTTGGGGTATTGGCGGCTTCATGAGGAACCAAAGCATCTGAAATATGTCCATTGCTCAGGCTCGAGTTTCCTGACATCTCTAGTAGTCTATTTGAAGGGGGATTCCGTTGCGTCGTGTAGCCATTGGCAGCCAGGTTAACATTGCGGTAAAATTCCTCGGTAACCTCAGATGGCAACCCAGGCGTGTACCCGAAATTCGATAGGTAGTTAACATAGTCTCGAAGAGCCCGTTTTGCGTACGTCTTCACCATCTTGCGTGCTTCCAGACGCCGCCTATGCGCTTCTCTCTCAGCAGTGCTCAGCGCTGACATCTCACTGTCAATAGACACTTCCGTACCTTCATGTCCTTGGTCAGCTGATTTCAGTCCATCAAGAGCAGTGTTGATATGTTCGCAAGCCATAGTCAAGTAGACCCCAGCCCGGTGGAAGAGCAATTGCGTCTCGAGGCTACTCGGCTGATCTTCGTCCTCGATTCGCATTTCATTCCGCCAGTCCCTTCCGCCACCGGTCTTCCTCTCCGAACCACCAAGCGCATTTGCTAGCTCTAATTGCCCTCTGCCAGCCTTGTGTTGCGCCGTCATGTATCGATGTACCGCTAAGGCCTCGGTCAAGTCCCTCGCGGCGCCTACAAAGTCATCTTTGAAAATCCGTGTCACGGCGCGCGTCCTTAACGGAGCACACACCGTGGGTCGATCTGTGATGATCTCATCCAGAGGCTTCAGACTCGTGCATTGAGCGAGCATACGAGACGGTATCTTCTCGTGAAAGAAGTGTACGTATTTCGCATCGCTGTCCCCTTCACTTCGCTGCAGCACTAGCTTCGCGACTTCCTCGAGAGCAGAAGCGGATTGCATAGTTGCGACGCTGGCAGCAATCTCGTCGAGGTGGTATGCGTGGGATAGCTTCTGCGTCGCCAGCTCGCGCATTCGATGCTTCCTCTCCCTGCTTAGCTTGGAATTCGCTCCAGCTCCACCAAGCCCTAATCCAAGCGCAGCCGCACCGCCACCACCCAAGAGACCATTGCCCGCATTCAACGAATTACCGAGGGTCGATGAGGTGGTGCCATTGGCGGCACGTACTGCTAGATTGGTAGCCTCTTCGACCAAGCGGCGAACCTTGACAAGATCGAAGAATACCGCCGGATCTATGGGATGAGGACGGGGAGACGTGTAGTTGCTGTACGCCAACGTCTCGAGTACCTCTGGGGGGAGCTGTAGCCATGGTCCATGGAAGGACGATATATACCGCCAATGTCTGCATGGAGAGTGAAGGTAAGCTACCAGTTGAGAAAATCATGAATTGGTAGGTACACGGAAAGGGTTAATCTAGGATCTGAACGGTGACCTACTTATTTCGGCATATAATTAATGCCGAAGTCGTGGGCTCGACTGGCTTCGACTTGGACGTCTTTGGCAGGTTTGCGTTTGAAGTTGGTGATCTCTCGGGCGTTGACGCCAGAGCAGCGGAATTGGATTGAGCTGCAACTTGTTCTGATCCGCCATTGGCATGCCCAACAGTCTGAGTCTTCTTCTTCTTCGTCATAATAGACTATTCGAGCGCGAGCTTGAGCTTGATTGAGTATAGAGATTCTCTTCTGAAGCTGTATCCGGAAATATTTCCGACGTGGGCGCTTATTCACGATAGACGCGCGCTTATTTGTCTGTAGTTTTATCGTTATGTGAACAAAATAATTCAAGTGTCAAGTTGTAAATCTGTAACGGAATTGCGCAGTAGATCCTACCCGAAGTGTCTTGGAAAATTGCCACGATTGAGTGCCGTACACGCTTTAGGGCAAGCATATCATTACGGGAAAGCTGTATGTGTACAGTATTTGCTGCACCACAAGCACTGACAGTAAGTCTGAATCCATGTGATATCATTGCTTACTCATCTCTTACTAAGCACCCCTATTTATGTCTTAGTCATCATTCCCTATATATACTCTACATAGTGTAAACAAATAGAAACAACTTTCTACAGATCAATTCACATCTGATAGCATCAAAGATTTGAAACACACTTTTAAATAATTCTAAGACTCAGGCTTTGATCTGAGTTGATTTAATTTATATTTTAATTGTAAAAGTTTTGATGCAGTAATATATAAATTACATATTCATTCTCTCTTCAGTGCTCATCACTACTTCAGTGTTGAGACTACAGAATAAAGAAATGAATTTTTATATTATGTTATATAAAAAAAAGTTTTATCTCTCTTATATTGTAACATATTCAATAGCAATTCAAACTGAATCAGAATTAATTTATTAATTGATGTCTTCAATTATTTATAATCTCTCAGTATGAAGCTTAACTCTATTTCTATAATAATAAATAAATTCACTATCATCAGTCAGTTAAAAGTATCAAAAATGACTTTTTAAATTAATTACAAGACAATGCTCTATGTCTGAGATCACATCTCTATTTAGTGTAGCTTTAAAGACTTAAAGAATATCTAATATAATAATGTCTTTCTCTGTAATGATATTCAAGAATTCTTTAAAGATAAAGACACTGTCTATCTATAAGAATAATTAAAAAGCAGATACTACAGAGATGTAAATTCTCAAAATGAAAGCTTATTTTCAATTTTACAAAATGTTGATGAATTAACTTCTAAATAATGAAGCAAAAATTATTATTACAGTCAATTATTTGAAAGATACTGTCAAAGTATGATGACTTTAAAAAGAAGAATGACTTTGAGCTGAAAAAGATCTATTAAATGTCAGATCTTAAAATATAAATAACTTCTTTTTAGCATTTTTACTGATCTTTGAAAATGTTAATGAAATAAAATATCAACATCATTGTTATGAGACATTGAAATAAACAAAATTGATTTAATAATATGAAGTAAAGTTTACAAAGATTATACAATTTCTTCAGTCTATATCAGTTAAATATAAACAGAAATGACAGTTCATTTAAAGCTTAAAGCAGAAGATTCAATTTAAACTTTGAAAGTATTTAGAGACTGAAGTGATTACTTTTAATAAGTTAATTTAATAAGTTAATTGAATTGAACAAAGTCTTTAAGAAATACATAATAAGAATTATCTTAATGTCTTTAATAACTTAAATTTAAATCATAATAACTCATTAAACAATTCTTAAGATCAATCTCAAAGTCATGAGAGATCAATTATGTTTAAATTAAATAAGTTAAATATGAAAGCTTATCAAATCTGATGTAAAAAGAATAAAGTATACTTTCATTATAAAAAGTTCTCATATATAGTTAAAGACTGCTGAGACAACAAGTACACAGATAAGAGCAAGAATAAGAATAAGAGAAAGAGTAAAGATAAGAAGAAGCTGAAGATTATTAAAGTTAATTTGAATAATTTAAAAAACTAAAGTTGTTCATAGATATAGAAGTGTTCATGAATAAGTTAATAAAAGCTTCTATTTAATTTAATAATGACTCAGATAAAACATTCACACTGAATGACTCAAAATTCTTATTATTAAGTATAATCTTTAGTTAAATCAACATTCTCAATTCAAATTCATATATTTTTGCAAGCTGCATTCAAGACAGACTGAACAAGATAAATATAGAAGTACTAGTTGATTTAGATGTAAATTAAATATATATTTTCTTAATAGTTATCAATTAAATGTCAATTAATAGTCAATATAAAATCAAATCACTTAAAATATTCTTGTCAAACAGATAAATCATTTAATTAACTGCAAAGCTGATCTTTCATCTTAAGATAAATAGCTTTCAGCAACAATTAAAAGTATAAATTGTGAATCTTTAAGAACATAATCTTATTCTGAGATTAATCTGACTGAAAGTCACTAATTCTCAGATTAATTAAGCTATAGATTGTATGACAATTCAGAATTGACAACAGAAACATTATTATTTGTTTTTAAAAAAGTGACAACAAGCTGTAAATGAGTTGACATTAAATGTAATCAAAGAGTGCACAGCTATAAAGACACTTTAAAAGTGCAGAACTGTCAGATACTTATTAGTAATTTAACAGAACTTAAAGAAGTTAAAAGCTGAACTGTTAATTATTATGAATGAATGACAACAAGCTGTAAATGAATTAACATTAAATGTAATTAAAGAGTACACAGCTATGAAGACACTTCAAAATTGCAGAACTGTCAGACACTTATTAATAATTTAACAGAACTTAAAGAAGTCAGAAGCTGAACTGTTAACTATTATAGATGAATGATTATGAGCTGTTATTGAAGAGTTTCAATTCATATTTAGATTGACTTTATTAGATGAACTATCATTTAAATGAGTATTTAAACATAGCATTAACATCAACAACATTAAGTCTGTCAACATAAATGCTTATTTTCTGTCACAGCTACAGCTGAACAAACAGACCAAATAAATAACAGAATTATTGAATAAAGATCTAATTTGTGAATTCATAAGTTTATAAGACTTCTCAGTTCTGTTCATTAAAAAGAAGAAGAATACATGATGAATGTGCATTGATTACAGAGTGTTAAACAATGTTATTGTTAAGAATGAAATGAATAAGAAACTTTATTTAGTTATCTATGATGATCAGAAGTTACAAGATGCAGAGCTTAATTATTCTGTTTATAAAAAGAAGTTATTAATCATTAAGCATGCACTTTGAACTTAACAGTACTATATTAAAAATGATCATACTATGACTATCATTATGAATTATGAAGATCTACAATATTTAAAGAATACATCACATCTGTTTAAACAATTAACTTAATGAATCAACAAATTTCAGCAGTATGATCTTGACATTTAATATTGATCTGAAGCTCAGACTGTTATATTAGATTTGATTAATTATTAATTCAATTTTATAGAAAAAGACTCAGCAAATAAAGTGTTCTTAAATGCTCTATGAGAATTAGACAATGTGAAATGAGAAAAAGCAATGATACTATATTTAAAAGATGATATAGAATCTGAAAAGTCACTGCTTTGCAAGCATGTATGTGAAAATGATGTGATGAATCAATTTTGACTGCATTATGATTTGAAATCAGACAATTTATATTTGATTTAAAAGTAAAATAACAACAAAGTGTCATTTCTACAGTTTCAGTACTGTGCAAACTTTTTAAAACATATGTACACTGAATTTGAGCTCATAATACAACTAAACAGAGCTTATTCTATCTACTGTATAAGATAAATTTACAATTATTAAATAACTTCAACAACTTTAAATTACTGAGAGAAACTGACTTTAAAGATCAGTTAAAATGAGTTAAGCAGATACAGATAGTTTAAACTGTTAGATATATAACTCACAATAGCTGTGCTATTAGTGTGGTGCTATCTTTTAACAGGTTATGAGCCTGAGTTAGTGTGTGGTAACTTGTGTGAAATAGTGCCTAGGCCACCTCTGCCAGTGGTTCAAGTCTATGATGAGAGAGTAAGTTCAAAAGGTCACAAGTTTGAACCACTGTCTGTGCGCACTCTTTACACCTGTGGGTCAGTTGTGGGCTGATTGCGGGTTAGGAAGAGTGTTAGATATATAACTCATGATAGCTATGCTATTAGTGTGGTGCCTACTTTTAACATAAACAATTATTAATGAAATTCTTTTACAAAAGACTATTAAATTAAAAACAATTTGTAATGAAACAGTGCAGTTAAGCATTATAAAGAAAGAAGACTGAATACTTATATAAAATGAAGAGTCTTAAAAGTTTAAAGCTAAATGATTTAAATTTTATAAGATATTGAAAACTTATTTATTAAAAACTTATGCATTAAAAATGTCTGCAGAGCATGTTCTACAAAATTTAATTTATAATAATTAATTTGTAAAAGCATATATCTTTAATGTCAATGAATTTTGAGCTAATTCAGAGCTGCAAAGCAGTCTAAAATGAGCTAAATTATCTGTGCAGCAATTAAGTCTCAAAGTTAATAAGATTCTTAAATAGAAAGAGTCATCATTATCTTTTTATAAAGAATTCTTAATCATATCTTGAGTTAAATAAGATCACAGACAAAAGAAAGAGCTATATAAGCTCTTAATAAAGAAAAAAGAAGATCTTTCTCAGAAAACAATTTATAAAATATGAAAATGTTATAAATGAATAAACTCATCTGTATTCTCATTACAAAACATTTCAAAAATACATTGAAATGTTATTTCTTCTGAACTGATCTTGACTAAAATGAATGATGTAATGAACACATTACAGAAGATTATTGAAAGTTAGAAAGATATTGATGATTTGACTTTAACATTTATGATAAAAGAGAGATATAATCAGAAAAGAGTGAAAGTTCTGACATTATACAGTATTAAGAAAAAATTGAATGATTAAAAATGACTTAATAAAGATTTATAATAACAATATAATGAGTTAAAGTTAAAGCAAACAAGTAGTAAAGCTAAAAAGAAAAATTAAAAAGCTTTAACTTTAATAAAAATTAACAGTGATTTGATGATGATCTGTAAAAGAAATATGAGCTTATATAATTTATATAAGAGATTTAAGAAAAAGATTCTCATAAATTAAAAGATAATAATATCAGAAGCAAAGCAAGTTCATTAACTATCTATTTATTAAAAAAAAAAAGCTATGAGCTGAAGCAAAACTACTGTTCACTGTGATGATGCAATGATGAGTAAGAATATAATTAATGTAGATAGAATAACAGTGCAAGTAAAGTAATAAATACATTAACATTAAGTTTTTCAGCTTAACAACAAAGAATCTCAGCAGTTATCTTTAACTTATTTATAATACTTAAAACATTCTCTGCTGACAAGTAATTGTAGTCAGCAGAGAGTGTAATGTTGTTAATGATGATAGTAAAGATGATAGATAGAACAGCAGCTTACTAATAATAAGATGTTATTAAATCAGTAAATGAAGAAAATAAAGACTTAATATGATTTAGAATAGTTAGCAAGCTTTTATATAAATATAAAATAACATTAATACAGAGTACAATAATTGCTCTGATTATCTTAATAATAATTTGTATACAATCTTAACAATAATGACTGATCACAATACTCAGTCTATACACATAACATGAATAGCTTTAATCTCTATACATAATGCTTGCACTCTTTCAGAATGACTTAATCACAAATGTAAATTACAGTAACAGCAACATATAAGAAATAATCTCTGAATCAATTTTCTGTGAGTAAGATACAAGAAGTAATTTGTTGAATAATTGACAGTGTATTGAGAACAGTGTTAAGATGATTTAAAAGTGAAATATTGATTGCAGTATTAATAAAAGTATTATTAATAATGATGATGACAGCAGCACTATTGAGATCAATAATAGAGAAGAAAGAAGCAACATTAAAAGTAAAAAGCTTAATCAGCATTATAATTTATTAATTTTTAAACTGAAACAGAGATGACAACATACTGTAAAAGAAAGTTTTTATATCTTTTTTATAATAGAACTGTTCAGTAATCTTGTAAGAGTGATTAAAAGTAAATTTGTAATGATTTGAATTGTTATTATTTGTATTTAATAATGAAGTAGCAGCAATGAAATCATACAGAATATAGATTTAGAAGATAGATCTATAAATTATTAATAATGCATTATAAATTAATCATGAAAAGCTTACATGATAGTAGAGTGAATAAAAATTGATAAGTATGACAAGAAAAGTAAACAGAAGTTGAAGTGTAATTGAAAATTTAGAAGAGAAAAAAAGAGTTTTTTTTTGAGAATGTTGTAATTGATGATATAGACAGATAAAGTAAATAGTGAATAATTTATTTTATTGTTATGACAACAATAACTTACATTTCTAGCTGCTTTTGAACAACAATAGTGACATGAAGCAAGATAAAACAATGTGAATGTGAACTGCAGATAAAAATTTTACAGAATGTCAAGTAAATCTCTGCACTCACATCAGTGAATTGTTGTGACTGTGCAGTAGAAAAGAATGTGATATTGTTGCTTACTCATCTCTTACTAAGTGCCCCTATTTATGTCTTAGTCATCATTCCCTATATATACTCTACATAGTGTAAACGAATAGGAACAACTTTCTACGGACCGATTCACATCCACTTGCGCAATTGGCTACGCCGGGTGACTGCTGAAGGTTTAGCATAACACCAGGGTGCTTCCCGTCGTGAGTTAAGTTTGTTTTACTTTGTACGCATAACGGTTGAACTTGACTTGTTTGCCCTTGGGCAGAGTATAGGCGATGATTGTCTTCAGTGCATATCACACTTTTGCAATGGCGCCTTCCTTCGTCTATACATCTCATGCAGTACCACACTCATCATGCTATCGACCCAATCTATAGGTCTCTTATTCAACTGATGAAACGACGCCGAATTGAACCGTGGAGTCAACCGCCGACGAACAGAAACTGCCCATAGCTCTCAAGTACGGGCTTATCAACGCCATTGTAGCGAAAGATGCTGCTACCCGTGAGGACAGTAGAGAGGACGCCTTTGTCATGCATTAAGAACTTAACGCCAGGCACGCCTCGACTGCTAAATGAACCCTGTGGTCGATAAACATGTCAGCGGGAATGTATTCAGGGTAGTATGCTTGCTATTGGCTGTTGATTTACATACCGTCCTTCCTTCACCCTCACAACGTCACCTATGACATCTTTATCCAGATCTGGAAACATACCAGCTAGGGTTCTAGGGAACAATCAGTCAGAAGCCCCGTAGAGGCAACCTTCAAACAGGACTACCTACTCAACAACATTTGTGTGCTCTATCCTTTGTATCCGCTGGGCTTCAGCTGTCTCAGCACTGGCCTGTCTCGCAGCAGCCTCCTCAGCATTCAACCTGTGGTTGTTGTGGGCGACTTCTGCCTCTGGGGATCTTTCAGGCGACCTCTGGCGTTCGCCACTCTTGCTCGGGGGCTGGAATACGGCCGGAGAGAGTCTACGTGCTATCCCTGGTTGTGGTGTCGGAACATGGGCTGTATTGCTGCGGGCCGGTGAGCCTGGCCGTTGTTGTGACATACCATCCTCCGAAAAGATTCTGCCTATTGTAGACAGCGGCCGCTGTATTGTCCTTAAAAGACCGGCAACGGCAGCGTTATCTTCCATTCTCTCACTCATCACTGCTGATTGCATACCATCTCGCGACGAGGTTGGGCGCCTTGAGACTGAGTATTCAGCCTCCATAGAGGTATGTTGTGTTACTTCTGGCCTGCTAAGTGTGGATTTCTCGTGAATCAAGGTATGATTTGGAGGGACCGGTAGTTCTTTCTCGTGGCCCTCAGCAATGGCTGATACAGCGGCCTCGACATTCTTCTCAAAATCTTCGTCTGATACTGTCAACGTAGTGCGGTCGAGGTTCTCGATAAATTGAATTGCACCCGTCTGTTGACATCAGCAGTACACTTTGTGATCGGGGTGGGCAGTGCCTACGAGTGAGGACAGATAGTATCCCGCTTCTCCACCAAGCTTGTCTTGATTGCGGAAGCGGAGAATATATTGGACATTAGACACTAAATGCTCCGGATTGGCTTGCAGCACGACATAAATAAGAAGCGGCACGAACGCGTCTGCAGACGTATCCGCCGACTTGGAGTTGCGGAGGAGACCTACAATCATAGTCGTTAGATGACTCAATTCGGTAAGGGATTTGCAATGGATCCCTTACCAAAGATGACTTTGCAACAATTCAGAACACAAATAACTTTGTCCCTTGGCGCTCGATAAGTCTTGATCTTCAGCAATTCTAAAACAAGAGTCAGCAATTGATATCCAGCAGCAAGCGTCGTTTTAGAGACCTTGCTGTGCTAGAACCAGGAAGCGCCGTCCGCTCTCCCCGACAGGTGCAATATCAAGGTGTTCTTCCCTAACCCATCCATAAATGCGTACTTTCTGCGCCAGTATATCGTCTCTTTCGATGTCTTCCTGATGCTGACCTCTTCGACCAGGTCCAGCTGACTTGTCTACAATCTTGCGCTTTCCCTTCCCCGCAGGTGATGATGCTGGAGGAGGTATCGCGGGCGAAAACGTTTGCGCGTAAAGTCTATTCATAACCAGCTTCTCCATGCCTTCTCGTGCATTATCGAACTCAGACTCTGATACTCCGCGCCACACTTCGCACTGTGCCATCTTGTTTGTGATAAAAGCCAAGAAGTCGCCTATTATTTTGACTTGCTCGTGCACCATCCATTGCTTCTTACCAAACTCTAATAGAAATGACCTTAGGAACTTTGCTACTGGATCGGCAGTGCGGTGACGAAGCTGTTCCAAGAAGCGGTGGAAGTCGAAGAGCAATTCGGAGTCTGGTTCTGGTGGAGGAGGTTTGTGGAGAGACAGCGTCACATTAGATGACATCGGTGTGTCGTTGCCGGTGGACTGAGTGATGTGGGAGTGAGTAAGAGAGACCCTCCGTATTGAAGGGGATTTAGGAGGTAATGAAGGACTTGCTCCTAGGTGAAGCGGTGAGCTAGCATCCGAGGACGGTGACTGCATATCGGGTGCACCGGCAACATTTTGTGAGGTGTCCCATTCGTCTTTCTTCAGAGGTTCGAGACTTGAGTTCCGGGGCGGGTGCTGAACTGGACTCCCAAGTAGTGGCCCAGCGAGTTCGAGGCGAGGTGACATAACCTCCTCCATTCCCGGTCCTCCACCAACTTCGTCGAATTGGTCCATTATGCTCTGAATCTCGGACCTTGATTCTGTATCTGCTTCTTTGATCTGCGCGGTTGATTGTTTTTCGTTAAACTCGGCGTCGGATGAGGCTCCTGAAGTTGCCTTTGACTGGTCATCATCAAAGGATATTAGGTTATTGGGATCATCCGAGTATCTAGTTGCTCTAGAGTTCGTCCGAGTAGGCGATGGGGAGGCTCGTGGGGTTTCGGGTGTAGGGTCAAGGTAGGCTACTTCTTTGTGTGGAGGTGTCGGAGGAGTATGCAACGTCTCTCTGTCTTGTGCGAGTTCTGGGATGACAGGCTCGGCAATAGACGGTGCTTGGGATCTTGAAGACAGTGACAACTTCTGTACCCGCTCGACGAGAAACGGCTCCCCGGACTGCGGCACCTGCCCCTCCGTCCTTTGATCCAGCACCTTGTCGTCCTGTCTGTCACCCGTAGAAACCTCCCCCTCCCACGGGTTCGTATTGAGCTCAAGAGCCCCCGAATCACTTCTTGAATTGGTGGAGCCATCATGTACCGTACGGCTGCCGCTTTCTCGTGAACGGCTCTCTTCCTTGTCCTGCCCTGTCTCGCTGCTCTGCCCATGTTCCGCCGTGTCTTCTGTCACCCCCCCTGTGCCCTTAGGGAAATCATCGGTGCGGCCGGGAGTAGACATAAGCTCCGAGCGCGCATTTGGGCACAATCACCAATGTTGATGTAACGAATTGAACGTCCTAAGCTTGGTCTGTTGATGATACCATAAGAACTCAAGACACCAGCTATACTCTTAATTTTTGACTCACATCACTTGTGGAAAGGGGCTTGGGACTGAACGAACTAGCTTTGAACCTTGTGGCGACCGTTGTTTGTGTTGAAGCGGCGAGATAGTTGGGAATGATAGGCGGCGCATGAGCTTTCTTTTCCCAAGTACGGCAAGCGATGTCACACTCCTACCCTGCAATACACAGCCTTCAAACACTCTTCCTGTCATCAACAACTAAGCACGACAAGATTCCAAACTCCGGGAGGTAGTCTACGTGACATACATGCCATGGATAGATCTGTTGCACAAAGATGATTGCTATCTTCTAAGGCTTTCAGAGCCAAGATGTGCGGAATCCACTTTACACTCTCTGCTTCAACCCCCGTCCGCCCAGATAGCACTGTCATCGAACTCTTAAAGAACCGTGGGCCTGATAGCTTTCAACAACTTGAGGTCAAAGTCAGCGCTCATGATGGCAGAAATCTTTCTGGAGAAGCCCAGCAGTATCATATGGTTTTCTCATCATCGGTGCTGTCACTCCGTGGCGACCATACCGCCGTGCAGCCTTTCCAGGATAGGACGACTGGATCCATACTCTGTTGGAACGGTGAAGCTTGGGAGATTGATGAGAGACGAATTTTTGGGAATGACGGAGAGATTCTCTTTAGTCTTCTTAACCAAAAGGAGTCCACCACAGTCCAGGATCAGCTTTCTAAGGATGATGTGAGGTCACATATCAACCATATCACAGCTGTGTTTAACAGTATTCGAGGTCCTTACGCTTTTGTTTACTACGATGCGTTGATTGGCAAGGTCTTCTTTGGGCGAGACTGCCTTGGAAGACGTTCTTTATTGAAAAGTACTGGTCCGGCCAGCGTTCTCACAATTTCCAGTGTCTGTGCCGAGCGTGGTTGTGATGAAGTCAATGCTAATGGTATATATGTACTTGATTTGTGGGAAACCACGACGAAGGCTCAAGTTCCAGCTGCCTCGCATAGTCCTTACAGCTCAGAGAATCTCTCGCACCCAGATGCTGTATCTCTAGTAGGTGCTGTTCTTGAACGCCCAGCACTGCCTTACGCTAACAATCTTGGTAGGTTAGAACGATTCCTTTCTTCAACAGAGACCAACATACTCCCGTGGTACCCATCCTGAAAGTGCAGTCACCTTCAATAGTAGCATTGGAGCAGCAGCTCTCAGATTCAGTGCGTCTGCGGGTGGAAAATATACCATTGCCCCCTACTCAAGGGATCGACAATTCTCACATAAAACGTCCCAAGATCGCTGTCCTCTTCTCCGGCGGACTAGATTGCACAATGCTAGCCCGTATCGCTCACGATCTGCTCTCACACGACGAGCCCATCGACCTACTCAACGTCGCCTTCGAGAATCCCCGTGTTCTCGCGGCGGCAAAGCAACATTCTGCCCCTGATTCTGATCCATACAATCAGTGCCCCGACCGTATAACCGGCAAGACCTCCCACGCCGAGCTCCAACAAGTCTGTCCAGGCCGAACCTGGCGCTTCGTCTCCATCAACATCCCCTACACCGAGACCCTGCAACACCGCCACCGCGTCATCTCCCTCATGCACCCGCACAACACCGAAATGGACCTCTCCATCTCCTACGCCCTCTACTTCGCCGCCCGCGGCCGCGGCACCGTCTCCGACCCCACCACCAACTCCACCCACCCCTACACCACCCCAGCCCGCGTCCTCCTCTCCGGCCTCGGCGCCGACGAGCTCTTCGCCGGCTACACCCGCCACGCCACTGCCTTCGCCCGCCGCGCCCTGCCGGGCCTCCTGGCCGAACTCGAGCTCGACATCACCCGCCTCGGCACGCGCAACCTCGGCCGCGACGACCGCGTCATCGCCCACTGGGCTAAGGAAGCCCGCTACCCATACCTGGACGACCGCTTCCTCGTCTGGGCCCTCGCGCGGCCCGTGTGGGAGAAATGCGGCTTCGGTCAGGCGAGCGTCGGCGACGACGACGACTCGAATAACGACGGAGATGAACCGCGACTCGAGCCGGGGAAGAAGGCCCTCCGCCTGCTGGCGTGGAAGACGGGCATGCGCGGCGTAGCGCGCGAGAAGAAAAGGGCGATCCAGTTCGGCGCCCGCACGGCTAAAATGCAGCGTGGAGCCGTCAAGGGCACACAGATCCTCGCGCCCTCGTAACCGGCGCACACTTACGCGCTGCTGCAAACCCCACCTCGCCATTGAGGAGCATGGCCGAGGCGAAGCTATGATGACGAGAGGCGCGCGTGCGGCTCTCCCGCTGGAGGGAGAGTGCTCGCGCCCCTCTCCCAGATACTGCTGAATCGCACGAAACCCCACCCCCTCGCCTCTCTCTTCACTGTCGTCTACTCACTCTCGCCCGTTCCCTGAACCGAGCCGCGCGTTTCCGGATGCTCAGCTCGTGTGCTGGGTGGACGAAACCAGGACGGTGAAGGGGGGCAGGGTGAGTGGGCGGATGGGTGGATGGGCGGAGGAGAGAAGTAGGGGGTGGGGGCGATGGTGAAGTCGTAAAGGCAAGTCTGAGCTTTTGGGTGAGGGTGGGGTTGGGGTTTGGGTTTGGCTGGGGTGCGAGGGGAAGTTTGGTGGATGGTCGAAGTGGATGGTAGGGGTGGGATGCTTTGGGCGATCATGAATGAGGCACGGCGGTGGTTTTGTAGCCAGTTGTTTTTTCTCAAGGAAGTGAGGGCCGTAGGACCGACCTGGTTCACTACGCGTCACCGTCACGGGTCGACGTTAGGCACAATTGGTAGACGTCCGTCAGTGCTCAGCAAGTACCTAGGTATGCTCTCCGAAGCCTCTAAACTCATCGGCCGTTTAGACCGTTCCGTGCATAACCTGACTTGAAGACTGTCAATTCCATCCGCTATCGAAGGTCCAACAAACACGCTCCATCTATCCCGCTCATAAACACGAGTCGAACCTACCACAAGGGACTCAATGGTCCTACACATTAAAAGATCCCTAAACCCCCCTCCCCTCAGTCCGTAACCCATCCCACCCAGCCCGGCGTGTCAAAACAACGCTCATTCGCTCCCTCGCAAGAGATCAGAAAGAAACTGCGACCGCAAGTCCACCCCGCTTTCGCTGTCCAATCCGTCTGTGGTGACTATGCCGTACAGCCCGTATCCGCTACATAAGAGTATATGAATAAGAAGAAATCCTGTTTCCAACCGCCGCACCGGAACTCCCTGATTCTTCTTCGCATCGTCCATTCATCGAGTCGTTCTTCGTCCTCGTGTCGATTCGTGGGATTGCCAGCTGGTGCATGTGATTGCCTCCCGGTGCAGATGATGGCGTGAGAAAGGTGTTGTTGTTGTTCGAGTGCAGGCCTTGGGACTGTAGGGTGATGATAGGAGATGTTGCGACGCTTGCTGCTCTGGGCGAAAGGGAACAGGGGTGTCCGTGGTGGTTAGGCACTTATGCTGCACCAAGCTACCAGTCGAGTCGTCCAAGGGCTTCTGTACAGGTAGACAGAGGTACAAGTCCCGAAGCGGGCTGGCGTACACTTGCAAGGTACATCGTCGACAACGAGACTCGGGAACGAGTCGCATGCTCCAATCCCGGTCGGAGTTTAGATTCAATGTGGAGTCGAAAACGATCGTCCTTCAGCCGGCATTGCCAAAATAATCAGACCCGGCGACGCCCTGCATCTCCATCTCGAGCGAATTCATGAGCTCGATCTGTTGTTCTTCGTTCAGACTCTGTATTGCCTGTTCCGAGTTATATGGTGCATGCAAATACTGGCTGTACTGCTCGCCAATCGAACCCAGGTAATAGCTCGGATCGAACGTCGGTGCGGCGAGGGCCAGCGTGTTAGATGTTGCGGATGCAGACGAGAAGTCCGGGTCCCAGTGCTGAAGGCCCGGCATTGTCGAAGGGAAGGTGTTGTAGAAAGAGTTGGGGTCGAAAGCTGGATCTTGAGATGTCATCGTGAACTGGAAGGAAGGTTGCGGACGGTATCCGTTGTCTTGCACAGGTTGTCGTAGCGCAGGCGCTGGTGCCAAGGCTGGTGCCGGTGCCATTTGACGGAAATACTGCACAGGAGAGTGGGTGGGGGAGATCTGGTCTGAATATGCCGGATTCGAGTTGTTGTGGTCGATCACATACCCGAATGGTGAGGGATACTCACCCGGGATTGTCGAATGGACGGAGCCTGTCGCTATACTGGAGGGACTGGAGACCGGAGGCGGCGTGGTGACATCTTGGGACGAAGCCGGCGAGGTTTTGTTGGATGGCGACTGCACAACGTACGAGGTTTCGTTACTGCCATCATAGACTTTAAGGCAGGCGGTCACAAGGTTGGTGTACAGCTCCAGCGCCGAAGCAACTCCTGGCCAACGTTCGGATGCAAGTAGGATGGCCTCGAGAACGGTATCGAGATGTTTTTGGACTTTCATCCTTGGGTGCTCTTTACGGATTTCTGGGTATGAAAGCGACCACAATATCGTGTTCAGAGCCATAAAGAGCGACTGTGTGAAGATCCATGTCAGATCGACGGATTTGGTTGCGATCTGCTTTCTCTGCATGTGGACGTTGAACACAGACGCATCATAGCAGAGTCGCGCCGCCCTTACGGATGGCTGCGGAACCTGGGGTGAGGGTCGAAAAAGGAGTACGATCATGGTGTTGTATCTCCCTTTGAACCTGTTGTTGTCAGCGTTGAATCGATTGCTGCAACAACCTAAGGAGAGCCTGCACTAATCAAGTAGTGCAGGAAGCACCGAAGAACAGCATCAAGCGACTCAGACAGGGGTGAATAAGACGACCACAACAACTGTGAAATGACGGTTCGGGAACTAGTGCGAACTCGTGCGAGTTAGTGCTTACCAGATCTCGTTCAGGCCGCTCCCTTCATCATTCCTTGGACTTGACGCTTTCCAATGCTCCAACTTGGCCTCCATAGTCACAAACCAAGGGTCCTGATCGTCTTTGGGCTCGTCTCTCTTGCAAAGGTAGAGTTTCCTTCTCATCTCAGCCTGGAGTAATCTCATCTTGAAGAAGTGGATTGCGATGCGCTTCTTGATGCACGAAGGACTCCCTGGCAGAACACCTCGAGGTGTAATGTATTGATCGTCCACAGTCTCGAAGAAATTCACATTGATGTGATCCGGAGTCGTACCAAAGGCGTTCGGCCGCCCAAGACTGTGAGACAGACCGTACTCCATCGACGTGATGATCCAGAAAAGCCTCCTACGCATGTCCACCTGGAGTAGGTCCAGTTTGTTGCCAACCTCATCATGTGTGATGGTTTCTTCATCCGTGATTTCAAGTTCCTGACAGAGTCTTGTTGCCAGACCCACCACCCAATATGACGCGGTCCTTGTTGGTGTCACAACCGAATACTGTGCGATAAGGGCGCAGCACTGTAATGTGCCAAGGTTCATGGGTCTGACTGCCCCCTCCAGGTACGCAAGGGCTCCAAGATAAAAGCTGTCTGCAAGGCCGGCATATTGAGGGTCCATCTTCTGGATGCTGATGGCGATGACCATGCGCAAGATAAAATTCTTGTACGGGTCCGTACACCCATTGTAGACTTCCTTGACTTCCTTTGCGAATGTCGGCTCATGCAGCGTTGGGAGCATGTATTGAGCTAGAAAAGCATTAGTCCGTAGATTTCGAGTCGGTCTGATCTCGCAAACCTTTTTGATTGAAGTTCTCGACGAGACTCTTGGTCAAGTCCTGGCTCGGTAAACTCGGGGCAACGACGGCGCTGATGTGAGGATAGACTTTCGATATTGGTTTCCCACTTTCCCGGGTGAAACGGTCCTTGATTTCTTGGGCCATCGTATCTGGTACGACCTCCTTGATGCTTTTGGTATCGGTGTTTTGCTTGGCCATTTCCATCACCAGTCTTGTGATGGCTATGCCACTCGACGGCCCCAAGAACTTAGATTCTTCATTTTCCTGAAAGCGTACCAACCCCGCTCCGCGTATCAGGATCTCCGCATCTGGCTCTTGACCGTTGTCTTCTTCGCGGCGAGCAAGTTCGGCCTGCAGAAAATGCGCCCTGCTCCTGAGACGAATGACGTACGAGCGAGGTACGTTCCTGCCCTTTGCTGTATCGTAATATTCGCACGGGGCACTGCTTCGCTCACAGGGTGCGCAATGAGGGAGACCGGCATCGCACTTAGTCTTCCGCTGCACAGGCGTCAGCAGGATTCGACGTGAAAAAGTCAACGATCAAGGCTACAATTGAGGACCGAGAGGTGAGAAGCGAAAGGGTACGGAATAAGAGTCGATGCTCTGTGTGGCGCGAGTCCAAGACAAGGTGGAGAATAAGGTTACCTGGCGGCACCTGCAGCAAGCAGTCAGAGTATACGCAATCCTTCCCGTGGAAGTATGCTGGTTGCCGCGATTGCCCTCACGGTCGTTTCTCTCCCCATCGCGGGCACTCTCGAGAGCATCACGGCCACGTTGAGCGGCAACCAAGCTCTCGAGGTTTGCTCTGCTCGAGGTCGCGTCCATGGGGCCGCGAATCTGCGCAGCATCCGACTCGACTAGTCGCTGGTGAAAGTTGATATGATCGTAGACATGATAGTGTTTGAATAAGATACTGACGAATAAGGAGCAGAAGTGGTGGTAGCCTAACGTCACGTTACCGTACAGGTATGGTTCTCAGTTATCTGTACATTATTATTTTCAAATGGCGGAGTCTACAGCCTGGTTATATAAATACCTTATGGAAATCCAATAAGAAATGGAAAAGAAATGGAAATAGAAATATTGTACCTCTCGTATCTCCACACTCCACAACATCTCCACAAAACATTTCCACTTGATTACCTAAGGTAAGGTAGCCTCAACAAGACCGTTACCGACTTACCGTTACATACCCGTTAGTTTAGGTAAGCTAAGTTAGGTACCTTACCTTTACGTTATTTAACCGTTGAACATTAGTATTTCTGTACCCTTAACGTTATCGTCATTCAGCCTTACCCCTCCCGCGGCCCACTAAGTGACGCCCCGAATCTGCAGCCAATCTGGCACCGCCGTTTTCTTCAGTTCCTCGGTCCAGACACCTGTTACGGATGGTAGAGGTACCTTCGTTACTTACTTTACCTTACCGTACCTTACCTACCCCCGACTGACTGCTTTACCTCATTTCATTGACATACGTGATGTGAAATAGCCTAATAGGTATCATACCTTAGGTACTCATTCATACCTGGACACTACCAGTATACAGCTGCAGCCTACAATTACAATTACCTACTTTACCTACCGTAAGGTAGCCCTCTCATTCTTCTGCAGGAGCAAACGGTTCCGCCGTTCCGCAACTCTTCCAGCCTTGTCACCGCTCTTCGTCATTTCCTCGACTCTTTCATCATCGTCGGCCAAACCCGATGATCGTTCTGTCGAGTCTTCTGGCTTGTATGTTTCTTTCAAATCTACAAGCGTACTTGGTGTTCTGACCTGCGGGCTTTAGAGTTGCCATTCTGGTGGTTATTGTTGCCAAGACAAAGTCCGTGGATCGCCAGCATACTTCATCATGGCTCGGCTCGAGAGCCTCGACGCACCATTGCTTCGTGTGAGTCGTCCAGTGTCAGCATGCTCGAGGTGTCGAGGCGCCAAAGTCAAGTGCGATGGCCGCTTGCCTGCATGCGGGGCTTGCAAGAGGTTAGGGAGAGGCAACGAATGCTCGAGCGCGAATGATCTATCCGCCAAGGGTAAAGAGAGGAGTTATGTCGCCGCTCTGGAGTCGCAAGTGGAGAAGTTGGAGAAGAGACTTGCTCAGCAGGGGCAACGGAAGGCCTCGGTCACGATGCTTGACACCCAACTGTCGTTGGCCGGGAACGGCCAAGCAAATGGCATGGGACCAAATGGTGCCCGTCGCTTCAGCGGTGGACGAGCCGCGCAGGTGAAGGAGGCGTCAAATGTGGATGACCTGGTATCTGATTTCGGGTTTCTGTACGTCTAAGCGTGCCTGTACGAAGTGGTCACCCCTAATGTCACGAGCTTCAGTTCCATCAATGCAACCGCGAGAGATTTTTACGGCTTCTCCTCAGCGATGTCATACGCAGGACTGATCTTGACAAGCGCAGCGGTCGAAGACATGCCTCAGTTCTCCGCCAACGCTCTTCCGCCGCGCTATTCGGCGACCCCCCTGATTCAGCGTTATCTGGACAAGGTCTTTCTTCTGGTGCCGTGTCTGTCGGAGACGGCGCTCTTCGCATCGGTCAGTGCAGTTTATCAGGATTCTGGTCGCCATGCGAGTCCGTTCGATCATTGGACGGTACGGCTGGTTCTCGCGATAGCTTTACTATCGCAATCTCGAGAGAGGGATGACGCCAAGTATCAAGACGCCGTTCGCCATGTTTCCGCTGCACTCGACAAGGTTGAAGGCGTTCTCCATCCTGGCTCGCTCTTTGGTATACAAGGTTTACTGCTCCTTATCCAGGTTGCAATGTTGGACCCTCATCATTTCAGTAGTTGGTATCTCATTGGCATGGCATCACGTGCGATGGTGGACTTGGGTCTGCACCAAGATCCTCTAGAGCATCTCCATACAAAGGAATTGGATTTCCGCCGCCGAATCTTCTACTCCGTGTACACTCTGGATAGGTCGGTTCTCGATCTTTTTTGGAGCTCAGAACAAAAGTGGACTTGCTGATCTTTGACCGCTAGGTCTATCGCTATGGTCAAAGAACGCGCACTGTCATTCTCCGATGACTCCGCCAATGTTGCACTACCTTCCACACCAGCCACCTCGATTTCATCCACCTCGAGTGGAAGAGACCAGCTGTTTCTTCAGCCGCTGGAGCCTGCAGTTTGTTTGTTTCGCATGCGTCGCTTACAATCAACATGGTACCATGAACTGTTCCTGTCTGGCCGGACGGTCTGGCCGGACCCAGAATCTTACCTCTGGAATGCGTGTCAGGAAATGCGCAGATGGTTTGAGAATTTGCCAGATTCGATAACGCAACCAGTTCGAACAAAATTCGATCTGGAGGTGCTTTACAGCTATATATATGTCCTCTCGCCGTCTCCCAAAATCCCCAACATCCCTTCGCTTGGCCAATCCCTCGTCTTCGAGTACTGTATCGAGTACACGGCGAGGATGTTAGATGTCCTGCAGGACATGGACAAGTCTGCTATATATACCTGCCACGATATACTACGCGTAGACTACGTGGGGAGGCGCTTCCGAGTCGTCTTGTGGAATCACCTGGAGCAACTCCTCAACGGCGTGCTGTACGAAACGTCTCGAGCACCCCAAGCATTGTTGACACCCCTCATTGTGTCAAACCCCAACCCACAGAACAACACAGCCAGGGCCATCAAATGTATCAATGGTGTTTTTGAGATACTAGACATTTTTGGCCGGAAGTCAGGCTACATGGCACTGCGCGATAAGTTCGGTGCCGATACTCAACCTTTACTCGACGAGCTTTACGCGCGGCAGCATGGATTCCACCATCCTTCGAACTCTGGCTCCATTGGATACCGCAGGAGAACAGCAGCCGGGCCGGAGCTGGACCTTGTATCACATGTTGGCGAGAACAGAGGCACCCGACAGTTTCAACCTCCAGGACCGAGGTCGCGGAGCTATCAAGGGACTTGAGGATCATCAGCTTCTTCGAAGCGTTATCATGTCTTGGGCACAAAGCGAACTGTGTATGGATAGAAACGATGCACTCCATCTGCATGTCCCAAATCTCCTGTGAACTAAGTTTCCTTTGATTGTTTACCTGCGCGAACACTTGACGATGGCGGAAATGTCAAAATGACACGGAAGTGCTCCTTGTGTTATGAATATTACAAGATGAAGTAATTGGCAGTAAAGAAACTGTTGCATCAGGAGAAGGGCGCTCTTTCTCTCGATGAGGCTTCTCGGATTGCTACAAGAGTTGTGGTTCTCTACCGACGATGAGGAATTTACACCGGGTTCACTCAAGTCGCTCCTGCTGAAGAGGCATAGCGCGTCATCGCCTTCAACGCATTCGGGAAGGAAAGGAGAGTTCGTCCAAGTTCAGATAAGGTTCCTAGGAAAAGCTTGGCTACACCGTTGATCTCCCTAGCGTGCTTCGATAAGGCGGCTATGGGCTGGTGCCGTCCGTTTGAGGCAAGCGTAGATCAACTGCTTGGCATCAAATATACACTTGCGCGCGGCAACACCTAGGTACGGCGAAGCTGGTCTGGAAGCCATGGCTGCTTTCAAAGAGTATTGGCTGCACCTCCGGACGCGAGTGGAGGATATATTGCAAGAATCTGCAACGACGGTGGAAAGACCAGTTCCGGCTAAGGCAAGCCTGATCGACTCCTTGGTATCAAGTAAAGCCCGCGCGCAAGAGCGTTCTATTATAAGAGGTCGGTGTGGAAAGGCTACCCGGTTAGGCAGGGGCGGATCAACTTCTTGGCATCCAGTTCAAGTTTGCGAGCAAAAGTACCTACGGACGGTTGGATCGCCCAGAGTACTATCGAAATCAGTTATTGCATCCGTGGATGCGAGTCGAGGGCATATAGCAAGAACTCTCCGTGTTCTTAGCAGTGGTGTGGAAGGACCAGTACCGTTTCCAACCGTCTACGGGTTGTGACGGGAGGCAAGGTGCAAGAATCTTCTGTGCTCTTAGCTGTGGTGTGGAAGGACCAGTACCATACCCGCCGGGTAAAGTCGGGGGCCGCCATGACTTGTTGTTCTGTCAACACTGCTGGTGTCTCCTACCTAAAGAAGTCAAAGAAGTGCTCTTACCTCTTACTCTAATACCAGCCATGGGTTTCTGTTCACCGTAGGAACCAGGGGACCTATATAATCTCGCCATTTTCCTCTCTTTCTCCTCTTCTCTTCTTCTTTTCCTCTCTCCTTCACATCTCGCTCGGCTTCCACGCGCCCAGATTTTTTCTACTAGAAGCACTCGACCTCATCACATCTCAGCATATATTCCTTCGATCACGAGCAACACTTATTCTCAACGTTCCTCAACACACATCTGTGTTCTCACCACAATACTCGAGCTCACCGATCCGACACATGCACGCGTCTTAGGACCTACCCAACGCATCATGGATCCCATACGAGTAAGTCCTCTACTACTACTACTACGATACAGCTAAAGTTTCAACTGACATGATCCTGCAACTGTGTAGGAAACGCGTATCATCGACGCGTGTCCATGATCATCGTTACAACCTTCGCTCTCCGATCGGGCTTCTTCCCTATCCTCGAGCATGTCGATATACAATAATAAAACCCACTGTAAGTCATACTCATCCCAGCTATTGTTTTCTCTAACTCAATTCATTCTGTAGACGCGTCAATGGTCCTGAGGTGGCACACGCGCCACCTCATCCACCCCCAACGCCCTTCGGGTCACGCCTCCTGGAAGAGATCCAGGGCAGCATCCAAACAATAGCTGCCTTGGATCTCTTCCAGGCACCAAGCCAAAAAGCTCTTCTACAATGCCAACGAACATTGGCACTCCCTCACCAGGGAGATGGCCACTCCACACCACGACATGGCCATCTCCCTGGTGAGGCACTACGCCTCGAAGCCTCCAGAGGCTATACCTCCTGTGAGTATCTTCCCTTCCTCCAAACACATCTTGCTTCTGCTAACTCTTCGTTCCAGATACACACCAATGTTCGCAATCTCCCTGGCGTCCACTACTCCGATCACATTGGGTTTTGGATCGTGTCCGTCGCCGCCATAGGTCTTGGGTTCGTTCGGCTGGTTGCGACGGCTTCCTGGGAGGGCACAATCTGTTCATGTGCCCTCCCAGGAAGCCGTCGCAACCAAAGGT
>JAABUY010000210.1_pt1 | contig 117328 bp, 140 predicted proteins | sample 5560271 | NCBI WGS metagenome assembly JAABUY01 (sample SAMN10711886, study PRJNA513374) | rock metagenome | isolation source: Antarctica rocks | place: Antarctica: Victoria Land, University Valley | reverse complement strand
CCCCCAACCCCAGCCCCAACCCCGCAATCCCCACCCCCCCCCAGCTCCCACCCCAGTCGCTAACCCCCGACTGAAAACCGCAGCAATCGATCCTCAACGCCCTCATCTCCGAAACCTCCTCCCCAGACTCGCCCCCGGCCTACAAATACGCCGTCAACAGCACCATCATCCAGCACCAGCTCCCCTCTCCCGCCTCCGTGTCCGCATCCACATCTACCTCGACCTCCACGCCCGCACACGCCCTGTCGCCGGCCCCCGCGTCCACCGCGGCCACAAGCGCGCCCTCAGACGTCGCCGGCGCAGGCGCGAACGAAGCCTCCGCGGCCGATGAGACCCACCCCGTGCCTGGCGGTGCGGATGACGAGCGAGCGGCGGCGGGGACGGAGGGGGTGGGGAGCGGGAGTGGGAGTGGCGGTGGGGCGAGGAGGGGCATGCATTCTGCGACGGGGGCGTATTGGAATACGGAGAAGGATGGGATGTGGAGTTACAAGTACGAGGGCGGGGAGGCGAGGGGGTTCGATGTGGTGATTTGCGTGATTTGGATGGCTGTTTGACGGCGAGGGGGCGCTTGGTGGGGATGGGCCGACCGGGTCGGTGGGGAAGGAAGGCTCGTCGCTGTAGACCGGCGATGGGATTGGGGTTGAGAGTTGTGGGGTGGAATGCTTGGCTTGTGCTTGCCTTGTTGTTTGGCTTGCTGTTGTTCCGACGGATGTTCTGAGCTCTGTGTGAACAGTAGGGTGCTGTTTGGGGATTAGGGTGTGAGTGTACTGCTTTGTGGAAAAGTCTTCGGATTCTGTTGGGTTGGGTGTAATGGACTTGAGAAGAAAGGACAGATTTGTCAAATGTAGGAAATTTGGTGTGTTGCCAGCGTTGGGGCCCACGCTGTGGATACTCTGTTGTGCAGACGTGTCCAGTCAAGTTATGTTTCTTTGCTCATTCTCATGCTCATGTCATGCTCATGCTCTACTGACTGTATCGTCCACAACGTCCGGAGGGACTGAGACTCCAACAAACCTATCCGATCCAGGTCTAAGCCCAACACCAGCTCCGCCATGTGCAGACCGACCACCAATCTACGTACTAAACTTCATCCCCCCATTAGCACACACCACCGACCCCGTACACCACCCCGCATCCTCGCCGCACAGCATCGCCACCACGCCCGCAATCTCATAATCGTACCCGAGCCTCCCCCCGATCTTCTCCGCATTCTTGACATCCTGCTCCTCATCGACCCCCTCCCGCACCCCCATCAGCGGCGTGATCTGAATCATCGGCTTCATCCCCAACTTAAGCTCCTCGCTCGTGCCATCATACATATCCGTCTTGACCGGCCCAGGATTGACGGCATTAACCGTCGCGTTCTCCGCGAGCTCGCGCGCCCACGTGCGCGTCATGGCCTCGAGCGCGGCTTTGGTGCCGCCGTAGACGGACTGCGCGGGGCCGCCCAGGCTCGAGGAGACGGAGGAGACGTTGACGATGCGGCCGGAGCGGTCGGCGGGCAGGTAAGGGATGGCGGCCTGGACGAGGAGCAAGGGGCCGAGCACGTTGACGTGGTAGAGGGAGTCGAAGTGCGCGACGGTGATGTCCGGGAGGGCGACGAGATCGGCGACGCCGGCGTTGTTGATGAGGATGTCGATTTGGAATTTGTGCGTTTTCGGGTGGGCGAAGTTGTTCTTGGCGGTGGAGATGATGTGGGCGGGGCCGGTGGGCTTGCCCATGTCGGCTTGCACCGTGATGGCTTTGATGCCGTGCTCGTCTTGGAGCGAGGTGGCGAGGGCGGTGGCTTTTTGCGTGGAGCTGTCCGAGGTGTAGTTTAGCACGAGGGAGGCGCCTTTGCTGGCGAGGTTGCGGGCGATGGCGGCGCCGATTCCTGCGAGGGGTGCTTAGCGGTGGGGTGTGGTTGGGGGTGTTGGGGAGTGTGTATCACCTCGAGATGCGCCGGTGATGATCGCGAGTTTGCCTTCGAGAGGTCGTGCTGCCATGCTCGCTGTCAGGTTGGTCGAAGCCGCGCGTTGGTAGCCTGGTCTTGACATATTGCTTCTGGCTGATAATGAGGTAATTGACAGTAGATGTTTGAGATACTGTATGTATAGAGAGATGGCTTCAATTGGACGGCGAGAACGTTAAGTATCCTGAACAGAACAAATTATGAGAGAGATATCATTGAAGTAAGCTGAGGGGTTGTAGCACTCCTCACATGGGCGGAGCTACTGCACCGAAATCCCGAGAGTTCCGCGCTCATACGGGTATGGGGTACGAAACTATCCTTAATAAGGTAAGGTAGTGCCCGTCTACGGCAGACCATATCCACCTTTAGGACCGGTCTTACTTTGTAATCACAGCTTCATTATTATTACTGCAAATAGACACAGGGATCATTGCCATTTCAAAGCACATTACTCCGTAATAAGATTGTCATTTATCATTTATCATTAATGATGTCAATGATGTCAATGATGTCAATGCAAATCAATGTTAATGATCTGACCCTCACTGTACTGCATCGTACCTTATGTACCTTACTGTGACTGCTGCCTACGACCGTAGCCAGTTGAAAGTCGCCGCCGAATTGCCCGACTCACAAGCTTTCTTTTGCTCTCTGATCCACGTTTGACTTTTGAACTCCTGTCTTCCCGGCTGATTATTGGCCGAGATTGCTTTCGATGGATGAATAATATCGCCGACTTCTACGGCTCTCAATGAGACCAAGCCGTTTGTATCCTTGGAGGCTGTGCAGGATCAAATAAATTCCTTTCTCCTACATATTTCCTTATCTCCCTCCCATGATCCTTTGATCATCTATTTCTCTTACTCCTCGAAAAACATCAATTGACTCTACCTATACCTGTCGAAATGGATAGTGTTCCACCTCCTCCACCCTACATGCCGAGAGACGATCTCACTCCCTCCTCGTCTGCTGGGGCATCGCCGGCTTCCCGCAACCTATACCTTGACAAGCCTGAACATGGTAACGACAACGGACCGAGCCATGACTACTCCGCGTACGAGCAAGTCTTACCAGAATCTGAATCTAATCCGACCATACCGGACGAGCCGCTACCAGCCTACCAGCCCAGCTCTCACGCGTCGAACATCGACAGGAACCCGGACCTACCTGAGCTTCCCCACCATAGCGCTGTGCCCACTTCTTCGCGTGGTCGGCCCGTCCCATCTGGCGTGTCGGGACATTCTCCGCCTTCCACAGCAGGGACAGCTCGAGCTCCATTTTATCCGCCAAATCCTACACGAGAATCTTCGCAACCCACCCCATCCGGTGTCTCGGCGCTTCAACGGGCACTCGACCTGACCAAGCAGCTATCAGAACGCTCCGCGGACCAGGTGGCAAGATCTGTCCGTGCCGGTCTCACGCCGCGTCGTGACCGGCACCGTCGTCCAGCACCCGTCCGCACTACTTCCTCTTCGTCCTCGTCTTCCGTTGGGGACATTCCATCGCGGCAAGTCTATAGGGCCATTGAAGATCTCGACCTCACGACTCTGCGTACGTCCATTGCGAATCTGATGCGTGACCCTCGCAATCAGGATGAGCTTGTCCAAGCAGTCAATCAACTTCGAGATGATCTACACAACAGAAGTAATCAGGCTGTCGTGAAGCGACAGGTGAGGGACTTCAAAGCCGAGATTCATGCCAATAGGAAGGAGGTCAGGGCTATGTGGGAGGAGGCAAAGACGGCGAAAAAGGCGGAGGACAAGGAAAGGAAACGCGAGAAGCGAGCCGAGAAAAGGGCGATGAAGCGGGGCTTGAGTACGGAGAACGGATACGGCTTATGAATCACCAATTCGCCAAGATGAGAAGCAGGAGAGTGTAGTCTCTAGTGTGAAAACGAAGCTGGATTGTTCCTGTGGGACCGATTGGAGGTCCAACTCGGAAGGTCTGAGCATGATGTTTGCTGTTGATGATTCCAGGACTTGTTCTGGTGCTGGACCTGGTCGTACCTGATCGCTCAACCTGGCGTTGGAGTCTCGACGACCGCACAAAGCAAGCGGCGCATGGTATTTGGAGCGAAACCGGGTAGATTTGCATTGTTGGCTTCACCGATGGCGCGTGATACCCTAGAAAGGCGCTAAATTCAACGTTGCCTCTCTCCAGAACATGCCCACTGAAGTCTGGGTATCGGACGGAGTGTAAATACTATAGTAACGTGCAAAAACGCAGCCCTTACCATCAATGCTGGCTCTCATTCCTCTCCACCAGATCCCCCACCCCCAGCCCCCTACCCACCTTAACCTTCCTCTTCTTCGCCTTGCCCTTCTTCTCCTGCTCCTCCCCCTCCCCCTTCTTCCCCACCTCACCCACGCCATCGCCCTCGTCCTTGACCCCACCATCCTCACGAGAATCCCGATCACTCTCTGCATCCAGCGCCTCCTCTCGCAAATAGCCCAGGTCCATCTTCATCACGAACGCGTCCTCGCCATCGGCGTAGTACTTCGCCTCCGTATTCTCCACCTTGAACCCCAGCGTATCCCGATACAGCCGTAGCGCCGCGATGTTCGACACCCGCACATGCAGGAAGACGTAGTGCGCCCCAAATGTCTCGACCATCGCTCTCTCTACCACCCCCATAATGACCCATCGAATTAGCCTTTCCCATCCACCTGCACTCCCCTCTTCCTCCTCTCCCTTCACCACCCCACCAAACCCCGCAAAAAAAAGAGGAAGAGTAACCTACGACTCTGCCGCATCAACTTCTCCGCCAGCCCCAACCTGCGATGCGTGCGCATGACGCTCAGACTGGTGATGTGGCCGTGCTGGACGCCGTCGGCGGGCTCCTCCTCCATCTTGGCGAGGACGTAGCCGACGATTTTGGGGGGGTCGTAGGGGGTTTTCGGGGGCCGGGAGGCGTCGACGGCGACGTAGGAGAGTTGCGGCCACGACAGGGCGTGGTAGAGGTAGTATTTGCAGAAGTAGTTTTCGGGGAGGTTGGTGATGTTGGCGGTTTGCACGTGGGGGATGTCGGAGGGGTGGAGGAGGCGGATGTCCATTGTTTGGGTTGGTTTTTGGGGGGGTGGGGGAGGGGGGTGGGGTTTGGGATGGTGGTGGTACAGGGGCTGGTTTTGAGAGTGGAGGTCTGTTGTCGTGGGCGAGTCGAGGTAATTGTACCTTACTGTCAGGTTGTGGTGTTGCAGGGCTGCAGATCAGACAAATTGTCCGTGCTAAGGTGCCAATCGGGCGGTGCTCCAGGCTTAGCGAAGGGGATCGACACCGCCTCTCCCGCAGTGTCTGACGCTACCAGATATCAAAATGCGCACAGCTCATTGCTCATGATGGGCAACAATTCCCTCTTTTGTGAATCTCTGATATGGACTTCTTTACGGATCAGACTTGTTCAAATGATCATGGATTGGACTTGCCCTCACAGGCAGGACCTCGGCGCCAGTGCGGAACCAGGATTCCATGATTCGCGCTAACGGCGTAGGAGCTTCAGAAGCTCCAGATGCGGAAGTTGCGATTGACGGGAGTGGTTTGTTTGTTTGCAAAACAATTCACTACATTCACTTGCTCACATAACACCAACACTTCTCACTTCTTCGCTTCTACACTTCTCTCTCTTTCTCTCAACTCCACTTACTCGACACACTTTCAATTGCTTTAAGGGTTACTTGACAGTAGCTACGCTTCTCAGAGTTCGACCGTCATCTTGAAGCATTACTCAGAACTCCATTCTAAAGCCCACGAAAGTATTCACCTTCTTCAAGAATAGAACTCACTTCTCCCTGCAAGGCGACTTGACTCTCAATCTCACGCGTTACATACACTTTACTCGAACACAGTTTCAACTGGTTTACGGGCTACTCAATAGTAAATTCGCTTCTCAGTGTCAAACAGTTCCCTTGAAACGTTACTCTGAACTCCATTCAAAAGCTTACGAAAGTATACACCATTATCAAGCTCAAAATTCACTTCTCGACTGCGGAGCGACTTGACTCTCATTCTCACGTGTTGCAAACACTTCGATCTGCTTCTCAGGAGTCCGAGGCTAGCAGCAGACGTTTGACTCGAGACCATACTTCAAAAGCTACGGATTTGTTCCTCATTCTCTACAAGCGAACATTCACTCCTCGACAGAAGCGCGACCGGAAATCCACACTCCAGCTACTCTTTCGTGTCACACCGCGAGACCCACGACATACCCATATCCCAGTCGACGCAATGCCTAGATCGGAAAAGACCAAGACATTGTCATCATGGCAGGTCATTATCGAACGACAAAAGAAAGAACAAAGGGAAAGCATCACCAAAACCCCGAAAAGAATCACGATCGAAGAAGATGAGGAAGACAAAACTAGAAAGATCAGTAGAACGCCAACGTGGCAGACATTCATCTATGGCCCAAGGTACGGCGTCAGTAAACCCCCAGGTGGACCCGCAAACGAAGAAGAAGAAGATGATGATGATGACGACTTGGAAACTCCCTGCGCACCGCGAGAGCTTGGGCTACAAGATTTACTCAAGAAAGCAAAGGAAATCACGGCGAACAACAAAGCGAGACGAGAGAATTCAGAAGTTGCACGTCGTGCTGAAGCCGCTCGCGTCGAGATACGTCTTCAACTCGAGGAGGAGCAGAAAGCATACCTCGCGTCCGAAGCACACAAGGAGACAGTTGCACAACTCAAAGACGAATTAAGAGCACAGACGACCGAGGACTTGAAAGCAGAGATATTCGAGCAAGGCGTGAAAGATTTCCGTGCCGAGAATGAAGAAATGATGAAGCAGCAACTCGAAGAACACCTTCTAGCCCACCTTAACGAACACCTACCCGCTCAACTCGCAGCAGAACTCAAGCCGGAAGTCGAACAGATGCTGAGACAGGAACTCGAAAGCGAAGTCCGCGCCCAACTGATGAGAGAACTACCAGCCAAGCTAGCGCCAAAGATCGAAGCCGAGCTCAGACCCAAGATCGAAGAGCGACTCAGAAAGGAACTTGGCGCGAAACTCGAGCGAGAACAACTCGCCAAAGCAGACCCCGTCTCGCCACTCGTGCAGCCCGAGATCGACGGCATCAGCTACCCGGACCTGAAGCGCGCCTCACCCGACGACGACTTCTCACGTAACGGCAAACGCCGCCGCCCATCCTACGACTACGACGGCGAGCACACCGGCGATCACGAAGAGCGCGTCACCAACATCCTCGACCAAGCACTCCAAGAAGACATCCACCGCACCACGCAGTCGAGCACCATCCAACCCAACCCACTCCGAACTTACATCATCGACGACGTCCCCCCGCTCTCCTCCGACGACGAACTCCCGCGCCCCTACGTCTCGACGACGCCACCGCCCCAATACGCGCCGGGCACCTCCCTCTTCCTGAGCCCCTTCCCCTCCCCGCACGCCGACGAGACCGACGACGACGACGGTGCGGCGGAGGAGGAGGAGGAGGAGGTGGAGGAGGGGGAGGAGCAGGCGGCGCCCGACGAAGACGAGATCTTCGACATCCGCGCCTACCACCGCCAACAGGCGCTCAAGCGCGGGCGGCCCGTCGAGTACGACGAGGCGGACGACAACGATGACTTCGAGATCCGCAAGAAGCTCATCGACGACTATTGGGCGTCGGCCTCCTCCCGCTCCCACTCCGCCTCGCCGCCCCGCCACCAGGTCGCCGACGAGGGCGAGGAGGGCGAGGAGGACGATGGGTTCTGGGAGGGGGCCGTGGCGGCGTACGGGGCGTACGAGGCGGGGGAGGATGGGGAGGAGACGGTTGATGAGGAGGATGAGGAGGAGGATGAAGGGGAAGGGGAGGGAGTCGAGATGCGAGGCTCCTCGAAAGAGGACGCCATCCTCCTCGACTCGGACCCCGATGAGGCGTAGGAGGAGCGCCGGTGTGGGTTGGGGGGAGGGGGGCCCGGCCGGTGGGTGGGAGTACAATCACCAACGGCGACGATGACGACGATGACCCTCATGACCACGATACCCCTCTGCACGAGCGAGCGAGCGATGGCGTTGGCGTTCTCCTTGATGCACGGTTTTTCGTTCTTTCTTTTCGCTGTATTTATTTTCTATTTTCTTTCGTACCCTTCCTCTATCCCCTCGTTCAAAGGCTGGTCCACCACGGCAAGTTTGATCCGCGTTCGCTGGATCCTTGCTGTGCTGCATGGGCACTTTGGATGAAGGGGGAGGGGATGGGTGGGGAGGTTGGTCTCGCTCTTTACTTTCCTCTCTCTCTCTCTTTCTCTCTCTTTTGAGGGAAGGAGGGAGGGAGAGGTGGCGGTGGGCTTGTAGGCAATCTTCGTTTGGGCTGGAGATCGGGCGCCTGTGGAGATGATTGGTGTGGGTTTCTGTTTTCGTGCTTTGTTCAGGTTAGGGATTGCGTGCGTTATCGGGTATGTTTGAATGTATGTACGTAGCAAAATGCACATATTTAAGAAAACCTCACTGTGCGATCATCTGTAGAGAGCTTTCAGCAACGGACTTATAGGTGAGCGGAGCCAATGAAGTGGCTGATGGGGCTAACGTGCGTGACTGGAATATTATTCTGTTGGGTACTACTCTACCACTTTTGAACCTTTCCGCCCAGGTGCTTGCTTTCATCACCATCCAATCCTTCTAAGTACGATACCAAATATGTCCATCCAAGATCTACACTACACTACCAGTCGAAACCCCAGACACCGTTCTCCACGCTATACCATACTCGCTCTACAAACTCCATCCCATTCTATCTCACACCAACTACCAAAACACCAAGACGCCTAGTACCAAAACCACCCACCAAACGAGACGCAATCGCCCCGACGAATCCCATGATTCCGAAGCGGCAGAAGGCACGAGCCCGCAGCAAGGACGCGTGTACGAGACGTTGTTCTGCTGTGCCGCGACCTCGAAGACGGCGCCGTTGTCGACGTTGTAGTCGTCGACGAGGAGGAAGGTCGGGGGTCGAGGCCAGGCGGCTGCGCGGTTGTGTTCGTCGGTTAGCGTGTGGCATCTCTGTTGGGAGGGGATGTGTGGGGGTTGATTGATCGATGACGACGAGGGGAATGGGAACGGGAACGGGCAAGGGGGGGAGGAGGACTTACCAGCACAATGATTAGCCATAAGGCCCAGACTCCCAAAGCCAGTGACGTTATTCGTCTCGTTCAGCAGGACGGTATTCGGCACCAAGATACTATTCCCCGCGAACTTGATCTCGACGTTCAGATTATGGTTCGCCACATACAGCATCTCGCCCGCCACGCTATCGTTAATACCCGGCGGCCGGTCGACGGTGCAGGGGAAGGCGCGGTCCGTGGGCGAGAAAGGGGTTTCCCACATGTGGCTGAACTCGTCGAGGACGTAGGGAACGGCGGTCTGGTTAGCTTTGTAATCCATGAAGATGACGGCGCGCTTGCCGGTCAGGATAAGCTCTGAGAGGGTGGGCCAGTCGGCGGCGGAGAGCGAGGTTTTGGGGGGGATGTAGGCGTATTTGCTCAGGCCGCTGTTTTCGATGGGGCGGGTGTAGTTGCCTACGTCGACGAAGTCGCCGTTGCCGATGAGGATGGTGACGACGTCGTAGGGGTGGGTGCGGATCCAGGAGGTCACGTCGCGGAGGTAGGATTCGACGGGGCCGGCGTTGAGGAGGGCGCAGGAGGTGTGGCAGTAGTAGAGGGTGTTGTTCTCCATGTGCGTTTGGCCTTGTACTGTGTTGTGAGGAATGGTCAGCCTGCCTTGAGGCGGAATCGTTGGGGGTATGGGCGTACACATGCGAATTCCGTCATTCAGTTGAGCGATCACGCCAAGTTCCTGGTTACTCGCTGCGTTGCCGGGTCTCACGAAGGGGCTGTTGTGTGCTCCTACTTCTGTGATGTTACTGTACTTTCTGGTGCAGAGCTCAGGGTAGTTGTTGCACGGCTGTGTATTTGATGGTTGGGCAGAGCTAGTTGTAGTGATGGTGGCATTGGTTCCGGTTGTAACGTTTGCTACCGTTGTGGCACTCAGTAAGGCCGAAGTGGGTTGGACTGCCCCAGTCAAGATAGTCACCGACAGTGAGGAGGCTGTTTGTGTGGGGACGGAGGTCTGCGATGCGTTCGCTGTTGCCATGATACTGGAAAGGAGAGTATTTGCGCCATCATGACTTCCACTCGTCGCCGTAGTGGACAAGGCTTCAGTGCCCGTAAGAATAGAGCCACCTCCTATACCCGGTGCGGAGGCCGAGTTTGTCCCTGAGAGGATTAGGACGGAACCTGACGTGACGCCTTGCGCATTTGCTGCTACCGCCAGGAGGCAGCAGATGGGTAGTAGTGGGAGAAGCAGCATGACAGGATTTGCTCGAAGCAGTCACGATATCAAAGGTCACGGTGGGTCGTAAGAGAAAAAGTCACGGCGTAGAGGCGCATGCAATAAAAGCCATCGATATCGCTGAAGCTAGCAAGGAACGAAAGACTGGAGAGCGAGAGTGACGTCGATTGTCCACAACGTCAAGGCAGATTACTGTCGTGTACACCGCATGTTAAAGATGAAATGCAGTGTAGAGAATCAAACATTAACCACTGGCAGCAGGATATTGGAAACTCAGAAGAAATAGCATCATTGCAAACAATGCTTGCAAACGATCACTGTACTGGAGACATTCTTGCTTCGAAAACGGTCGGGACGAGGAGCCCGGCGGGGTGGGAGCACCGCCGACATCCGGGTAGGGTTGGTACTAGGTAGTCAGATCTCAGGTCCGACCACTGCATTTCCTGCATCCCGAGCATCCCGGGCATCCCTCAACCCTGTTGTATGCAGTGATTTGAGGTACGTTACTTCGTACTCGTACTGGCAGTGCCTCGAGCTGTTCGAAAGCCAATTGGGAGAGTTCCTTGGCGATGACGACGCACGCTTACATCAGATATGTAATCAGACCGCGTGGACGAGGACGGACGACTCGGACACTTAGGTGGACCGAGCGGCAGCTCTCTGTCTATCACTTGTCCAAAACTAAGGTACTCAATGACAAGTCAATCATACTTTCTTCTTTGTTTTCAGTCTTTTAGTCTAGAGTACTTGAATGATACTACCTATCCAGAACCATGACATGTCCATGAGCTTTGTCTTTCTAGATCTTTTCTCCAGAAGATCCGCCTGTCTATTGTCCCATTGAGCCTGCTTCATACTTTGCATATAGTCTCCTGAACCCTGAGGTCCGACTGCTCTCCGCAAACCATGGACCTCCCAACCTTCACCTCCATCCGCCGCCTCCGACCAAAACGCTCCCGTCCACGCCAATCCCCAACACCATCCAACACCACACTCCCCTCAAACCCCTCACCTCCCCACCTCCCCTCCACCACCACCACCACCACCACCACCCCCCGCACCCACTCCCCACACAAACCCCTCACCATCCTCTCCACCCTCTCCTTCCTCGCCGCTCTCCCCCTCCTCCTCCTCATCGAACTCGGCAACACTCACACCCACCCGATCCTCACCACCATCTACTTCCTGCGCCTCGACTTCTCGCACATCATCCCGCGCAGCGCCCCCAACGCCCTCCTGATCGACTCCATCGCCCGCACCCTAGGCCTGCACGACTTCTACCAGACCGGGCTGTGGAACTACTGCGACGGCTACGCCGGCAGCGGCATCACGAGCTGCGGGCCGCCGAGGACGGGGTATTGGTTCGATCCGGTGGAGATCTTGCTGCGGGAGCTGTTGGCTGGGGCGACGAGTAAGTTGCTGTCTTTTTCGTTGTCCCCCTTTCTCGGGGGCAGGCAAGGGGTGTGGTGTGAGGTTCGGAGGGGAAAGAGATAAGCTGATGTGGGCGGGGACTTCGGGCAGTCGCGCTCCCGACGACTGTCGTTTCGGCGCTTTCCCTTGTTCGGACGGCGTCGAATTGGATGGCTGCGCTCTTCTTGACTTGCACGATTTTGACGTTCCTCTCGGTCCCTCTCGCGTTGATCCCGCTCTCCGCCCACCATCGTGCCTCCCGTCTGCTCCGCGTACTCCCGTCCCTTGTGACGACACTGACGGCCCTCCTGACGACGATCGCAACGGTGATAGCGACGACGTTGTTCGTCATCTTCCGCAACGTCTTCGCGAACGTTAGCCTGGATCTTAACATTGATGCGCAGTTGGGGACAAGGATGTTTGCTTTCATGTGGGTGGCTGTTGCGTTTGAAATCTCGGGCATGGTGCTACAGTGGGGAATGTGTTGTTGTTCTTGTTGTCGTTGCTGTGGTGGGAGGCGGAGGGGCAGAGGGAGGAAGGGTCATGGGATAGACGGCGAAGACGGGAACAATGATCGGGTGCTCGAGAAGAACAACGGGCGGAGGAGATGGGTTCAATCGGAAGGCGAGAAGGTGTAGGGTACGGCGACCCTCTGTTTCTGTTATTATAGCGTTGGGTTTCACGGAAGCATAGCGTGGCGCCAGGAATTTCAGATCATCGTCTAGAATTCTTACTTCGGCAATGTAATCTCTCTAACAGCCATGGGTATCATCTGGTCATATCCGAATCAGCGCACAGAGCTCAACAGCTACTCCTCCTCGCTCTCTTCACAGCTCTCGTTCAGTGCCCGACGTAAGGCCAACTCAGCAGCTTCGTCCCAACCATCTTTTGGCCCTACCTGCACATCAACTATCTCCTCAGACTCCTCTTCGTCCATCCCGAACAACTCTTCATCCCTCGCCCTGTCCTCTGCTTCCGTCCGCTGCTGGTCATCCTCCACCCCAAACAGCCCCTCGGCTCTTGCTCTTTCCTCCACATTCCTCAGCCGCTGTTCATCCACCACCTTCTGCTGCTGCTGCAGCTGCTGCTTCTCCGCCACCACCAACCTCTCCCGCTCCTCCTCAACCCGGCCTGCCCTCACCGCCGTTGTCGCCGCCTTCGCCCTCCGATCTTTCGACGCTTTTATCAACTTCTGGCGCTTCTCCCGAGCCGCCTGCTGCCGCTGCCGTTTCTGCTGCTGCTGCTGCTCCCGCTCTTCGGCATGCTGCGAGGCCAGCAACTCGCGCTCCAGTTCCGCCTCGAGCTCAGCATCGGCATCAACCACCGGGCCTTCAACATCGAGCTCGATTGCCGTCGATGGTCGGCTGCCGCGAGATGCTACGCTTGGTTTCTTCACCATGTGATTTGATTTATCGGGGAGCCACGAGTAAGCTTTGCGCTTCATGGTACTGCGGAGGTCGGCCGCTGCAGGCGACGAAGATAGGGGCCGAGGAGGTACTGGCTGTGCAGTTGCTAGTGTTGATGATGGCTCTGGGGTACCCTCGGTCAAATCAATGGAGACCCGTTTAGATGTTGGCGGTGTCGGTTCAGCAGTGGGGAAGGAACGCTTCTCGTGACCACTTGAGAAGGCTCCAGTGTTGTGTGTATAGTTGAATTGATTTGAAGCAGAGCGTGAAGCTTCGAACTCAAACCAAGCCTTCCTCAAGCGCTCAGCCTCCACCGTCTTGTTCACAAGCTGACTACGGAGGCTCCTAACTTCTCGGCTCATTGACTGCCCCTTCGTAAAACCTGATTCGGGATCCATGGTGGCCCATTCGCGAGCCGCTCTTTTAAACCGGTAACGCTCCTTTTTCAAGACCGTGTTCCTCAGTGAAAGGTCGAGATTCCTCTTTGAAAGGCAGTGAGTTTTGTATAGCAGATCCATCTGGTCGGCTGGACACGCATCACCGGGGCCAGCGGAAGAGCCATTGGAAGGAGCGAAAGGCTCACTGTACGGAGGGAACGTCTTGATAAAGCTAATGACTCGAGGTACTATGTCGGGATGATGAACACGATTGACGAACACCGAGGTAATGGCATGAAGGCCCTTTTTGGCGGCATTGACAAGCGTGGGCGGCACAAAAATCGTTTCCGTTGGAGCCGACGATTCCTCGCTGGATGATTCACTCGAGCTTCCGTCAGACTCGGCCAAATCTTGTTCAGATGTTGCTCCGTTGGGCGGACCCGTCCTTGAAACGGAACTTTGGCTCGGCGCACGAGGCGGCGGCGGCATAGAGAGAAGAGACTCCGATTGTACGCCTGGCCTTGGGTGAGACAATGGTGTAGGGGATGATGCGTTGCTTGGATTTAGCGTGGCAGGGTGGTGGTGTTGTGAAATGGGAGGAGTTGAAGCTGTTGCAGTTATTGCAGGTTCCAGCGTCAAATGCTCCATTGGATCTCGATTGTCTGTTTGTCCAATCTGGGAGCGAAGTAGATGTTGCAGTCGTCGAGATCCGGGAGCGTAAGGAGACTCATAGGCTTCTTGACTGGAAATTGGTCCAATGCGATAAGGTAAGGCTGCTTCAAGTTGCAGGTCGTCTCCTGGACTTATACTATTGTCTGCAGTGATATCCAAGCTCGTATTGTCGTGAATAGAGTTGTTGTCGCACTTGTCTAGGCGCTCGGTGAATGGACTCTGTGCCGAGCTTATTGTGCTCATGCTCACCGTAAGGGGAGCTTCCGCCGAGTTGGTTAGATGCGTAGGTAGGGCAGACAGTGGATCAATTGGTACTGAATGTTTAGCGAACTCATCACGCTCTTGAAGGTCGTGTAACGGTAAAGCTGTAGCAGAGGGAAGCGTCTCAAGAAGAGACGACCCCTCGTTGAGAGCACTTTTGGCTTGCGAGTGGCGGGTGAAAGAGTCACCCATTCGAGGAGTGTCCGAAAGACTCGCAGTTGAAGCGGAAGGCGCTCTGAAGTTTGGTTGCTCATGAGGTTGGTGCGACATTACTCGATTCTTTGAAGACAGCGCAGGGGTAGTAATGGCTCGCGAAGTATGAGGTGGGGTAGCAAGCGGCGTGTCGGAGCGCTCAGGACGTGCTGAGCGACGAATTGTATGACCTGACGAGATGCTTGAGCTTCCTCGAGTACTAAGGCTTCGAGATCGAGTTTCCAATGCACGCGTCGAAGTAGGTCGAGGTGAGGAGTAGTGAGGTTCGGAAACTGTGCCACGCACGACCCTACGAACATTATTCACCGGGTTGTGACTGCGGCTGTGACTGCGGCTGCGCAACACCCCACCTGCCTCCGTCGAAAGCCCTCCAAAGTCGTTGTCACTCACTCCACGTCTCCACAGGTCCACACCCACGTCCAGTTGTTCCACTATAGCATCTTGAAGATCTTGAAATAGTGAACATGGTAGGTACTTCCCTGTCTTGTGCCTCTTATGCGGACGGAGCCCATCTAGGCTGTCTTCTGCATCACTTTCACTGAATCTTGCTTCATCGTTCAAGACAACACTCTCTCCTTCTATACTGCGGTGAAGTCCGTGAACGGGCTCTCTAACTCTGCTTTCATCGACGCCCCTCACAGCAGGGGACGAAGTTTCACTGACACGCACATTTTCTGGATAGGCAAATGTCACTCTATCAATGAGATCGTTCCAGTCCCGAGAACGCGAACGTGCCGGTTCTTTCGACACCACAATAGCCTTGTGTGGCTCAGTACGCGGTGCATCGCCTGACCTCTCTGCGGCCTTCAAGCAAGAAGAAGAACGTACGCAAGTTGTCTCATGCCGTTTGGATACACTGTTACCTTCTGGTTCTATCTCCACAGGATCTCGAGTCTCGTCTTGTAAACACACATCTTGATGTATTCTTCCATTCAACGCACTCCTGCCAGTTTTTGACGCAAGTCCCTTGTTGCTGCCGTTGATGAGCTTCCTAAGAGACCCCCATTCATGATGGACTCTGTCCGACCTTACATTGCCTTCCTTGTCACACTCTGTCTGTATCTGTGATCCGGGGAGAAGTGTAAGCCCCAGATCGGTCTTATCCACTTCACCTACATATGAAGCGTCTGAAGAAGCATAATTACCTTCTTGTGTTCCACCCTCCATCCTCTTGAGCGATGGGGTAGCCATATCAGCCGCTGACTCCTGACTTAGGCCGAGCAAAGCTGCTAGAGCAGATCTTATCAAACCCTCTCCAGCTCCCCTCGTCCGTGCGGACTAAAGCAGGGTGAGTTTTATCCTCAACCGAGCTTTCCTCGAGGACCCTCCAGTATCATGCTTTGCATGTCGTTGGACGTTGGAGTAAGAAATAAACGATCGGTGGAAGCGAGCGTTGTGACTAGCGTTGTATGCGGCAGCTAATCCCGATATCGTAAGGCGTCTTTATGAAAGCTATCACCGACTTCACTTCTGGTTCAGCCAGAAGTACGGTAAGAACAAGTTCGATATGAGCGTGATTCTTTGCACCGGTACGTCCTGCCTAGCTATCCAGTTTATTCCTGGTTGCAAAAGCAAATTCGCATAGGCCGGTGAACACTCACCTCTATGAGTCTAGGGCTAACATAAATGTGTAGCGGGCTACGATTACACTATCCGGTAAGGCCTCTCCAACGGAAAGCTACTTCAGAGACAGTATCTGGCCAGCTCTAACAAAGCCCAGCTTCTGGGAGGCATTGTCTGGAATACGCCAACGTACCATTTCGCACCCCGGCTCTCAAGTGAACCGTCTTTGCATCTCGCCCGACAAGCGCTATCTCGCAGCTGCGGGGAATCAAAACGTCAAGCTTTATGACATCAAGTCCTCGAATCCTAACCCCGTCCTCACCTTCGAAGGTCACACCAGCAACATCACCGGCGTAGCCTTTCACTGCGAGGGGAAATGGATGGTCACTAGCTCCGAAGATGGCACCGTCAAGATCTGGGATACCCGTACCGCGAGTATCCAACGCAATTACCCTCACGGAGTTCCCGTCAACGACGTCGTCATTCATCCAAACCAAGGCGAGCTGATCAGCTGTGACCGTGGAGGAAATGTTCGCATCTGGGACCTGGGCGAGAACAAGTGTACTCACCAACTGATCCCGGAAGACGATGTCTCCGTGGCCAGTGTGACCGTAGCGAGTGACGGCTCCCTTCTCTGCGCTGGGAACAATTCGGTACCGAATCCTCATCCTCTAGTCTAATAAATTCAACTTTCAAACTGAACCCTGACCAGGGAAACGTCTACGTCTGGCGCATGGTTCAAAACCGCGACGTCACCTCTCTCGTCCCAGTCACCAGCTTCCTCGCCCACCACCGGTACATCACCCGCATCCTCCTCTCCCCCGACGTCCGCCACCTCGCAACTTGCTCAGCAGACCACACCGCAAGGATATGGTCCGTCGATCCAGCCGCTCCGCACAATGCCACCGGTGCTGACAACCTTCCTACCGCTAACCGTCATGTCAACGCGTTCCCTCTCGAGACGACGTTGCAGGGCCATCAGCGTTGGGTCTGGGACTGTGCCTTTAGTGCTGATTCCGCGTACTTGGTGACGGCGTGCTCGGATCATTACGCTCGCCTGTGGGAGTTGAGTAGTCAGTCCGTCATTCGCCAGTACGAGGGTCATCATCGTGGTGCGGTGTGCGTGGCCTTGAACGATTATTCCGAGAGTCGCTAGGGGCTACAACTTCGGTGTTACACGCGGCGTCATAGCATAGGGAGGGTTACCATGTCGTTGAATGGTTCGATTGCTCCTTAGCGTAGGTGTTACTGGTGCCCGGCTACGTGCTACAGACATAGGTCCTATAGCCAGCCATAACATGGATCAGTATTTGCGAGAATTTAAATCCTATGTGATCATAGACCTGAGTTCCTATGGGAAAGAAAACGCTGCGATGCTCTAAACATCCGATACTCCAAAGCACTTCGTGATTTCCCCGATGCGCTCCGCGCGATGCACCAATGTTGTAGCAAATCATAACTAATCCCAAGCATCACCCCAGCCATCAACTTCATCAGGAGCATCTTTCGGCTTCGTATTGATTTTCTTGGCGCTAATGACTATCGGCTTTGTGTCTCTGCCCGTAGGGTTCTGCGCGCTAGAATTTGATGTTACACTACCAGTAGTCGCAGTTCTGCCACTAGCCACCGGGCGACCGTTGCTGAACGCGGATGACTTTGTAAGCCCCTTGGGAAGAGGCTTCTTCAACTTAGCCTGCGCCTGCGCATTGAGCCACCCCGCAAAATCAGGCTCCCCACCATCATCAAATGATGGTGTAGGCGTCGAGGATTGTGTGTCCATGGCCTCGGAAGGTGCATCGAAGAAGGCCTCTCCGCCGAGGTCGCCCCAAGCTTCATCTAATTCATCGTTTTCATCCTGGACAGCGTTGAAGAAGTCATCCGTGGTAGTTCTGATCAGAACTGGCGCTGAGGGTGGTGCAAGAGCCTGACGATGTAACGTGGACGCTGATGCAGTGGATGAAAAGGGCCGAGCGGTGTCTGTACTAGGAGGCAAGGAAGCTGACCTGGTGCTACCCACGACGGCAGGCGCTTGAGCATAAGGCTGCATTTCACCGCTGGCAGCGGCGAGCTTGTTCGTGAATGACGATATTGCCCAGCCCGCCCAAGAGGTGTCGTGCTGAGGTGTGCCGATGCGTGGAACAGTAGTGTTGTTCGAATCTAAAGTATTGGGCGGCGGGAGGACCGTGTCTGGAAGTGTAGTGCTGTATTTGCGAACACGTTGCAGATATAGGTCTAAGGTTTTGTTTGCTTGGTCTCGAACGAGTCTACGGAAATGTCAATAGCCTCAATCCCGTGAAAGTGGATTGTTACTTACTTCTCTTTGTCAACAAGAGATGGGCAAATAGCTGGCATGATCTTGGTGGCGCAGTCGTCTTCGGTAAATATATCAAACGTTGCGCCCAAGGCCAGTAGCGCAGCATTGCGAGCATGCACAAAGGGATCTCTTAACGACCGAGCAAAGGCTGCAGCAAGGACCTTCTGTCTAGTCTACTCGAGGTCATCATCAGGTGCAATCAAATATCGTGATGAACACTCACGTTCGCGCCGAGATACTTTGCAATTCTTCCAAGGCAAATGGTAGTATTGGTCCGAATTCCAGGCTGTTCATCATTTGAAGTTCTCGCTAGATACTTCAGTAGCTCGCCGTTTACAGTACGATCGGACAACTTTGTGATAACAGTCAACACTGCCTTGACAGTCTGTTCTCGGATTACCGGGGCGACATCTGTGAAGCCTGTGACCTAGATTCTCTCTTAGCATTGAAATATACACGACTGAAGAATCTGTATACCATCTGAGGAAATATCTTGTCGTTGACCACCTTCTGGGATAGCCGATCAATCATCAATGGAAGGTTGTCAAGTAGACACACTCTGATTGCCCTATCTGGACTCGAAAACAATCTCACAATGACTGGAGTCACCCTAGTATCATAATCCTCATCGACTAATTTGGAGCCGATTTTCATTACGACTCCGAACACTTTGGGACCTCCACCCCCAAACTCAATTGACTTCAGTAGTTCTGGTAGGACCTTCATCTTCAAGAATTCCTCTGGGAAGTCATCCGAGACGCTGTCGAGTTCGCTACTCCGATATAGATCAGCATCAGTTCTGATAGTTTTATCCATACTGTAGACTTACCTCAAGAGATTCTCACGTTCACCCTCGCTCTTCAGGCCAAGATTCTCCACTCCATCCGTTAACTTAATTAGTGGAGTTTCAAAGAAGCCCCCGCTCTTCCTCCCTTGATCCAGGAAATGTGCCACGCTCAGACGAGCTTTCGGATTCTCGTTCATCAATCTTTTGTAAGCTTGATGCATGCTCGGTGGCACACCCTTGGTTGCACCCGCTTGACCCACACCGTTGAAGCTACCGTTGAAGACCTCAAAAATTAGAATACCAAAGTCATACGCGTCTACAGCCGACACTGGGTTTCGTTTGATTGAATCCCAGCCAGCTTTCGCGATTTCTGGTGGCGCATAACGTCCTGAATCGGGCACAAGGCTACCATAGGTCTGCCGTAGAGGTAAGTTACAGGGTACGCTTGCGGCTTGCCCTAAGGTAAAGACGTACGTAGATTATTGCTTCGTCGTCTTTCATTGAGCTCAAGATATCGAGGCCACCCAGTTTCCACTCCCCGCTTTCACCGGTGAAAATGGAGGACACGCGAAGATTGCCATGAACTGAGGAGGCCTCTTCATTGATGAACTTTAAGGTTGTCTGTCGGCCAGTCCATCAGCTCCACATCTGGAAGGAAACGAGCGGCCTTACACACCGCGACACTATACAATCCCCATTTCAGAGTCTCCACACCCAGGCTTTTACGCCGAACGTGCCACCCCAGCGGCGTCAAGCGCTCCGTTGCAATGTAGATGTAGCTATCTGTCTAACCGCCCGTTAGCCCTGATGCTGATTTGCCTGCTCAGCTTTTATGGCACACACTTCGACTGTATCCAAAAGCTTGATGACTCCAGGATGCCTCAGGGTTCGCAACTTTCGGACCGCATTTCTCGCCAATAGCAGACGAGACTTGTTGGCGACAACATCGAAAGAGAATATGGAACAGGGTGAACCGTCATCCTATATCAGATTAAATCGTCAATTCAACTCATAAATCCAATGCGGCCACAACATGACATACTCGCCTCGTGCCGTTATACAGTGCCCAAATTGACTGATCAATATCAACCCTATCGCCGAAGCTGTATGGGAATGGAGGTCCTTTCGAGATAGCAGAAGCGACAGCAGACTTGAGGAAGTCCATCCGTTTGATGCCTCACCTGCGCAGCTCCTGCACTTCACACAAGCATGCTAGTACTCAAGCCCACTTATGTTCAAGGTAAAACAGAAAATAAAGAAAGCCGCAACATGCCACCTGGAACTGTGGTTAAGGTAGGTCGAGGGTCCTTCCCCGGGTCCCCTGTGGCTGCAAGTTTAAGCGAGCTTCAACCCCTGCCAAAGTTTTGTTGTCAGGGACTATATCACGCAAGAGATTCTTTCGCCTCCACGGTAACGAATTCTTATCACGCACCTCAAATTCATCGGAGTACAGAACGCGGCGCGCTTTACCATTACAAGCTTCGATTTCTGATATCCGCCGCGTTTTTAGATTATTCATGACAGAACGAGACTCGTCTTCCGGCCTTGCTCGAGGCCAGTGGCCCACGCGAAGATCTGGCAGGCTCTATGGGCAACGCCGAGTCCAGGGAATTTGCAACGGGTAGCTTCCAGCACGGTTTGAATGATCACGAGTCGACTCCACTTGGGCCCAAGGTACGCAAGTCGGCTTTCCAGATCCCTCTACTGTTGTCTATCTTGATTTCAACTGGAACCACTTCCCACAAGGCAGGATTGTCTGTGTTGTATGACATCCTAGATACTCTCACTTTGTTCCAAGCCACATCTTCAGACGTCTATGATGCAACAATGGTAAAAGGTCGGACTGCCTTACGTCTTCCAATGGTTCTCGTCCTCAAGTTAGCCGATCTCAAGCTTGCTGAGGAACCCTCCACCTCTCCACTCCTGCCCTGTGTGTTGGCTCTTTCCAGGACAGAGCAGAGCTCTATGGGAGCCTTTGAAGGGCGCTCGCCAAGACTGCATATGTAGGCAACTCGCATGGCAAGATGTCGAGTCCTGAAGTCAAGGACTGGACACTACATGGAGGCGAGGTGTAAAACAATGTCTAAGGACAGCACCATAACTTGGGGCTTCAGTATGGTTGTGATCACAAACTGGCGTCAATGGCAACGGTGTAAAGAGGGAGATGAGAGACGTACGCGGACCACTGTCTGGGTTTCACTCTTGAGCGTGATCTGCGATTCCTGGACTAGAACCACCACCTGGCTTGGAGTGGAGAGTGGCTGGGAGAGGCTCGCTTTAGAAGCTTTCAGAGGATCGAGAACCTTGGGAGACAGCAGATTGAAGACTAAATCAAAACTGAAAAGACCTGAGACGTCCTGCATGCTATAGTGTGTCTCTTGAGTTTTGCTGAAGCTGCCTGGATTTACCCAGATGCCGCCCGCTCGTTCCGCTGCAGAGCTGACATGCACGGTAGAACGCTTCCACCAGATATCAACACTGCCAGAAGTTAAGGGGCTCATCAGGTTAGTCAAGTGACACGCTCCTGCACATTTAGCTAATACACCCTCAGCTAGAAATAGCACGCGGGGCACGCGCCGGTCAAACTCGACTTGTCATGTTCTAGAAACCCCTCCTCACGATGAATCTGTACTCAATGGCCGTCTCTCTGCTGGAAATGAATCCTTTCCCGGGCATGAGCGAAACAAGAAATCATTTAGACAACCGGAGGGATCAAGATCAGAATCTCCAATAACTAAAAGACGGCGTCATGAGAGAAGTTTCGAAAGTAGTACTGCTCATTACTTTACAGGCTCTCAAGCAATGACTTCTACCATATCTCCACCCAAAAAGCGAAGCGTTGGTACGAGAACACCGAATAATCGTGCGATCAGTGACACAATCAAGCAATCCAGTGTCCCCCATGGCTCACGATCTGTCCCTCTATCGAGAGTGCCACAATATGATAAAAAAACTAATCCTGATTGGGCTCCTGGCCGATCTCCTCCGACCTGTCCCAGATCAATGCGCTCAGCTAGCACCAGGTCCGCATGTAAAACCCCTGGTCTGCTCAGCACGGCCGTTGAAGCATCCGACTCAAATGCAGGTCAAGGCAAAGTTCATGCGTTCTTCCGAGTCAACGGCAGTCGAGTACATGAGAAGAGCAAAGTAACGGACTCAGATGGGACCACTGCCAGCTGTTCGGCCCTGTCGGCAAGGACATCAACAGTCTCAAGTAGTAAGACGAAGAGATGCTATAGCTGCCGCAAGCCGCAGACAGAAGAGCTTCCGCTCTGGATACGATGCTCTGTCTGTAAACACAAAAACCACCCGTCATGTTGCAAGTCTGAAGCCGCCGGAAAGCAGGTTGTTCAGTAAGCTTGATTGCCTTTTTTCCATGCATTTGATTTTACTGACAATGGTCAGAGACCAAGAGACTGCCAGCCAGCGAGAGGCCATGTGCTCACGGTGCACAGCGAAGACGATGAAGTTGACTTGTGTAAACCAAGATGAGTACGATTCTCCGCACAGCCAGGAACACCCTCCCAAGCGCCGGAAGACCGAAGACGATGCTGTGAAGGATGTGATTGACGGTCGGAAATCGCCATGTCAAACTGTACAACCATATCATGGCAATGCTCTGTACATAAGTGGGACAGGAACACCTCCGCCAGTAATCGACAGCGAAAAGCCTATGCAAATTGACTCGGAAACGTTGGACATTTCGAATCAGGATGCATTATTAGAAGACATAGGGAAGCCAACCTCTAATGGTACACAGTTGGCAGAAAGCAGGAAGTCTTTCGTCAAAGCACCTGGCTCAGCAGAGACGAGTATTGACGGCGAGCAGCAAAAGCTTGATCTCAACGCGCAGATTTTGGCAGAGAAACCTGCATGTACTCGAACCACAGAAGACAATGGTCAGGAAGGTGTACAAGATTCTTCTCATGCTACTTCGCCGCAAGTGTCTGGGAGCATAAATCAAGAGAGTTCGGACAAGTATACACATTACTTGCGGTCCTCGACCCGTTCTCCAACCAATACAAGTGCTGAAAATCAGGAGGTCAAGGTCGAAAGATCTTCCACCCCGAGCGCGAAACCAGGCAACGGGAGCAGTGATGTAGACGGCGTTTTGCCTTCACCATATACATTGTCAAGGGACAGCGTAGTGTCCTTCCCTCTCTGCACGAATTGCGGTACCAAAAGGGTGTTCAATATACCCAGGAACGGGGAAACAGATAACTTGTGGTAAGTTTGACTTTAACGCAAAATACCTGAGTATTCCTGACCAGCTAGTAAAATTTGTGCAAGCGCAAAGCGATCTTTGGATGCGACCACGAGATCACAGGGTAACCCCTTTCAAGATCACGTCAACCTTCAGATTCCCGAAACACCTGCCACAAATAGAGGTGACCAGCAAAACGCATCTCCTGGGCTCGAGCGACATTGTGACACGATCGAAGGTTCTTCCAGCTCAGTGAACGGCCTGCGCGATGTGGATAAATCCAAGAGGTGGCCCTTTGGACCGAAGATCAAGTCGGCGGGAACGATAAATAGGACTGGAGGAGTTCCTGTATCGAACCAGGTCCAGGAATTTCCAGTGACAAGCCAACCGAATGGGCCGCCCCAATCAGAAATATCAGTAAATCATGACCCAGATGTCTGTCGACCCGAAATTTCTCTGACTGCTCAAGCACCTTCCTCTGCGCCGCTTACCGTACCTCCAGCTGTACTTGACTTATCCTTACACGATCGCGTGGAGTATGAACCGGGGAGGGGCCATGGTCTGAGCGAAGTGGAGGAGGGGTCCTTAGCGGAAACCAATACCATTGGCGATTCAGGATGTACAATAAGGGAGGGAATACTGGAGGCTACCACGATAATAAGAGAGCTCCATACGCGATCACTGAGGAATGCGGCTCAGAATCTGGCGGAAATGCAAGCCAAAGAAGAGGAGTTGCAGCAAGTAAGGGCAGAACTCGTCCAATCGAAGGTCGAAAGTGCCAAGGCTGTACTGTCCGAAGACCTTAACCTTTCAACGGCCAAGAATGAGATTACGAGTTTAAGATCTCAGCTCACAATCCGAGATAAAGATCAAGGCGATAGCAGTAGAGAGTTGACGAGACTAAGGACTGAAGTACAAGCTCTCAGGGAGCGACTTCACTCTTCCGAAAAGTCAGCAATAGTCGTGCCAAGATTCATCCACACTAATCTCTTCGATGCCGCTCCTGAACTACTAGCTGAGAACGTGTTCTTCGACGCCGGAGCCAAGAAAAAGGAGATAGAAAAGAGGCCTTCCAGGAAACGGACGTTTGGTAGACGGCTAACCCATATACGGCGCGAGCGGGGACAGTACCCTCACCGGGAGGTTTACAGACACTCACCGAAGCCGTGCGAAATATATCGAGATGCAAACATTTGTCTAACTGAAGAGCCCACAGGCACGATCCCTGCAAAGCGTAGGGAACTTCAGGATCTTGGCCCTGGCGAGGTGCTCGAAGAAGATGTGCACGGCGGCAAAGGTGAGGAGAAAGGTCCCACGTCTCTCGAAGAGATGATGGGTGTGCCGCGAAACGCCATCCCTTGCCTCGTTGAAGGCCAGTTGGCTTACCGTGAATGTACGCGGGTAAGTATCCGGTCGTCTCATCGCCGTGGGACTTTGCTAATCCAAGGATGTGCAGGACGCAAAGGGTCGACTTCCGCGAGCAAAAGCTTCATACAAGGTTGGGCGCAACGTTGCCGGACAATTAAAGTGATTTTGTTTTCCCTCGCCGTGTAGGGTGTTGAAGCTGCATTTGGGATGGTGGGCGTTCGCTTTCTTACCCCTTCACCGAGTCCGTGATACCCTCCATATCTCTTGGCTCAGCGTTTGGGACGGAGTGTTTGTTATCCTTTCAGAATGTTTGTTATCATTTCAGAGTTATTACGATTAGCAGCGGAATGCATTTGTGTGAGTCCGGCAGAATCCATTACACAGTGCTCTAGATTATTCTTGGTTTGAACTTCTTGGTCTCCTTTATCTGCATAGCCGGCATATCATTACATGTCCGTTGGTCTCCCCTATACCAGTTACAAGTCCTTGTACTTCGTACATACAGAGCACGACAACTGGCGGTATCAGCCTCGGTAAAGAGTCCAGGATGCTGCTTCTCATTGGCAGTCGGTTGGCCTTTAATAGAGGGTAAGAGTTCAGTAAGGTAAACAACAGCCTGACATTATACAGGTAAGGTAACCATGCTCGAAATATAACAGCTGAAACATAACTCAAGAAAGGGCCCCTACGGCCAAGATAGGCGTGAAGTAAATAGATACCAAAAATGTTGACCTCGGCCACCAGGAAAGCAATGATGTCATCTCATTCGACACGGGATGTGGCTGGTGATGTGGCTTGACTGTCACTGTCCGCTACCTCATGTAGCAATTGTAGAGACAGACGCAAATTTTGTGAGTACAATTGTGTATGAAAGTGCCGCCCTCCATAGTATTAATGTTTTATCAACAAGTGGAAACTCCCTCAGGTAATACTTGGTAGATAAAAGATTTCTCAAGATTTTCAAGCCTGAAAATAACACGGTAATGTTGCAGCAGAAGTTGGTCCGTAAATTTCCACCGATGTCATTTCGATTTCCAGGGTCAGCCACACTTTCGCCTTTGGCTCCTGCAGTCCACCCTTTCGCTTCGAAAACTCCTAACATCACCCGCCTTTTTCTCTTCTCCCTCTCCAATTCTACCTCTACCACATTCAATCATCAAGAACCTACACATCAACCTCACAGTCATCCATCAAACAAGTCTCTCATCATGTCTCTGCACTGTAAGTCGCTCTTCTCTCTGCAAATCGTGACTCACGCTACTTCGAGTGGTGCCATGTGACGACATGTGCAAAGTCTGTCGGTGGACATCACGTCAACCACGTCAATCCATTGCACCGCAGCGAAAACTTCGTTCCTGCAAACTCACCCATCCAAACGATGGTCACATACACATGGACACGTCTTCAGTCCATTATCAAGGAAGATCCAGCTAACAGAAACTTCTCAACTCTCTAGACCTCCCACCCGTCAAGCCCTCAGCCATCGCGCTAGGCACCATCTTCACACACACCGCCTCGCTCGCCATCCTGGCCCCCGTCTTCGGCGACACGTACTCGCGCGCCCAGTCGGCCAACTCCAAGGAGGAGTTCATCCGGTCCAAGGAGGCCGCCGGTGCCGCCGCCGCGTGGGGCTCGTCCATCGTCGGCTCCGCCATCCAGACCTACGGTGTGGGTGCTCTCATCAACGCCACCGGCACGTTGAGCTACAAGGGTGCCGCCTACTTGGGCAGTTTGATCTTCATGGCTAGCTCCGCTCCTTCGGTAAGTTTGCAATTTGATTTTTTTTATTTTCTTGCTGCTGGGATCTCACGTGATTATTAAATTGGATATGTGGTTTACGGCTGACTTTTTGGGATGGTAGTTCGTCTCGCAAATGTTCACGGAGAAGCGCCCCATGGACACGGTCGCTGTTGGTGCCCTCGCTCGCGTCTTCGAGACCGTCGGCCTGAGCATGTTCCTCACCTGGTGGGGAACTCGCACCAACCCATTCGACTAAGCGCCTCGATTCCTTGGGTTTGAGGTGAAGGGTGTAATGTGGGCGAAGTAGTAGCAGTAGTAGTAGAGGCATTCGTGGCGGTGCGAAGAGCGAGCGGGGGGGAGAATGGGTGGTTGTGTTGCTTCGATCTCGTCTTCTTGAGTCTACTGATGCTCGTGGCAGTAGTGCAGGCAAATATCTCTGTGTATCAATAGCGGAACATGCAATCATCTCCATAAACTGACTTCATCTCTGCACTGCTATTGCGTACTACATTCATCTAATCAAACTGGAGTCCGCCCCAAGTACAAGCAACAAAGAAAGAAGTTCATCCACTCAAGCTCCCCCCCCCCATTTCGAAACTCGCCACCTGTGATTGGTCGGCGTCAGTACATCATGGACTCAACAGCACCCTAGGATGGTAAACTTGCCTCCGTCTCGCCGACGCCCAGCTTCAGCGCCTCACGCCCCGCTTGCCCGCCGCCGCAGCGCACGACGACGGCGGGGATCGTCGTAGAAGGCGGTGTTGGTGGGCCCGAGGGCCTCCGCGACGGGACGGGGGGCGGTGGCGGTGGCGGTGGCGGCGGCGCGGACGTTGGCGACGAGACCCGGCCCACCTCTCCGCGACCTGGCGATCTCCGCAGCCGTCCCTGGGTGTGGTCCGAAGTCCTCGGGCCCAGGGGGGCCAAATGGTGGCACGCGGATCGCACTCGCCAGGAGCCTCCGCTCCCGCCTCCCGTCATCGGGGGTCGCTGGGAGCTGCCTCTTCATCCCGAACATGCACTGCTTCTCGTCGCGAGCGATCGGTTCCGTGCGTGCTTCTTCGATGTCGTCGAAGACGAATGACGCTAGCCAATCCCTGCTGGTCTGCGCGGCGACTGCAGGGGGTGGTGTCTGATTCTGTCCCTCACCCGTAGCACTCCCGTCGTCAGGAACACGGGGCGCTACAACACTGACGTTGTTGTGAGGTTGTTCAAGGCTGAATCGGTGGGGGCCTGCTCGACGATTCGTGGGACCGAAATGATCCTCAGCGTCCTCCTTGTCCGGAACATCCAGACCGATCTGCCAGAGCCGCTCTCTCATCGCGAGATGCTTTCTGCAAGATTGTCAGCAGGAGCTCAGCGCTGTGCCTGTGCCTTTTGCGTACTTAGCCAGTGGGGTGAGTAAGCGCATGTAGATTGTAATCTCAGCTTGTCTACGTTTCCAGCAGTCCCACTGTATGACCTCCTGTCGAAGCTCTTCGATGTCCTTCTCAAGAGAAGCTTTTTCTTCCTTCAAGTCGTTGTACCTTTCGCGCAGATTCCACATCATGACCGGTAACTTCCATTCCCCCTCCGTGTCCACCGCTTTCATGTCCATGCCTCTGGCGAACCTATGTTTTTCTGCATCCATTTTACTCTGTAGATCGTCCCTCCCCCATTCCCTATTATCTAAACGGTTACGAAGCCTTTCGCTGTAACGGTACAGGGCAATGTATTGGAACTGGAGGGGCGTGAGCAAAAGGGAGTACACATCGATCGCAATCCAGGGCATGCTTACCTTCGTCCCTTCCATGAGTGGATCACCGGCAAACAGGGCCGCTGTCGGAATCTGCAAGTCACTAAACAGGGTTTCATGATCGAGCAGATATTGAGGTTCGAAGTCTTCATCTCGGAGATTATGCACTGCATAGAGATTCTTGGGCGTGACATCTCCTCCTTCTTCTTTGTGCGGTCTACCCTCGCTACAGACTGGACACACTGCACGCGGTTGCTGGTCTGCCGGATAAAAAGGCACTCCTGGCTCACATCGTGATCAGCCTCGAAAAATCCGCAAGCCCAATCAGATAGGGACAGAGAAAATATGAAGTATACGAACCGCCACCTTCCAGATGTTTCGCACAGGTCAGATGCGCACACTCCGTCAGCCAAAGTTTCACGATCCTGCCGTTGTCAAAGTCCGGCGGGGACCGAAGCCCTAGGTTATCATCCGATTCCAAGTAAATCGAGTCCAGTGTCTTCCCACAAACAGTACAAGTGAAGATTACATCGAGCGGATGATATTCATGAGCCTGCATGATGATCAAGACGGTCAATTAGTATAAGCTCATGTAGAAGGGTGAGAACACTCAGTGAGAAGGGTGCCGCGGGAAGTGAGTCGATGAGGGCTCGTGACCCAGGCGCAAAGTGAGAACTTTCGGTAATGACAGGTCAAGTTGGGAGGACAGGAAGCTCCGTTCTACGGATAATTCACGATAGACTGTAAGTGCTGCGTACCATTAGGGATGACACCTCCAAGTGCATGTCTTGACTGTATGGTCCAAGGGGACCCCATCTGTGTTGGAGCTGAGACACGTCGGACGACATGATGCTTTCTTGAACTGATGAGTTTTGAGTAGATGCTTTTGGCCTGTAAAGGTAACACGTAGACTGAAAAGGGTGTTGTGGTAGAATGAAGAAATGGGTGGTGAAGTGAGAAAAGTGAGATCGTTGTCTGAGTTGCATGCCAATCCAAACTAGCTGAAGCTTTTCCACACACACTGAACGCGGATAATCGAGTCACATTCACGCGCCGAGCCTGCCACACTATGTACACCATACCAATCTCATCAAGAACACTGCTGAACGCTAACGGCACCTATACAAACGTCCGGCAAGGGTATCTGTCAAGTGCATCAGTACCGAACGTAATGCAGGAGGGAAAAACGGTCACATACTCCTCCGGATATCCTTCTACCCTATCTCTATCCATAACATACTGCCTCGCTTCCTTCTTAGGACCCAACGCCGTCGGTAACGGCGGCATACCACTCGGCCCCAACACACTCCCTACCGTCTTCCTATCCCTCTCGAACAGAGCCGCCAGACCTCTCTCCTCCCCCTCCTGCTTGACCTGCACGAGCTGCTTCGCACCCGCCTCGCCGATCTGCAGCACATCCTCCCTGGGGGACGCTTTACTCCCAACCGACAACAGGCCCACCACATCCGCCTGGTTCACAACGCTGAGGCGCGGATAGCGTCTTCGCATGTCCCGCTTGAAGTACGGGTTCTCCGCGATATCCGCCGCCGGAAAGCTGACTGGGTCGTCATAGTCTTCGGGGGGAATGGCTCCCGGCGATGGATTTCGGAATTGGGGGTTGAGTGGGATGCCGTTCGAACGGTTCGGGTCCACGGCGAAAGCTCGACGAATCCGCTCCCAGATGCCGGTGGACTGGACCGTGTATTTCTGGATGAGATTGAGCAAGCGGTCTTTCAAGATTGGTAGGGGGTCCATACCTTGGAGATGCCTATTGCGCCGCGAGCGGAGCTGACTGCACGCACGGCTGCTTCCTTTGTCGCCATGTCTGAACTCTTCTGTGGATACTCCTGCTTTATGTCTTCCTTGAACAGTACCGTACTTGAACAGTACCGTACTTGAACTCCGGGTCTTGGTTCGAGCTCAGCACTGCTGTCACGTTCTGAGACCCTGGTGTCATTATCTGAAGTACCCAGAGCGAAGCGAGCAGTGATGTTCGGCAACACGGACCCTCTACGGCGCCATACTAGTCTAATCGCGCAATATGCGTATCGATCCCTACTGGCATTGTTATATTGAGCAAGATCAATCTAGACGGTTGATGATAGATTTACTGTGGGTTACAGGTATGCTTAACAGCATCCAAGAACATTCAACTATTATTACTAGGACAAGAGGATGCACAAGAGAGTATTGCTATGTTTCTAATCTCAAGCTGATTCAGCGGCAAAGACACCGGTGAGAACCTTTACTGGAGCAACAGACAAAGCTACCGTCCTCACACCGACTACGTTTGGAAGCCTTGACCGAAGATGTGGCACCAACCTGGTCCCAAACGGTTTGTACCCTAGAAGAGCCGAGACAAACCCACAAGGACCTCCATCCCGATAGATCTGAACACAGAAGAAAGAGCCTGCCCCCTATGTTCAAGCTTCAGCCCCTTCATCAAGCTTTGCAGCGGTGTCAGCAACATCGGCCGCCACATCAGCCGTGGCTTCCTCGTCTTTCGGCAGGGCATCAGTTTTCTCTTCCTTCTCGGCTGTCTGGGCATCCATTTTCCCCTCCTCAATTGCCTTCTCCACTTCGTCCCTTTCCGCCGCTTCCCCGACATCCTCGGTAATATGTCCAGATCCCACGAGCGTCCGAACGACCTCCACTGTCGCGGCTGGCCCCCCGGCCTCAGCAGCTAGGACCTTACCTTCCTTGTCGATGACAACCACGCCTCTTGTCGTTCCCTTCGGCGGCTTCTTCATACCGACTGCAGAGATCAGAGTCGCTTTGGGGTCGCAGAGCAATGGGTAGGGGAGATTTTGCTTGGTCTTGAAGGTGGTGTTCGACTTGGGCGAGTCGGTGGAGAGGCCGTAGATCGCGAGGCCGGTCGCTGTCAAGGGGGTGTATGAATCCCGAAACAGGCATACTTGGGTGGTGCCTGACGTCCATCAATCAGCAACAATCTCGAGTTATGTTCTCGGTGGTTGTTAATGTGAGAGACCCCATAACCGCTGCGGCGCGACAGAGGGTGCTTGGAGTACTGGCACTAGGCACAAGTAACCTCCCGGGAGTAAGGACAACATACACCCTGGCGTGCTTGCCTTAGGGTACGTGAACAGTACCACGCCGCCCTTGCTGTCATCGACGAGCTTCTTGAGCGTCGTCTTCTCGCCATCATTGGTTTCGATCTCCCCACCGAAACCCTCGAGGCTGATTGATTCGCCTACTACAAGCTTGCCATCGGACGAGGACGAGGACGTGCCATTGGCCGCAGCTGATGACCCTTCCTGGCCGCCAGTTGCAGGGTCTTTGGACTTCCCATCTTCAGGCTTCGCTGGATTGGATTTCTTGGTTGCTGTTGCTTCCCCAGCCGGTTCGGCAGGGGCTTTGCGCTTCCGTAGCTCGACCATGATACCTTGAGTCGAATTGCAGAGTTGGCGCGACGATTAATTGGGAAGGGCGCGCTGATGTCTCAACTGGTGGAGTACTAGGTGCTGGTTTTGGTATGAAGTCTCTCGGAGGTGCTCTCGGCGCTGAGATGGCGGTTCGGCCCGCCCAACCAAGACCCGGACTTAAGAGCTGTCTCCACACTTGGCCAGCCATGACTAATCACGATCCCATGCTATGGCTTACATAACGCTCAAAGAGGATTTGACGGTGTCGTCCGTGTACAGGAGCTGGATGATTCTCCCAGCGGAACATACCTACCTACCTATCTCATAGCTCCATACATTGAAACTTAGGGTTAACACGCACAGATAAACGTCAATTGAGTTCCTATGCTACCCATCGAAACACAGTATCCGCAGAAGGGATCAAATATCTACGGGCATTCGGGACTCCTCTTGATGGTATAAGGCACAGAATCCAGTTCCAAAGTATGCTCACTGCCGTCCGCAGGCCAGCATACCTCCACTTCAAACACCTTTAGCCCCTTCATCGCGCACATTGGTCCGAACAGCTGCGCCGCCGACTCGGGACATCTTGGCATCCAGAACTTATTCAACATGACTCTCAAGCTTTGAAGACCCTCCATGCCTGCGATTACCTGCCAAGTCTTTTGCCACGTCTCTTCATCTTGCGGGGGATATGCTTCACCAATAACGTTAAGGATGAACCAAGGCAACAGCGAGAATCGCCAACAAAGTCGTAGGGACTGTATGGCATTGAGACGGTGAGGGAGTACAGAGTGCGAGAGGTAGAGGAGGCTGTCCGCTTGACTGATGTTGAATAAGTTCTGCGAATAGATGACATCGATCGCCTCTGTGTATCTACGCTCGTGTTAGCTGAAAATCTTCAACCTCAACGCTAGGGCTATTGGGCCATATCCATACACCTGGCGACATGTCAAGGCCAGCGACAGCAAGCATCCTGGCGGCAGTTTCGTCCAGTTATGTCTACCTTTCAGCCGATCGGTGTCGAAAACACTGCGCCATTGACACGCCACATCACTGTCCATATCGTCTGTAAGGCACCACAGCCCCTTTTGCTTGTTCAAGATAAATAAGACGTGGCCTCCAAGCACTTCCTGATAAATCATCACCCGCAGTTCCCAGGGGAGCTTTGTCAAGAGAGGCGCGTGGGATTGGTCCTTGGTCCGCTGTCCTGCCAACGGAGTAAACGGCATGGTGAGAGCACGTGCTCGCACTGCCGGAAGTGGCTCCGCAGCCTGCGATTTCCAGAGTTCAAGCTCATATTTTCTTTTCGCGTCTGGGAGGTTTCGCCGGTAGCAAAGGTAGTCGTCACGTAGCCCCCTAAACGTCCATAAGGGAATAAGGATGAACCAGCGGAAAACCGCCCGGGCTCCATTGGCTATTTTTCTTGGTAGGGAACGAGCATAGAAGGCACAAAACGTTGCAAGCAAAAGATCTGATATGATTGGCATTTTCAACATCTAGAAACGTTGTTTGGACTTGAGAAATCCTCTGAAAGTTCGTTTGTAAGGTACGTTACTGATGGAAATGCCCAATATCTATGCCATTAGTAGATGGATTAGGCATCACCTTTTGAGGACAGCTGGCGGCTGAAGGCACAGGTGCTGTAAACATTAATCACATGATCTCCCGCTCGGGCCAGCGCAGCGAGGAGCCGAGGTCGGCCGCTAGTCGCAAGTTCTTCGGGAAAACCAGGAGAGGCGAACTTTTGATGTAATCGAAATATCAGACGGTCCACTCGAACCCTACCTTACCCACTAGTTACTCACTACACCACAGTACACACGCGACACCAACCAGCATTAGACCGGATCTTGACTTCCTTCATTGCTTCATTATTATTTCGATACTCAGCTGCATACTCGACTCGCCATTTTGTCATAAGCAAACACACAACCCTCCCTCCACCCGTTCGTGCGAGTCCTTTCCGAGCTCCCCACAATTTCTACAACACACATCCATCATGCGGGTCTTCGCTTCAAGCTGTACCTTCGACTACTCGTGGGAGGAAGTGTCGACGGCCAACTGGAGGAAGTACAGTCCCTGGAACGACAAGACAACACACGTCATCGCCGTCGACACCCTGTCACGCCACGTCGACCCATCAACCGGCATCGTGAGTGCTTGCACCAACCCACCTCCACTTGAATCTGACTAACAGCTCGCATAGCTCCGAACCGAACGTCTAATAACCTGCCACCAAACAGCGCCGAAATGGGTCGTCTCGCTCCTCGGCGGCAGCACGACCTCGCACGTCTACGAAACATCCTACGTCGACCCGGCGTCGAAGAAAGTCACAATGTGCTCTACCAACCTGACCTGGTCGAATCTGCTGTCGGTCCGAGAGACGGTTGTCTATCAGCCCGCGAAGTCGGCGCCGGAGTCACGGACGGAATTCAGACAGGACGCTAAGATCACGGCGCTGTGTGGTGGGTGGCAGAAGGTGAAGACGCGCATTGAGGAGGCGAGTGTGGAGCGGTTCGGGCAGAACGCGCAGAAGGGCCGGGAAGGGTTTGAGGCTGTTTTGGAGATGAGTCGGAGGGTGTTTGGGGAGCAGAAGGGGGAGTTGAGGGAGAAGCAGATGGCATAGACCCACGACTTTGAGATCTCAGCACACTTTGCCCAGGGGCCCGTCATGGGCTAGCATATTGGTCCTAGGCCTTAACTTTTCACGTCAATTCATCGGAGCGGTGCATCGGAACTGGTACGGAGTTTATACAATGGCGTTGCACTTGGTTGGGATCTGGTTGATCTCTACAGAGCGTGCGGCACGCTCATCGTCTTCAGTCATATCATTGCATGGTGGAAAAAGGCGCTTCTTTCAGCAAAGACATAGACTAGAAATAGACTAGACTAGACTAGAATATAAAGCAAGTCCAGAGGCTTCATCTACCCTACCTATGCAACTTATATAATATTCATTATCGTAACTTCGTATGTCTAGAGACGACTGACTGCGCCAAGCCGTATGCAACAACATCCGACTCCCAACACCATGGGTCATAAGGTCATATCAGCCCACCAAGCACAACCTTACCCAGTCCCGCCACTTCACTCTTCACCCCACCCCTACTCGCATCCTCAAACTCCCTCACAACACCCGCCACAATCACCTTCCGCAACCGCGCATCAGCCTTGCTGAACCCGTCCCCGACCCCCGGCGAACACATCGCCGGCGACGACACCAGACTCATAATGCGCGTGTAGCAATCAATCAACATATCACACAACGTCGCAAACGTCTCGAAGAAATCCGGATCAAACGGCAGCGACGGCGTCAGCAGATGCGCATACTCCTCGCCGGGAAAGAGCTCCTGCTCGCCAGCCGGAAACGCCGAAGCGGTCGAGGAACCGGAGGAGGCGATGCTGGCGCCGCCGCCGCCGCCGCCGCCGCCGCCGCCGACCATGGCCTTGAGGTCGGAGGGGTCGCTGGTGCTGCTCAGGGGCAGGCCGATCTCGGAGGCGGAGGTGGCGGAGCTGGTGCGGCGGGCCTTGGTGCCGGCGGCGGCGGCGTGGGTGGCGCGCTTGAACATCTGCGGGATGCGGGCGCGCGAGAGCGACGAGGCCGAGGAGCCGTCTGGGGGGTGGGTTTGTTGGAAGGTGTCGAATTCGACGAGGAGGGCGTTCAGGGCGCGGAGGTAGTCGAGCGGGTGCGTCGAGTTGAGGTCGAGGATGGTGGGCAGGGAGAGGCCCAGGAGGAGGTAGTTGGTCGCGCGTCGGGAGAGTTTGCGGGGGTCGAAGTAGGGTATTTTGGCGAGGTCGGTCTTGGTGAAGAGGAGGGTATTGAACCAGTAGACGCGGCCTTCGTGGCTGGGGGCGGAGTTAGCCTGTGGGGTCTGTTGGGACGTGGGGGGTGGATCGATGTGCTCACGCTTTGCGCAGATAGTCCAGCGTAGATATCCGCTTTGGTGCGATGTCGTGGATGTGTTGATATATGACGTTCGGGTTTTGAGGTCCGCCGATAGAACTGCTGGGTATGTTGGGCGGAGCCAATGAAGCTCCGCCGCCGCTCTGGCCGAGACTGAAGGCTGAGTGAGAGGTGCCAGGTGGTTTCCCAGGATCTGCGTCCTTTCTCAAGTTGTTTCCGAATGGCGCGACGATCATGGCTGAAGACCTAAGAATACCGGATATAGAAGATCCAGATGTTCAGCTCTGCGAGCTCTATTCGGCAAACGAGACCAATTGGCTTGGCGCAAGTTGAGAAGCATATGCCAAGGACCTGTCACATATTCGTTTTGACATTCAAGGGAGAGTTCAAAGTATCATGACGTTGAGGGTATTAGAATCTGAATGACCGAAGGAGAACTCGATGGTCTGCCGTAAGTCGTAAGTGTGGGGGATGTAGGCCCGCACTACCCCTGAATTTAGGGTCCAAGGCTTGAACCTAGCGTACGTACTAGTGGGGGTGCCCCACCGTGGCCCCTCCTTGTTAAATGTGAAATGGTACCCAAGATGACTCGAAGCACGCGAAGGCTCCGTAGCTTGTTCCATTGGCAAGTTCGTTACCTCTTCATTATTGACCGACAGGTTCTATACTAGACTCCTCCGGGCATTCCAGTCTTCTCAACTCTCAGTTCCTCATGCCCTGACGATCCCCAACCAAGTGGAGCAGTATCTTATAATGAGTTGATAACAGAGGGATGGCTTGTTAGATATGGCTATAGACTCTGCTGGGAACATACCGGCGGCAGGGCGGTGGCCGGTGGATCCGCAGGAGGACGTCTCGATCTCCAAGGACCGGATATGGGTCGATGGTTGCTTCGACTTTGCTCATCACGGTAAGCAGGCACACTCAGCTCCGTCGCTACTGCGGGATTCGCTCCATTCTGACGAGTCTACGTTTGTTCAAGGACATGCGGGCGCAATGCTTCAAGCGCGGAGACTGGGCAAAGAGTTGTTGGTGGGGATCCACTCGGACGAGGAGATCATGGATAATAAAGGGCCAACGGTCATGACGCTTGAGGAGAGGTGGGGCTTGACCTATTGAAGATGTGGTAGTGAAGCTTGGACTCATAGCAATCTACCTTAGGGTGTCAGCGGTCGATGCGTGCAGATGGTCGACCTTATCCGTCCCTTACGCCCCTTACGTTACTTCTCTACCGTGGATATCACACTACGGCTGCTACTACGTTGTTCACGGTGATGACATTACGTCTGACAGTAGTGGTGAAGACTGCTATCGTTTCGTGAAAGCTGCCGGTCGCTTCTTGGTGGTGAAGCGGACACCGGGCATATCTACGACGGACTTGGTTGGACGAATGCTCCTATGCACACGCGGCCACTTCATCAGGTCTTTAACGAAGATGCTGGCTGGAGAGGAGGGTCCTGGAAGTTCAAGTGAGCGAAAAGAGTTGGGCGAGGATATGGGCCAGCGGATCAAGGAGTATGCGAGTGACAAGACCGGGCTGCAGCCTGGATCCGAAGTTTGGAGCTGGGACGGGTCGAGATCGGCCATGGAAGACGATACCGCGGAAGAAGCAGGCTCCTTCAGAAGAATGGTCGCTGGTAAGGGTCCAAAGCCAGATCAAAGAGTCGTCTACGTTGATGGCGGCTTTGACTTGTTCTCATCCGGCCACATTGAGTTTCTCCGTCAGGTCGTCAAAGCTGAGGGAGAGGATGGCAAGAAACGCGGCTGGTATAACGAGACGGCGAAATATTTAAGGATCGAGAAGTATGGGGAGGACTATCCCCCTGCTTACGTCGTGGCTGGCGTGCATGACGACAAAGTCATCAACCGTTGGAAAGGCGTGAATTATCCGATCATGAACATCTTCGAGCGTGGTCTCTGCGTCTTACAATGCCGCGTACGTCTCGCCCCCCATTCAACTTGCAATACCTTCCTGACACTAACAAGCTAACCCGGTCCCAGTACATCCACGCCGTCATCTTCTCAGCTCCCTTCACGCCCACGCAATCCTACCTCTCCACCTTACCCTACGGGGCGCCCGCCGCCGTCTACCACGGCCCGACGTCTTTCATACCGCTGACCTACGACCCCTACGTCGCGCCCAAGGCCATGGGCATCTACCGCGAAATCGGCAAGCATGACTTCCATAACGTCAACGCCGGTGAGATCGTCCAGCGTATCCTGAGAAGCAGGGAGTTGTATGAAGAACGACAGCGAGTTAAGGCGGAGAAGGCTGTGCGCGAAGAGGCTGCTAAGCGGCAGGAGAAGATAATCGGTGTCTGAGGCGGTATGAGGGGAAGGATGAAGTGCATGAGATGGGCGCAACGGTTTTGTTTCTAGGCCAGGTAAGGCACAAAAGAGATGGCGACATTTGATATCGTAGCGGTGCATAGCGACGGCGTTCAACACGTTGATACAGTGAAGTCGGCATTAGATTTCGGCGATGATACTCTAGAGCAGTTGAATTCAAGAAGAGATTTTTCAACATCAAGCTGTCCATAAAAATGCATGCCAGTATGCCTGCGTGGTGCTACATTTCTAAAGGTCGATGGCACCAAACCAGCAACCTATCACTGTCAAGCTTCCAAACACAGTCCTCTTCCCATCTCAATGAATGCACTCAAAACATACCTCTCCTTCCCATACGTGATATCGCCCAACTACGTCTTCAGCCTCGCCGCATAAACTCCACTCTTACCGTCTGTAAGCCGGACACGCCCACTCGTGCCGCGGAATTGAGTCTCGGAGACAGGCGTGACGAGATACCGCACCATCCGCATTAGCATATCAATCTATACAATCGAAGAGGGGAGAGAAGAGAAGAGAAGTGTCGGCTCACGAAGGAAAGGTCTAAGGTAAAGTACGAAGTCAGCAGTGCGCACAATAAAGGCCTCCAGAAACCTCCAGTCCTTAACCCGCCCCGTCCAACCTCTCCAATCGTAGACTTCCTCTGCGCAGCCTCCAGCGCCTCGAGTTCACCCGCTAGCCGTTCCCTCGCCACCTCCAAACTACCGCCCCTCGTAACACCCCCAAGCACAATCCGCCTCTGAACCAACGCCGCCGTAACCACGCCCATCCTTCCCCCATCCCCCATCCTCCGCCCTCGTCCCCCAGACCCCGAAGGAATCGCCCGTCCCCGCCTCCGTAACGACGTACTCGGGCCCAAACACGAGCGCGCGCCTCCGCTCCCTCGAGCTGCAAAGGGCACAGCATCGAGTGTCGAGCCTGGCACTGCCACTGCCAGAACCGACGGGCCAGGGCGCGTCGAGAGAAGGCACACGGCAAGCGAGGACAAATGGTCGCGCTTCTTGGAGCTTCTGCGCGTCCCGGTGCGGTGATGGTGGCGAGCGTGGTGGGCGCGGAGGTGGAGCAAGGTGCGGGGCCGTCGACGGGCGGCGAACATGATGGGCTGCGTGCGCGGTTCGACTCGGTCGGGTCGGGTGAGGTGCAGTTGGCGGTCGTGGTGGGGTGTTAGGCCTTCGAAGCGTGTGGTCGGGTAGTGGAGGATGGAGGTGGTCGGCTTGAGCGAGAGGGCGCTGTAGGGTTGAGGAAGGAGGTTGATCAGCTGGTTGTGGAGGCTCAGGTTGCGGTTATTATGTGGCCGGTGCAGGTATTTTGGGAGCGTACTTGGGGGAGACTGGGGGGTGGGACAAGGCGTGAGGAGGATGTGGGCGTGAAGATGAGGAGGATGGCGTCGATTTCGGGGAGGGTTGGGAAGGGGTCGTTAGGCGCCATGGACGGTGTTATCGCGGCGATGTCGTGGTTCATGCCGTATACGCTGAGCTTGGATGTTGTTGTAACTTCCGAGATCTCGGAGGGTCAGTATTAAGCTGTAGCTGCCACCGTTCTCGAGTGTGTGATGAGAGAGATATATGAGACTGACACTTCTGATGCACAGTAGCCGACCAAAAACATTAGATGACAATAAACACAGACTGAGCTTTCATCTACAGCTCTTGTAGGTAACGCTTCAATTGGACGTTAGAACAGCTAGATAACGCCTCTATTGATGAGGGAATCCCAGTCTCCCAAACTCAGTCTCTGTCATTGTAATGGGAGAGGATGTTGCGGGTAAATGCCAACATCTCTTGCGATATATATTGCATATCACAAGGACCAAAAAATGCAAAAGTTCAGGCCCGGTTGGCCCTATGAAAACTCGTATCTTAGTTTTTTCAGATAGTCATCATTTTACCCGCGAGTGTAGGACGGCGTATGCGAAGCCTCGAGGCTTTGGTGATTTAATCCGTCGTTTTCCTCCTTGTTCCTCCTCCGGGAGTCGAACCTGTGGCTTTTGACCCGACCTCGAAAGGCTGGAAGGTGAGTTAGTGGAAAGCTCTGGTAACTGCGAGAAGGGAGAACTTACCGCCCAGCCACAGGTTGACGAGAGGAAATCTATCACTTTAATATATAACCCTCCTCAGGAACTCAACCACCTGCCAAATTCTGCACTAATGCTCCTGCAGTCTTGGGATCACACCTGCCAGTCCCTTATTTTTCGGAAAAATCATGCTTGATCAGGCTCCATTGCGACAATTCATGAACACGCAGATGCGCATAACATCACGGTTCCTGTTTTTCTTCATCCACGCGTCTCTGGTAAGCCTTGTCGCCAACGATTCAAACATCCATGATTGGCTAGAAGAACAGAACGTATATACACAACGCCGCTGTCGCCGTCAAGGAGAGTCATACACGCGCATTCGTACACGACGGTCAACGATACTCATGGAAATCACCTCACTCAATTTAGGATCGTTACACCTTGATTTTAGTAGGCTTCGATATACTCTTGCAGCCTACCCTTCAGCTTCCACAAGCACCCCCTTCTCCTCCAACATCTTCGCAAGCTCGCCATTCTGATGCATCGACGCCAAGATGTCACACCCGCCAACGAATTCCTTGTCGACGTAGAGCTGCGGTATGGTCGGCCACTCCGAGTACTCCTTAATGCCTACATCAACATCATTGTCAGTACCAGTCATCATCGCACCTGACTTCCGTCTCATCTGTCCAACGGACCTTGTCTCAGCTCTTCGTCCTCCAGCACATTGAACGCAGTGAACTTCTTCGGATCCACGCCCTGCAGTCCGAGTATCTGTATGCTTGCTCTCGAGAACCCACACTGTGGCATCTCTGGCGTCCCTTTCATGAACAAAACTACCGGCGCAGACCCGACAGCCTTGTCTATTGCGGCTTTTGTCTCCGAAGACAGCAGTCGAATCTGTGGAGGGGTGAGGCGTGAGAGTTGAGGTATGGCATATCGGGAGGCGGTTGGCCGTGATAGTCGGGATGCTTGTCGGAAACCCTCAGCTACAGTTAGTGATGAGCGGACCAAGGTAGACCTGTACTGTAACTCACCGCGGAGAGTGCTCTTCTGGAATTCATGACCAATTACTTTGATGTTCTGGCTAGGTGAGGTTAAGCTCTATATGGGTACCGACATCTCGGTAAGCTCGCGCCACTGCGGGATGATGCCTGTCAAACTTTCAGCCTCGTTTCGTTACCTTAGTGGTTCGGAGCCCTACGGAGGTTTCGGGAACATGCGGAGTTTGCTAGGGCAAACAGTTTGCTACGGATAAAAGTTTTTCCTTTCGCCGATTGGAGGCCTTCTTATAGGGCCACATTTCCATAGAGTAGCTAGACACTTATGATTACACATTCATTTCACTAGTCACTCCTTCTATATTTGACAGGTTATGAGCCTGAATGTATATTGATATTCATTTATTCATTAAGTCATTTGTTTCTATTTGAAATAGTGAAAGAAAAACACCTCATCATCATCATTATTTCATGAACACTAGAAAGAGCCTTAAGAGATAAAGTGAATTCAATGTATAATGAGAAGTTATTCACATCAAACTGTTATAAATTCACAGATAAAACAGTCAAAAATAACTTTCATGATCATTTCAAAGTTGAATCTTTACATTGAAAACAACTTCATCATCAATTTAGATGTTTTCACCATACAAAATGACTACAATGTCATATGACCTCACATTTTTAAAAGTTATGAAACTTAAAAGGTCAGCAAACTACTCATTATGAAGAACATTGATTAAATACAGTCTTATGAGTGCTGAATTATGAGATTTAATAGTAAAAAATGATGTTGAACTCTCATTAAAGTCAGATGTTTCAAGTTAGTCAGTAATGACTGAAGAATTCATATCTGAAACAATGACAACTACAACAACAGTCTTAATTGATGTCACTTAAGCTGACTGAATCACACAGAACAACAAGATCACAGTTATCATTGTTCTTACTGTTAGCTTGAAGATCACTGTCATTATAGATGACATGAAAACAGCAAAAGAGATGTAAAATCATCTTATATGTCTTTATTTATCTTACAGATTTAATCTCAAATACATTTTATTCAACAATCTATATGTCTGTCAACTTAATCAATACTTCTCTGTCAATGCTTATGCTCTAAAGTATAAGACACTCTTATGAGAAATTGTAGTCTCTGATCTCATCATTAATGAAATTCTGAAGATTATTACTTTTCTATTGAATCTAGAATTCTTCTATCCTCAATGAATAACAACAAAATGCTCTAAGACTCATAATGTAATCTCATTTCTTGATGACTTGATTATTAAATTAATTGATGAAGAGCATCTCAAAGAAAGAAATGAGAAGCTTGCTCTAATAAGTAAAAAGGAAAATCATAAAGACAAGAAGAAAAAGAATAAGAAGAGAAATGCTGATAAGAACAAGAGTAAGAATGAGATGTGCACTCACTGCAAGAAAGCAGTTCACTTCAAGAACAATTGCTGAAAGTTATACTCAGAAAAGATGTCTAAAGAGCTAAAGAAGAAGCAAGAGACTAAAAAGAAGAAAGAGAAAGAGAAAGAAAAGAAGAAATTCTTAAGTTCTGAAGACAAGCAATATAATGAGAACTCAGTGATCTTGACTGTGATAGAGAGCTATAGTCTTGTAGTTAATAAGATGTCATGAATAGCTGACTTTAATGCAACACAACATATATGCTGTGATCTCTCTGCATTTAGCTTGATCAAAATATTTAACAATGAACTCTCTATAAGAGAAGTGTCTGAAGTGATGCATGCTCAAGAAGTAGAAATGATTGACTTATAGCTAAAGAACAGCAATGAAAAGTCTTAAAATATTACTCTAATAGACATTTATCTTATGTCTAATATAAGGCTCAATCTCTTCTCAATTGAAATGATCAAAACAAAAGAGATATTGATCAAAATCAAGGATGAATTACTACATCTAAAGAACAAAGTAAAGAGTATACTTGATTATGCAGTACATAAAGACAAGCTATATTATCTTTAAACTTTAACAACAAGAAATTCTGTAAACAAGAATAAGATTATGTCAGTCATTAAAGATAACAAGATCTTGAGAACTACTTAACATCAACATCTTGATCATATAGAGAATTCAAGTCTTAACAATGTGTCAAAGAACCTCAAAATAGTGAGGCTTAACTTATAAGAACTTACAAAAACACTATTACATTTGTGTGATGTCTGCATGAGGGCAAATTAAAAGAAGAAGATCTTAAGAAAATCACAAAACTGAATTACAAAGATGACTGAACTGATTCACATTGATGTTGTCAGCTCTGTCATGCTGAAAGCATATGATGAGTTCTTGTAATATATAGTTTTCATGAATGATCTTATCTGCTGGCAATATGTTTGTAATATGAAAATGAAAGATCAGGCAAAAGATGAAATTGAACAGTTTCTTAACATGCTTTTTACTCAGATGAATCTATGAATTGCATGAATATAACTTGATAATGAAAAGAAATTCAGAAGTAAGCTCATCATTAAATGACTATAAAGTCTAGAAATTATCTATAAAACAACAGTTCCTTATGAACTGAAGCAGAATGAGATGACAGAAAGAAATAATGAACTTTTGACAGCAAAAGTTAGATGTTATGGTGCTGGCACCTTTCTTTCTCTCACTACACTAATTCACTGTTATGACCTTTTCTCATTTCACCATTTCTTTCCATTTAGGCGTTTGTTCTTGCTTTATTCACCATTATAGAAAATTGCTCCTGCCTGCCTGCCCTTATGATGTAATAGTCAGATGACTATATAGCTAAGGCTTCTTACCCACTTAGCAAGACAGCTTTTTACCTCTTGACATTACCTGACAGTAACAATTTGATAGCACCAATGATGTTTCATCAAAACAATTGCCAATTGTTTATTAAGGTTCTAGCTTGCTAGACCACCAGTTCTACAGCTTGACTTCTGTGCTGCACCAGATAATGATGAGGTCAATAGGCTAAATCATCAAGAAATCTCACTGCCTTACTATCACATCACATTGCTCTTTCACTCTGTGACTTCACCTTATAGCCAAAACGCCTCTCAACTCATCAAGCTGGCAAAGATCTTCAACAAATTCTCTTTGCCTAATCTATCAAGACTATCTGACCATACAGTAACTCTAGCTTACCAGCTTAAAGAGTATGAATTGGTGAATCTTAACTTTGCCTTATCCATACCTAACAACATCATCACCCTTATTCATGAAGTTACAACTCTATATGAACAGCCAAGTGTTCAAGAAACTCAGGCCACTTTCTTGATGCCTTTTGGCATATTCTCTTTTGCTTGAACACATAACTGAACCCTATTCAATTCAGCACTACAGACCTTTAGTCAGGACACAGCAATACTATATACAGACTCATTCTTTCTTCAGTGAACAGTCAGCCAGCAGTTAGAGATCAGCAGTATGCCTAATCTAGATCTGCCAAACCCCTTTATGGCCAGACAAAGACTACAACATTTCATCATCACCTCATTAGAAATTGACCTGAATATCTTAGGGCATTCTATCACATTGCAAGCATCTCAAGCCACTGAGTCTGAGTCTAGCTTCAGCACTATCAAAAACATTCTCTGAAATTCATCACAAAGCATGACAAACAATGATTGAAATGTTGGCTCACAAGACAATAATGACAATACACCTTTCTCAGCTGATATGGACCCTGCTGTTTAAGCACAGATTCTGCAGGTCATCACTGCATCAATTGCTCAATCACAAGAACAAGGTGCCTCACAGCAGAGTATACCTGAGCCACTCAGTCCATCCAGCCCTTCTGGCCCTCACAGAGGTGATGTCAACGGCGACAGTAACTTTTGTGAAGATAACTTGACTTGAAAGCCAGCCAATATTGGCTTATTCTATTTAAACTTGCTCAAGGAGTGAGGAGACAGCAATATTGTCAATAAGAATAACAAGAATTATTATCAGAATGTCTACACCTTCATCAATCAAGTCAGAGTGGCGGCTACCACTTGAGATGTCAGGCAAATACGCCAAAACCTTGATGCTAATCTATGTGAAGAAGTGAAACTGTGATGAAATAGCCAGCTGTCAGAGGTCACTTGCCTTGAACTAGTAGCTCATCCTAATGGCATTGAAGAATGGTGCAAGACACTAGAGAAACACTTTAGAATATTGCTCAGTGAGGCTTGAAATAAGTTTAACTCAATCAGATACATCATTGAAGATGTCAAAAATTGCTGTAGCTCAACAGAATACATTATTACTCTTATGGCTGTCACCAAAAGCTGTGACCAAGGCAAATCAGAATTTGGCCTAGTAATTCAGGCATGAATGCATATTGACATGTCTCTTCAACAAGACATTGATGAATCTAAGAATGAAACATCTGTCAAAGATTTTGTCAATACTCTTTTGATCAAACAGATGAATTAATACAATAGCTATTTGCGCAATTCTTGATCTGATAGATTCATTCAACAGAACCAGCAAGGTCAGTATAATTGTGACAATCATGATCAAGATAACTATGGCTGTCAATCTTTCTCTTACCCATCATATTCACCATCAAGATATGGCAATTCCTCATATTCACTCAGACCACAATGACAGCCTAATAATCAGTCACAACAGTTTCAACCCTGTCTGCAAGGCACTCTGTCAAATGCTCAATTAAGCTTCAAGACATCTCTTCAAATCATCTTCAGAAATGAAAGATCATCATCTGAGATAAACACATCAAATCAGAGATTTGAAAACCAGGCCAAAAAACTGTTTAACTGCCCAAACAGAGACAATAAGTTCTCATGATGAGGCAATCACAATGAATACAGTGACCAAGTGTACTTCACTCAAGAGACAAATCCTTCTGAGGATAGACCTTCTGCCAATGACCAGACTGACTATCAAGAATTTGAGAATGCCTATTACAATGATACATATCAGAAAGTCAATATACTCAATATTCAGAAAGAAGAAGAGGCCTATGAGCTGGATCAAGAGCAAGAACTGAAGAATGAAAAGAACAAAGAAGAAGCTGTGAACATGAATCACATGACTGAAACACAAAATGGCTGCTACAGCTGTCATAAAACCTTTCTGTTCAACAACAAATTGCACAAGCATGTGCACAACAGATGCAACAACAAAAAATTGACCAAACAGAAGCTCAATAAGACAATTCAGAAGTCAAAATTCATCAAACTGCCAAGATCTATACTGATTAGATCTATAGCTAGCCTGTCCCCTTATGTGTCTATCAATTATGATTTTCAGGGCTGAAGATACATCACTGCCTTAGCAAAACTGATGTTCACAGTAAAAGAAGAGCCAATCTGCCTCAACATAGGCTGCACCATGAGCCTAATTAACAGAAGCTTTCTAAAGAAACAGGTTTCAGATATCTTGATTAAACAAACCTCATCATTCATTGTGATTTGAGAATTGAGAACTGAAACTCACCATTGTGACAAATACATCATTCTGATCATCTACCTGCCTGACAATAATGACTGACTAGCAGTAATCATTAAAGAGATGCATATTGTCAATAACCTGAAGACCAAGATGCTTGTAGACATCAACATTCTTGTTTTAGAGAATATTTCTATTATGCTTTCAAGCAGGAAAGCAATTGTGAGTAGTTGTAACAACATTGAACTATCACTAACAGTCATTACACAGTTAATTGACTCAGTGCAAAAGGCTATAATGACTCACAAAAATACAACTATACAGCTCAGAAGCCACACAAATGTGCTAATAGTCAAGACTGCTCTACCTTAAAATCATGATCTTCTGTTTAAACCAGATTGCCACACAGAGAACACAGCAATATACACTTACATCATTGATCATACTCTATCAGCAGTACAAGTGCAAAATGACTCAGATGTGCCTCTTGTCATTCCACAAAAAACTTGTCTCAGCCATGTTGTGAAATATGAAGCCAACAGATATTATCTAGTCAATTTGCAGAATTCAGAACTTGCAGCCTTCACAATCAGAAAATGAGCAAATTGAGTCAGAATGTGTTTCCAGAGCCTGTTGACCACAGTGATGGCATTTTACCTGAGAATGATGACTAGCCCTGAGAGAAAGATTACACATAAAGTAATGATTTACAGGTCTAATGCCATAGTGGCTCAAATTGCAACAGTTGTGCACTCATATCTTCACCTTTGAACAGATCAAGACAACTTGGTAAAGGTCTCAGAGAAAGAATGAATGAATATTTCACTCATTGATGATTGAAAGACCCAGTACAAGCCAGGACAAGCACATGTATACTCAGTTGAACAAAAGAACCATGAAGTAATTGATATGATGTTTGACAAGTTACAGGCACAAGGCTGCTTGAAGTGAACTACAAGCTTCATTTCTTTCATCTATCTCTGTTTCATGATATGGAAAAACCTACTGAATGAGACCCAAAAAGGCAGAGTAGTAGTTGACATCTAAGCACTCAACAAAATCATCATGCTGAATGCCTATTCAGTACCTAGTCAGGCTGACATTTTGACTGCAATTCAAGAAGCCAAATATATCTTCACAGTTGACTGCAGCTTCTTCTTCTATCAGTAAAGAGTAAAATAGACACATCAACACTGCCTGACTGTCACCTCACATCAAGGCCAGAAAACCTTCAAGGTTGCAGTTATGAGGTATCAGAACTTGCCAGTGTATGTTTAATGAATGATTGATAGGATTTTATGACAACAGAGGCCATACATCAGGGTCTATGTTGACAATATTGTTATTTTCTTCAATATGCTAGAAGAGCACTTGAACCACCTTCACAACATATTTAACATATTAGACAAAATGGAAATCTGTCTTTTGCTGAAGAAGTTCTATCTAGCATACTCATCTGTTCAGCTGTTGAGCCAACAGGTAGATGCTTTGAGCCTTGTGACTTTGAAAGATAAGTTAACCACAATATTCAGAATTAGGTTCCCTTTGAGCCTGAGCCAGTTAGAAAAGTACTTTGGCCTAACTGACTATCTGCAACAATATATTTCACATTACACAGCTATCATCAAGCCACTTCAGCAGCAAAAAACCTTCTTAAACCAAGGCCTTCAAGCAAAAGAAGTGAAAGGAAACGCTAGAAAGTGAATGATCATTATTATCAGACTGAATGAGTCAATCTTAAAGAAGCTAAACACCTTTCATCATCTTCAGTCTCTATTCTCTTGACCAATCATTCTGATGCATTTCTTGTCAAAACAGCAACTCTACATTGATCTAAATGCATTCAAAGAATTCAGCTTTGAAGTGCATATGTATTACACAAAAGAGTTTGCTGAATACAGTACTTCAAAACAAAAGTTCATGAAGTCTGTCCTGTTTCTAAGCAGACTGCTTCAAGATATCAAAATGCAATACTGATTAACTGAACTTGAAGTGGCAGGATTGGTCTGAGTAGTTAAGAAGATTAGACACATGATAGAAGCAACAACAAAAAATGTAATTATCTACACTGATCATGCAGCCTCAGTAAAGATCAGCTGTCAGTTCAGCCTAAATATCACTGCAGTGAAGAAGCTTAACTTATATCTTATTCAGGTATCTGAATATCTTCAGTGCTTTTACCTGAACATTCACTATAAGTCTGAAAGATCAAACATAATATCAGATGCTCTGTTCTGATTGTTTAGCAATAACAATATCTGCAAGTGTTTAGCCAATCAGAAGAATCAACTGAAAACAGACAACTTCATATTGAAAGTCTTGCAGGTCAACTTGAGGACAGCTGCCTACATGAGGACCTTGATGGAAGTCTCAGATCAATTGTGACAGAATATCAAGTGTGAATATGCTGAAGAACCAAAATGAAAATGCATCTTACAGATATTAGAAAGAAACAACGCCCTGAGGCCTGATGCTGCAAGACTCTCATATGAAATAAGAGATGATCTTATCTTCTACAAAGATCTTGAGAAAGAGCCCTGCCTATGTATATTAAAGAGCCTTTATGGCAGAATGTTCAAGATAGTTCATGACAACATTGGTCACTCAGGATATGCATGGACCCACAAGAGATTGATTGATTTGCTCTATTTCTATGATCTATCAAAGAATCTTCATGAGTACATACAACATTGCTCACAATGTCAGCTCAGCCAAACATCACATCACAAGCCTTATGATGCCTTACAGCCAATAATTACATCTCCTTGCCCTTTTCATACATTGACAATTGACTTTATCCTGGCCTTATCATTATTGAAGCCAGATAAGTATAACACAATCATGTTAGTCACTGACAAATTCAGCAAAGCTATCACTCTTATACTTGGTTGAGACATCATGACAGCAGAAGATTGAGCAATCACACTACTAGATCATTTAGCACTGCTAAACTGAGGTTTGCCTAGGGCAATCATATCAGATCAGGACCACAAATTCCTAGTGAGCCTGTGAAAAGAAGTATTCAAGCAACTCAAGGTAGACTTGCTCTACTTAAGTGCCTATCATTCACAAACAGACAATAGCTCAGAAGTGATCAATCAGACAGTCAAAATTGCACTTTGATACTGACTAATGACTTTAAAAGAGCCAGATCTCTGGCCATTTATATTGGCACACCTACAAGCCACTTTGAACAACTCAACTAAGTACAGTTCAATCAGGCTCAGTCTTAACCAGATCATTTTCAGCATGCAAATGTGTGAAGTCATGAACTTGCTTTAAATAGAAGAGCCTGACATAGAGCAGATAGACTCTAACTATAATGAAGAACAGATGAAAAGGAAGTCAGTTACTCTTACAATGATGGATCAGTACTGACTGGCGCATATAGATGTTAAAGATGCAATAACATACATCACTATGACAATGAAGTATTACTACAATCAGAAACATAAACCCCTCTACTTCAAGATGAAAGATTTGATAAATCTACATTTACACAAGAGCTATACACTACCCAGTCTAAAAGAAAAGAATAAGAAGCTGAGACAGCAATTTGTGAGTCTGCTGAAAGTCCTGAATTGTGTTGAAAAACTGACATATTGACTAGAATTATCATCAAATTGATGCATTCATGATGTTATATCAGTAGCACACCTGGAACCAGCTCATACCAATGACCCATATTGGCGGCCAAGACCAGAAGAGCCAAAAGAAGTTATAGTGAATGATGAGAAGAAGTGAGAAGTCAAAAAACTGCTGTTTAAAAGAACATATCAAAGAGGCAGAGACATGACTACTGAATATCTAGCCTGTTGACTAGAGTATGGCTCAGAATTTGACAGCTGAGTCAATATCAGAGATTTGGGAAATGCTAAAGAGCTAGTGTGACTGTATGAATTGAGGCAAACACCTAATGCATAACTATATGACAGCATTTCTTATTCAAGCAGTGAATTCCACATACATGACCTAAGCTGAAATGGCAGATATCAGAAAAGTAAACAAACATTCAGAAATAAACAACATCATCATTCATCAGAACTTTTATCAACTACTACTCTTTACATTTTTCACACAATTTCAGCTCATCAACCATTTCTACAAGACACATACAACATTCATCCACCCTTTCTACCACAAGACACCAAAATGATTAATTAAAAGAAAAACTCAGAGTCAGTGAATCACAAACTATGGTGTGATGAGGGACCAGACAAAAAGATTGATACAGTTAAAGTGAGCAACATTTCTCAGGCAGTATGAGAAGAATGAAAGCTATACACTGAAATGTCAGATTATCTAAATGAATCATCATCAGATAGAATAAGACTTGATGACTACAATGTCTACATGATCATACAAAAGATGCAGAAAAACAAGAGGAATGCAGTGTGACCTGTAAACTTTAACCAGCAGGAAAATATCAGAGCCTTAAGGACTAACTATGACAATGAGGCTGTTATGATGAACAATGTTGACAAGGACTGCTATGCCATTTTTAAGAGCTATTATCAGTTATGTGAAGAAGAGAGGAGAGAAGCAGGCATAAAGACATGTTACAGCATGCATTAAACTGAAGATGACAAATCACTTCAACCTAACAACAAGATCATACATCTTAATTCACAATCAGCCTCTAAATCAAAGAAGACTGCCAAAGGCAACAAAGCAGAAACATCTATCATGAAAGTCACAAAAGCTGAACTGTTGAATCAAGCTGGCTCATCATGCCAAAACATCAATATAGCTTCATCTATCACAACAGCATCATCACCACCACCAAACCCAGCTTCATCCATCATAATGACATCATCACCTACATTAAATCTAGCAACAAAACCCATCTTTAACTTCTCTATCCAATCAACACTGTCACCAAAGTCAACACTTTAAGGCCTGATTGTGTTCAATATCATCATCATGTCTACTGAAATGGCCGCATCACTGCAAATGAACATCAGCTTCAATGTCTCTACATCACTTACTATACCTCACACACCTAAGCAAAAGGCAGACAAGACAGAACTTGATGTTTTCTTGATGAATAAACAACAGCTAATGAATCTACTCACCTCAAGATCAGCTGCAACACCAATTAAGTCACAACCTCTATCTGCTGCAATCCTTATCATTGATGTACCTCTTCTACAAGTCATAGTATGAAAGTTACTTGATAGCTTCACTCAACTAGGTGAACATCTGAATAAACAAATGGAGACAGTGGCCAAAATATGAAGCTATATTGCCAAAGTAGAGAATCACATCATCATTTTGAAAAAGAAACTGAGCATCATTGAGGATTATGCAGCGGGAACTCAGGACATCCTGATGGAGATAATTGATATATCAGGCTTCATTGTTGAATATTTAAGAGAGAATGGCAGGACAGCAGATGCAGAGGTGGTTAAGGTGGCAAAAGATGAATAAATAGCATTGAATGTGAAGAATGAGAGAACCTTGGTGAAGTGCAAGGGCAAGAATAAACAAATGAAGTAACATCAGAATGAATAGAGTAATGTCAGAGGCTGATGTCTTTTTTGTGATCAGCAACTTGTTATGATGCTGGTGTCTTTCTTTCTCTCACTACACTAATTCACCATTATAGCCTTTCCTCATTTCACTATTTCTTTCCATTTAGGCATTTGTTCTTGCTTTATTCATCATTATGGGAAATTGCTCCTGCCTGCCTGCCCTTATGATGTAATAGTCAGACAACTATATAGCTGAGGCTTCTTGCTCACTTAGCAAGACAGCTTTTTACCTCTTGACATTACCTGACAGTAACATTAGAGCTATGATTCTGAATAGTGAAGTCTCTGAAACTCTATGATCAGAGACTGTCAGAACAGCATGCTACCTTCTTAATTGACTTTCAATGTCAGCTCTTAAGAACAACAAGATCTCAATTCAGCTACTGTTCAAATCTTTTAATAAGAATAGATCAGTGAATCTCATCAATCTTAGACATCTTCAGTGTTTTGAATGCACAGCATACATACATATTTCAAAGAAGATCTGAACAACAGAGACTAAATTTGAACTCTGAAGCAATAAGAAAATTCTTATTGAATATGAAGAAAGAAATTAATATAGAGTATAACTTTCTGAAAAGAAAAAGGCAGACTGAGTAATCAGAGCAAGAGATGTGCAGTTTAATGAAGATTCATTAATTTATGATGTTGAAGTTGCAGTCTCAATTTTTAGAGTCATTCAACCTCACATTGTTAGTGCAGAACAAGAAGATGTGCAGCTATCTTTCTTGTCTTCATCTTAACTTTCATCATTGTTACTGTCTTTAAAGTACATGTCATCATATCTTTTCATATTGATATCATCAAATCAGTTAGAAGAAATGAAGAAAGAGAAAGAAGATGTTACAGATATTTCTTTTACAATTAATAAGTCAGTATCAGCTGAGTCTTGATGCTCTGAAAGAGAGAGATGACTCTCTATAAAGCTAAAACTTAAAGCAATCATGATCTACTTAGCTGTGTTTGATGCAATCATTGATGTCATAAAAAAGAAAGAAGACTCTAAGAGTGAATCTTAAACATTTAAATAGACAATTGAAAGTCATGAGTTGAAAGACTGAAAGAAAGCAATGAATAATGAGTATAACTTGTTAATGACTAACTTCACATAGACTTTAAAGGTGTTGTTATTTAATCAATGAGCTTTAAAGAGCAAATGAATCTATCATTACAAAAGAAGATCTGATGATTTAATTCTACAGCATAAGACTTGATGAATAGTCAAAGAATTTGAACAACAATTTAAAATTAACTACAAAGAGATCTTTGCAATGATTGTCAAATCAATGACTTATAAAGTCATCTTTGTCATAGCTGCATTTTATGACTACAAATTGAAACAAATGAATGTCAAAACAGCTTTTTTACATGATAATTTGAAAGAAAAAGTCTATGTGATTCAACTTAATGAATATGAGAAGAAGAGAGAAAAGATATATAAATTGAAGAAAGCTCTATATAAGTTAAAACAGGTTTCTTATCTTTGATATAAGATGATGCACTGATTTCTTGACAGCCTCAGATACACATGAATTTATGTAGACAATAATGTATTTAGAAATGATATTCTATTCATTACTGTATATGTCAACAATATTCTTATATGCAGATCAGATAAGAACAAAATTCTAAATCTTAAGATCAAATTAAGTAATCATTTTGAAATGACTAACTGCAGAGTGTGTAAGCATTACTTAAAAATGCTAATTATATAAAACAGAACTCTACAAATGCTTACTCTGTCTCAGAAAATCTATTTTATGAGAGTACTCAAAGACTTTAATTTACAGAATGTCAAGACAGTTACAACTTCAATGAAACTTAAGATCTATCTTATAAAGACTATCAGAATAGCTGAATCAGAGCTAATAACTTAATATTAGAAGATTATAGAATCTCTTATGTATGTCATGACACAAACTCAACTCAACATCACATATATGATGTCAACTCTTAGTCAGTTTGCACATAATTTTAACAACACACATTGAAAGACTTTAAAGCAAGTATTTCAATATGTGCAGAGAATCTTAGATGTTGTTCTTAAGTATAAATTGAGTGATCAACTCAAATTGCTAGAGTATTTGAATTCAGACTGAGGGAAAGATCTTGAATTGAGGAGATTCACATCAGAGTATATATTTAAAATGATTAATGAATCAGTATTTTGAAGTTTAAAACATCAGAAAATCATCATCTTATTCTTTTATAAAGCAGAATACATGATCTTAACAGAGACTACAAAGAAAGCAGTCTGAATGAAGAAATTACTTAAAGAGCTAAAGCTAAAGAAATTTGAGACAGTCACAATTTAAATGAACAATCAGAAAACTATTGCTTTGACTAAGAACTCTGAATTTCACATCTGTACAAAGCACATTGACATACATCATCACTTCATAAGAGAAGTTGAATTTCACAGACTTATTCATCTTGATTACATTCTCACAAGCAACATAACTGTCAACAGACTTACAAAGTCACTTTTAACACTGAAATTCATTCATTTTACAAATCTTATGAGTCTCATCAGTCAGTGAAAGGCCTTGTGGTCTAATGATATGACACTTAAGTTCAAAACTCAAGAGGCACTCATTCAAATTGAATCAGAGGCATGGCACATCTTTCTCAACTCTATGAGTAAAGAAAGTGTGCCTTCATTTTCTATCTCATTGTTGTCAAAACAGGCTGAGGAGGTGTGTCAAACTTTCAGCCTCATTTTGTTATCTTAGTGGTTTGGAGTTCTATGGAGGTTTCAGGAACATGTGGAGTTTGCTAGGGCAAACAGTTTGCTATGGATAAAAGTTTTTTCTTTTGCTGATTGGAGGCCTTCTTATAGGGCCACATTTCCATAGAGTAGCTAGACACTTATGATTACACGTTCATTCCACTAGCCACTCCTCCTATGTTTGACAATGCCGAAGTTTACAAAATGAACCACGCTAACCGTCCTGGGTCGTTCCACTGTCAACCATCGGCAAGCTAGGCATATTGCTATAGTGGCGTGCTATCTTCGTCTGGCCTGCTATATAAAGGAGGTTCTATCATGAACAGTGACGCTAGGCCAGGTCACCTCTCAAACTCCTCTACTCCCTTCGTGGCAGCCGACCATGCCAACGACGGTAAACGTCACCTCCTCCTGGCCGCCAGCGGCTCAGTAGCTACGATCAAGCTCCCTTCAATTGTGGCAGCACTTTCACACTATACGAACCTCTCCGTCCGCATTGTTCTCACCAAATCGGCCCAGAATTTCCTCGCTGGCCAAAGCGCAGAGCAACCAGCACTGGAGGCGCTGAACAATGTTCGAAACGTCGATGGCATATATCTCGACGAAGACGAGTGGAGCAAACCTTGGACCAGGGGTGGGGGCATACTACACATCGAGCTACGTAGATTCGCGCACCTCCTGGTCATTGCTCCGTTGTCCGCGAACTCCCTGGCGAAGATGACTATGGGATTAGCCGACAATCTGTTGCTGTCCGTCGTGCGTGCCTGGGATACTACTGGTGAGATTGAAGGTGCTGAGATGAGAAAGAGAATCATTGTGGCACCGGCAATGAATACGGCAATGTGGAGACATCCGATAACAAAGAAGCAGCTCAGAGTTCTCGAGGAGGACTGGGGCGTCGGTGGTAAGGATGACGGATGGGTTGAGGTCTTGAGACCTGTCGAGAAGGAACTTGCTTGTGGTGATGTCGGAGATGGAGCCATGACGGAGTGGAAGGATATCGTTTCAGTCATCGAGCAGCGGCTTGATCTGAACACTTAGATACTAGTGCGAAAAAGAGATATTGCAGGGTGAAAGCCGCAGCTTCTTCCGCCTGGACACGATCAAACTGAGCAAGAGAAACTCTTCAATGGCTGGCAAGGAGAAACACATGTGGTTGCGTGCGTGCCTGCACAAGCGAAACTGGACGGTAAGGGCGCGGAAGACCAGTTTCGGAGACGAGCATTGGGCATCAAGAGAGGCTCAACAACTCAAAGACCTCTGCGAAATCATAGGTAACATCTCGGGTGACCTGCTACTTCTGCACAGAAATACAGAGGTCTGACAAGCGGTTAAGTTGATCATACGGTCTGGCTTGTTTGAGAACTCAAGTCACCGCTCGGAGGCTATCGCAAGACACCACGCAGCTCTGGCCTCATCGCTCTCGATATGCTATGAAGATGTGCCCACATAGCCTCTTGGTCCAAGCCTAAACAGCCCAATTTCTCCAGCTGCGTCTACCCACCAGAGCCTGAGCACGATGCGAAGACGGACCGGAGCATGGATCTGGACTTGACCTCCAACATGATTGAGCTGATTGTCGTGGACATGGACATAAACGGTAAGCGGCCCGTTCAAATTGTCGATATGGAGTCCCCCGATCAGGGCGTCGGCTTGGGCGCTCACGACATACAGGCCAGGTTGAACAATCGACGTAGCCACGCCCAGAGAAAGCCCATCGTAGTTCCGAGCCTGAAAGGTAAAAAGGCCAACCTGTCGACAGACTTGGGACAACGAATCTGGGGGGAGATCAGGCTGGGTCTTGGACGGCATCAGTACCCGAGAAAGCGCTGCAGCAGGCTGAGTGACGGCTTCAGACCCGGTCGGTATCGTGTGCAGATCGATCGTCGTACTGTCGAGGGGACAGCGCTTGGCATCATGGTTGTTGAGATATTCAGGCAAATTCTCTGCTCGTGCTTGATGGTTTGGACTGCGCGCAACCAGGGCGAAGGCGGTTGATGCAAGCCATGTTGCGGCAAATAGCAGCGACTGCGACTGCGACGACCTACGCATTCTGGGCCCCTCTAAATATTAGAACCCTCACTCGTTTGAGCCGACTGAGCAGAGGATGAGATCTTGGGCGAAGGTGTATATGTGGTGTGCGAGAGTTGTCTCCAACGGTTCACTTGGCATCATAGGGATATGTAGGGAGGTGGCAGAGCAGCAACGACCATAGGGTCCTGATAGCACATTGGGTCTGCAGTGGTAAGACTGTCCTCGAAACATTATCGGTGTTTCATCGTGCATCAACATACGGAGTTCACTCTGCATTACCGGTAGTTTCGGGACCCATGTCAGTAAACTACAGGGAGCGTGGCCCATTCCGGAACAACACTGTCCCGGATGATCCGGAGGGGCAGACGGGAGGTGGAGGGGCAGATCTCCACCAATGTACTTTATTGCGCGTTACTTGTACTTGTTTACTCCTACTTCGACCCACTTGACCATATCAAACCAACAACAACAAAGCCATCGAGATGGACGAGCAGGTAGACAGACTAGTACAGAAGACCTGGGGTGCGCACATATGAACATCTGTCCGTACAACGTGCCAACTTCTGACCACAACCGTCCGCAGAAAAGTACCAGGACACACCAGCCTCCAAACGCCTCCTGATAGCCGTCTCCGGCATCCCCGGATCCGGTGAATCCCTCTCCTCCCCTCGCCGCAAACCCGAAAGTCCAGCCAAATGAAGGAACCCACTAACGCCAGCACCGCCCAGGCAAAACCACCCTCGCCGCCCTCGTCGTCAAACGCCTCAACGCCCTTCACGCCACACAATCCCCCGGCACCAGCACGACCCCCCCCGCAACCTTCATTCCCATGGACGGCTACCACCTATCACGGGCGCAGCTCTCCGCGCTACCGGACCCAACAACCGCGCACGCGCGGCGCGGGGCCGTCTTCACCTTCGACGGCGCCTCCTTCCTGAAGCTGGTGCGGCGACTGCGCGAGCTGCTGCTGCCGGAGAGCGTAACGCTATACGCGCCGAGCTTCGACCACGCGGTGAAGGACCCGGTGGCGGACGACATAGCGATCGCGCCGACGGCGCGGATCGTGGTGTTCGAGGGGAATTATTTGGCGTTGGATCGGGCGCCGTGGAGGGAGGCGGCGGGGTTGATGGATGAGTTGTGGTTCGTGGAGGTTGATTTTGAGGTTGCGAGGCGGTGGTTGGTGAGGAGGCATGTGCGGGCTGGGATTGCGCGGGATGAGGAGGAGGCGCGGAGGAGGGTGGCCGAGAATGATTTGGTGAATGGGAGGGAGATTGTGGATGGGAGGTTGGAGGTGCAGGAGGTTATTGTTTCGAGGGAGGATGAGGCGTGGGGGCCGGAGGCGCAGGGGGTGGGGGGGTAGAGGTCCTGGCAGGGTGCATTGTTTTGGGGGGATTGGGGTGAGGCGTTGATGATGCGAAGGGTTTTGTTGTTTTGGCTAGAGATTGATATCCTCCACTCGATAGTGATCTGACACTATTCTATATAAGTATGACGGAGCATGGCCACCCCTAGAACCATTGTCAGCATAGGTATTAGTGTTGTGTGCATGGGAGCTGAGAACTTACAGGTTCGTGATGTAAAGATCGACGAGCTCGGCGGGTACATAATCAAACAGTGGGTTCTCCACGTCGACCTTGTCAAGCAAGTCGCCATCCTCGTATCTGAACACCTTGCTCGCATCTCCGTACTCGATCAAAGACTCAAAGTCGAACGGATAGACGGGGCTGAGCTTGTAGACGCCGGTCACAACCACGACCGGTGTTCGGTGCATCCTCGCTGCTTTGGCGATGGTCCTGGCGCCAGCTGCTGCCACGAGACCCCCGTTCGCAAGCACAGCGTGCGTTCCCATGATGACTTTGTTGACTCGAGACATGAGTGCAAAGACCGCCGAGTCCGGGATCAAGATGACGGTGATGCCAGCCGCGGTGAGGGGTCTCTGGAACGTCTCGGCATTCAACTCGTCCTCGTTGTCGCTTGCCGCGCCTACCACGGTCTTATGGGTGGCTTCATGATTGTTAGGGAAAGCTTCGGCGTGTATGACTGTGAATTTCCGCTTTGTCGCGGCTTTGAGCAAGAACTTCTGTACTGTGACTGAAGATGTGTAAGTGAGGATGATTTCATTAGAATGAATGTGGTCTAGAGCGTAGCCAGCGATTTGATCGTCCACCTGACCTAGCTCGTCGATGATTTCTTCGATGCCGTCAATCACTTCTAATCTGAAGTCTTTGGCGGCGTTAAGCCCAGTAAGTTGCTGAGCTGCGAGTGGCGCTCTCCCGCTGGGAGACTGTGTTCCCGGCGGCGTGGCTGTAGGAGAGTGTGTCTCGGGATGAGAGAGCAAGCTGAACATCGAAGTGACCATTGGTGCCGTGTTACTGACGGCGTATGATGTGTGAGACGTCAAGAGAGGCGGTCGATGTGACAACCCCTCAATTAGTCCCATCGGCGCGTACAGATCATCTCCATTATGCCCCGAACTTGCTATGCCCGAGTCCATGGGTTCTGTCGCACCGTGTCGTAAAGGACTGAACGTTGAAATGCTCGAGGCCAGTCCGGGCCGCTGCATCGACCGCATATCGTTATTGTTGGGCGTATGTGGACGACTCTCGGTGCCTGTATCGCTGTACCCACTTGTCTCGCCGTCCCTGTCTTCTTCTGCCTCCTCGCGGATCAGTCCCAGTATACGGCGCACGATGTTGCCCACGGCCATTTCCCTCGGCTGGGCGGCACACAGCCGTTGGCCGACGCTTTGCACACGTTCAATGAGCTTTGCCACGTCCGTGACTCGCTGGGTCGTAACGACCCGGCGTATGAGGTAGGCTGTCGCAATGGCGCATGGTCTTGAGTGCCGTATTTGTCTGCGTTTCAACAATCTGTACCCTCGTGTAAGCTTTGTCTAACTTCAAATTTGATATGGCTGAAGGTTTCTCACGAAATTAAGTGCTCTATAGACGAATCTACAGGGTCCGCTCTTAGAGACTTGAGGAAAGACCCTAGCCCTGGTGTCATGGCGACCGATGGAGGAGCCATAGCGTGCTACGTAATACGGGGATCGAGAGGGAAAGGTTCCAGGCAACGTCTGTTTCGCACCCGTTCCTCAGCGAAGCAGTTGTCGTCGAATTGAAATTCGGTGATATTGATATTCAATAAAAAGTCTCGGTGTTTGGGCGAACAAGGATGTGGTTCGGCGAAGCTAGCCTTGACCCAACCTCCCGGGATCCCCCACATGATGATCTCCAGCCAGACTACGAGCCGTTGATGACTATCTTAGATTGAGCAATTGTGATTTCCAGTTTCAAAAGTAGCCAGTGTGTTCCTGGCATCCTTCAGGACGATACAATAGTGAAGAGAACATTCCTTGACACGAGCCCAGGCATTTGTCGAATACATCGATCAGAGTGTAAGCGCAGCTCGACCGACCTTACAATCAAGTGTTTACATCAACGACTTTTACAGACGAAGAAGAGAGGGCGTGTGCGCCTTTCCAGCACTTCATGGACTTGAAAAGACGATGAACTCACTGAATATCCTCTCCGCGCGCGTCATCGGCCAGACATCCTCCAAAGCATCGCGATCTCGCTCCCAGAGTAATGCTACACAAAGCCTGCTGAGTACAGAGTCCAGTCCGAATCGGGGGGCGGATGGAGATCGCCGGAAAGAGACCTCACGCGAGGCTGTGGAGAAAGGTGCCAATAACATCCAGCAAGACGCAGTGAGTGACGTGGTTGATGAGAAGAAGCCTCTTCTGGAGGATACAAAGGAAGGCCAGGAAGCGAGCTTTAAGAGATACAGGTTACAGTTGGTGGCCAAGAGGTTGGTGGATGCCTTAACGGAGTCATTGAGATGGGTTCTTTCGACGTTGGCTGCGCCTGGTGTATATGTGGTTACTTGCTTCTACGACAACCATGGTCGCTTTTCACCAATCATGCCGGTACGGAGGATGAGCCGTATTTTACCACGGCGCCGAGGCGGCAACTCAACAGCACAAGCCGTTGGGTTGTCCGCGACATCGAAAGTTACGAGCTCGAAGGGTCCTCAACATCCTCAGGCTCGAAGTGGTACTCGTCCCCACGCGACTCTCGCCTCTAGGAACTCAGGCTCTACGAACCCTTCATCATCAGGGACGTCAGAGGATGAAACGGAGCGTAGACGAAGGCGGAAGAGAGATGGCCCTCCAATGCACACCCGGTCCATGTCGAGTGCCTCGACCTCGACTGAAGAAATCACTCCTTCGAGGCGGTCCATCCGCATCAAGTTACATGACGAAGATGTACAGAGGAAACGAAAGCAAAAGAAAACTCAGTCCCACTCCAAAAACAAGAATTCCGATGCGACTACAGGACCCGAAGAATCACCTACCGTCACGGCCGCGACTCTCAAATCGCCCACCTCGCCGACATCTTCACTCGGAATGAGCAAATATCCAAGGAGTCCGGCCCCACCTCGACCATTGATCCCCCGGCGACAGCCTTCCTATTCGACCCCGATTACCCCTTCTTCTTCATCCCAGCTACCACAAAAGACTTTAGTAATAGATTTGGATGAGACTCTCATACACAGCCTTGCGAAAGGCGGAAGGATGAGCAGCGGACATATGGTGGAGGTCAAACTCAACAGTCCTGTCGGCTTCGGAGGGACGACGCTTGGCCCTCAGCATCCCATCCTCTACTACGTCCACAAGCGACCATACTGCGACGAGTTCCTCCGCAAGGTCTGCAACTGGTATAAGCTTGTAGTGTTCACAGCCTCTGTGCAAGAATATGCGGACCCAGTTATCGACTGGCTGGAACAGGAGCGAAGTTTCTTTGCGGGCAGATATTACCGGCAACACTGTACATTCAGGAATGGTGCATATATCAAGGATCTCAGCTCAGTTGAGCCTGACTTGAGTAGGGTCATGATCTTGGACAACAGTCCGATGAGCTACATCTTCCACGAAGGTACGAACATCCGCTCATCGTTCAGACCATGTGCCAATGCTGAAACATCTGCGATAGACAACGCTATTCCTATCGAAGGGTGGATCAATGATCCCACAGACAACGACCTCCTCCACCTGATTCCGGTCCTCGAGGGTCTGCAGTACGTGACTGATGTTCGTGCATTGCTCGCCTTACGCAGGGGTGAAACCGAAACATGACGTGCATAGCCTATCGGATTCCGGATTCTTGATCAATCCCTTTCTTCCCCCAACATTGTCTTCGGGATGTCTGTCGCTAGGGAGGGCGAGACGTCCGACAGGACTATCCGGCTGTTCAGACCCAGTTGCATAGAATCTCAATGTATCTTAGAGCCCGTAAACGGAGCGAGCCTTCAGCGTGTAATGGCTGGTCGGCTCCCATCATAACTTAAGTCTGCGTCTGCAGAGTGGCGTCGTCGCGCATTTCAGTTGCACGGTCGATCAGATCTAATCTTGTCGCTGTGAAGACGGTCAAAACTGCATCCCATCACAACCTTTACTCAACGATCTTATCTACTTCGCGTCCCCCAAACGTCCTTCTTTTGCGACAGTCACATTAGCGCAGCGGGGCAACTCGCGGAGTGTTGAGAGGCCTATTCCAACCTTTCGCATCATGTGAACATGATGAGGCGGGCATAAACCGCATTGCTCTCCAATGCTAGGTTTACACTGGCCTAAGTCCAAATTCTTGTTTCGGGACACTCGACCATTATCAGTACACTTTTTTGAGGCGCAACCACTTGGCTCATTTGCCAAGACACCCGCCACTACCTCAACGGCCTCGATGTTGACATGAGCACCATCATAAGGAAACTCCCCAGATATGGCGGTTATACCTTTGATGGCTTCGCCGACAGGCCGACAGGACCAGGGCTGCTCGCCCGAATAACATTGTGCCCACCCTTCAGTTTTCCCTTTGGCTATCGATTTTGCCTTTTCGCTTTGTTATCATTGACAATGCCATCTACCTCAAGAGCACCCCAGTCAATAACAGACTGGCCTGCAGCTGCAGGGTCTCACCAAAATCCCAAGCAAGATGTCATGAGACACAGCCATCCATAACTTAAGAGACCACATTACATCGAATACAGATTACCGGTGGGTGGCGTGGCTCGAATCGGACCAGAGCATTCCCCTAAGCCTGCGACCGATAGGCGGAGGGGAGGTGTTTCCTCCAGAGAGCATGTGCGTCTGAAATAAATCTTTGCAGTGTTCTGGGGCGCAAGAGACTTGAAACGGGTTATGCGACAACGGAATGTCCTCCGCTGCCGGTGCAGTCTCCGTCAGGGTCCTTGCAGCATACAGACGAGTTTTCAATATTTTGACTCTGGTTCGATGAAACGAGCTGCGACTTATGATGTCTTGCGGGGATTTATGTTGGCTGACCCTTTCAAAGTCAAGTATAAGTGGGAAGATAAAAGACGATGTTGAGAGTGACAGGAAGTGCTTGCGAGAGGAGATCTCCCCAGTGGAAAATCAATCTGTGTCGAGCACAGAGCTCTGATCAAAACGAAGTAGAGAAGATTCAATCGGAAAGACAGATCTCACACTTCAAACACGGTTCCAACAATCCAGCTTGCGCAGACGACTAAACCTCTCCCACACCACAGGAGCACAATTTCATCGACGTCTCACAAGATGCGTCTGATTCCTTTCTCCTTGCTGCTCTTCGCATCATGGCCTGCACTCGCTGCTCCCAGTGGTGCCGTACGAGCAATACCGCCGCATCATGACAAGCGTGACTCCACCCTCCTCAGACTCCCCGATCAACAAGACTACAACACCGCCAGCTGCACCCGCGCCAGCACGAACATCTTCGGCGACCACGGCCTCGTGCCCCAGCAGACACTACCGGAGCCCTTCCGAGGAAACCCCAAGTTCACCAACGGCCCCCTAAGGGTCCTTTCGGCCCGAAGCAACCTGCGCATGTGCCGCCAGATCGGATCTTTCAAATTCGACCCCGCCGCGCAGCGGCTGTTCAGCATCCAGAAGATCCGGCTCGAGCCGGGCAGCGTGTACGTGTTGAGCGTCGAGGCGAACATTGCCATCCAATACATGTCTGCGTTCAGTCTGGCAGTGGCACCACCACATCGCAGCTGGGGCGTCGATGCTGAATCGTTCGGGAATGTGGGGCAGCTGCATATTACGGTCGACGAGCCGTCGGACGTCTTTTCCTTGGTGGTGTTTCAGGCGATGTTTGCGCGGGGCGAGGTTGCTTTGTTTTCGATTGGAGGGGGCGAGATCCGTGTGGGGTAATGCGGGCGGAAAGAGGGGGGGGGGTGTTTCAAAGGGGCCGAGTCAGGATGTATGCTCATCTTGAGAAAGCCTTCTTCTGCCATATCATGGTACCTGGCTTGCTAAGCCAGCATCACAGTTCGTCTGTAATTCCACCCCACTGTGGCGCTGGTACACACCATACCACTATGCCCACTCCCAGACTCTTTTCCAGAGAATGCTACAGTCACAGTCTTTCTTTTCCCTTGAAAACCCCTTTCTGCAACGATACACACAAGCAACACTCTTCTGTCCCCAGTCCCCGTTCTGCATATATAGCTACCAATCACACTCTCACACCCTCTCTCCTCTCTATCCTTCTCGCACAAAAACACTACCTCCCAGCCCATCATATACGGGAGAACACCATCATCTTGCGTCGTCCATCCTACAATGGACCGCTAGAACCCGGCTACAGAGACAGGGAAGAGACAGATTGAGACGAAGAACAGGGCTTTGGGCAGAGGAAAGGACAGAAAGAGTTCCGGCAATGCCATAGGATCGCGATTCGAGAAAGATAATGATCTCAGGCAACCCATCCACGTCCAAGCACGGTCACTCAGTTTTGCTAGTGCATCAGATCTCGCCGACAAGAAAGCGAACTACATCCATCTTGGGAAGGGAGCAAAGCCGCTTCAGAGACAGCAGTGAGAGAGGACTAAGGAAGCATGGGGGAGCAGTAAGGGAGCACGGGGGGAGCCTGTCCGCTACATTCTGCCTAAATATAGCATTCCGGTCACTGACCAATGTCTCTACGTTTCCCTTGCGGTGTATGTTAGCGGGCAAGTACTGTCGCAGACGAGCGTGAAGTTCGAGACCGTAGAAGCGGTGTATGTGTGGGAGAACAGAGAATGAAGCTTTTGACATCGGAGGTGGTAAAGGCAGGAAGAGAGGGCTTGGGCATTAAGATTGACAGGAAGCCTTTTTCATGGGTTCGTGGGGACCTCCTTCTGGGTATTACAAGTATCGTTTACCATTTCCCAGTGAACCATAACAGAATGAATCGTTCTCAGGCCAGTGTGACGATGCTAGTTGCTGCTTTAACAGAGTTAGTACTCTGTTAAAGCAGTAAAGCCCACTCAAGGGCAATACATGTTCAGTAAGGTATCGACTTGACGTTGAGGTTTCACACTGACTTACTGTTGATTGTAGGCAAGTCTGTCGTTGGCTGGTCATAGCGTGACTAAAACTACAGTACGCGATCGGCGCCCCAATTCCATTCACGAAACACTCGGGTTTAACACTGCCTGTCCGTGTCAAGAAACACTGTGTCCAACTCCAATCAGTCATCTCAAACCGACACATTAGATACTCTTCTTCACCTGCCCAGCCGATTGAGAAGATGGGAGCAGCCAAGCCCTCTTATGTGGATGAGCACGATAGCACTCACCAGCGAGCGCAAAAATGCCCAAGATTGCGCGAGACAAGTTGGTATTCCTTGCTTAAAGATACATAAGCCCTCTCGTTCGATGTGTGGCTCACAGGTCCAAGGCGTACAAGTTCAGCTGTATCAACCAACACGCAAGAGCGTGCGATTCCGCGATCGAGAGCACACCCAAGCTCGATCTCTACGGCCGCAGAGGCTCACGGATAGCTTGACGACCCAGAACTCTGCGCAGCAGCGGGAACGTGAAGGAGGGACAACGACGCGTGAGTAGCTTCTATATCCGTCTCGTGATACTTCTTGCTGACTATGTCAGGCAAAGGAACCCCCAGGCATAACGATACCATCCAAAACCGACCTGAAGTCGAGACGAGTTCGAAACCCAAGGTACGGGAGGAGGGACGCAGATCTACATCTCCAGCCACAAAGAACAAGAGAAGTAGTCACCCAGCACCAGTTGCAAGCATCAGTTGTCAGACCGACGGATCGGACGAGAAGGACGTCTATCGCTGCCCTCAGTGCTCTCTATCCTGCTGGCTTTGCAACACTAAAAAGTTTGGCGACAAGTCCCCACCAAAGGTTATAGGAGACAACGCCATGGCCGACGAAACGAGCATAGGAACGTCGTCTGTCACGTCGAGTAAGACCAATAGAAAGAGAAAGCGGCCCGAAGGATGGCTTGGACCAAAAGACAAGGGTTTCGAGAAAAAAATACTTGCCGTTGTAGGTGTCGACATCTCCGAGGGTTTTCAGTCTTTGAAGCCAAAGGATGTTTTCCCCGAAACTACCCAGCGGGATACGCGTATAGATTCGAAAATCTTCCTAGATATCGACCGCGAGGAAGCTACCGAGATCTCATCTCAATTCGTTCAGTTCCATCAACGCGAGTATGACGAAAATACTCTCACCAAAATCGTGGTCAAGGAGCTGGCGCCCTTTGATAGATTTATCGCTCGCAACGGACCCGAGGTTGTGAGGTCGCTATGTCGAGACCGATGGAAGCCTGGGAAGGAAGGGCCTCTTGTACCTTCTCAGCTTGAGCATACCTACGACTGGGACATCGAGCCAGACATGACTTATATGGTGTCGATCAACGTACTCAGCCAAGACCTCAGAAAAGCATTGACTCGATCTGGCTTGGACGATTTGCTCGCCGACCCCCACGGAGTCAGTCCGTATCTGACTCTCGAGTTCAAATGCAGCGAAAAGACGGGAAAGGATAGCGATGCGAAGTGCCAGACTGCAGCAGCGTCCGTCGTGTGGCTTTACCAGCGTCTCCAGATCAAGCTTGCTCTGAATAGTGACGCCCTTAATCCAGCTAATCTAGCGGATCTCCAACACTATTCGATTGTACTCAACTCTACCGGTTTCCAGGTCTGGCTTGCAAGATATGACGGCAAGGACTATCAGGTGAAGATGATAGATGCAGGTCCCATCTACCGCCCAGAGGGAATTGAGACCTATGTGAGGTGGTGGAATGCCATTCACGCATGGGGTCTGGGCCCTAATGCTCAGTCATTCAGGAAAGATGTTGAGGCCCTCTGGAGGAAGAAGATGAATGAACCTGCCAACCTGGGACCCACACCACCACGCTCTGATGGAGGGGCACAGACTTCTGCGTCCACTTGAGATATGTCGGAGGCCCTCTGAAGGAAGAAGATGAATGGACCTGCCAACCTGGGACCCACACCACCACGCTCAGATGGAGGGGCGCAGACTTCTGCGTCCACTTGAGATATGTTGGAGGCCCTCTGGAGGAAGAAGATGAATGGACCTGTCAACCTGGGACCCACACCACCACGCTCAGATGGAGGGGCATTACCTTCCTTAGCATCCGCCTGAGATATGTTGGAGGTCTCCAATCTTATTTAGGAGGTTGAGATCCAAGCTTGTTTAACTGGATCGAACCCCACTGTATACTTACAAGCAATGGCTATTGTCTATCATTTGAGGGTAAAGAAGAGAACATCTTCCGTCAGAACGAAGAGAACATAGGAAGAGAAAGATATAAATTGACGGGAGTAAAGCTCGTAGTAATTGGCACATTGCTATTAGGGCTCGATCTAGAGACACTTTGTGTCGTGAATTTGCACTACTTATTCATCTTCTGTCCCGCCTCCAGTCATAACAAGGAAGCAGTATCACAGGTTACGTTTGTCCCGCTCTAAAACACCAATTATTTTATTCTTGCATTCAGGGGCTTCTACAGCCACACCGGCTTAACACAGTATATGTGTTTAAGTACTTTGTAGTAGAGTAGCTTGTGCGGTAGCCTGTGATGGCTACTATATGCCTAAGTCTGTTGATCTCCTTGGGCATCATGAGAGTTGCAATAACATAGGAGTTCCATGTTCCGCCAACCACCAACCTTAGCACAAGACCGACCTGGCATGGTGATCAGGACTGCAGAGATCGACCCTGAATCATGATCACCAAGACATACACGGATTTAAAGAAGTTTGCGGATTTAAGGACAAGCTCCGTGCAATAACTGCAGCCGCCAACGCACTACGCCACTCTCATGCTTGGTGGTTCGTGGAGGCTGGGTACCGAGTGAACATCCCTTGATCAACTAGGTAGTCATCTTATTCTGTAACTATTACACATTTTCCTCTCCAGTAGCACTGGGAAGCTTAGCAGTATTCATCACTTAAACCGATCTCCATCTTGAACACCGCACAACATCTTTCACCATGAGCACAGGCAGAGCAGCGCTTACCAGTGTTGGTGGCAGGGCGGTAGGTCCCGTTGGGTTCGGGATGTTGGGCAAGTAAACGGTTTTATGCTTTCTTCTTTCTAGGATACAGAGGCCAAGATAAGCGCGTTAGTGAGCATATGAGGATATCATGTTGACGCTCAGTGCTCCAGGTTTGACGAAGCCGTGGGCGCCTGTCGACTATCCCATCGCGGCAAAAGTCATGAAGACGGCGTTAGAGCAGGGTGCCAATCTCTGGAACGGTGTGAGTTGCGGCCTTTGAGTAAAAGAACAACACCTTCATGAACCTCCCGTTCAGCCTGCGGGCCCATCACGCAGAGACCACCCAGGAGACCGCCAGATTGACTTGCATGCAGGGTATGCACTACGGCACGCCCCCGGCAAACTCGCTGCATCTGGTCAAGTACTACTTCGAAAAGCATCCCGAGGACGCCAGCAAGGTCGTGCTCAGCATCAAAGGTGCCTTCGACGCCAAGACGGGGGCCTAATGGCAGCCCAGAAGGTATCCGTGTGTCTGTTGAGGAGGCTGTCAAGATGCTGGATGGCACCAAGACCATCGATGTCTTCAAATGTGCGCGGGTCGACCCCAACGTCCCCATTGAAACCTCGGTCAAGGCCCTGGCCGAACTGGTCAAGGAGGGCAAGATCGGCGGCATCGGCCTGAGTGAGGTCGGCGTCAACACAATCCGCAAGGCCAATGCCGTACATCCCATCTCAGCCGTTGAGATTGAGCTGAGCCTGTTTACGCCCGACCCCCTTAACAACGGTATCGCGGATGTGTGCCATGAGCGTACGTGATCCTGGAAAAGCAGAAAGTCAGAAGCCATCTACTGACAGCGTGATCCACACCCACAGTTGGCATTCCCATCGTGGCATACAGCCCCATCAGCCGCGGCTGGCTCACGGGCGAGTTCCGCAAGCTCGACGACCTCCCGCAGAACGACTTCCGCCGCATGCTGCCGCGCTTCAAGCCCGACGTCTTCGACCAGAACTTCAAGCTCGTCGAGGCCGTGGAACAGATTGCCAAGCGCAAGGGCGTGACGACCGCACAGGTGGCCATCGGCTGGGTGTGTCGCCAGGGCGCCATCCCCATCCCGGGCTCCACCAGGGATGAGCGCGTTATCGAGAACTGCAAGGCCGCGTCGCCGACCGACGAGGACATGGCCGAGATCCAGAACATCCTCGACACCCTGCCTATTTCCGGGGAGCGCTATGGCGGCGCGCAGGAGAAGTTGCTTAATTCATAGTTAGTAGGGCGATTTCTCCTGCTCCGTGAGTCGTGGGCACGGTACCTGATTCAGGCGTGGATAGGTAGTCAGTAGAGGTCAGAATATTCCGTACTCACTCAGAGAGTTCTTGCTTGTGCAGTTGAACTCTGTTTTGACAGATCTTGTTACTTCCTCAGCGGGGTTCCGCCAGTCCAACGCCTTTTCAACAGAGAGCATTGTGTCCGATCTAAACCTGCCTCCTAAGCCAAAGGGGATGAGATGATTCTACGCTGGAAGCTGGTCTTACTAAATAGCACACGTCACACTGCCCACGCTTCTACAAGCTTTTCAATCGTAAGAGCCACGACAGCTCCCAGGACGTCGCCTACGGCAATCACTAATCGCTCCGGAGCAGCCGGCGGTAGGCTTATGCCTGTCTTCGTCATTGCACAGGGCTGGGGCGGAGGCTTCTTTATGCGAAGGCAGGTGAAGACAGCTTCCAGGATGATAGGATTGGGTTGTACCGCCGGGAGCTTCTCAAACTCGGCGAATTCGTACGGTGGCCTGGACACTTGCGAAGACCACGGCCAAAGGGAATGGCTGTATGAAAGGTATCTAGCCTCAGCCCTAGTCTGTTGAATGATCCTATTTGTCGAACTCGCCGGCATGAGAGGCGTGGAAGAAGCTGAGACTGCTGAATAATCAAATTTTGGAGCAGTGGAGGAGTGACCCGGAAGGTCGTAGCAGACTGACCACTGCGGATGTTATAGGAGACTTAGGGTAACTCTTAGCATTGAGGTCAAGCCAGCCTTGGTACAGATACTGAGAACTCAGAAATACCAAGGGCAGTTGGAGCAGGTCCTGAGAGAGCCACTCCCAGCTCCAGCTCACTATGCCTTTATCTTGGAATGTTCCTTTCCTAATTGTCTGTGCTCTTTCGTACTATATTCTCTCCCACTCCCTCCTATTTATATATATGTACGTTGAAGGGTAGGTAGCTCCGCCGAAATTGTAGGAATCCGGATTACTACGAAGTAAAGTAATGCATCACCGCTTAGCTTCCTCGCCAATGACTATCTCAATCATCTCTATTCGTAACCTGGCAAAAGTCATCCAAAAAAAAATGGTGTAGAAATGTCAAAATGCATTGACCGGGAATCGAACCCGGACCTAATCGTTGGAAGCGATTAATCCTGACCATTGGACTATCAATGCTGATGATTGAAATATCTTGGGTCGCTAAAAGCCTATTATACATGACGTCGATCGATCCACACCGTTGCCAGTTTTAGTGACGGGACGAAAACACATCAAAGAATCCCTTCAACATACCGATTGATGGACGTACAAATGCGAGCAACATTCTCTAAACTTCCCAAAGTATCCGAGCAGTTTGAGACCTTGCATCTCTCCTATTTCCCGACGAAGAAACCGCACCTTCTCTGTCAAGTACATAGCCACCTGCAGTCACACGACGTCCCAGCGCTCACTAAGCCCTATTCCTTCCGTAGAGCCCCCTTCTCATATGCTAAGTTCGGGAGAAGCAGCTGCTCATTGTCTTTAACCAAGATTGCTTGTGCTAATCGGAGCGCTGAACCTTGCGCATACGCGAAGAACAATGCTTTGCGACACCAGTACTGTTGGTTGCTTAGATGTGGTGGTGTGGTGTGGCAGTAAGTCGAGGTAAACTAAGGGCGTCAGGTCAGGGTCAATGGGGGGCCCCCGAGCTTGCGGGGAGGAGACGGAGTTGAGTTGCGGGCTGGATGTCTGAAGATTCTAGATCGAAATGCAGAAAGCAGTGGTTCTGGTGTGTGATGGGAGAGGGATATTCTATGTACAGTACGTTGGGGCGGGTCGCCAATCGGACGGGAGAATAGGAGGGTTTTCTGAATTGGTTGGTTGGGTGATGAAGTTGAGTAGATAGAAAGGGTAGCGGGAGATTCTCATCATGGTTGCTCTTGTTGTTTTTTAGATGCATAAGCATAGTTAGGCAGCACAGCGAGTTGACGTGTACGAACTGCAGTCTTCGACATTGATTATGACCGCTATGGCAGAAGTATGTATGAATTACGAGCAGCGATTGCTGACGACCTCAATTCGTATCCAGTTCGCCTCGGGCCCTGCCCTTCATTCCGCAAAGACCGAAAGACTCAAAGATCAGCAATCGAACTACGCCCCAGCCACAACCATCACGAACAAACCACGAACAAACCACGAACAAGACGCCTCACATCTATCTTTGTCGAAAACGCAGCGAAATAGAAAATCGAAAACGGTAGAAGTCGCTAGACTGGTGGAAACCCTACTTGCAGGGGAATGGTGGTAAGATATTGTGGCCACCGAGCGATAAGTCCAAGCATGTAGCGCGGCGAACGTGTCGGGTCGAGTGGGAAGGAGAAGGAGGTTTTAATGGTCGCGTCCTTTCTCGCCTTCGTCGACTGGGATGATGTCGATGGTCGGATGGGTTGGCTAGAGTAGGAGGCGATTGCGGTGTGTCGTCCGCGGCCCTTGGGTTTAGAAGCAGACGAAGAGATGTGTAAGGCGACGAGCAGAGGAAGACGATATGAGAAGGTCGAGCTGTTGTTCTCGCAAGTTGTAAGGCGAAATACTGCTGGGACCGATATAGCCTGTTCCTAGATTTTTGATGCCGACTTAAGGCCGCCCCCTCTGCCTTTGCGCCCGCTCCGCCCTTCTCGCCGCCCTCTCCCTCACGCGGTCCCTCTCCCCCTCCAATTCGGTCTGCCTCAACACCTCCCTCTGCCGCTCCATTTCCAGCCGCTGAACCTCCAGCCGATCTAGCCTCTCCATCAACTCTCTCATGCGGTCTCTCAGACCCCCAACGTTACGCGTCAAGCCAGCATCGCTCCACCACTCATCCGGCACGTCGCGACGTCTCGCCAGCTGTTCGATGACGGCGCGCATGTGCGGCATCTCCTGTATGGGAAGCGTAGCAATCGTGGCTGGTTCGGCGGTACGGAGCGACCCCAGACCTGCTTGCTCAAAGGCTTCGTCGACGATTATATCGATGGGCGCGGTGCGAGCACGTAGGGCGGCGGAGTATTCTTCGACATTATGGGTTGGGATGTCTTCGTAGTCGTCGACGGCGGGTCCTTCCTCGACGTCGATGGCGCGTTCTTCCTCTTCATCCTCCATGTCCCAGTCGTCTGATTCGTTTCCAGTCCCAGTTCCAGTTTCACTGTGATCCGAGTCACCATCCGAGTCACCATCCGAGTCATCATCCGAGTCAGACATGTCGCAGATCGGGAAGGTCGTTAGAGTTTCGAGCTGGTCAGATGTCATGGACAACGCGGTGAGTGCGGTGTTGGAAGACGAAGCTGAATTAGAGGACAGAGACGCTGCTGATGCTGAGGCCGTTGCGGATGTGAAGGAAGAGCTTGCGCTTGGAAGGTGCTCGTCAGGCGGGATGGTCGTGAGGAGGGTTGCCCAAGACTCGTCTTCTGGGCTGAAGCTGCGCTCTCGATCTCCGAGGCCGTCAACGTGTGCGCCTCGGCGACGAGAAGCACGCACGTTCTCTTGACGGATTGATTCTGTAATACTTCGATGATCGACACGTCGCGAGGGGGGATTTTCGTTAGCGTCTTGACGACTCGCAGACACTGGTATGACTTCTGGACCGTTTGCTGCATGGCCGCCGGAACCATCGGCATATTCATCAAATCGAAATGCTGGTGCGAACCTCGATGTTAGAGATGCCGAACCTAGAGGGGCTGTGGTCGCGTTGGTCGCCGGAGAGGACCGGCTGGATTGCTCACCAGACGTGTATGGTGGAGTCGGGATTGCCCTTGGCGGAGACAGTCTGCTACTATCATAGCCATCTCGATCCAACGCCCCATCGACAGGAACGGGGTATGAGTTTGCACTAGAGAGATGATGGCCTCTGCCTCTCGGATGGTGTAGCGCGCTGTTTCGCGGGATCCTCATACGTTGTCCAGGGCGTTCGTAGCTCTGAGCGTCGCGCAACAGGGCCCGGCCGTTTTCCAACCGCAGTCTATTGCTTGCCTCAGCGTGCGCGAGATCTGCATTGGCAAGGACCGTGGCATCAGGATTTGGGTTTGGGTTATCGCGATCATGGTGAATGACATCTAGGAGCGAGCGCCGGTCCAAAGAGGCAGACGCGCGATAAGGTCGCGATGATATCGCGTGATCGCGTGGACGAACGGTGCGCTGGCGCCTGATGGCCGAACGCGCAGGAGCCGACGGGTCGGCCTTGGTCGCAGCCTTGGATTCAGTCACTTCCGGTTCGCGGAACATCCTGTGCGCCAAAGCCGAATCAGTACATCGCCTTCGCGCATCACTCTTTCCTCCTCAGGCCACAATCGCACAACTCAGATAAGCGGAGCGAAAGCTGCCAAACACGGGAGTGATGTGATGCCACAAACACGGATCTCGAAGTTAGCTTAGTGACTTACAGTAAGCCCATCTTGACTGTAGGATGTAGATGACAAGATTTCAAACTGGTATGAGACTTATTGCAGAATTATAGCGACTCGCTGTGTTTGCGAAGTGAGATTGATTGATATGAAAAGTTGTGGGTTAGAAATTGAACGACTGACTTATGAGGTCTTGTTGTTGGTGTTCCTGAGGATCGCGATGGCAAAGAAGGGGGAGAGCGAGGCGCGAATTTCCACATGAATCACAACAAGATCTATCCGTTTTAAAAGCGGCATGAGGATGAAGGTGTGGCAAGGCTCGCTTATGTAAGGTTACAGTACGCTTTCCATCCAATCAGAGGGAAGAAAAAAGTCCATATCATATTCCCACCTGCAGGCTAATGCACGACATTTTAAGGGGGTTTGTAGACGCAGGGCCCAAACGGTGCGGTAACTTGTCAACCAAACGATGGTATCTGAGTCACCGTTCTTGCTTCAACTTCAGCACCTGGTGCGGAGCGTGCCATCCGATGGAAGTGTCATAAGCTCTTGAAGTCAAGTCATGGCTCGGTCTTCAACATGACAATCGAGCTTGGTCTTGGCCGTATTGGCCATTTACTGGAGCATACCAAGTTGCCATGGAAAGCCATACACGTTGCCGGCACCAATGGCAAAGGCTCCATCTGTGCCTACATTTCGGCCATGCTATATGCCGCTGATGTCCGCTGTGGCAGATTTACTTCGCCTCATTTGATCGATAGGTGGGATTGCATTGCCATCAACCAGCAAGTGGTCAGGAAGGCCGTGTTCCAAGAAGTAGAAAGCCATGTTAAGCAACGCAACGCTAAGAATGGCATTGGAGCCTCCGAGTTCGAAACCCTAACTGCAACCGCGTTTGAGATTTTCAACCAGGAGAACGTGGAGGTGGGAGTTGTGGAGGTCGGCCTGGGTGGTCGCCTGGATGCGACAAACGTTTTACAAAACACCGCTGTAACTGTCATCTCTAAAATCGGTTACGACCACCAGTCTCTCTTGGGCAACAGTCTGGAAGAGATCGCTTACCAGAAAGCTGGAATCATGAGACGCGGTGTTCCGTGTGTAGTCGACAATACGAACGAGCCAGGTGTGCTTGATGTCCTGGATCGATACGCGAAAGAGATTAGCGCTGGCTCTTTGATCAAGGTTCCTCAGTACGGCACCCATGACAGTCGGCTGCGAGACTTCCTTGCGAAGAACAGCTTAGAGCCGCATCAGCGCGTAAACTTGCATTGTGCCTTCGAAGCTGTCAAGGAAGCCCTCAGGCACCTGCACCCTCAGCAGAACCCTTTGGATCTACTGCAAGCCGCTGTGGAAGCACCATGGCGTGGTCGTTTGCAGAAGCAAAGCATAGAGTCTCTGACAGGGCGAAAAGAAGACGTCCTGGTCGATGGGGCCCACAATGGTCAGTCTGCTGCAATACTGGGGTCATATGTCAACGACAAATTACGCCATGGAGCGCAATGTGTAACTTGGGTTCTCGCGGCATCGAGAGGTAAAGATTTGAAGGAGCTTTTGCATCCTTTGGTCCGTAATGGGGATAATGTCGTTGCCGTGGAATTCGGGCCAGTCGATGGCATGCCGTGGGTACAACCTGCTTCCTCTGGGGAGATACTTGATATGTTAAGGCGTGGGCAGGAGCTGGGGGAACACTTTGATGCCGGAGTAAATGTGTTAGATGCACTGCAGTGGAGCAGTAAGACGGCTAACGGAGGGCCCTTGGTCGTTGCTGGAAGCTTATACCTAGTCTCTGATGTTTTGCGTGTACTACGAGACGCTGGAGATGGCGCTTAAGTGAGTTGGTTGAATCAAACAGATTGTTGTCAATTCAGAGATATGTAAAAGTGTTGGCGGCAGTCTATTGGCGACGATCCCGGTGACGATCGCTATTCCGGGAGTAAACAAAGCTCATCATCCACACTTCGCTGGATGCGAAGTCCCTTCATACTCATCCATCGTCCCTGAATAATGAGAAGAAGCTCTGGCGAATCTGGAAAAAACAATCAATAGAAGTTAGGTAAGTAGGAACGATACGTACAAAGTTCGAGCCGTTGTTTGGGACTCATCGGCGAAACCTTTGCGTAGATCCCGATAGCATCATCCCTGCGGTTACAGAACGACATATCAGCCTCAACGGGAAGCTCCTTTTGAGCCAGATTATGATGACACGACATAACACCTTAAGTGACCCGCGGATTTTGACACAAGATTGGTGAGAGGAGCATGAGCAAGTTGGACTTGGCCAAGATTCTGTTGTTGAATAGTATGGCTAACACTTCAAGTGAGATCTAGGTTTGAAACGGATCCATGTGCCCTTTCTATCATCAACACTCTTATTACGCGACTACACAAACTCCAGTATACTGTCAATCGAACTTTCCCGGCGGCACGACTTCGACCAATTTGCCATGGTATGAGCTCGCGAAGGGTTTGTTAGTACCTTGAACGTTCTCAATCCTCGATCCCTGCTACATTCGAGCGCAGCTATGGTGTCACGCGCCCCTCAGCCTACAGAGCCCTTCGCCACTACCAGGCAGGTCAATGGCACCTCAGCGCAGAGAAAGTCGGCACAGGAGGTGTCGGTGCAGTCCAAGCGAACAACAGCCGGGAAGGGGTCGGCACAGGATGTTGCGGAATTGAAAGACTTTGTAGGTCAACAGCCAATTGAGCCATGGATGTTCAGTGGCTTACAGATGGGCCTCTTCGTAGCAACTGGGTGATTGTCTGGGAAAGGGAGCTTTTGGGTCCGTATACAGGGCTTTGAATATGGGCACCGGGGAAACAGTAGCGGTGAAGCAGATCAAGCTTGCCGATCTACCGAAGAGCGAGCTTAGAGTTATCATGGTCAGTGATTGGCACCAGTCATGACCGTGAGTGTGTTATACTGACTACAAACGTCCTCCAGCTCGAAATTGATTTGCTGAAGAACCTGGATGTACGTCAACGCTTGGCGCGTGAGCATGAGGCAGGCGTGCTGATGGAGTTAGCATCCGAACATTGTGAAGTATCATGGCTTCGTTAAGTCAGCAGAGACTCTCAACATAATCCTCGAGTATGTGAACTACTTCCGTTCCGGACCCATGTCGGCTCGGCCGACGGCTAAAGCTTTGGTTAGGTATTGCGAGAATGGATCACTACATTCCATCTCCAAGAACTTTGGCAAATTCCCCGAGAATCTGGTCGGTCTCTACATGTCTCAAGTGCTCCATGGCCTTCTTTACCTCCACGAGCAGGGTGTCATTCACCGCGATATTAAGGGTGCAAATATCCTCACAACAAAGCAAGGTCTTGTGAAACTTGCCGACTTCGGTGTCGCAACCACGGCCACGGGTCTCCATGAATCTAGTGTGGTGGGAACGCCATATTGGATGGCGCCAGAGGTCATCGAGCTATCTGGTGCTACCACAGCTTCAGACATTTGGAGTCTCGGTTGTACTGTGATAGAGTTGTTGGATGGGAGACCTCCCTATTACAAACTTCAGCCGATGCCCGCACTTTTCCGTATCGTCAATGATGACCATCCTCCATTACCGGAAGGAGCGTCTCCGGTGAAGATCCCAGCTACCCATATATAACACCTCATCAACATTGTCTAACATTTTCATAGACTGTCAGGGACTTCTTGATGCAGTGCTTTCAGAAGGATCCGAATCTTAGAGTGTCTGCAAGGAAACTGCTCAAACACCCTTGGATTGTAAACGCGAGAAGATCGGATTCCGTGGTTCCCAAGAAACCTACGGAATACGAAGAAGCGGTCAAGACTGTACAACAGTGGAACGAGGCACTCAAGTCTCCAACCGCAGGTTCTTTGCGCAAGACGTCGCGGCCAATGTCATCAAGTCCCATTCCAGGTCGTGGTTCACCCTCAGTGCTTGCAACGCCTGCAAAAGGAGCTCTCCATATAGCGAGGCCGCGTGCTACCGCGGAGCAATTTCGCTCACCTGACAATACCGGGGACGACATTTGGGACGCCGACTTTGCATCTGCTATATCACCTAGTGCTCTGCAGCTACCTCATCTACGGCCGCACGATAACTTTAACGGCATGCTGTCTGCTGAAAAGCTGAAGGCTTATGCATCTTTCGAGACTGTCACTGAAGAAGAGAACTGGGATGACAACTTCGAAGGGGAACTGACAGTCAGAACCCCAATGAGATTGACCGAGCCTGACCCACTGCAGACGATTCGCCTTTGCCAGCCGAGCAAGACAGATGAGAATCGTAATAAAAAGACCTCACCTAAGAAGCAGGGTGGGTGGAAAAGTCCTCGCCCGATCAATCAGCGCGCCGCACCTCGTCAAACCCAGCCGCCCAAAGGTAGGCTTGTCAAACCACAGAGACCTTCAATGGGATACAAGGAAAACACTATTGAAGATTACTCGGATCTCATTGTAAATAATGATGGTGTGTTTGAGCGGAAGCCAAAGGTAGGAGGTGCCGAAATGTACTTAATTCCGTTCTTGTTGACACAATCTTCAGAGGGATGACTCGCTCTCACCGAAACTTTTCCACTCTTCGGACCTGAAGAGCCCGCCCCGGAACATGCAGCCTCCAAAATACGGCGGTAGTCTTAGGAGAATGCCGGTTCCTCGACAACCTTCGATGCGGCGTGCGAGATCTTCCGTAGAGATTCAGAGGTATGCCGAGGGCGAACAGGATGAAGACTTCTCGGACGTCTTTGGCACAAGCGAAGCTATACTTGACAGGCCCGAGAGCGATCAGGGCTCTGATGGGAGCACTCTAATGCTTCAATCAAAGCTTTCGAATAGTTCATGGGTAATCACATCGCAAATTCTTTCCACGGCTTTGCTCAATGCCTATAGCTTGGTGATGATGACGACGACGATGACCCTTTCGCTCAACTGGAAGAGGGCTTTGATGAGATGGGTACGTTCTAGAGGTCATCATCGGCGCTTTGACTAATGGTGGCTAGATCTCGAGGCCAATATCGCCCGGGACAAGTACGCTCGGCTGTGTACGCAGATTGAGAGTCTAGTCAGCTCTCTCAAGACAGACCAAGCCGAGGATATGTTATCAGACATAGCGGAACAACTGGTCAGTAGTTGAAACAAAAAGCCATGGCTGGGATGGTGCTAATTGCCTCAGATGGACTACTTATCGGACTCTCCGGAAACAAAGAATGTCATCATCAGCGCTCATGGGATGCTTCCAATACTCGAGGTTCTAGACACCTGCCGTCGAAGGGACGTTATCTTACGCCTCTTGAAGATAGTCAACACTGTATGTGGCGTGTGGGTTTTGGTCGATGGCTTGAACTGACGCCCAAGCAGATAATTTTCAGCGATGTGGAAATTCAGGAGAATCTATGCTTTGTTGGAGGTATACCTATCATCACCAAGTTCGCATCAAAGAAGTATTCGAGCGAGATCAGGCTGGAAGCAGCAGCGTTTGTGAGGCAGATGTACCAGACCTCGACTTTGACACTACAGATGTTTGTCAGCTGTGGCGGTTTGAACGTGTTGGTGGAGTTTCTAGAAGAAGATTACGAAGATGAACGGGACCTTGTACTCATTGGGGTAAACGGCGTGTGGAGCGTCTTCGAACTTCAGGTGCATAACACGTTTTGGAAGCGCAGCCACTTCGCTAACCTCTTCAGGGTCCAACTCCAAAGAACGACTTTTGTCGTATATTCTCAAGGAATTCGGTGCTTGACCCACTATCTCTTGTGCTGAGCAGAGTTCTCGACGAAGAAGGAGAACTAGCACACCTCTGCGAAGGGCGAATTGCAAACATCTTCTTGCTCTTCTCGCAAGCGGAGAATCACGTCAAGGAGCTTGTAGCGGATCGGACAGTCCTCTATCGTACGTCCTCATCTCCAGGTTCATCATGTGGAAGCTGACAGCGTACAGGCGTGCTAAGAGAACTGAGACGAATGTCACCAACGCATCAGATCACGATGCTCAAGTTCATCAAGAATCTCTCGATGTTGTCCACTACTTTAGATTCTCTGCAAAATGCGAACGCAATCGACACTCTGATCGCGCTTTTACGGTCGAGTACGAAGGAAGCGCATTTCCGAGAGATATCGAATCAGGTGCTCAATACTTTATACAACCTCTGTCGTCTCAGCAAACCCAGACAAGAAGACGCGGCCTTGAACGGAATCATACCTGTCCTTCAGCGTATTGTCAATACGGAGCGGCCATTGAAGGAGTTTGCACTTCCTATACTCTGCGATATGGCTCACTCCGGTAAAGTTGGTCGACGAGAGTTGTGGAGGAACAAGGGTCTATCGTTCTACATGTCTTTACTTGCCGATCCGTATTGGCAAGTCACGGCTTTGGATGCGATCTTTATCTGGTGAGTGCCAAATCCAACTAATTATGATTCAATAGCTCACCTTTACAGGCTCCAGGAAGAGACCGCCAAGGTTGAAGAGCAACTCCTCGACGGGTCCTTCACAAATGCCATCATCAACTGCTTCACCACCTCTAAAGCCAACTTCTTTGAAGGTCTCTTGGAACCGCTGCAAAAGCTTTTACGTCTCAGTCCTCTCGTCGCCTCAAGTTTAGCCCATCCCGACTTATTCTCCCGTCTTCTACAAAAGCTAAACACTAACAAGCCGGTGATCCGTTTGAATCTCCTCCGTATTCTGCGGAGTGTCTGCGAAGCAAGCTACGAGCATGGAGGCTCTATCGGCGACACTGGCATTCTCGACGCCGTTCAACGGCTCGTGGTACACGATCCCGCAGTCTTGGTGCGAAACATGGCGGGCGAGCTGGTCAAATCGTGCGAGGAGTATGAGAAACTGGGCATCAACGGCAGCCGACGACGTGCAACAAGACGTACAAGCGCCGGTACCGCGACCACGCCACCCGGCTTGATGAGCAATCATTCGATGCCGCCCACACCGACCAGCAGCCGCTCTGCACAGTCGAACGGGTATTTCGACAGCAGAGAAAGTCGGCAGCGAAACGGCATCGGCGGCTCAATTCCGTTCCGACCGACGAGTCGCGATGGCTTGGCCTCGAGCGGGTCGTTGGGATTCGGTAATGGCTTCAATGTCGCGGCGAAGAGCAGATTACCTCGCACGACGGCCAGTCGGTCATCTCGACAGTCGATGTTGGGATCGCCGCGGAAGGAGGACGGTACGGCGCCTTCGGGAGTGCCCATGCCTGCTCCGTCGAGAACGCCGCGCCGGAGACAGGGGAGTGGGGAGTCTCGTTGGTCTTGATTTCGCCTTTCACTCGCTTCTTGTTCTTGATACAGGTACATGATGTTGCATCTTCTGGCGTTTGTCCATGGAAGTCACCCCACGGCATAGCATAGGCGCATTTTTTACTTACACTTTTCTTGCATACCTTCGTTGAACATACGATTTTAGGTTGTAGCATACACATCTGCCTCTGGGCGAATTGAGAGATGGTACCATATCAATCCTGTCGTTTCATCAAACGTTGACTCGCTCGTTAATGACTTGATACTCACGATAGAATCCTAGCGCTCGATAGTCCTATGCACCTCCAAATCAACAACAAACGAAACCCCCGTCGCATAGACATGTACTCCGCAACACCGCCAGCCTCAATACCCGCATTACTGCGGCCAACTCCTTCCACCCACTCACCCGACATTCGAACCCTAATCCCCATCACCAACAGAAACAACCAACCCACTCTCCACCATCCCAACAGTATAGTAATACAACCCGACCAAAGCTGGCACAGGCCACATCTCGCCGACGAACACACCGCCCAGCCAGTCGGCGCAAAAGAATGCCAACGCCCCACGCCCTGGGCTGCGCTGCCCCGATCCGCTTCTCTAGACCTTGCACCCGACTCCACGCTCGCCCACGATATGCCCTCCTTCTTGCACCCCTCTCCAGGGCAGTGCCGCACCCAGTTGTTCCCTAGCCTTCGCCTCCCCTCGTCCCTTCCCCGCACCAGACTTCCCCTTCCTCCTGGCTCATATGATATCTAACCCTTCAGGGTACGCGGTCGACGCAGCCGTGCCTACCGACCCTCGTCCGTGCGCGTGCTTCCGCGCCGTCTGTCTAGTTCTTCGTCTTTTCTGGGGCTTTGTTTTGGCTGGCTTGGTTATTTGCTGATTGGGAAGATTGGTTGTAGGTTGGGTGGTGGGTAGGGTTGTGGGAGATTCCCGAGCTTTCGAGGAGGGGTGGTAGCGTTTGTTTACTCGGAGATGTATTACACTCTGGAGAAAGGGGCGGGGTACGATTACGGTCTTTTATGCGTTCTGCATGGACTCGGTGAGGGAGGTTGTCACGACTTACGGGCTTGTGTGTGTGTGGTTTCAAGGCTTTGGAGGTTGCGGTTCGGCTGGAGAAGGTCATCCTCTAGGTCAGGCTCCTGAATCTACCATCAACACAAACGTTCGCCAATTCGAAAAAATCTTGACAGCGTAAGGCGATAGCCAAACATCTACCCGCGCGTACACTCATACAACACCCAACCATTCCTCCAATCACCATCCCCCTCACTCTACCCGCATCCTTCACCCTTCCACCCCACCCCCAACAACAACGCCACGCTAAACCTCATAAACCCACCTCCATCCCCAGTTTCCTCCTCACAGAGAGATAATGTTCATACACCGACAGCTTCAACTCGACGCGCATATACGCGCCCCACGCCACAGCCAGCCGGAACAGATTCCGCGGCCACAGCACGCTCCCGTGCTGGGCGATGAGCTCCATCTGCTCCTGGAAGACGGTGCGCGAACAGTAGCGGGCGAGGATGAGGAAGGTGCGCACGGGGCCTTGGCGGGTATGGAGGTTTTCGTCGAGGCTGCGGGCTGTTTGAGTGCGTTAGGTCTTGGTTAGGATCGAAGTTTTATCTCGTCGATGGAGGGAGAGGGAGGGGTGGATATGGGTGGGGGGGAAGAAGCCTGCTTACTGAGATCGTTAGTTTTGAGAACCAGGAGGATAATGCGTGGGACGTGGCCGAGGAGATGGACGAGCTGCTGCAGCAGGCCGTCGCCCATAGCGTCGGAGATGATCTCCTTCTCCTGCTCGGAGCGCGCGGAGACGACGGAGTGGGTGACGGCGCGGTAGTCGCGCCCCGTGATGGCGCTGGCGAAGAGGGGGAATTCGTCGTCGGTGATGCCGGCGACTTCGTAGGCGTACTGTCGCATGCGCGGCTCGTCGGCGTCGATAACGGCGAGCCAGAGCTTGGCGTAGTTCCGCTGGAGCTGCTTCGGGATCTCGCGGTACAGGCCGTGGTCGTAGAGGATGATGTCGAAGTTCGGTTTCCGGCGGGAGGTGTTTTTCCGGATGGCGATGTTGCCGCCGTGCGGGTCGCAGTGGAGTGGGGCACCCTCGCCGAAGATCATCTCGTTGAAAATGCGGGACAACGCTGCGGATACCTCGTCCCGGTCTATGCCGTTGGAGTCGATGTATTCGAGATCGTCCGGCCGGTGACCGGAGAGGTATTCCATGACGAGAATGCGCTTCATTCCCCACATGACGTCGGGTATGACCAGGGGTGCGTCGTGGATGTTCTTAAAGTACTCTCGAGCCTTGATCGCGTTCTTCCCTTCCTGCGCGAAGTCCAACTCCTGAGGTAGAGAATGTTCCATCTCCTCAGACAACCATTCCAGATCGTATTCGGGGAAAAATCTCTTCAACGTCGAAAACGTAAACCGTGTCAATGCCAAGTCCAGCGGCACCCACTCTTCCAACGCCGGATGCTGTACCTTGACCGCGACCTTCTGTCCGGTCTCCTTCATTCTCGCGCGGTGCACCTGAGCCAACGACGCGGCGCCGATGGGCAGAGTCTCAAAATCATCAAAGAGGTCAGATATCGCATGGCCAGTGTCCTTGACGAACATGGCCTGAACCGACTCGAAAGAGGAGACGGGACACCTGTCCTGCAGCGGGATGAAAGTAGTCGTCCACTCGGGGGGAAGGAGGTAATTCAGACTGCTCAAGTGCTGACCAAGCTTGATGAAGATCGAGCCGTTCTTCTCGCACACGCGCAGAGTGCGTTCGGCGCAGCGCTTGTGGCATGCTTTGAGCAGGGACGACCGCTCCTCTTCGCTCTCGGTCTTGTGTTTCAGCGTGACTCGATAGCTAGATGCACGACCGGTAAGAATACTGTCAATGCGGTTTACGGGGGCGCTTACTCGTTCATGCACACGGCCAGTGTGCTCACCAGTCGACCTGTCCTCTCCGCCGCCGCATACCCGTGCTTCACGTCGTCGGAAAAGGCGAACGCCGCTGCACCGAGTGTACCTCCCCCGGTAGCGAGTAATACCGCTCTCCTTCTCCCACTCTTCCTCGCCGGTTTGGCAATTTGTGACACGAATCGTTGCGGGGTGGTAAATTGACGCTGCTTTCGCAAGCATTGCCGGCATGTCCATGGAGAAGTCTGTGCGAGCAGTGCCCCGAAACCTGGAGGCTTCATGACCAAACAGGGTTTGTTGGAAGCGCCAGATTATACAAAGACGTCGAACAATATCCAATTAATATATATATAAAACTTTGAGAAAAATGATGGGGGGCAAATCCAAAAAATGGTCAAGATGCACTAAATTATGTAGAGAGGTTTCCGCTCGAACCAATCGGCTCCTCCCGCGGAACCAAAGACCAATACCTCGTCGGTGCCATAGGGCTCATGCAGCAAACCCATGCCTTGTCTACCAGGTAATTTTGTGTCAGAATAAGAACAAAATAGTCCAAAGTTCAGCGTCCAGATTCATTCAGAGCAGCAATCGCATTCAAGTGGCCTCAAAACATTATCGAGATCTCACATTATGAAACGGCGATGCAATACTCAGTAGCTTCATCAGGTCTACAACTTAGAGCACTGGCAGAAGGGCTAGTGAGTAACTCAAGCGGCACAGGTCCCATCCCTCCCACCGACACAGTTACTTCGAGATAAAGAGTCTATGTACAAGGTGGTTCGCAGAGTCCTAACGCCTAACGATGGCAAGCCCCGTAATATACGGGGCACAACTTCGAACCCCTCAAATGCATCTTCACCCCATGCCAACCACCATTGCAGAAAAGCGGGAGACAGCCCCTGGCCAATCGAGGCCCATGCCCAGAAAAGAAATGTCGCTGCTTCCCAAATCCTTCTTGCGCCGCTCGCCTTGTGCTTAAAAACTGAACCAACGGACCGAAAGTAGAAAATCACACGCTTCAACACCGAGAACAATGAATTGTGTCATCCCCAGAGTGAGAATGCAGACGAGGTCCGGCGTATCTCGGAAGCAGTCATTTGAAGTGGTCTTACACTGCTCCAGCATTTCTTTCTCGTTTGCTCTGGCCTTCTTTCTGCAAGTTGTAGATGGCCTTTTTCAGATACTCAAACGTGAGCATCGTCGTGATCGCCGCTGGCACTGCCCGCACAAGATTGGTGGGTAGTCCGGCATAGAAACCCCTCCAGCCCTCTTCCGCCAGAATCATCTTGAAGGTGCTGATGGTCCCCCGATAGCGCGGCGAATTCCGCATACCGTCCGAGGAGGCCGCTCCCGGCGGCCTGCCGTGATCCTGTGGCCCGTCCAAACTCCCTCGGAATGCAATGCCCTCCGGCGATTGTACCGGGAGCGACCGCTGCTGCGTCTGCAGTCTCGTCCGCAGGACTTCGTGAGGATACGTCGCCGTGCTCGCGCAGACTTTGCTCAAGAAGGTGGCGAGCGAGATGCCCCAGAAGTGGGTTTTGTGGTCATTCTCGTCCTGCTCTCCCATGCCCAGACCGGTGAATTTGATCTTGAAATATTCGTACAGCGGGAATTGTACGGCCACGTGAGCCAAGCCGAGCAGCGCGGGCCCGAGCCCGGAATAGAAGGCTAGGACGCCCTCGCTTCGGTACATCTTCCGTGCGGCGTCAAGCGTCGAGGTGTAGTGCCATGGTGGCCTGGCGTTGCTGCTGGGATCTCGCCACCCGGACTGAGCCATGAGTCTGGTCTTGATGACCCAGATCGGGTTCGTCGCCAGCGTCGAGCATGCACCTGCGGTCAAGGAAGCGTAACCCCGGGAAAACCATACGTTATCTGACCTCATGTCAATACACCTGAAGGCAAGAACCTAGTGATGCTTACGTACCAGTCCTCGACGCAAAATATTCCTTGCTGCGTTCGTATACTGTGAGGTAGACAGCCCATGTTGGGAGATAGCCAAGCAACATCGGTCCCAATCCCCGGTACATCCCCCGCATCCCTTCTTCTTTCCAGATTGTTTCCGCAGTCTTCACCATGCCAGCAGATGCCATCTGCACGTTGGCGCCAATACCGCCCCTCCGCCGTTGAAACCCTCCCTGCGCTTGTAGTTTCGTCTTGATCACATCGAGCGGACAAGTGACGATGCCCGAAGCAACGCCGGCCCAAGCACCGCAGAATGGCACGATGTAAGGGGGCGGGAGTTTCGTCGATAAGTCCTCGAATCGCGTGAGTGGTGCTCCCAGGATCGAGCTCCCGGCGTAGTCAATCGGGCCTGGTCGAGGGTTCGAGGCAGCGTACTGCTGGGGGGTTTCGGACGGAGCGCTCATCGTGCGGTCGAGAGACATCTCGGAAGTTCAGAGCTCCCCTCTGACAAGTCATCTACGGTGTCGATGCGAAATAGCGGCTCTTCTCTAATGTAGGCTGTGGCCCCCCGGAATGTTGTCTTTGAATATGCGGTGTGCGGGGTTCCCACACCCACAACACGCCCCGGAAGCAGGCTTGTTAACGATTAACCTGCTCCATTGAACAATGCTCCAACGACCTTGGTGCGGCAACGACGTTTTACAGTACTGCTTTCGAAGTCTTCAACGTCGCTAAGACAAGTTGGTGGTTCGACAACAGAGTTCCCAAAAACGTGTGTCCGGTCCAAGAAAAGGCCGTTGAAGTGCGGGCGTGGTCCGAGCTTTGCTTTTTGGTGAGCAAAAGTAAGCCCCACGCGGACCGGAGGGGGCTGCTTACGTAAACTGACTGACAACCGAAAAGCTAATTCCGGCATACATACGGGTATCTACGACCTCATCATACCTCGGGGCAGGTACGGCAGAATAGTGATATATCGAAACGACTGGGACATACTAGGTACACGAGTACACAATCCGCGCGTTGGATACCCCGATCGGTGCACGACCATGTCTTCGCCCTCGTTCGCCAAATTCATCATCAAACGGCCATGGCTGAAACGGCTGATGATGCCATTGGCGGAGTGGTACGTTGACGCAGCGGGTTATAGGAAGCTTGGGCTGAGGTACGAACGTCCCCCACCCTCGAGTCGTCGACTCTTGTCGCCCACGGCCGGCTTCGCTGCCGGAACGATGCTCTGACCGATCCTGGCGCGCACCACTGATGCATTCTACGACCCGCAGAGCCGACGATCTGATCCCCGAGGAGAACCCGACGGTGCTGTTGGCGCTCAAGCGACTGCCTCCCAAGGAGGCCTACGACCGTGTCTTCCGGATGCGAAGGGCTTTCCAGGTTGGTTTCGCTTTTGCGTTGCTTTATAGAAGCGGTTTGTCCCGGGACCCGGAGCGCTGAAAGACCGGATGCAGTGTTCGATGGCCCACCAGCTCCTGCCGAAAGAGGAGCAGACGAAACCGGAGGAGGTATGTACTGGGGTCGTGTTAGGTGTGCTGGTCTGAGTCTGACGGGCTTGCGTCGCGCTTTAGGATATCTTGTACCTCACGCCGATCCTCGAACAGATCGAGAAGGAGTCGAAGGAGCGGGACGATCTGGAGGCGATGACAGTTTACCGGCGGAAGGACAGGAACTGAAGCGGTTAGTGGTAGGGTTGTACAGTGACGTTATCGTTGGTGGGCGGAATGAGGCATTTGTGGCAGATTATGGACTACAGCTCGTCCTGCCGTTGTTGTATAGAAGAATAGTGATTGTCTCCGTGGATGATATGGGCATATGCGTGATTGAGACTACCGCTCCCCGGACAGATCAGAGCCGTCATCCTCACTGGCCACATGCCCAGCCGCAAAAGCCGAGTCTCATACGGCGTCCCGGCGTTACATGCGGTGAGGGTAGATTACAGCGTATATGGGCTCAATTATCTTGAACGGCGTCTACATTTACGTCTTCGAATCGCCACATGTACCACATGAACAGACTCCTGCAATCCATCAGCCTCAGCATCCTCAATTTCGACCATGTAGAAATACAGCAGACGTACCTATACGGAGCGAATTTGGCCGAGTGTTCCAGCATATCCTGCTCCGACATATACTTCCACTTCCCACCTTTCGCCTTCAACTTCGCCACATCCCTACCCATGAAAGCCGCCATACCTCGTCTACACCACCATCAGCAACGAGTCAGTGACATGTCCACAATACACGGTATGCTACATACTGCACTCCCAGGTCGCCCGTCGAGAAGACGTCCATCCGCTTCAATCCAAAGCAAGCAAACATCTCCACCGACCACTTCCCCAGCCCCCTGACGGCCGTCAACCTCTCCAGCACCTCGTCGTCGCTCGCCTTAATCAGCATCTGCGCGCTCAGCTCGCCGCTGACGAACTTCTCCGCCAGCCCCTTGATGTACTCCGCCTTGCGGCCCGACAGACCCGCCTGGCGCAAGAACGCCACGTCGCAGGCTGCCACTTGAGCCGGGCTGGGGAAGGTCACGGCGTGCTCCGGGCTTTGACCGCCGCCGCCGCTGCCGGACAACGGGTGGAAGAGGGCGACGAACTTGTTCTTGATGGACTTGGCGGCGGCGCCGGAGACCTGCTGCGCCATGATGCCGCTGCTCAGGCTGCGGAAGGGGTCGACTTCTTCGGCGAGGCCTTCGGGGGCGAAGATGCGGCAGTGGTGCTTGGCGATGACGGGCTGGAGGCGTGGGTCGGCTTTGATCAGGTGCGCGCATGCTTCTTCGAGGAGGTGCGCGGTGGTCGTCGTCGGGCGGGGGATGCCGGTCTTCGAGGGCGAGGAGTCGATGACCTCGTCTGCGTAGGTTAGCAGGCGCGATCCGCCAGGTGTGGTGAGGGGTGCGTTTGTCCGGTGCGGTTCGGCTGGGCGGTCGGTGGGGAGAGGGGGTGGGGTGGCGTCGTCAATGTCGCCTGTGCTGTAGGAGGTTGTCATGATGCCGATCTGGGTCGGGGTGGGTGTGATTGGCGGTGGTGGGTTGGTTGGCGGGGCATCTTTTCTCCTGCGTTTCGGGGTAGAGGGCAGATCTGGGGCGGGGGAGTCTGCATTGAGCGGCTCGGTGGCATTGTTGGAAATATGGCTTGACTTGCGTGCTTTTGGTCCATGTGCCGCCTTGGTGGTCCTACTTTCCGAGCTCTTTCTGATCCTTTTTCTGTTAACGATACTGCTCGAGCTGGTGGGCAGTTCTACTACGGTGTTTGGTGTTCGAACAGCTGCAACTCTCGATGAGCGTCTCAAAGACATGTTACGAACGAACCGCGAGAGCAGGTTGACGTTATGACCAAAAGCCAGAGCGGCGGACTTAATTCTCTTATACTCGATGTCGACTTTGTGACTGCATATGCCACCTCGTGATCTTGGAGGTTCTTGAGGTAAGGTAGCGACAGCTATATTCCACAAGCGGTTAGTGCATCTGCCGTACCCCATATTAAGGTATTAAATCTCCGGACACAGAAAAAAAAGCCTGAAGAGCTCAAGGCTTCAGTCCGTATTGAATATTGGGGTACTGTGAAGTACTCCGAACTCTTGGCTCAACGAACTGTCATCCCATGGTTTCCAGGTTCCTTGGTCGAAGAAGCCGGGAATCCAAAGTTACAAGAACGGGGAATCAGAATAAGGTAACGTTATGAGGATGAAGCTATAAATATCGCAGAGCTAACTCAGATTAGGTAAGGTACTTCGTACAACTGATATCGCAGCGCCACATCAATAAACTCCCTCAGGGAGCGCTGGACCTCGAATATCAGATGCTCCAGAGATCAATACCTTAATATCAGGTAATAATACCTACCATGAATATTATTTGTTTATTATTAGATTGATGAAGAAACAAATTGCATGTCCCAAAGGAGCAAGTTAGATAAATTGAACAGTGGTAGGTTATCTCTCTAGTCAAATTAATTACTGTCAATACCCTCCGTTAGACAGTCATGTCAAAATGAACGGAATGAAGTGACTTGTCTATTTTGACTATGTGGGAGCTGACTAAGGTATATAAGTGTGGCTAAGATCCATGTCACGTGACAGGTATGCAAGTGCCGTAAGACAAACAAAGTGCTCTATGTTTGACAATATAATCATGTGCTTTGACAGCTACATATCATATTCTTGAATCTTGACCACAGCAAATCATACAGCTTACAAGATACAGCTTTCTGTGAAAATAAACAATGAAAATGATAATCAAACAGTGAATAAGAAAAGAATCTTTGCTTCTGCGACACCAACACAACCGCGGTCGATCCGCATGATCTATGGTAGAGAAGTCATCCATCTGCTGTCCTGGTTATTAACAACCTGGATTCCTTCCGATCGCAGAATATTCACTCATCTCTATCAAAGATGAGACAAAATCTTCCCGCCCTTCTCAAGACCGCTTGTCTGTTCCTTGTGGCTTTCTCAATCTTGGTCGGCTTCAGTCAATATACGCGTCACCCATTCTTTGGGAGAGAACTTGCTGGTACTCTGCCATTCACTTCAGGTAAGTCGTTGCCAAAGGTCATGGCCTATCCACGAGGCTAGGTGATAGAGGAGGTGGCAGAACAGTAAGCGGCCATGGGTGAGTCCTGGCTACAGTCCGCCACATTTTCCGTCACCTAGCCTCGGGACTATCTTGACATTGCCTTGAGTGCTAACGGCAGATAATAGTAGGAAACCCTGACAACAAATCAAACACAAACGGGCTACCCATAGACTCTACCCCCTCTCTAAGAATCAGAAACTCTACCCTGCTGGAAATTGCGCCATCCTATATCAAAGCGATCATGAGCCCCGAGGATAACTCCTTCTCACGACTGGACTGTCCGGCTCCCAATACCGATCGCTATGAGTATCTCCGCAGAGTTAATACAAATACGGCTGGTACCCTAGCGCCGCTGAGATATTTCTTCACACTGGACCTTCATCAATCTGCCAGTCTGCTTCCCCGGCTCATTGGCTTGCTTGTCGAAAGTATGCGCTTTCTCGGGCCTGAGCAATGTGCCCTGTCAATTGTGGAAGATCGCTCAGATGATGGCACCTATGAGATTCTAAAATTACTGCGCACAGAGATCGAGAGAATTGGTGCAACATATTTCTTCAATTCAAGCGACCTGGAACCCGGGGCACCGAATCAGGATTGAGTTCAAACTCTAGCTGCACTCCGCAACCAAGCGCTTGAGCCGTTGATGCAGCACTCGGACCGGTGCTCTCCTGAAACCACTATAATTTTCCTGAACGACGTATCCATCTGTATGCAAGATTTTCTGGAATTGATACATCAGCGTTTTTATCAGAAGGCAGATATGACTTGTGCAATGGACTGAGTCTATGTTGGGCACGATCCAACATTTTATGATGAGTGGATCGCAAGAGGCATGACTGGCGATTCATTTTTTGACATCCCCGAGGATGGGAATTGGAACTCGGCGTGAAATCTTTTTTGGAACGACCCCAAAGCTAGAGAACGACTTCAAGCTCATAAGCCATTCCAGGTTTTCTCTTGCTGGAATGGAGCGACGGCGTTCACAGCCAAACCGATCCTGGAACGGAAGATCAGATTCCGTGGACCTGTCAAGAATGAATGCTACCAGGGTGAACTGAAGCTGTTTTGCAAGGAGATGTGGCTTTCGGGGCATGGAAAAATTGCTGTTATACCCAGCATTAACCTTGAATATTCAGATGATGCGGCACGAAAGATCAAGGCTCTGAAGGGCTACGTGTTGAACTGGGTGAATAAAGATGGAGATGATAATGACCCTTCAATGCTGATTGAATGGGAGACTAGTCCTCCACCTCTGATCAAGTGCATGCCCTCATACTCTGATCAAACCTGGCCACCATGGAACGAGGCTTTCTGAAAAGTTGTTATGGTTGCGTTGCGCACTGGGTTTCGAGTTGATTGCACGTATATTATATTCTCAGCAGCACACGGAGCAATTTGTGTATGATCCGGAGAGACGGATGTACAAGAGGGAGAAGGCGGAACCTCCTTTGTTCAGGCATATTATGTTGCGCTGTGATGACTGCTGCGAGGACTGCGCTGTGCAAGCTGCGAGTGCGATGCTGGGCGAGTGGCTCGTCATTCTCTAGAAGCATGCTTTCGCCGCATCGGGTCTTTTGGTAGAAACCGGAGCTCCACAATTGATGAAGTGGCGGTAAACAATACCGGGTGGCAGGGATTTGAAGTTGCAAGAACAAAAGTCGTTGAATGGTCTGAGTTTGAATATACAAGGTAAGGATATAAACTACCTTTTCCGCTTCTTGAAGAGAACATAGTTAACCTCGTCAGCTATTCAATGCCATTCTCGGCGTCTCCTTCGCTTTGCACACAGCATATGATGGTATTCTAGGTGCTATATATCTCATCTTTGCAGGTAGCTTCGGATCAAGTCTTCTCTAACCTTGGTTTAGATCTATACATCGTACTTCTTCATTTACATCTCCCATCGTGTTAGAGACAAGGGGTGCTACTTGTCTTTCAAATTATGTTCCATCCTTCCTTTCTACATTTCAGGAAAGCTTGAGGATCTATGAGCCCGTGGTTTCTATCAAACCTTGAGAGACTATCTCGGTAGAGCTCGCCAAGATCATCAGGCCCTTCGATCTTCTACCTGGTATGTTGACGAGACACTTCTGATCATAAATCTGCTATCACTGAAAGTGCTGAATGAACGATCTCACCCATGGATTTCATACAGTGCGATATAGATCCCGAGTACACTCTACATTTTCCCCTTCCGTTTATATCTTTTCCGCAGTCTTCCCATTGCTTTCCCTTCTTGCTACCTACCGCCCTTCCACGCCGGGCATCTTTCGAGTTGGCCCATTCACCGTCACCAATCCTGTCTCTTTCACCACCGAGACACTACCCAGCCATCAGTACAGACAAAATGAAACAACACACAAGACGATCACAAACCCTTGTCGTGGTATGATGGGAATTGCTGAGTACTTGGTGTGCGATCAAGTACGAGTGCACGAACAAGCACAAAGCAAATGAAAGGACATCAAATGACCACAAGCACACGTGTTTTTCATGAATCGATGCTAGGGAAAGAATATTGAATATATTCTTAGGTGTCCGATACACGTAGACCACAATACGATAGCCATAGAGCACAGTCTTACTAGTCGTAGACCACACCTAATCGGGAATCACATACAAATTTTTATGGGGCTCTCTACAATGCGTTTCTACGCACTTTTTCTTATGATTTAGACTTAGAAACAAATGTATTAGTACTACTATCTATAATATATATGTAGGAACCTAAGTAATGCTAAGAATCCAAGTGAAACACACCAAAATGACCTCCGAGAGCCACTTGTGACTGCTCCGCAACTCATGCCTGCCCTCCCCCACATCAACGTTCTTCTCCACGTCCTCCACAACCTCACTGTCGTCCCTGCACCTCCCTCTCCACTACTTCAGAGGCCGAAAAGTCTCGCTGCGTTGAATTCTGAGCTCAATTTTGCCCGCAGGCACCTTGAGGACGTCCTTGGGGGCAAATAACAAGTGAATCCACGACTTCATACCCCTGAGATCCAGCATGCTCATTGACAGCGGTGATGAGGTCTTTGAGGGTGTTGTATACACCCTTGGTGGGAGGTTCGGGGTCCATTTTGACTTAGGGCTTGGGGGGGATGACAGCGAGGTGCATCACAGCATAAGATCCTCGACATGAAAACCCGAAAACCCGAAAACGCAGACTAAATTCTGGAATTACTACCCGATTAGGTGTGGTCTACAATTATTACAATAACATAATCGCCACCCAGTCAAGCCAGCCACCCAGTCAAGCCACCTCACTGTCGCTTAATTAACCCTTGTCAAAACATCTTGAATTATTGAGATTATCATTTCTCTAGATTAACTACATGAAAACTGAATTATTCATGAGCATTTTCTTTTAAATCAGCTTCACAAATTTAACTTTATCTCTTAATGCATGATATTTAACTGTTTTATCAGTCAATTTCTTCATCTTCTTCTCTGTCTTCTGCATCATAATTTTATTCTTATCAACAATAAGAATTTAAGCATTTTCAACACTCTTTTATAACTATTTCTTTTATTGTTGCTTCTGCTTATCAAGCAACTTTTAATTAATTTACTGTAGAACTGTTCTATCTATCATAGCTGTCAGAGCTGTGTCTTTTAAACTTAAGACACATATATATAATGATGATATTATATTTATTATGATCTCATTCACAAACTGATTGATTCAGATTGCTGTATTAAATGTGACAGTGATGTTGACTTAAATTTCATTGAAATTTGTAAAGAAGACATAAAGTAAGATCTTTGACTGAGATAATTTTAAAATAACAACAGAAAAATTAAACAAAATAAGATCTGTATTTCATTATGCATTCAGAATGTTTTAAGTTGTAATTATTGTCAATTTAGTTTTCTGATAGTAGCATAGAAAGTTTAGCTTATTGATATTGATAATTTCATAATGTGAATGAATATAAATACACTTCTTATAGATCTTGCTCAATGATTCAAAGACTTCAACATTTAATGACTGCAGCAAATAAGTTGAATATAAAGAAAAATACAAAGTCATAATACTGTGATCACAGCAGTACTGAATAAAGTCAATAAAGACATAACTTTTATAATCATTCAATATTAATAGTCAATGAGTGTCTTGAGTCTAAGTTTTAATGTGTAAATCAAAGATCTTAAGTCACTGAAGCTTTATTACATTAATAGTTTAGTCATTGTCACTGACTTATAAAACAGTCTGATCATTCTTAACAGAGTTTAGTTATATTTGTTGTATTAGCTTATTCTTGAAAATGAAGTAGAATGAAAGAATGATGTCATTAAATGATATATACTCAATGAGAAACACTCAGTTTTAATTATCAGTTTAAACACTGAAAGCTTGTGCTTAGGGTGGCTGTCAGGTTTTTTCAAAGCTGGTTTTTCGCTTATTTTGCATGCCTTGTTAGCCATGAGCAACCATAGTGGCAGGAACTTCAAGAATTTGAACAAAACTTCAGTTGTGTGCATTGAGCTTGAAAGCGATTTGTTTTTTGCAATTTTAGGCTCATTTTGTAGAGAATTGTGAGGGCTTTCTAATGATGTAAAAATTACCAAAATTACACAAGAAACAATGAAAATTACCTAATATTACAAGTTAGGTTGGGTTTCAAAGTTGGGCCCAGTGGGTCGGGTCAGGTCCTAAAATCTGGGCCTGACCTGACTCAACAGCCACCCTACTTGTGCTTCTATGCATTATACTAGAATTTTAAAGCTGTCTGTAATGCTCATTGCAAATTTCTTTTCATTTATGTTATATATATTTGACTTCAAAATATCATGCTGAATTCATGTAAAGTTGTATAAATTGAATCATTTTTAAATAATTTTAAGATTTTTGACATTCTTTCAATTCTAATTGAAATTGCAGCTATACTGTGTCTTAAAGTCTGAATGTTAATACAGAAAATTCTTATATCAATGTTGTTTTAAAGAATTCAGATTGTCTTTAATCATCATTAAATGCTTTATTATGAATTTTAGCTGTTTAATTTATGAAGATCATTCTTAAGCTGTCATAATATTGATTCATTGAATTAAAGCATTCTTCTTATGCACTGATAGTCATTATTGATCTGTCTAAAAAATCTTTATTGATTGTCTTTCTTTTCAATGAGCTTGTAGAATAAATCAAGATAGATTATAGATTTAAGCAATCTTGCAAAGAAAAACTGATGAATCATTGTTCAAATCAGCTAAGACAAGACTATATTGTGTGAAAATATCAGAAATTGACTTAATTGATTCATCTGAGGTCATTGTGGATGTGTGATGATGATGAGGTGGATGACAATGTTGATGAGGATGTTTGTGGCTAATGAGGTGGCTTGACTGGGTGGCTGGCTTGACTGGGTGGCGATTACGTTAGTGGTCTATGACTATTGTATTGTGGTCTACGTGTATCGGACACCTATTTTGTAAAGAAGCAACAAATTGCACATCTCAAAAGAGTAAGTCAAGTAAATTGGATGTTGATAGATCGTCCCTCTAGTCAAATTGGCAATATTGTTAGGCCATCAGGCCCGTCACGTGCTTTGACAGCTACTGTATCTCTTTGCATTGCCATATTTCACTGTTATATCCTCGGCTTCGGCAAATCGTACGGCTTTCAAGGCACACCTACTGTGAGGAAAGAATAAACAATAACAATGGTATTTATACCGATATCGCCACAGCGGAACCATCTGCTGTAATCCATCAAGAGGACTTAGAGGAGATCTAGATCTCTGTGGCACCAAGTGAAAGAAATCATTCCTACATGTAGGTTACTGTACATGTACTTTAACAAATCCAAGCCTGTTCTACGCCCCAACGTTACTGGAAACAGCGTCAACTGAAAACCCTCGATACAAGGGTTTCGATAGACCGGCAGACGAAACGTGCGCAGTCAAGAAATGCATGACAGCAGTTATCGTATCAAACTCCGGACGGTTCGTTGCATCGGTCTTCGACTTGTATGTACCTCCAGTCTCTTCGGGACAAAGCATCTCTAGACTCGTACAAGCACCTGGTGAATAAGATGAGTAATCTTATTCTCATTCATGGAACGAAATTGCTCCTGATACTGCAGATTGACTCGAGGACGGTGGTGATCAGATATCTGTTCTCCTATCCTTATATGTGGTATCTGGTATCTGACGCCTTCCAGGTTGTTGTTGAGTGGTAAGGTAACTTACAGTACGTCGTAGAGTGAATTTATATGCACTATCATACCTGGGCTAACTTGATACTGTAAGTAGCAAAGCCAAATTCAAGCGCATCCATTCATTATTCGCGCCAGCAAGGAAGCAGGAGGTTGATAGAGTGACACCTTTCCGTATCGGGACTAAGCGAGGATGTGTATGCGCGTCCGGTGTTGGCGTTGGCGTTGGTGTTGGTGTTGATGTTGATGTTGAGTTGTACCTCCGTACTCTGTACTGTAACTTATCTTTTATTATCTCTAAGGTAGGTACCTCGAGGTACCCAGCCACCCCCGGAACGGCACAAGCCAAGCATAAAAAATAGCAGCAAACAATACCTTACCACCCAACCATCCCTTTCCCTTTCCCCCTACCTAAGGTACATCCAGGTACCTTACCATACCAGTCCCTTAGCCTCTCCTTCCTTTCTCAAAATTCTTCAAACCAAGATTCCTCCTTCCTTCCTTCCTTCATTCGTTTGGTGTTCGCTCTTTTCTTCCAACTCTTCCGCCTCCTCCATCATCATCTACATATCTTCTTTACCTTACATTCATCAGCCACGCTTTCCGACAGTGAGAAGAACGTCTACCTCGTTGCCCGGTAGATAGTCGCTCTTCTCGTCGTGTCTCCTCTCGCTTCAGTTCAAATTCTTCACGCTCCCTCAACCCATCTACTCATTCCATCAACGCTTTCTATCCGATTCTAACCCATCCAACTTCTTATCCACTGAATCATAACTGGTAGTCTTCTATTCACTACTTCAGGTTTGTCTACTCACCTCCAGATTCCCATTCACAGCCACGTCCACGTCCACGTCTCTTATCAACCTCTGGCAACTTGCAAGAGATTTTTCTCGGAGCACTTCGCTCAAATCACTACACATTACACACTCGCGTCAATATTGGACCGGAGCTGATCATCTCTAGTATCTAACCACACTCCGAAAAAAGTCAGCAATGGCTATCACGAAGTTCATCATTCCGGCCCTTGCGGTCGCTGCAACAGCTGCGGGTAAGCCACTACCCCCTCGTTCTCAATCGCTTGCCAATTGCCTTTCCGATCATCTACCCGAAACGAGTTACGAGGAAGACTACTACACTCTCTACTCGGCCATTGATTTACTGTCGAAAGCTTCGTCTTGGTGGAACGCGTGGCTAATATTTGTTACGTGAATTTACAGCTCAATGTAGTCAGCCAACGGCGACGATCCAAAATGGCGGCGATGCGACGGCTTTGGCCAGCTGTACAACTTTCAGTGGCGACATCGTCATTGCCACAGCGGCTGCCGATACCATTCAACTCAATGGCATCCAGCGAATCTCCGGCAATCTCATTGCCGATGGTGCGACCAAGTTGACCACCCTTTCCGCGGATAGTTTGACGATCATCGACAAAGGCTTCCAGCTGACAAACATGACCATCCTTTCCACGCTCGCCTTTCCCCGTCTCAGCATGGTGGACAGTATCATGTGGAACGCTCTGCCAAACTTGCAGAACATTTCCTTCACCTCCAAGGTCACGAGAGCCGCCAACGTTCTGATCACCAACACACAGCTCGCTTCCCTGAATGGTATTGACCTTCAAACCGTGGAGACGTTCAACATCAACAACAACTTTTATCTGACTCAGATTGAGACGCAGCTGGGAAACATCAGCAAGTCTCTTACGATTGAGGCCAACGGCAGGCATCTTACCGCTTCCTTCCCCAACTTGCAATGGGCTTACAACATGACTTTCCGCAACTGCAGCGACGTCAAACTGCCATCTCTCAGTGCTGTGAACGGGTCCATGGGTTTCTACGAGAACTTTTTCCAGAACTTCGCTGCACCCAACTTGACCTCCGTCGGTGGTTCTCTGGTCTTCGATGACAACGTTCAGCTGACCAACATCTCGCTCCCGATGTTGAAGACCATTAATGGTGGATACCAAATTGCGAACAACACTCAGTTGAAGGTTATCGATGGCTTCCAGGCATTGCAGACTGTCGGAGGGGCTATCGACTTCAGTGGTAACTTCACCAAGTAAGCAACAACTCTACATTTCCCAGACTGAAGCCTCCACTGACCCATACCGCAGCGTGTCTTTGCCAGCTCTCAGCGATGTTCGCGGAGGTTTCAACATGCAATCCTCCAGTTCCCAATTCTCGTGCTCGAGTTTCGACAATGCCCACAACAACCAAGTCATCAAGGGAACCTACGTCTGCGCCGGGACACAATCCAACCCGGGCATGGCGGGCTCCAGCCCCCAGCCCAGCGGCTCGGCTGGCAAAAGTGCCGCCGGTCGCTTCGAGGTCAACCAGCCGATGGTGATGGGAGGTTCGTTCGTGATCGCCGGTCTGCTGGCTCTGCTGTTTTAAGGGTGAAGCACATACGGCGTTCTTCTTGATCGAATAGAAATAATCGGTAACATCCTTGTGTTTCCCCTTTTTCATCCCGGGCCGTCGGGCTGTCAAGCGAACTTCTCATTCATTCAGGGTCTTTGTAGCGTGCTTGGCATTTTCTCATAGCGGACGGGTTCGTCCTTTGGCAAGAACCTAGGGTGGGGGTGATGTGGCAGGAAGGGAGATTGGAAGGAGGTCAGAGACGGTGGCCTGCTCAGAGATGTGACTTTACTCAAGAGTTCACTGCATTTTAGCGAAATCCCTGCAACTGCCACTGGTCGACCAAAAGCAAGCCGCATGAGTTGTATGATGCTCTTTTCTTTTGCAGCACCACCGGCTTCTCAGGCTTCATGTTTATACTGTCCGTACTGTTGTACCTTAACGCAGAGCCCACTCACATTCTCTGGATTCGATGAGAACTTAATAATTAATTACTCCGGTTTCACACCGCACCGACGCCAAAACACCGCTTCTCGTCTTTTCTGTAGGCGGCAGAGAGTTCCAGCATACCTGACAAGATGTACGGATGAAGGCATCGATCGATCTTTGCGATCCATCATATCTGTGAACTCGAAAGTCCGCGTCCAGTACTGTACCTTTTGCATGATTCAGTATTCGGTATAGTCTGTTCGAATCTGCTCGTAGCCGAAACGGAGTTCGACTTCTCGACGCGGCGATGACCGTCGGATCGTAAACATTCGACAACCTTCCGTGATCTTCAGGGCACATCTCTGCTTGAGAACATTGTTGCATACGTCCACCTCTAATCTTGGTCCAATCCCCTCCGCAAAGTCAACTTTCCCAAAAGATGGAATCTGCAACGGCGTTGCATCGCATATGAGACAGATTGTGGACAAACGGGTGCGGCTTCATCTTGCGGCCGACTTTCTGCACGTCATTCCAAGAGCGAGGATTATTCTCCTGCGGCATGGATGGGTGCCGGGCTCACCATATACAGATACACTTTGGCCAGTGGATGAGCTTCATTCCGTCTCAGAATTGACTCCACATTATTGTACGTACAGCGGGGTCAGATCTGGGGTTGGGGGAGCGGCCCGCTACGTCCCATCCTCTTCTCGATACCTTACCGGCTTTCGTCCCCGTCAACCTGGTCCGGTAGCGACGGGGGATGGCGAACTGCAGTACGAGGGCAACAAAAGATGGCTTCCACCGGAGATTATCCAGTGCCTTCACGTCAGATAGGCTGTCGATCAAGCACCAACAGGCCCGAGAGTGCTCCGTGCCTCCCCTGTTTCACAACTGGACAATAGAAGAAAAGAATAAAGCAAGGGGAAGCTCTCTGCTGGCATTGTAGAAATCTCACTCCCCTCGTGGGCATTACGTCTGGCCGCGCCATCTAGTGGAGGACAACACATCATGCCATTGTTGGCGAAATGATCTCCTGTTTGGAGGAGAAGCTTGGTGTCCAGTCGCTGATTGTTTTGCGGATATCAGTTTCTATCTGCTTCGTCTTGTCGATCATGCCTCGCAAAGGTGCAATCTCAAGATTTTTGTTGCTGTGATTCTTTTCGTCATAGTATGCGTCTTTAGCTGCGAAATCGATCGAGGCGGTCCGATCGGTTGTGGTGTGCTTGGAATTTTTAGGGCACATTGGTTCTGCCGCTTTCTATTTCGTCTAGTGGTGTACGACATACATATAAACACCGTGTCTCAACTATCATCATGCCCTCGTGCCTGACATCTGTTCCGCTGTCTGAACGGTCGGCGTTTTCTTGCTCACGTTGCTGGCGCCTTACTCGTGTTGAGAGCTTGGAAGGCCGCTCACCCTCGAGTAGCTGTTCTACACCGCTGAGTCTCAGTCGTGGCACAGATATATCATGCCACAATCTCCGGAGCGAGCACTTGACATTACATCTCCATCACTCCATCTCCTCAAGTGCGTCTTCTTCACCCAACCACCCACATTCTGTGTAGCTGACTCCTGAGGCTAGACACCCAACACCGATGTCTGCCGTGTCCATCTCTCCATGCATCCAGTACAACGCGTCAGTCCTCGACCAGCGCCGCTTGCCATTACCAATCTGCTCGGATCGTGTCTCCTCCAGCAAATGGCTCGGTGGCTCTGTCCAATCTCCCCGGGCCCCTGCCCCTCTCACTCCTCTCATTGGACATCTCATTGAGAGCAGCGCTGCCTCTAGCCAATCGAATGCAACAATACCGCGACCTCAGCCCTCGGCCAATTACATCAGATCCCCCGACAAACCCCCAGCATCCTCCAAAGCCGTCACTCTTCCCCGTGGAACAACCAACGCAGCCGTGCCCGCCAAGATCCACCACTCACCACCCGCACCACCACACCGACCACCCCCCCACGCCCCCCCCAACCCTTTACCAAACCACAGCCCCACCCCCCCCGCCTCCAGCACCGCACCCCAGCCCACCAACCCCCCCCCTCCGCACAAAAAGCCCAAGTCCAAATCCGCACCCACCGCCCCCACGCGCCCCCCGCACAAAGTCGTCGAGCGCGAGCGGCGGCGCAAATGCAGCGAGATCATCATGGCCATGACGTCGCACTTCCTGCCGGACCTGCTGCCGGAAGTCAGCTCCAACTCGCACAAGTCGATCGTGCCGCGGAATATTTTGTTGGAGTATTCGCTGGCGCACATCGTCTGCCTGCAGCGGAGGCCCCGGAGCAATTGCGGCGGCTGCGCGACGACGACGGCGTGGCAGGCTGATGTCGCGGGGGAGATTAGGGCGTTTGTGGAGAGGAGGAGGGAGGGGGAGAGGGGGGTTGGGGGGGGGAGGAAGAGGAAGAGGAGTGTGAGCGAGGGGACGGTTGGGGGGGAGGGGTGGTAGCTGGGAGGGGGGGGGGTGTGGTGGTTAGTTTTGGGGTTTGGGGAGGGGGGGCTGGTTTGTCGTTTGGCTGTCGGGTTCCTTGGGTTGATTTAGGCTTTCACTACTCTACAGGGGACTTTCGGTTTTCTACTAAACTTTGCCTTCCTTTACGGCGCGTCTGTCAGCTATATTTGAGCTGCCTCTGCGGGTTCATCGTACTATAGCGCCGCAGGAGACGGAGCTCGGCCGTCGTTATGGGGTGGGATTCTTGGGGCCAGATCTGACCAGTGTGTACGAGTACTGGTCCGCACGTTCGACTTCGGGCAGGTTGTGTGGACGGGAGATATAATGTCACTATCCTCTCTTTCTCGCTCTGACTCCAGAGTGCAGCCAGCATCATCTGCAGCGTACAGATTTCTTCCCTACGTGAGCTTCACCCCCTAGACTTTTGGCCTGAGAATTTCCGTTATATCTGCATGGATCCTTCTTCTCGTCCAGGGTGTTGACACCGTTGCCTTCTATGCCAACTCTGAGCATGAGGACTTCCCTTAACTCTACGACTAACCCAGAGACCGAGCATCTGAGCGAGGCTAGTATGACGAACGTCTTTTTCTCAATTGAGCCCCAGACGTAGTCGTCCACTACGACCCTCTTTGAAGCATATCGTCTACTGTAAGGAGGGAGATGTGCTGTTGTGGTTAGGATGGATGGTGTTTGGTTATATGAATGTTCACGAGTCAACCTGATGTTTATTGTCACCGTGGTTTGTGGTATTTTCAAAACGTTGGATAAGGGTACGTCTGGGCGATATGGTATTTGAAGGCCAGAGCGGACGAAGACCGTTGTAATTTGCCCTTACCGTTTATCTTTCAGGGGCAGTTAATGCGAGCTAACGGAGGATACGTATGGATTATGAAATCTCCGTTCCGTGGGAGCGATCGTCAATATTACCGTGAAAGTGAAGGTCTTTCCAATAATAAATTCGTGGAATTAAGAGCTTGAGCATTCAAGGAATCCCTTTTCAAAATAGCTGAGAGGCACAAAAGTACCGTGATTTCATATTTACTGGATCTGTCCACCTCCTTGCGGATAGGCGTCTTATCCAACCAACGACTTCGCCGATCCGATCCGAAAGTAGTTCTTCCCTTACAGTACATTACTGAACAGGGGAGCCTCAACACCACGAGTCAACGACAACGAGTATCCCACAAACTTCCACTTTGCTCCCCGCCGCTCATCACGGACCACACTCGTTACCTTTTCAGATTCAACAACGCCGGCAACGAGTGGTCTAGCCACCCTTCACACTAGAGGACTGACTGGCTGTGGAACCGTACCGGTGGACGCCCTTGGCGTCTCCGTGCAACAATGCTTCTCCCCAAGGGTGGTGTCACATGGAAGTCGGCCAAAGCCCGATTGCCACCTTCAAGAGCCATCCTTCATTTCCTGACGCGCACGCGGTTTCTACTCTTTGTTGCGCTGGCGGGCGTGGTGGTCTTATTATGGCGAGGCATAAGCACATCAGCGTCGGAGATGCAAAAGTCTGTCCACCCGCCGTCCCCCAACCAAGTAAGAAAACCAGCAAGTACATTTGGCTAATCTTGGGTCTTTTGGAGCCAGTTTCTACTGTTGGGGCCCGGCAAAGTCACCGCTGCAAATGTCCCTGAACGAGCAGGCCGACTGGAGCGCACATCTCCAGACGCCCGTCCTCTTCAACCACCACGCTCCCATCGAGATCAACTCTACCACCATCAATCACGTAGACCTCAACCCGATCCAGTCGACCACCAAAGCTAGGGAAAACAGGGAACGGGTCCTCATCCTCACCCCGTTGCGAGACGCGGCTCCGTACATCAACAAATACTTCGACCTCCTGTCCGAGCTCTCCTACCCCCACGAACTGATCGACCTCGCCTTCCTCGTCGGCGACTCCTCCGACGATACGCTCGCCGTCTTGTCGAGCGAGCTGGACCGCATCCAGATGCGGACAGATCATATCCCGTTCCACAGCGCCCTCATCGTGGAGAAGGACTTTGGGCAGGTCACCAGTCAGAAGGTGGAGGACCGACATGGCTTCGCGGCGCAAGGCCCGCGACGGAAGGCGATCGGCCGGGCGCGGAATTACTTGCTTTATGCGGCGCTCAAGCCGGAGCATTCGTGGGTCTATTGGAGAGATGTGGATATTGTGGATAGCCCCGAGAGCATTCTGGAGGATTTCGTTGCGCATGACAAGGATATCCTGGTTCCGAGTGAGTGGAGTCGACGGCTGTGATGTTGCGATGGGACTGATCTGGGGTCAGATATTTGGTTTCACAGATACCACACTAACGACAAGGGGAAGTTGGTCGACGTTGAAGGCAAATGTAAGACGTGTACGAGGTATACCGGGGGTTCGGGGCTGACCGTTTCGACAGTCGATTACAACTCCTGGATCGAATCCGACAAGGGATTACGCCTGGCTGCGAGTCTGGATAAAGACACGGTCTTGGCCGAAGGTACTGTATCCATCGGTGCGCCTCCCAAGCATCTGTCTTGCTGATGGTCCGGAACAGGCTACGAGGAGTACGACACCGGAAGGACGTATCTCGTCAAACTAGGCCACTGGCAGAAAAACAAAGACGAAGAAGTCGAGCTCGACGGCATCGGCGGTGTCAACATCCTCGTCAAAGCAGACGTCCACCGATCAGGTAAAGTCACAAATCACTCACCCGACAACTTGTGCCTCATCAGTAGTCAGTCGACTAATACTTTTTTGGCTTGCCCAAAGGCATCAATTTCCCCTGCTACGCCTTCGAAAACCAAGCCGAGACGGAAGGTTTCGCCAAGATGGCCCGGAGAGCCGGATACCAGGTCGTCGGCCTCCCTAATTACGTCGTTTGGCATATTGATACGGATGAGAAACCGGGGAATCTGAAAAGTAGACCGGCGTATTGATCCTGGGATTGAATTTATTTCTTTCGTGCTCTTTTTTTTCTTTTTTTCTTCCATCCTCACCCACAGAAAGAGAGCTTGTTTTTAAAATCCCCAGTCATCGAGGTATTCTCATCGGGCGATGGGGTATATCAATCATAAGGTACTGTCCGAAACGGACGACGCGCAGTACATGTTGTCTGTATGTGCACTCACTGTCTGGAGAAGAGAGCGAGCGTGCGCGAGAGGCGGTTCTTTCTGTCTTGGGGGAGTTGCGGAAAAGTGGAGGGAGAAAGGAAGGGATGTGGGGAGGCGGAGGAAGGGAGGGATAGGGATCCTGTACATATATAAAGGCGGTTGACACACCAGTCGGTTGGTCGCAGAATAGACTGGACGCTAATAATATCTATCACAAACACAAACTCAACCCCAACCCCTACATCCATCCCCCCGTCTGTGTATTGGGAGGGGCGAAATAACCCAGAGGGTATCCGTGCACGGGAGGACTACGTGATGTGTCTAATCTTCCAACAGGAACTTGATTCTTTACTACCGCTATGCTGCGCTATACTGTACACAATCCAGCTAGACCCCAGTCGCACCGGGCGGTCACTCATAGATGCCGCGCTCGAACTTGTCGAGGTCGAAGAAGCGCGCGGAGATGGTGTTTCCGTTGAAGATCCTTCCTTCGAGGGCGTTGACGGCCTATATTCGTCAATACTGTAAAACAATAGGATGGCATAGAACGCCCTCGATGAGGATGTGGGGATGGGGCTAGCTTACTCGCAGGGCAGACAGCTGGCTTGTGAACTTGACGAAGACGGGTGCGGTCGCTGGGTTATGGCGGTCGATGAAGACCCTTTCAACTCGGCCGTACTGCGAAGACATACGTGTTAGCGACCGACGCCCCTGACGTGATTGTGTTCACGAAATAAAGAGAGAGATCGAACCTTCTCACCACACTCCTCCCCAATCTCCTGCATCAACCCACCATCCCCAGCACACTCCAACTCCGCATCCAAATCCATCCCATCCACCATCCCCTGCAGAACAACAACTTCACTCATCGCGCCAAACTTCCCCCCCTCACTCTCCTCGCCACCATCCGCACCCTTCTTTTTCTTCCCGCCGATGATCTTCCCCCTCCCACCGGGCCCCACGAATCCACCGCCCTCGGCGTCCGGTTTCTTCTTCTGCTTCTCGACCTGGACACGCAGCGGGTTGACGATGCCGGATCCGCTGGCGCCGAGGCCGGAGCCCTTGGTCCAGCCGTACTTGGACATGAGCCGCTCGGCGAAGCCTTTTTGGCCCGGTCGTAGCGATCGTGGCGCGTCTTCGGAGGGTTCGGGCTCGTCGTCGGACGCTTCTTTCTGGAGAGCGGCTTCGAGCTCGGCTTCGGAGCTGGGGAGATCGGATGGTGCTGGTGGGAGATTGTAACGGACGGGTGCACGAGAGATTGTGCCAGCTGAAGGTAGTGTTGGAGGACTTGGTCGTGGGGGGGATTCATTGGAGCTGGGTAGGGGTCGATCCATAATCGGTGGTGGTGGTGGCGGGGGAGGTGACGGAGGTGTTGGCTTCAAAGACTCTGAAGGTGGCTGTGGTACTTGCTGCGTCTGGCTCAGACGAAGGCGGCGCGCGTACGCGTCTTCACCAGTAGGGTCATCAGGTATCGACGCCGACGGCCTTGGGTCGTTGAGTGTAGCCTGCTGACCAAAGTCTGGAGGAGGGGCGAATGACATGGCAGGTGGTGCAAATTTGTCTGTTGGATTCAGCCGGGTGTATTCTCGTACTCCTGCGAACACTTACTGCTCATCTGCGGTCTTCGCTGATCTTCATCATCGCTATCCAGGTCGCTGGTATGTTTCCTAGCCATACGATGAGCGTAGAGTCTATCCTTCCACTCCCTCACCTCCCGAATTTTCTCATCACTGTGTTTGTATTCCTCATAGCTATTTGGCCTCGAAGGATCGTAGATGTCATCCCAATTCTGCGGTACATGGGACTCTTCACGATTCTTCTTGCGCTTCTTCCGCCCACCACGTTGCCGCTTTTCAGCTCCATAAAACCCATTCACATCATCATCATCGCCTGTAGCCGTCCAGTCCGCCAGCGTGGTTTTTACCACCGACCGAACTGAATCAACCGCCGGAGTAGCTGTAGCCTCTTGGGGACTGGCAGTTGGCCTTTGCGGGGTCGCTTTCGGCACGAACGGTTTGGATTTCGGCTTCTGCGTCGCTATCTGCGGTCTTTTCGTAGGCTGGAATCGAAGAGAGGCTGCAGGCCACGGAAAGAATGCCAAGACACCCGTGAGCAAATCCGTTTCGCCAACAGTGATTCTCTTACGGAAGGTTTAGTTCATGTCTACCGGCATTGACCTGCTGCTTCTTCCCGGAAGCTTCATCCTGCTGTACCTCGTCGCCAACGGGCTGCTTGAAGACCACAGGTGCCCGCGAAATGGTGCTGGGCGTACCGGTTGCGAGATTGGATGAGGGATCGAGGAGGTTGGCGTAAAGTGATACCATGCCTCCTCGTGAGGGCTGTGGAGGTTTCGCATCCGGTGCCATTTGTCTTGATGGTGAGTTTGAAATGCGGACGTAAGATGGCTGTCAATCTGAATTCATAGGGGTGTGCAGAGCTTCCTGCACAATTATTGATGAAGGCAGATTGCATAATTACATACGCCGCTGTACAATACTACCGTAACTTATGATTGTGATCTACCAACTCACGACTCAACTTACAACTCACTACCCAAGGTTGTCCGACTAGGCGGAGTCAATGGACCTCTACACTATTGACGCATATATCTTGCTACATGGACCATTGGTCAAGAGGATGTCCAAGCGCATCAACAGCGCGAAAGCTGAAACCGTCAAAACACCAAGACTCGGCACCTCTGTTTGAAAGATGATCGAGCGCAAACATAAGCATGGGCATCTGCCCATATGAGATGGACTACGAACTTCTTAGCATTCAGCTACAATCGGCACCCATCCTCCAACATAGCACAACTCGGCGTCCTCAATCACCACCAGGGTGACCTTCGTCAGGAAAGACAACTACTATCCTCAGTTACGGTCATCCCGAGAGAATCTGAGCAGGCCACTATGTTGCTTGGCCTACTTGCTCCGCTATGTTTCTTCACCTCATCACTGCTCGCCGCCAATACTGCCAACCTGCAGACCAACCCCATCCCTCTCGGACCCCTAATCACAGCGGAGAAGCCTTACCGCTGCATCGAGAGACCCCAAGCTGGCGAACCCATTCGTTTTTACCCGGACAGCACTCACTGCGCCCACGCTCTCGATCAGATTGTGAAGGGGGACAAAGCAAGCGCGCCCATGCTCATCAGCCGCACAGAAGGCTACAAAGTCCCGCACTATTGGTGGGTGGGGAGTTGCTTGATCTACATCAACACGTCGGATCTCGTGCCCACCAAGCCGGTGACGCTACCCCTGCTGGTGGTAGTGCGGATGGCACTCGAAATCATGAACAATTGTATCACACAGGGTCCGGGGCTAGGAGGAGTATCTTTCCTTGGATCTTGGGACGGTTCTGGAGGTGTGCTTGACCTTGTCGTAGTCGGGCGAGATATGTCGCAGTCAGATATGGGTACACCACCGTCGGACCGCGTGGCCGCAGCAATCGCTCGGAGTTTTGGATCTGGGAGGATCAGACAAGCTTAACGAGGGCATGGGATCAGTCCTTCTCATGTCTCTTTTCCGATCCTTACTTTGCACATCAGGGGAACCTTGGTCTGAACCGCTATCGTTCAATATATAATCCTCGGGTAGCAAGACCGTTTCATATTCATTCCCAGAACTGGAATATATAACTTACTGTCTGGATGTTGGAGGGTTTCAATCGGCGAAAGCCTCTTAGTTACACTGCGTTAGATAAGCAGCATATCCGTCTTCAGAAGGTGAAGACACCAAGAGCTCAACAGGGCTGAGGAGCTGTACGGTCGGCTTGAAAGTTTTGACTCATCTCTTGTATGAAAGGAGAATTGCTACAGCCTTATGTAATAATGAATAATGGACCGTTACCTTAAGACAGAGGATTAGAGCACTGTAGGTTGAGCTTATGTAAGACCTTCCTCATACGGCTAACCTCGGTAGGGCTAGGTGCAAAGTAGCTCAAGGATCCCGATGAGCTTATGACGTTTCTGTTTCCGCCGTCCTAGCCATCCTTGTCTCCTTCTGATTCCCCATTTTATCTCTCCGCATATCTGGGAATTCTAATACCTTGCTTCGAGCATATTGCTTTTTCCAAGATCGTGTAATCTGTAATAATAATGGTTACTCTTGCGACATCCTTCCAACTCGACGGACAATCCACAGCGATCATCGTCCCCGGCAAACCGAATGCCCTGACCGTTTCTTATCAGCAATTGACTTCCCAAGTCTCCCTCTTTCAAAAGAAGCTAGCAAATTTAGGCATCACGCCGCAAGCTGCAGTTTCAATCGCGCTCCCAAATTCCTACGAGTTCATCGTTGCCTTTATCGCCGCATCATGGCAGCGGGCCATTGCTGCGCCGCTCAATCCGGCCTACAAGCAAGATGAATTCGAGTTCTACATTGATGATCTCAGTTCGGCAGTCACACTCGTCCCGCAGGGATCGTTCCAGCAGGATGGGCCCGCCGTCCGAGCTGCGCGCAAATACAAAGCCGCCATAGCAGAATGTTACTGGAATGGCGAGGAGGTGGTTCTGGATGTTAAGGATCAAGGGAAGCTTGCCGGGAAAGGGAATCAGAAGGTTGAGAAGGCACAACCGGATGATGTTGCTTTGGTGTTGCATACTAGTGGTACTACCGGAAGGCCGAAAGCTGTACGATACCCCTCCAACGTAAATTGGTTGCTGCTGACGGAGTACAGGTGCCATTGACCCACAGGAATCTGACACGAACTATGAGTACGTTTCGGCCCATTGAATCCATTGGCATAGTACTCATCGCACACAGAGAATATCCAGGCTACATATAAGCTCACCCCCGAAGATCGGACAATGCTGGTGATGCCGTTATTCCACGTACACGGGCTACTAGCAGGATTCCTTGCCCCTCTGCTTTCCGGCGGCTCTGTAATCGTCCCTTTCAAGTTTTCGGCTGGCGAATTCTGGGATACTTTCATAACCCATAAAGCCAACTGGTACACCGCAGTTCCGACAATCCATCAAATCCTCCTCAAGAACCCACCACCGCACCTGAAACCGAACATTCGATTCATCCGGTCATGTTCGTCCCCATTATCACCGAAGACGTTCCACGAGCTAGAAAAAGCGTTCGACGCCCCAGTTCTTGAAGCCTACGCCATGACCGAAGCGGCGCACCAAATGACTTCGAACCCGCTCCCACCTGCCAAGCGACAACCCGGTAGCGTAGGGATCGGTCAGGGCGTAGAGGTCAAGATCCTCGACCAGGACGGGAAAGAGGTTCCTCAAGGCTCCGAGGCCGAGATCTGCATCCGCGGCGAGAACGTCACCAAGAGCTACCTGAACAATCCAGAAGCGAACAAGACATCTTTCACCAAGGAGGGCTTTTTCCGAACCGGAGATCAGGGCAAGCAAGATAAGGACGGTTACGTCTTCATAACCGGAAGGATCAAGGAACTGATCAACAAGGGAGGAGAGAAGATCAGCCCGATCGAGCTGGATAACGTCGTGGCGCAGAACCCCGCGGTGGCGGAGGCAGTCAGTTTCGCCATGGCTGATGAGATGTATGGGCAGGATGTTGGGTTGGCGGTTGTCCTGAAAGATGAGAAGAAGATGACTGCGGATGAATTGCGGAAATGGATGGCTGAGCGGGTGGCTAAGTTCAAATTGCCGAAGAAGGTGAGTGCATAGTGCCTGCAATGATATGCGGTAGCGTACTGGTTCTGACTACGTCTTAGATATTCTTCACCGACAACATGCCGAAGACGGCGACGGGCAAGATCCAGCGGAGGATGGTTGCGGAAGCCATGCTGAAGCAGGAGAAGCCGAAGGCGAAATTGTAGAGAGTCGTTGTTGTAAGATTTCGAGTTGTGAAATAAGACTATCGGGGGGGTTTACTGTTGAATTCCATATAGCGTGAGCAGAGGACTATGACTCTACGCCGGACAGGGTTGGCTCTTGAACAAGTGGTTGTACATAGGTGGTTCATCCACATCCAGCGTGTCATATCGACACAATAAATACGAAGCACCTACCCACCCCATTGACTTACGCCCTACTCTGTACATAGAAAACTCTTCCGGGCAACCGTACACCACTTCCTGTCCACTTCCCGTTCATCGTAGCACGAACCCCCCTCCTACCCTCGGCCCCGACCGGTGCGCCCTACGTCCCGCACCAGCCGACGGAACCCCACTACCCCAGGCCCGGAACCCTCCCACCACCCACCCGGCCCCCCTTCCCTTATCTTCAACAACCACCCCCGCACCCAACCCCACCATGCCCCTCCAGCCCAAAACTGTAACCACCAAACATCTCATCCCCACTCTTAAACGCCTCTCCCTACAAACCCAAACACAAGCGCACGCACGAACACGACTACAGATCCACCCCCAGGCCCAGAAACCAAACTACCGCCAAATGTCAACGACGACAACGACGACAAACGCCACCGGCCGGGAAAGGGAAGGGGAAAAGGAAGCGGGGCAAGAGAAGACGGAGTGGCTGATCATCATGCCGGACCACGAAGGCGCGCTGGAGAAGCGGATGAGCGTCAGGCCGTATGTGGTCTTTCCCGTTTTCTTTCGCGCTTTGCGTACGTCTTGGCTTTTGCTGTTCGGGTGGGAGCTGGGGTTCGTTTCTTTTTGCGCTTGCACTTGGAGTCGCGGGGGGTTTGGGGCGGTGGTTGGTGGGTGTGGTAGGGAGACGAGAGGGAGAGAGGGATGCTTTTGACTGGGGGATCTTGTTTTTGATGTTCTTTTCTGCACTCTTCCAGGAGTTTGTACTGGGACGAGTGGAGGTGGGGCGTGGAGGGTGAAGAGAGTGGAAGGGATCAGGCTCCCGGACGAGTCCGGGAGCGAGGGGACAACGACAATGGCGACAGTGGACGTTTCCCGGCTGATATGCCGCAACAGGACGCATTTCAAGGAGCTCAAGACGCGCGAGGCGTCGGGGTTTTGGCAGTTCGGAGGTAGCCCTCCTTTCTCTCTCGCTCTCTTCCCCTCTTCTTTCCGTTCCCGCTTTGCCTCTCCTCCATTCTCTCCGTTCCCTCTCCCTGCGCCCCTATCCCCACCCTCATCTCCTCGCTTCCCCCTCACTATCTCTTCATACTGACCCAGACCCCACAACCAGGCGCCCTCCTCAACGAACCGCCGTCCGCAAACGCGCCCCTGTCCATCCGCGGAAGCGCAATGTTGGCGCTGGCGGCGTCGCGCGAGGAGGTGGAGAGGGCGTTGCGGGAGGACGTTTATGCGAGGGAGGGGGTGTGGGATTTGAGTAAGGTTCGTTTTGATGTTTTTTCTTGCGTGCGGTGAGGCAAGGCGAGGAGGGAGGGAAGGAAGGTGGGTGGGTATTTGGAGGGGCAAGGGAGAGGGAGGTGGGGGAGGGGTGGGGTGGGAGGAGGGATGAAGGGTAGAGATCTGGGGAAAGGATTGAGGATGAAGGCTGACTTGGGGTTCTCTGTGGGGTGTTGGGTGCGGTGTAGGTGCAGATATACCCGGTACGTGGAACACAGACTCCCTCCCATCTCTTCACTGTCGACCTGGATCTCCTCGTCTGGTTGTCGGATGCCGTCTGAGTTTCTGTGAGGGTGATTGTTGAGACATGAGCGGACTGACGGTTTGGCTATACTGCAGTTCAAAAGCGCGATTCGAAAGGCTCTGTGAGATGGCCACTTGGGGACTGTGGAGCTGTGTTCAAGGTCGGGGGAAGTGGGTGAGTGACATGGTCAATTGGGGATGGGTAGATGAATTGCTGCAGGAGTGGCGGGAACCTCGTACCATTTACGTGTAGATATATGGCTGGTGGATGTGAATACGAGGGTGATATGTACAGCCATAACTTGATACAGTACACCCGTAATATGTCACACCGCCACCATCACCGGCTGGGCCTCTGCGGCCGGACATGACCTCGCACATATCATCAGAGAGTTATATATCTATAGACACTAGCTTTTCGCGTTCCATCACGATGCCACCCCCTTCTTCCTAGCCAACAGATTCAACGCGCTCCCCGCCAAAATAAACCCACACTGGTCCTTACTGAGCGTATGCCGAGTCTTGACCTCGACAACCCTACCATCTCCCCTCTTCTCCACCCTCAACACCACCTGCCCGTCCCCACCGCTTTTCAACACGTCGTACACACCCACAGTCGCGACCTCATCGAAGGCATCGACAAGCTCATAGTCCTTTGGATCCGCAAACGTCAGCGGCACAACGCCCTGCTTCTTGAGATTCGTCTCATGGATCCTCGCAAAGCTCTTCGCCAGGATAATGCGTCCCCCGAGATACCGTGGCTGCAGGGCAGCGTGTTCTCGGGCGCTGCCCTCGCCGTAGTTGTCCTCGGCGACGACGAGCCACTCGCGGCCCTGGGACTTCCATTTCTGCGCGAGTTCGGGGATGGAGGAGGTGGAGCCGTCGAGGTCGTAGGCGACGTTGGTTTCGCCCGTGGCGGCATTGATGGCGCCGATGAGCGTGTTGGCGCTGATGTTGGGTAGGTGGCCTTTGTATTTGAGCCAGGGCCCGGCGGCAGAGATGGTGTCCGTCGTGCATTGGCCTTTGACTTTGTATAGGACTCGTAGGCCTTCTAGTTCGCCTTCGGGGAAGGGTTCGAAAGGCTCTAGTACGGCGAGACGGTCGGATGTGGGAGAGATGATGACGGGATGGGAAGGATCTGGCACGCCTGCTGTGGGCATGAAGTCAGGGTTGCCCTGTGCGAAGCCGGCGCCAGGAAGGTCGGAGCCCTTAGGGGCTGAGAAGCGGAAGGGTGTGCCGGATGGTGTCGGCAGTGTATCTGTAATAGGGTTGAAGGTGGTAAGGCCCGCATAAGACATGGCAGTAACAATCTCGGGGGATGCAAGGAAGTTCATAGTCTGCGGATTGGCGTCATTGCGAGCGCGGAAGTTTCGGTTGTAAGATGTGAGAATGGCGTTGTTCTCGCCACGGGTCACGCCGTCCGTCCGCTTCCATTGTCCGATACACGGCCCACAAGCATTGGCAAGAACGGTACCTCCGGCGGACGAGAAGGTTGATAAAGTCTCGTCACGTTCAAGAGTCGCTCGAATTTGCTCACTGCCGGGAGTGATGAAGAAGTCGGCTTTTGGCTCCAGGCCTGCAGCTGAAGCCTGCTTGACAAGGTCCTCCGCACGTGTCATGTCCTGGTAGGAACTATTGGTGCAGCTGCCGATGAGACCAGCGCCAAAGGTTTCAGGCCAGTTATTCTCCTTTACTGCATCCTTGAATCGGGAGAGGGGTGTTGAGAGGTCAGGTGTAAAGGGACCGTTTATGTGAGGTTCGAGTGTGGCGAGGTTTATGGTGACTTGTTGATCGTATTCCGCACCTTCATCGGCGCTCAGGAGATTGTGTGGTTCAGGTGAAAACGCAACTTTCGCTGCTGCCGTAGCGATGGGAGTTCGATGAGTAGATTCGAGGTAGGGTATCATGCTGGACGCAAAAGGGAACAGAGAAGTAGTTGCGCCGACTTCAGCGCCCATGTTGCATATCGTAGCCATGCCCGTACAGCTAAGCGTCTCCACCCCCGGACCGAAGTACTCTATGATGTAGCCCGTTCCACCTCTGACAGTCAACCGCCCTGCTAGATTCAGTATAACGTCCTTTGGTGCGGCCCATCCGCTCAATTCTCCCTCAAGCCTAACCCCCAATATGCGAGGTGCCTTCAATTCCCAAGGTGCATCGACCATGGCGTCGACAGCGTCTGCCCCTCCCACGCCAATTGCTATTGCTCCCAGCCCTCCAGCATTTGGTGTATGACTGTCGGTACCCAGCATCATCAGCCCAGGCGCGGCATAATTCTCCAGGACCGTCTGATGTATGATGCCCGCGCCCGGCGGCCAGAATTCGATACCGTACTTCTTCGCCGCGGACTCCAAAAAGTCATATACCTCCTTATTCCCCTTGATCGACGCCGGAAGATCTGTATCCGCACCCCTCTCTCCAACAATCATGTGATCGCAATGTATGCTGGCGGGGACGGCGGTAGAGGGTAGCCCGCAGGACATGAACTGTAGAAGTGCCATTTGCGCGGAGGCATCTTGCATAGCCACGCGATCAGGTTTGAGTTTGAGATTTGCTCGGCCTCTGATGTTTGTGCCATTCTGCGTGTCTGTAAGGAGAGACTCCTCAGGATTGTCGAGGTGCGAATAGAGGATTTTCTCCGCAAGCGTCAAGCGGCGGAATGCACCAAGTATGCGTCGCACTTCGCTGAATCTCTTCAGAAGCTTAGCATATGGAGGTGTACGAGAGGCGAGATCGGAGTGTGTCGGTGTTGCCGAAGTGGCTTCGGATGCTAAAAAGCGGCGTTGTAGGGCTAGATGTAGAGGAGCCACCTCGGAGGCCTTACAGACCAAGCTGTCAGCTGTGTATGATTGATGTAGCCGAGTGCTGACTTACAGCTCTTCGGGCATGGGCCCAGCTTCGTGCCCGCATCTCCCTGAGTAACTTCTGAAAATGGATCAATGTTGGATCTCGGAATTTGACCGGCAGGCGACAAACTGGACAAACTTTACGCCGAGAGCGGAGGTTACCCGGTGCTGAAGGAATTATGGCACCGTCCTCTACACTACCTTACATATAGGATATACGCACTCGTTACCTGTACTTCGTACAATACAGTAAATACATAATCGACTCCTTGTCCGATTTGTGTGCTCAAAGGTAAACAGTGCCTGCCAAGGGCGCTTTGTACTGAGGTAGTCCTAGGGAAGCCCTTGTGCTATGACATTTCAAAGCCTGGGGTTCGCTCAATGATAATGGACGAAGAATTTTCTTTCGTTGCTTAGAATCTTATTCTTTCGTACTCAACGCAATGCAGTATTCATACTCCACATGATACGCAGAGATCGTGGTTCATAACCGGATAGATTGGCCAATGCAGTCTTTTCTTGTTGTACAGCTTGTCTGAATATATATTTGGCAATCTTGCCGGCCCTGTAATATCCCTATTCACATTCCCCAGCCTTAAGCCCCGATCTAGGACGCGCATGAATCAAGCAAAGCTAATGCAAAAAGCGATCTGCCTCCCAAGTTGCCCAAAAAAAGGTGTGAAAGGAGGATATCGGGATGCACAAGCCAGCTCCATCCGAATATGTAACCTCAGAGGAAATGAGGACCTAGATGTTGATTCGGCTGAGTCAAGGACAGTAGACATGGTGATTACATTGCCGCGACTAGGCCAGCAACTGCAATAGCAGCGCCCGCAAAGGAGCCCAAGTTCAACTTCGAGGCAGCCCCAGGGAATGGTGCAGGTGAGCTTGTGGCTGGCTTGCTGGCGACAGGAGCGTTCGGGGCTGTTCCGTTTGCGCTTGAAACGCCAGCAGTGGGTGTTGCGACCATGACCGTAGCGGTGGTGAGGCTGTACGATCCAACACCGGTTGCACTAGAAACTCCCTGTGAGCAACGTTCATCTATTGCCCCGCGTACTGAAAAACTAACCTCATCGCCACTGTCTTGGTGCAAGAGCAGACAGTATCATAATACATAGAAGTGTAGACAACGTTGGCATTGCCGGAGCCGGAACCGGAGCCAGAGCTAGCCGCGCTAGTGACTGTCGCAGAGGCTGAGTCACCTGAAGCAGACGCGGATCCACTGGACGCCGATGCGGAACCGCTTGTAGCGGATGCAGAACTTGATCCGGTGGCGGAAGCAGAGGATACCATCGAGGCTGGGCAACGGTCAGCAAGGCGTGGGCAGAAAGACGACAAACAAGTAAGGTTTCCTTACAGACGGTCTTGCCTGCTGCGGAGCAGGTGCTCGAGAACGCACTCATCGCAGCATCCGTGTTGCTGCCGCAGAGCTTGGATATCTGAGCCTGAACCTTCCCGGCATCGGTGCCGCAGATGGTGTTAAGATCGGCGGGGTTCGTTTCAGTGCTAATTCGAAAGTAAGCAGTTGCATCAGTGTCGTGGGTGAACATCGGCCTACTTGACGGCTGCCAAAAGACAGGCTGGCGGAGTTGCTACAGCCAATTTGGCGGAGATGGCGAAGAGGGCGAGGAAGAGAGTCGACTTGGCGGCAAACATATTGAACTTTGGCTGTATGCAAAGAAGACAAGTAGATGATGATTGAAGATGTCAAAAGGGGGAAATGGTAATAAAGACAGTTGATAGAGTGCCGTGAAATGCTAAAGAGCGACTTGGAATCTGTATTGAGAAAAGACAAGTGAAAATACCGTAGAGAATGTGTTGTTGGATGGCGCAGAGAACAGAAATTGGAAAGGGAAGTCCAGGGGAAAGAGGGAATGAACGCGACGGGGTTGTAAATTTAGCCAGCGCCTTACTTGATACAGACTAGACTGAACACAGTCAGCAGCGCCCGGGCCTCGGTGACTGTAAGGTGCCTTACCCTTAATAACATATCGACCAGCGAAGTCTTTTATGCAGTCGCATATACCAGCGAAGAAGGCCAACAACCCGTGCAGTTATTCGTAATAGGTAAGGTAGGTATATTGATTGTTGACGATCAGCGACTGCCCAAGACCCCATTTTGAAGGTCCACTCTCAACATATACTTCTTTTGACTTGAAGTAGAGACTTGAAAACACACCGACCCTTCACCCCTCACCCCTCACCCTTCACCCCGCACCGACTTTTATTCAAATATACCGTCCTGCGAATAGCCTGGATAGCCGCATGGCGCCCGGCCGCACCAGGACAATCGACATGAAGAAAAGAAGCTCTGAGCGAAGGAAGACCCCCTC
>JAABUY010000208.1_pt1 | contig 118003 bp, 106 predicted proteins | sample 5560271 | NCBI WGS metagenome assembly JAABUY01 (sample SAMN10711886, study PRJNA513374) | rock metagenome | isolation source: Antarctica rocks | place: Antarctica: Victoria Land, University Valley | reverse complement strand
CAGACCTGTTCGCGGCTGTCCGCTCTGTCATCGGCACCGCCAAACGCCGCGGCATCGACGCCTACCAAGCCATACTCGCAACCCTACAAGGCCAAGCTGCGACCGCACCGGGTTGAGCAGTTACCCTAGAAGAACATCGACCACCTGAATACACTGAGATTTTGAAGAATCTCGGAAATGGATGCGTCGGTAAGGCCAGTCTCTTCCATCTCCATCTTTCTTTATACCACAATTCAAGATGAAGCGGAGTTTTTCTGGAGAGCTTTTTGTCTCTCTCTGATCAAGATATATATGAAACAATGAGCGTGGATATAGCCGCCCAAATTTTCTAGCAAGTTGATATATCTCTTTGTTAAATCCAGCGTCTCTTGATCCCTCGTTATACTTTCTATCATCAATTTTTGACGTATCAACAGCAACAACATGAAATTCTAATGGCTTAATAGAAAGAGTGTTAAAAAATACATCTACCACTTCCTTGTATGCAGGCAGCTTGCTTGTTGAAACCTTCGTCCAAGCCATTTCTCCGTTAGGTAATTGTGGGTCTCTCGCGCGGGTGACAGCGGCTTCGAAAGCTGTGACAGCCTGAGTAGGCATCACTAGCCCGCCAAGGGTTAGATATCGATGTTTGGTCTGGCTGCTTTCGTCCACATATGCGTCGAGTAGAAATTTTGGATCAGGTGGAGCGCGGACCATGGCGAAGATCAGCACGGATAAAGGTCGGGCTGCTAGTGATCTATCCGACCAACACGCCCGCTTCCTCGAAACCGCCCGCGCCCTCGGCTGCGATGAGGACGAGGCAGCGTTCGATGAGAAGCTCAAGGGCATTGTGCGTGAACACAAACCTAAAAGCGGCAATGAAAATGTCTCTAAGACGGAGGATAGCTGACATAAATTGTGAAGGGGATGTTAGATGGAAACTCTTCTAGCTGTTCCAGATCAGCCTTTTGAACTTCCAAGCCAGCATCACGAAATGCATCCAAATAAGACTTAGTTTCCGCCGTCATCTTTTCCGGGTGTCTGATATATAAGTAAAGTCCGTGCTCATCAATTTCTTCTGCAATTGACGGATTAAGGGTGGTTACAATGTGTATCTTTTTAAGAATTCGAACTAGCTTTTCTGCTAACTTTGCCAAACTCGGATTATCTACCGTGCCGACTTGTATAATGCTTGATTCTGGAATGACTTTCTGCAGGGCAGTTGTCAGGTTAGATTCTTGTTCTGCTGTCAGCGGCTTATAAAGCCTTTCTTTCTTATTTAGAGCAATGTCTAGGGCACGATCTCTCTCAATGAAAAGGTTCCTTTCATCGTTGAATGTTAAAAAACTTGCAGTAACAATACCTAATACAGATATGATGCTAACAACCCTGCGCCTTTCGATATTCGAAATCCAAGGTGCCCGTCTATTAGCATAAGCGTTTAGATCAAACTGAAACCATTTGCCAAGCCTATCCAACAGCCAGAGCCCGCTACCCATCAGAAAAATCCAGTGGCGCAGGATGGCGCAGGCGTAGTCATACAGGGCAGCCATAGGGCTTGCATCTCACGGTCGAATCGGGCTGATCCCCGATCGTGCAAACCCTACCCATTGTGTTGGGTTTGGCAACTACCATATCGCCTTAAATAATGCCGGTCCAGGGGCGGCTCGCCCCTGGCGGGTCTGGGCGGAGCCCAGCCTTGCCTTGGCTTGCTCGCGTGCGGCTAGAGTGGCCCGTCTTTGCACAGGAGCGATCCCATGGCTCAACAGGACGCGGCGCTGTCCGGCACGTTCACGATCGGCGGCGACATGGCGGTGCGCCGCCTGGGCTTCGGGGCGATGCGGGTCACCGGGGCGGGGATCTGGGGCGAGCCTGCGAGCCTGGAGACGGCGCGCGAGACGCTGCGGCGGGTGCCGGCGCTGGGGATCACGCTGGTCGACACGGCGGACAGCTACGGGCCGTACGTCAGCGAGGACCTGATCCGCGAGACGCTGCACCCGTATGGCGGCCTGGTGGTGGCGACCAAGGGCGGGCACACGCGGCATGGGCCGAACATTTGGCGGCCGGTGGGGCGGCCGGAGTACCTGCGGCAGTGCGTGCTGATGAGCCTGCGCCGGCTGGGCGTGGAGCGGATCGACCTGTGGCAGCTCCACCGCATCGACCCGAAGGTGGACCGCGAGGAGCAGTTCGGGGCGATCGCGGAGATGCAGAAGGAAGGGCTGATCCGCCACGTCGGGCTGAGCGAGGTCAGTGTGGAGGAGATCGAGGCGGCGGGGCGGCACTTCGCGGTGGCGACGGTGCAGAACCGCTACAACCTGATGGACCGGGCGAGCGAGGCGGTGCTGGCGCACTGCGAGGAGCAGGGCATCGGGTTCATCCCGTGGGCGCCGCTGGCGGCGGGGTCGCTGGCGCGGCCGGGCTCGGTGTTGTCCGGGATCGCGGGGCGGCTGAGGGTGACGGCAGGGCAGGTGGCGCTGGCGTGGGTGCTCAGGCGCTCGCCGGTGATGCTGCCGATCCCGGGGACGGGAAGCGTCGCGCACCTGGAGGAGAACGTGGCGGCGGCGGCGATCGCGCTGGGGGAGGCGGAGTTCGCCGAGTTGGACCGGCAGGGGCGGGGGGCGGCGCAGTAGGCAAGCAAGGTTGAGGCTCTGCCTCAAACTCCGCCAAAGGCTCGCCTTTGGAAACCACCCCTCAGTAAAGCCGGTCCAGGGGGGCCTTCCCCCTGGCGGGTCTGGGCAGCGCTCAGCCTTGCTTGTTGCCCCGGCGGCGGCAGATAGCGCAGGCACGGAGCCTGTTCATGACGATTGCCACGCGACTTGCCGATGCCGATGCCTGGCTGCTCGACCGGGTGTTCCAGCCGCTCAGCGACCGGCTGGACGGCTCGCCCTCGGCGTTCGACGTCGGGCTGAGCCTGCAGCTCGGCGCGGTGGTGCTGGAGTTGGCGTCGGACGCCGCCCTGTACGGCGCGGGGATGCTGAGCCTTGGCTACGGCGTGTACTGCGGGTTCAGTGCGGCGTGCGGGATGTGGTTCTACGTGTACGTGGGGCGGCTGCGCACGATGGTGACGCCGGGACGGCTCAACCCGCTGCGGCCGATGTTCCAGGTACTGCGGCTGCTCGGGCTGGGGTTCGCGGCGTGGAGCGTGTTCAGCAGCGCCACGTCGGACGCGGCGGCGGCGCTGGCGTACGGGCTGACGGCGGTGTCGAACCTGGCGTTCGTGGCGGGGATGTACCTGGTGTCGTGCCGCAGGCCGCCGCCCGGGGAACGGCGCAGGGCGTGGGCGGGGTTCAGGCGCGAGGCGCCGGGGCTGGGGTGAAGAAGCCGGGGGTGGGGTGAGGGAACGGCGGGTGACGTCCAGGTGGTGACAGGACAGGGTTTCGTCGCGCCTCCAGGCTTCGTGCCGCTGCGCATTGCCGTGCTCGGCGCCGGGAAGATCGGCAGCGTTTTCGCGTTCCAGCTCGCGCGCACGGAGGGCCACGAGGTGACGGTCATCGCCCGGCCCGGCTCCGTGCGGCTCGGGCAGATCGAGCGGGACGGCGCGATCGTCGATGTGGGGGGCGAGCGGGCAGGTGTCCGGGTCGCCGCCGCGCTGGACGAGCAGGTGCCCTACGACCTGGTGATCGTCACGCTGCTGGCGCACCAGGCGGACGCGGTGCTGCCGGCGCTGCGGCGCAGCGCGGCCGGGTGCATCCTGTTCATGTTCAACACCTTCCATCCGGAGCGGCTGCAGGCGGCGGTCGGCGCCCGGCGGTGCGGCTTCGGCATGGCGTTCGTCCAGGCCCGGCTGGACGCCGATGGGCGGCTCGGCGCCAGCATCGGGGTGGCCGGGCAGAGGACCCTGCTGGGCGAGCAGCGCTGGGTCGACGTGTTCGACGCGGCCGGGCTGCCGGCGGCGCTGGAGCGCGACATGCCGCTCTGGCTCCGCTGCCACGTGCCGCTGTGCGTCGCGTTGGAGAGCGTCTCGGTCGCCGGGATGCGGCGCGGAGGCGGGGGTGGGGCGTCCTGGGGCGAGGCGCTCGTGCTGGCGCGCGGGGTCCGCGCGGGCTTCGGCCTCGTCAGGGCGCTGGGGCACGAGGTCCATCCCGCGACGAAGCGGCGCATCGCGGGCAGTCCGGTCGCGGTGGTGGCGGCCGGTCTGTGGTCCATGTCGCGGATACGCTCGTTCCGGGAGCTGCTGGCGACGGGCGAGGCCGAGTGCTGCGCCCTGGTCGACGCGATGGCGGAGGCCGCGGCGCTCGCGGAACCGTCCGCCGTGGCCGACATCCGGGCGATGAGGCCCTCGTAGGGGGCAGAGGAGGCGTCGGGCGAGGCAAGGAAGGCCAGAGGCTCTGCCTCTGGACTCCGCTCAAGGCTCGCCTTGAGAATCCACTTCTTAAGTCAAGGGATCAAAGGGCCTCCGGCTCTTTGCGGGTTTGGGCAGAGCCCAACCTTGCTTGCTACGCCTGGAGGAAGTCGGGCACCGAGAGGTATCGCTCGCCGGTGTCGTAGTTGAAGCCGAGGATGCGCGAGCCCTTCGGCAGCTCGGGCAGCTTGGCGGCGATGGCGGCCAGCGTGGCGCCCGAGGAGATGCCGACGAGCAGGCCCTCCAGGCGGGCGGATCTGCGGGCGTAGTCCTTGGCGTCGGCGCCGGAGACGGGGATGGCGCCGTCGAGCAGCTCGACGTCGAGGTTGCGCGGCAGGAAGCCGGTGCCGATGCCCTGGATCGGGTGCGGGCCGGGCTTGCCGCCGGAGATCACGGCGGAGACGTCTGGCTCGACGCCGAACACCTTGAGGTGCGGCCACTCCGCCTTGAGCACGCGGGCGCAGCCGGTGATGTGGCCGCCGGTGCCGACGCCGGTGATCATCACGTCCAGGCCGTCGGGGAAGTCGGCGAGGATCTCGCGCGCGGTGGTGGCCTCGTGGATCGCGGGATTGGCGGGGTTCTCGAACTGGTTGGGAATCCAGGCGCCGGGGGTCTGTCCCCGCAGCTCCTCGGCGCGGGCGATGGCGGCCTTCATGCCGCCCTCCTTCGGCGTGAGGTCGAAGCTGGCGCCGTAGGCCTGGACGAGCAGGCGGCGCTCGATCGACATCGACTCCGGAATCACCAGGACGAGGCGGTAGCCCTTGACCGCGGCGGCCATGGCGAGGCCGACGCCGGTGTTGCCCGAGGTGGGCTCGATGATGGTGCCGCCGGGCTTGAGGTCGCCGCTGCGCTCTGCGGCCTCGATCATGGCGATGCCGATGCGGTCCTTGATCGAGCCGCCGGGGTTGGAGCGCTCGGACTTCACCCAGACCTCGGCGTCGGGAAACAGGCGGGAGAGGCGGATGTGCGGGGTGTGGCCGATGGTGTCGAGGACGCTGGCGGCGATCATGGCGGTCTCCTGGCGGGGCAATCCGGTGGCCAACGTGGCCGGGCGGGTCGCGTTTCCGGGGCGGGGTTCGGGAGCGGCGCAGGAAGGTCGAGGCCCCTCCTTCAAGCACGGGCCTCAAACTCCGCCAAAGGCCGGGCCTTTGGAATGCCTTTCTTGAAGGATGCCGGTTTTCGTTGGCCTTGGCGGCTGCGGGCGCAGCCGCCCGTGTCCGGCGGCGTGTTGCGCTGTATGCTCGGGCTTTGCGGAGGGGCGCGCATGGACAACGTCGAGATGGCGCAGGAGAACCTGGAAAAGGCGCACGCGCACGATGGCGAAGGCGGCACGGCGGCGCGGCGGGCGGCGGTTCTGGTGGCGGTGCTGGCCGCGCTGGCGGTGATCGTGGAGATGAGCGCCAACGACGCGCAGACCGCCTACCTGGCGCAGCACGTGGCGGCGAGCGACCTGTGGACGCAGTACCAGGCGAAGTCGGTGCGGCGCACCGTGCTGCTGCAGAGCGCGGGGGTGATGGAGGGCCAGGTGGCGGCGGGGGCCGCGGTCTCCGAGCGCGTGGCGCAGGCGCAGGGCGAGGCGGCGCGGATGCAGTCCGAGCCGGGCGGGGACGGGATGGAGCAGCTCGCGGGGCGGGCGCACGAGGCCGAGCACGAGCGCGACCACGAGTTCCGGCGCTACCACGGGTTCGAGCGCGGGGTGCGGGGCCTGCAGATCGCGATCGTGCTGTCCGGGCTGTTCCTGGTGACGCGGCTGTGGTGGCTGCTGGCACTGGGTGTGGCGCTGGGCGGGGCGGGCGGAGCGTACGCGCTGCTGGTGGGGTTGGGGATAGCGTAACCGACGGCCCTTCGGAGGGGGCGGGCAAGCAAGGTTGAGGCTCTGCCTCAAACTCCGCCAAAGGCTCGCCTTTGGAATCCACTTGTCTCAGTAAAGCCGGTCCAGGGGGGGCTTCCCCCCTGGCGGGTCTGGGCGGAGCCCAGCCTTGCTTGCTTCTTTAAGCCTGCGCGGCTGCTAGGCGGCGCGGACGCCCTGGACGAAGTCGCCGACCTCCCTGGACAGCCGCCCCGCCTGGCGCGACAGGTCGCCTGCGGATTCGAGTACCTCGCCCGCGATCGTCCCCGTGCTCTCCACCGCCTGCCTGACGCCGTCGATGTTGATCGAGACCTCCTCCGTGCTGCGCGCCGTGAGCTGCACGCTGCGCGCGATCTCCGCCGCCGCGGCGCCCTGCTGCTCCACGGCGGCGGCGATCGCGACAGAGACGCCGCTCGCCTGCTCCACCCGGCTGACGATGCCCTCGATCGCGGCGACCGCCTCCTGGACCGCGGCCTGCACGTGGCCGATCTGCGCGCCGATCTCCTTGGTGGCCTTGGCCGTCTGGTTCGCCAGCGCCTTCACCTCGGAGGCGACCACCGCGAAGCCCTTGCCCGCCTCCCCGGCCCGCGCAGCCTCGATCGTGGCGTTGAGCGCCAACAGGTTGGTCTGCCCGGCGATGTCGGAGATCAGCGACACCACCTGGCCCACCCTGCCGGTGCTCTCCGCCAGGTCGCGCACGATGCCGTCGGTGCGCCGCGCCACCTCGGCCGCCTCGCCGGTCATGCGGTTCTGCTCCTGCACCTGGCGGGTGATCTCGTGGATGCTGGCCGACAGCTCCTCGGCCGCGGCAGCCACCGTCTGCACGCCGGCCCTGGCATCCTCCGCCGCGCCGGCCATGGTGGCTGAGCGCGTGTCGGTCTGCCCGGCGGTGGCGCTCATCGACTGCGCCGAGCCCTCCAGCCTGATGGCCGATCCGGCCAGCTCCGCGACCATCGCGCCCACCTGGGCCTCGAAGCCTGCGACCAGGCCGCCAAGCTGCAGCACGCGCCGCTGGTCCGCGGCCTGCCCGGCGGCCTGCTCCGTGGCCAGGGCGTCGGCGCGGGCCAGGCTGTCGCGGAACACCTCCATCGCCGCCACCATGGCGCCGATCTCGTCGCGCCGCCCGGCGCCGGGCACCGTCACGGCGAGGTCGTGCGCGGCCAGCCGGCGCATGGCCTCCGCGAGCGCGCGCAGCGGACGGACGATGGTGCGGGTGGTCAGGCCGCCGAGCACGCCCGCGACCACGAGGCCGAGCGCGAGCATCCCCAGCGACATGGCCTGCAGCCGGTCGAGGCGGGCGGTGAGGCTCTGCGAATGGTCGCGCTGCTGCGCCGCGGCCAGGCCGACGATGCCGCCGGCGGCACCCGGCGTGCCGTCGCCGACCAGCGCCTCGCGCAACCGCGACACGCGGGGCAGGACCTCGGTGCGCATTATGCTGTGGGCGACGTTCCAGCCGTCCGAGCCGCGGATCGCGAACAGCGCGGCGGGGATCGGCTGGAACCGCGTCCAGGCGGCCTCGACCTGGTCCATCGCGGCCGCCTGGCTGTCGGTCAGCAGCGCGCGGTGCGCGACCAGGTAGTCGTGCCCGGCGCGGGTGCGGGCGAAGTAGGTGTCGAACGATGCCCTGCTGGCCGCGTCGCCGCTCGCCAGGTGAGCGCGCATGTTGGAGCCGGCCAGGCCGAGCGGGCCGCGGAACTCGCCCATCTGGCGGATGAGCTGCTTGCGCTCCGGCGTCGCCTCCAGCCCGCCCTCCTCGTCCATCATCGCCGTGAGCTGCGAGCCGATGACGTTGAGCAGCGGGGTGACGTCGCGGCTGAGGATGGTGGCGGCGGGCTGCTCCTCCGGCGAGTTCGCGACCCGCTCCACGTCGTCCTCCGCGTGGCGCAGCGAGCCCAGCAGCGCCTGCACGCCCTGCCAGCGCGCGGCGATGTCGGAGCCTGGCTCGCTCGCCACCAGGCGGTCCATCGTCGCCCGCGTCGCCTCCAGGCGGTCCCAGACCTGCGCGCGCGCCGCCTTGCTCGGCGCGCCGCCGTCGATCATCCAGCCGCGCAGGGCGGACAGGCTGTCGTTCACGTCGCCGCTGATCGCCGTGGCGGCCTGGGCACGCGGCGCGTCGAGGTCGATCACCGCGCGCGCGTCGTGCCGCACGACGCCGACCTGCCAGCAGGTCATGCCGACCACGGTGCCGAACAGCAGCAGCTGGCTCGTGAAAACGGCGGCAAGGCGTTGTCCGATCGTCATGGGGCTCTCGGGTGGTGGAGGTGCCGCGATCCTGCCAGCGCGGCGTTGCGGGAGGATTAATGCGGGGATGGCCGGTCGCCGCGGCGGGGTCGCCGGCCGACAGGCAAGCAAGGCTGGGCTCCGCCCAGACCCGCCAGGGGCGAGCCGCCCCTGGACCGGCCTTACTTGAGGAATGGATTGCAAAGGCCTGCCTTTGGCGGATGAGGCAGAGCCTCACCCTTGCCTGCCTCACCAGCGACGTGTGGGACGACGGCCCTTGTGCCGCTAGGGCGGGCGGCGCAGGTGCGGCAGCGGGCCCTCCTCGCGCAGGCCGTGCCAGGCGAGCAGGGTGTTGGCGATGAACGCGGCCAGCGCGCCCACGGTGAAGGCCAGCGCCAGGCCGAACAGCCCGAACAGCACCGCGGACGTGGCAGCCTCGCGCAGCACGCCGACGAACAGGGCGAAGGCGGCGGCGCAGGTGGTGGCGCTGCCCAGCGCCCCGAGGGCGATGGAGAGGTCGAGGGCGAGCACGCGCGCGCGCAGGCGGCGCAGGTGCCGGCGCAGCAGCGCGGCTTCGGCGCCGGCGGGGTCGGCGGCGAGGAGGTCCGAGGTGTGCTCGCTGTGGTCGGAGACCCGCGCGAGGCGGGTGTTGAACACGTTGAGCAGGGTGCCGATGCCGGACAGCAGGAACACCGGCGTCAACGCCACCTGGATAACGTGGGCGATGGTGTCGACGGGCTGGGGAGTCAGTGGCAGCACGGTGCGGGGACCCTGGGCGGGAAGGCGGGTCCGGGCGGGGGGCGGCCCCCGCCCGCCGGGCGTCAGGAGGCGGCGAACAGCGCGTCGATCTGGGTGAGCAGGCGGGAGAAGTCGACCGGCTTGGCGTGGTAGTCGTCGCAGCCGGCCTCGATGGCTTTTTCCTTGTCGCCGGACATGGCGTGGGCGGTGAGCGCGATGATCGGGATGGCGCGGGTGTCCTCGGACGCCTTCAGGGTGCGGGCCACGGTCCAGCCGTCCATCAGCGGCAGGTTCATGTCGAGCAGCATCACGTCGGGCTTCTCCGTGCGCGCCTTGAGCAGGCCGGCCTCGCCGTCGGTGGCGACGCTGACTTCGTAGCCGCGCCTGGTCAGGCGGCGGGACAGGAAGTCCCAGATCTCCTCGTGGTCCTCGACAAGCAGCAGGCGCATCGGGTCGGTCCTTCACACGGGCACGAGGCTCAAACCCCCGGCGGGTGGCAGGGTTCATCTCACGTCTGGCGTGGCGGCGGCATCGGGGGGAGGCCAGGATTGCTGGCGCCGCGGGCAGGACCGGGTCCTGCCCGGACCTGCCGGGACAGCTTCGAGGGTGAGATTGCCTGAGTGATGGATTCCAAAGGCGAGCCTTTGGCGGAGTTTGAGGCAGAGCCTCAACCTTGCTTGCCCAGTCCTTGCTTGCCCAGTCCTTGCCTGCCCGGTGCGGCGCGGGCCGGATTTCCGAGAGGGCAATGGCTGCCGCCGGCTGGGTGCTACCCGGCTCCCTGCTCGATCTCGGCGAGGGACTCCACGCGCGAGGCGAGCAGGCTGCGCGCGAGGCCGAGGGCGGCGCGGCTGTAGCAGGTAGCGGCGTGCGGGCCCTCGAGGATCTTGGCGTGCGCGTCCAGGGTCTCGCGCAGCGCCGGGATGCCGGACGGGTCGCGTTCGGCGACGTGGAGCAGCAGCGAGGCGGTCATGATCTGGCTGGCCATGGCGATGCCCAGGGCTTCGTCGAGAGCAAGCTGCTCGAACCGGGTCATCTGGCTGCCACACCTCCGCACCGTGTCGCGGGCGCCCCGACACGATGCGGAGGTGGCACCGGCACGGCGGAGCGCAAGTCTGGGATGTGTCGCGGGCGTGGCCGCCTGGAAGCCGTGGGCCGCGGCGGATCATGTCGTTGCGGACGGTGGCGGCGATGGCGCCAGGCAGCTCGGAGGTGTCGCCGATCGCCTGGTGCGGCAGGTCGCCTCGGCCTGGTCCGCGCCGGAGCGGTGGCCGGCACACGTGGCGAGGGCAAGGATTGCCGGTCTGCGGGGGATGGCGGACCCGACACGATTCGAACGTGCGACCTCTGCCTTCGGAGGGCAGCGCTCTATCCAGCTGAGCTACGGGTCCGTGGCGCCATGCTCTAGCGCGATCCGCAGGGCGGCGCCAGTGCCGCGTCGCGGCAGGAGCGGAGGAGCAAGCAAGGTTGAGGCTCTGCCTCAAACTCCGCCAAAGGCTCGCCTTTGGAATCCAATACTTCAGTAAATCGGTGTCCAGAGGCCCCGTGCTTGAAGGAGGGGGGCTTTGGCGGGTCAGGGCAGAGCCCAGCCTCGCTTTCTGCGTTGCCGGCCGAGGTCTCAGGGACGCGGGTCCTCGCCCGCCAGCGTGTCGAGCCCTGCCGGCAGCCAGGCGGCGGGCTCTGCCGCCCAGGCGTGCCCGGCGGTCCAGGCGGCGGCGGCGGCGTCGGCGCCGGAGGGGAGCCAGGCCTGCGGGCGGTCGAGCCAGGCGAGGATGTCGCCGGTGGGCAGCGCGCGGTCGCGGTCGCGCAGCAGCAGGTGGAAGCCCGCGGGGTAGAAGCCGCGCCGCGCCGAGGCGGGCAGCCTGGCCCAGGTGGCGGCGGTGGCGGCGGCCGGCACGACCTGGTCGCGGCCGCCGTCCAGGATCAGCACGCGGCCGCGCACGCGGGGAGCGGCGGCGGCGGCGCGGTCCATGATCTCGACCAGGCCAGCCAGCACGTCGAGGCGGGTGGCGCGCAGGGTGAGCGGGTCGCGGATCAGGGCGAGCAGGGCGTCGCGGTTGTCGCTGACGGCGATGCGCAGCGGCAGCTCGCGGCCGGTGAGCTCGTGGGCGGGAGCGAGGCCGGCCGCCGCCCACAGGCTCGCGGTGAGCACGGGGCCGATCTGGGCGCGGTCCCACACCGCAGGGGCCAGGAGCACGGTGCTGTCCACGGTGTCGTCGGAGGCGTCGCCCGGGGCGTCGCCAGGGGAGGCATTGGCGGGCGGGCGGGCATCCGGGGCGGCAAGCAGCAGGGCCACGGCGCCGCCCATGCTCTCGCCCATCACGGTGAGCGGCACGCCGGGGAAGCGGGCGTGCACGGCGCGCACGGAGGCGCGGGCGTCGGCCACCAGGGTTGCGGCGCCGGGCCAACGGCCACGGGTGGGGGTGGCGCCGAAGCCGCGCTGGTCCGGGGCGACGACGGCGAAGCCCGCGGCGGCGAGCACGGGCGCGGGCAGCGCCCAGGCGTCGCGGCTGTCGTTGAAGCCATGCAGCGCCAGGATCGCGCGGCGCGTGGCGGTGCCGGGCGGGGGCAGCCAGACGCGGGCGGGCAGCGCCGTGCCGTCGGCCATGGCCAGGACCAGGTCGGGCGTCGGGAAGGCCGCGCGGCCGGCGGGTGCCGCGCCGGGTGCTGCGGAGGCGAGCGTGGCCGCAGCGGGGTCGGGGCCGCCCGCGCAGCCGGCGAGCGCCAGGGCGGCGGCAAGGCACAGGGCGGCGGCGAGGCCAGGGGCGCCGGCGAGGCCAGGGGCGCCGGCGAGGCCAGGGGCGGCGAGGAGCGGCGTCGGCGGTCGGGGCGGAGTTGTCAGCACGGCGTCCAGGCGTATCATCGCGCCGTTCCCCCGACCAGAGTCCCCCCCGACCGAGAGAGAGCGGCCCATGGCGTTCGGCGATTCCAGGCCATCCCCCGATGTCGGCACCGTCGAGCAGTTCGTCGTGGACAGCCGCGTCGTGGCCTGCGACGGGGGCGTGGGCCCGCTGGGGCACCCGCGCGTGTGGCTGCGCATCGTGCACGAGCAGACGTTCTGTCCGTACTGCTCTCGGGTGTTCGTGCTGCGGGACGGAGCGGTGGGCGGCGGGCACTGAGGTGGCGCGCAACGGCGACCTGTTCGCGCCGCGTCCGGCGGGCGCGGTGGTGGCCCGGGACGTGGCGGGCGCAGGCGCGGTGCCTGTGGCCACGGCGTCCGGGGATGCGGCGCGCGGGGATGCGGCGCCCGCGACCGTGGCGAGCGGCGCTGCGCCGGGCGGCGACACGGCCTTCACGACGCAGGCCGCCGGCACCGGGCCAGGCGCGGCGGGCAGGGACGCGGCGGGCAGGGACGCGGCGGAGGCGGGCGTGGGCACGCAGGCTGCCGACGTGGCGGCCGGGGTCGTGGCGGGCGGGGCGGCGCCGTTCCACCTGGTGGTGGTGGACGGGTCGGGGTTCATCTTCCGCGCGTTCCATGCGCTGCCGCCGATGACGCGGGCGGATGGGGTGCCGGTCAACGCGGTGTACGGGTTCTGCAACATGCTGGCGCGGCTGATGCGCGACCATGTCGGCACGCACCTGGCGGTGATCTTCGACGCGGGGCGGCTGACGTTCCGCAACCGGCTGTACGACCGCTACAAGGCGCAGCGGCCGGAGCCGCCGGACGAGCTGCGGCCGCAGTTCGCCCTGGTGCGCGAGGCGACGGCGGCGTTCGGGGTGCCGAGCGTGGAGCTGGAGGACTGGGAGGCGGACGACCTGATCGCGTCCTACGCGCGGGCGACGGTGGCGGCGGGCGGGCGGATCACCATCGTCAGCTCGGACAAGGACCTGATGCAGCTCGTGGGTCCGGGCGTGGAGATGCTCGACCCGATCAAGCAGAAGCCGATCGGGGCGGCGGAGGTGATGGAGCGCTTCGGGGTGCCGCCGTCCAAGGTGGTCGAGGTGCAGGCGCTGATGGGCGATTCCGTCGACAACGTGCCGGGCGTGCCGGGGATCGGGCCGAAGACGGCGGGCCAGCTCGTGGCCGAGCACGGCGACCTGGAGGGGGTGCTGGCGGCGGCGCCGTCGATGAAGCCGTCCAAGCGCCGCGACGCGCTGATCGAGCACGCGGAGGCGGCGCGGCTGTCGAGGACGCTGGTGCTGCTGTGCGACACGGTGCCGCTGCCGCTGCCGCTCGAGGCGCTGCGGTGCCAGGCGTTCGACCGGGGCAGGCTGGCGACGTATCTCGACGCGATGGGGTTCCGCACGATCTCGCAGCGCCTCGGGCTGGACAGCGGCGGGCCGGTGGGCGGGGCGTTCGGCGGGCTGGCCGCGCCGGCGCGCACGCCGGTCGCGGGGGGCGACGGTGCTCCGGGAGGCGACGGGACGGGCGGTGACGGGCCTGCGGCGGAGGCCAGCGCGGCGGGGCCTGCGATGGCGTTCGAGGGCTATGCGCGGGTGGACACGGCGGAGGCGCTGGCGGGGTGGCTGGCGGAGGCGCGGGCGGCGGGGATCGTGGCGGTCGGGCTGGAGACGGACGGGCTGCCGCCGCTGCGGGCGCGGCTGCTGGGGGTATCGCTGGCGCTGGCTCCGGGGCGGGCGTGCTACGTGCCGCTGCGCCACGAGGTGCCGCCCGTGGTGGTGGCCAGGCCGGTTGCGGAGCCGAAGCGGGGGCGCGGCAAGGCAGTGGGGCTGGCCGCGGCTGATCCGGTGCTGGCGGAGGCGCTGGCTGCGGCCAAGGCCGGGGCGGAAGAGGACGCGGCCGGGGCCATGCCTGCTACGCCGGAGGATGCGCCGGCAGCGGATGTGGCGGACCTGGGCGCGGCGGAGGACGGTGCGACGCCGGCCGAAGTCGAGGCGGCGGCTGGCGGTGACGGGGCGGCGTTGCCCGCAGCGGCGGCGGGCGAGGCCGGGCAGCTCGACGCAGGGCAGCTCGATGCGGCCGAGGCGTTCGCGTCGCTGGGCGCGCTGCTGGGCGATCCCTACGTGCTCAAGGTGATGCACAACGCCAAGGCGGCGCTGCTGCTGCTGGGGCGCGAGGGGGTCGGCGAGGTGGCGCCGGTCGACGACGTGGCGCTGATCTCCTACGCGCAGGATGCGGGGCGGCACGGGCACGGGATCGAGGAGCTGGCGCGGCTGCATCTCGGGCATACGACGATCCCGCTCGACGAGGTCACGGGCACGGGGCGGGCGCGGCTGCGGCTGGCGCAGTCGCCGTCGGAGAAGGTCGTGGCGTACGCGGGCGAGGCGGCGGACGCGACGCTGCGGCTGTGGCACGTGCTGCGGCCGGCGCTGCGGGTGCACAAGGCCGCGGCGCTGTACGAACAGGTCGAGCGACGCATGGTGCCGGTGCTGGCGCGCATGGAGGAGGCGGGCATCCGCGTCGACGGCGACGAGCTGCGGCGGATGTCGGTCGATTTCGGCGAGCGGATGGCGGCGCTGGAGGCGCAGGTGCACGCGCTGGCCGGGCGGCCGTTCAGCCTGGGCAGCCCGAAGCAGCTCGGGGAGATCCTGTTCGACGAGATGAGGCTGTCCGGCGGCAAGCGGACCGCGACGGGGGCGTGGAGCACGGACGTGGTGGCGCTGCAGACGCTGGCGGAGCAGGGGCTGGAGCTGCCGACGCGGCTGCTGGAGTGGCGCCAGATCGCCAAGCTGAAGTCGACGTACGCGGACGCGCTGGTCGCCGAGATGGATGCGGACACGGGGCGGGTTCATACCAGCTTCGCGATGACGGTGACGAGCACGGGGCGGCTGTCGTCGAACGATCCGAACCTGCAGAACATCCCGATCCGCACGGAGGAGGGCGGGCGGATACGGCGTGCGTTCGTAGCACGCGACGGACACGTGCTGGTCAGCGCCGACTATTCGCAGATCGAGCTGAGGCTGCTGGCGCATGTGGCGGACATCCCGGCGCTGCGCGATGCGTTCGCGACCGGGCAGGACATCCACGCGCGCACCGCGAGCGAGGTGTTCGGGGTGCCGATGGCGCAGATGGACGCGCAGACGCGCCGGCGGGCCAAGGCGATCAACTTCGGCATCATCTACGGGATCAGCGCGTTCGGGCTGGGGCGCCAGCTCGGCATCGACCCGGGGGAGGCGAGGACGTACATCGCGGCGTATTTCGAGCGCTACCCGGGCATCCGCGACTTCATGGAGCGGACCAAGGAGGAGGCGCGCAGGCGCGGCTACGTGACGACGCCGTTCGGGCGGCGCTGCTGGGTGCAGGGCATCGCGGACCGCAACATGCAGCGCCGCTCGGGGGCGGAGCGGCAGGCGATCAACGCGCCGTTGCAGGGGGGGGCTGCGGACGTGATCAAGCGGGCGATGGTGCGGCTGCCGGCGGCGATGGCGGAGGCGGGGCTGGCGTCGCGGATGCTGCTGCAGGTGCACGACGAGCTGCTGTTCGAGGCGCCGGAGCACGAGGCGGAAGCGATGGCGGCGGTGGCGAAGCGGGTGATGGAGGCGGCGGTGGTGCTGTCGGTGCCGCTGGTCGTGGAGACGGGGCAGGGGCGGAGCTGGGCGGACGCGCACTGAAGGAGTCGCTGGGCTCCGGGATGTCTCCGGCGGCGCGCTCGCCGCCGTCATGGTACGGTGCGATATGGTGACGCAGTGTCCATAAACCTTTCAGTTCTTAGGATCGAGGCGCGTGTCGAAGTACAGAGTTGATAAAATCTGTAAAATCTCTGACTGAACACCGGCTGTTCGGGAACAGGCGTGGCAGAACGCTTGACATCTTTCAGTGTTTTCCCTAAGGCCGATGTGGCGTGCATTGAGCGCGCCGTTCTCAGGATCGCGCCATGTCGACGATGGTTGCCGAACTCTACGATGCCCTGATCGAGGCGGGAGCGACAGAGGCCAAGGCGCGGAGTGCCGCGATCGTTGTGGCGGACAACGATCGCAGGTTCGCCAACACCGAGAGCGACCTGAAGGTCCTGAAGTGGATGGTGGGCGTGGTTGTGGCATGGACCGCCTCCCTCGTGCTCAAGGCGTTCATCTGACGCCAGCAATGGAAGGCGGTGCTTGCTGGCCGCTTTTTCGTGCGTTGCGTGGGTCGGTTTGGTGCAGAATGGCGCCAGGAAGCAAGCAAGGCTGGGCTCTGCCCAGACCCGCAAAGGGTCCGAGGACCCTTTGATCCCGATTCTTAAGTATTGGATTCCAAAGGCGAGCCTTTGGCGAGGTCCAGGGGCAGAGCCCCTGGCCTTCCTGCCTTGCATACTGTCGGCAGCCTATCTTCTGCTGGGCCTGGTGGCGGTGCTGGTACTGGCGCGGCTGACACCGCCGTTCCAGAACCCGGACGAGCTGGCCCATGTGCTGCGCGCCGAGCAGGTGGAGCAGGGCGGGCTGCTGGGGCGGCGCTTCGCGGACGAAGGGCGGCCGGCGTCGGGCGGGTTCCTCGATGGCGGCGCGCTGTCGGTGTACTCGGTGTTCGAGCCGCTGGTGTTCCAGCCGCAGGTGCGCGCCACGGCGGAGATGTTCGGGCGCGCCGACACGGTGCGCTGGGGTGGCAAGCGCTGGTGGCAGGCGTTCGACAACACCGCGGCCTATCCGCCGTTCCTCTACCTGCCAGCGGCCACGGGGCTTGCGGTGGGGCGGGTGGGCGGGATGACGGTGGTGCGCACGCTGCACCTGGCGCGGCTGTGCGGCGGGCTTGCGGCGGTGGCGGTGGGCAGTGCCGCGGTGGCGCTGGCGGGTGGGGCGGCGCCGCTGCTGTTCTGCCTGTTGTCGCTGCCGATGGCGCTGTCGCTGATGGCGGCGGTGTCGCAGGACGCGATGCTGCTGGCGATGGCGGGGTTGGCGGCGGCGCTGCTGGTCAGGCTGCGCGGGACGCCGGCGCCCGCGCGGGCTTGGGCAACGGGGGCGGCGTTCGGGGCGATGTGCGTGTGCCTGGCGCTGGTGTGCATGGCGCGGCCCGTGTACCTGCCGGCGGCGGTGCTGCCGCTGCTGGCAGGCGCGGTGGGGCGGCGGGCGCGGGTCGCGGGCGCGGCGCTGGTCGCGGGGTGCGTGCTGGCGTGGGCGGCGGCGGCGGCGCACTGGGCGCTGGTCAACGGCAGCGAGGGCGGGCTGGCCGATCCGGCGGCGCAGGCGGCGTGGCTGTGGGCGGAGCCGGGGCGGGCGTGGCAGGTGGCGGTGCGCACGGTCGAGGTGCACGGCGCGGCGCTGGCGGAGGGGTTCGTCGGGCGGCTGGGATGGCTGGACCTGGCGCTGCCGGCGTGGGTGCGCGGGGTGGCGTGGGCGTCGCTGCTGGTGGGGGCGCTGGCGTCGGCGGCGCCGGTGGCGGGGTGCGGGCGGCGGGGTGGCGGGGCGGGGCGGGCGGTGGCGGTGGGGGTGGCGCTGGCGTCGTCGGGAGCGGTGTTCGCGGTGCAGTACCTGACGTGGACGCCGGTGGGGCTGGGGGTGGTGATGGGGGTGCAGGGGCGGTACTTCCTGCCGGTGGCGCTGCTGCTGGGGGCGGCGCTGCCGAGGCGGGCGGTGCTGCCGCGGGGGATGGCGCTGGTGCTGCCGGCGATGAGCGCGGTGATGCTGGGCGGGGTGGCGTGGGCGGTGGTGGGGCGTTACTACCTGCGGTGAGGCCACGGGCCCCGATGTCGGCCTGAAAGCAAGCAAGGCTGGGCTCTGCCCAGACCCGCCAGGGGCGAGCCGCCCCTGGACCGGCTTCACTTAGTAATGGATTCCAAAGGCCTGCCTTTGGCGGAGTTTGAGGCAGAGCCTCAACCTTGCTTGCTTCTCCGGTCATTTCAAAGGACGGTCAATTCAAGGCAGGTCTGATGCAGTCTGTGTGCTGCTCTCCCAGGAAAGACCCTGAGCGGGAAGATCCGCTTGGTTGCCGTTGCTTCAGGGCCGGCTGGCGGTGAAGCGGAGGCGGACGTAGTCGGCGATCCATTGGCCGGTCTCGTCGCGCAGGATCGGGGCGAGCAGGGTTTCGGTCTCGGCGAGCAGGGCGTCTGGGTCGGCGACGTCGCGCAGGAACGGGGCGGCGAAGGTGGCGAGCCAGCCGGCGAGGCCTGTGGGCAGGACGGTCGGGCGCGGCGTCAGGGTCACGGCGTGGGGGACGAGGCCGTTGCGGGCGAGGCGGGCGGCGTAGGCCTCGGCGGTGGGGAAGAACCAGCGGAAGGTCGCGGGGCGCAGCAGGCCGCGGGCGCGCAGGCCGGCGTGCAGGGCGGTGACGATGGCGGCGACGTTGCCGTGGCCGCCGAACTCGCCGACGACGCGGCCGCCGGGGCGCAGGACGTGGCCCATGCCGCGGATCACGGCGTCGGCGTCGGGCATCCAGTGCAGGGCGGCGTTGGTGAGGATGGCGTCGAAGGGCGGCTCGCGGCCGAGGGCGTCGGCGAGGCGCTGGCCGTCGCCGAGGCGGGCGTCGAGGCCGAGCGCGCGGGCGGCGGCGACCAGGGCGGGCGAGGAGTCCAGGCCGGTCACTGTGGCGCCGCTGGCGGCGATGCGGGCGGTGAGCGCGCCGTCGCCGCAGCCGAGGTCGAGGACTCGCTCGCCCGGGCGGGCATCGAGCAGGGCGAGCAGGGGCGCGCCGAGGTCGGCGACGAAGCGGGCGTTGGCGGCGTAGTTGGGGGCGGACCAGGCGGGGACGGGGGGCACGCTCAGCGGGCGCGCAGGTCGTGCAGCAGGCGCTCGGCGGTGTCGCGGTCCAGGCGCAGCACGCGGGCGGCGACGTCCTGGCTGAAACCGGCGCGAGCAAAACCGGCCAGGATGCGGCGGTGGCGGGCCTGGCGCTGCGCGGCGGCGGCGCGGGGGTCTTCGTCGGGGGCGTCGGCGTCGGGGTCCGTGTCCTCGTCGGCGGCGCTTGGCTCGGGGTCGTGCGGCCCGCCGGGGGTGGCGAACGGGCCAAGGCGGCGGCGCTTGGCGTGGGCGACGGCGGCGGCCAGCTCGGCGTCGGCGCCCTCGGGGATCGCGGCGCGGGCAAGTTCGGCGGGGACACCCCGGGCGGCGAGGTGGGCGCCGATCGCGCGGCGGGAGTGGCCGGTGCGGCCAAGGCTGCGGGCGCGGCTCTCCGCGTAGGCTGCGTCGTTGACCACGCCGGATTTCGCGAGTTTCGCGACGACCTCGGCGGCGTCGCCGCGGGCGCGGGCGGCGGCGGCGCGGGTGGCGTCGGGGTCGGCGCCCTCGTCGGCGGCAGTTCGCGCCCAGCGGTCGACGCGGCGGGCGAGCACGCGCAGGAGGGCGCTCTCGGTGGCGGCGTAGCGGGACAGGTGCAGCAGGGCGGCGTCGTGCAGCCGCGCGGCGGTGGGGGCGGGGCCGGCGGGACGGCGGGCAGGGGGAGCGGCGCCGGCGGGGCGACGGGGAGGGGTGCGCGCCATGGTGGGAGGATGGCACGGCGGGGCAGGGTTGGGGAGGGTGGCCATGGTCATGTCGGTGGCCGGGATCGCTGGCCTGCAAGCAAGGCTGGGCTCTGCCCAGACCCGCAAAGGGCCCGAGGCCCTTTGATCCCGTGACTCAAGCAAGGAAGCTCGAAGGCGAGCCTCCGGCAGGGTCGGGGCAGCGTCAGGGCTGCGGCGTAATGCGGGCGGTCAGCGTCACACCGACGGAGATGTCGGTCCCGCCCGCCTCGGTGGCAATCGGCGGGGTGGGGCGTCCGGCAGGCATCATCCTGGCGGGAGGTGGCGCGGGTGACGGGGCGAAGCGGTCGGCAGGGTCGACCTCGACCTGGGCGACGCTGGCGAGGCGCTCGCCAAGCGCCTCGGCGACAGCGGCAGCCTGGGCGAGCGCGGCGCGGGCGGCCTCGGAGGCAAGCTCCTGGCTGGTCTGGTCGACCTCGGACTCGCGCGGCGAGGCGCGGTCGTCGCCCACGCCGCTGGCGCCGTGGTCCAGGCAGCCGGCGAGCAGCGCGGGCAGCGTGTCGGGGGTGGCGCGGAACGAGACGCTGGCGCGGCCGGTGTAGCCGATGATGCGGTCGGGGCGGCCGCGCTGTTCCTCGGTGTCCGGGTTCATGCCGACAGCATCGCTGCGCAGACGCTCGGCGTGCTCGCCGCGCAGGTAGTCGAGCAGCGTCTGCGAGCGGCGCGCGAGCTGGGCGGCGGCGTCGGGCAGGTCGCGGGCGTGCACCTCGATGGAGACGGCGACGTCGGAGACCGTGTTGGGCAGGCGGCGGTGGGCCTGGGCGTGGGTGGTGACCAGGCCGGCGGGCGGGACAGCGGGCGCGGGCTGGGCAGCCGAGGGCTGGGCGAGGGCGGGCTGGATGAGGGCGGGGCAGGACGCGGCGCACAGAAAGGCGGCGCGCAGGAGGGCGGCATGGCGTGGCGGCAGGGGCATGGCGATCTTCCTGGATGCGGCAGTGGCGGCGTGCGTGGCTAGCGGGTGGTGTATGCTGCTTGTTGCCGAAGGATCGTCCTGTTTTGTCGGGGGTGCGTCGCCTTTCTGACAGATGCCGGTCCAGGGCGGCTCGCCCTGGCGAGTCCAGGGCAGAGCCCTGGCCTTCCTTGCTTCGTGCCCCGCACTCGCCGTTCGCGTTGACTTCGCGCGAATCGGCGCCGCAAGATCGTGGCTTGCCCCCGCGACCGGCCGCGGCTTTCCCGCTGCCGGGGTGACGGCCGGGGTGCTGCGTGGACTGGCGATGCGATCGTGACGATTTCCGCCCTGATGCCGACCTACAACCGTGCCGACCTCGTCTTCGAGCGGGGCGAGGGCGCGTGGCTGTACGCGGCGGACGGGCGACGATTCCTAGATTTCGGCTCGGGGATCGCGACCAGCTCGCTCGGGCACAACCACGCGGGGCTGGTGGCGGCGATCGCGGAGCAGGCGGGGCGGGTGATGCACGTCTCGAACCTGTACCGGGTGCCCGGCGCGGAGCGGCTGGCGGCGCGGTTCGTGCACGCGTCGTTCGCGGACAGCGTGTTCTTCTGCAACTCCGGCGCCGAGGCCAACGAGGGCGCGGTCAAGATGATGCGGCGCGCGATGGCCGCGACGGGCCGGCCGGAGCGGGTGCGGGTGATCTGCTTCAACGGGGCGTTCCACGGGCGCACGCTGGCGATGCTGTCGGCGACCGGCAACGAGAAGTACCTGGCAGGGTTCGGGCCGGCGGTCGAGGGGTTCGACCACGTGCCGTTCGGCAACCTCAACGCGCTGCGCGACGCGATCGGGCCGCAGACGGCGGGCGTGCTGATCGAGCCGATCCAGGGCGAGGGTGGCATCCGCGTGGCGTCGCTGCGCTTCCTGCGCGAGGTGCGGGCGGCGTGCAACGAGTTCGGCATCCTGCTCGCCCTGGACGAGGTGCAGTGCGGGATGGGGCGCACGGGGCGTCTGTTCGCGCACGAGTGGGCGGGGATCGAGCCGGACGTGCTGAGTGCCGCCAAGGGCATCGCGGGCGGGTTCCCGATGGGGGCAGTGCTGGCGAAGGAGGCAGTTGCAAAACACCTCACGCCGGGGAGCCACGGGACGACGTTCGGCGGCAACCCGCTGGCGTGCGCGGCGGGCAACGCGGTGCTCGACGTGGTGCTGGCGCCCGGGTTCCTGGGCGAGGTGGCGCGCAAGGGCGAGTGGCTGTGGGGCGCGCTCGGCGAGGTGGTGCGCGACTGCCCCGACGTGTTCGAGGAGGTGCGCGGCGCCGGGCTGATGCTCGGGCTGCGCTGCCGGGTGGCGAACACCGAGGTGCAGCAGGCATGCACGGCGGAGGGGCTGCTCGCGGTGGCGGCGGGGGACAACGTGCTGCGCCTGGTGCCGCCGCTGGTGCTGACGGATGCGGACGCGGCGGAGGCGGTGGCGATGATCCGCCGGGCGGCTGCGCGCTGCGTGGCGCTGCCGGATGGCGAGGGCGCCGGGTTCGTCGAGCCGCGCGCCGGCGGGGTGGACGCGGCGGGGCACGTCGCGGGGCGGGGCGTCACCGAGCCGGAGTGGCCGGCGCTGGATCGTGCATCGTGAGCGGGGCATTGCGGCGCGCGGACGCCGAGGCCCGCGCGGAGGCGCCGCGACACTTCCTCGACCTGTGCGACTTCGACGCGGCGACGCTGCGCCACATGCTCGACGTGGCGGCCTCGCTCAAGCAGGCGCGGGCGGGCGCGCGCTCGGGGGCGCTGGCCGGGCTGCCGGCAGCGGGCAAGCCGCTGGCGGGACGGACGCTGGCGCTGATCTTCGAGAAGCCGTCGACGCGCACGCGGGTGTCGTTCGAGGTGGCGATGCGCCAGCTCGGCGGCGACGTGATCGTGCTGTCGGGGACGCAGATGCAGCTCGGGCGCGGCGAGAGCATCGCCGACACGGCGCGGGTGATGTCGCGCTACGTCGACGCGATCATGCTGCGCACCGACAGCCCGGCCAAGCTGCACGAGCTGGCGGCGCACGCCACGGTGCCGGTGATCAACGGCCTGACCGCAGACTCGCACCCGTGCCAGATCATGGCGGACGTGATGACGTTCGAGGAGCATCGCGGGCCGATCGCCGGCCAGGTGGTGGCGTGGGTGGGCTGCGGCAACAACGTGGCGCGGTCCTGGGTCGAGGCGGCGGCGCGGTTCGGCTTCACCCTGCGCCTGGCGTGCCCGGAGGAGCTGGCGCCGCCGGCCGCGGTGCTGGACTGGGCGCGGGCGCAGGGCGCGCGGGTCGAGGTCACGCAGGACGCGGCGACGGCGGTGCGCGGGGCGCGGGCGGTGGTCGCCGACACCTGGGTCAGCATGTCGGACGACCCCGCGGAGAGCCGGCACGCGCTGCTGGCGCCGTACCAGGTGACGGAGCGGCTGATGGGTCTGGCGGCGGAGGACGCGATCTTCATGCACTGCCTGCCGGCGCACCGGGGCGAGGAGGTGGCCGCCGAGGTGATCGACGGGCCGCGCTCGGTGGTGTTCGACGAGGCGGAGAACCGGCTGCACGCGCAAAAGGGCGTGCTGGCGTGGGCGCTGGGGGCGACACGGTAGAGGAAGAAAGCGAGGCTGGGCTCTGCCCAGACCCGCCAGGGGGGAAGCCCCCCCTGGACCGGCTTTACTTAAGTATTAGATTCCAAAGGCGAGCCTTTGGCGGAGTTTGAGGCAGAGCCTCAACCTTGCTTTCTGGGAGGCGGCGGATGGTCGAGATGAAGGTGTCCAACACCGAGGAGGGCCCGGTGGCGCCGGGCTGGGTGGACCAGGAGCTGGACGAGATCTTCGCGGGGCTGCCGGGCGTATCGGCGGGGCATCAGGCGCAGTATGCGCAGTGCCTCGCCGGCAGCCGGGTCGGCGACGTCGAGGCGTCGCACGACCGGTGCCGGGTGGCGCTGCTGGCGCAGCTCCAGGCGGACGGCGTCGAGGACGGCGTGCGCGAGGGGCTGCGCGAGCGGCTGGAGGCGCTGGAGGCGGAGCTCACGGCGCGGACGTAGCGCCGCGCGGCCCGACCTTTTCGGCGGGCACGTTGAACAGCGTCACCGGGCTGGCGTTGCCGAGCACGGTGGCGGGCATCTGGCCGTTCCAGCGGTGGGCCTGCTCGTAGGCGACGACGCCGGGGTTGGCGGCGACGGCGGCGCCGACCTGGGCGATCACCTTGGAGTCCGCGTCGCCGAGCAGGACGGCGGCCTGGCTGGTGCCCTGGGCGCGCAGGATCGAGGCCTCGCGCTCGCCGCGAGCCTGGGCGATGGCTGCCTCGGACTCGCCGTTGGCCGACGCGATGCGGGCGGCGGCCTGCGCCTCGGCCTGGACCTTGGCCTGCTCGCCCTCGTAGCGGACTTTCACGACCGTGTTCTCGGCGCGGATGGCGTCGTTCTTGGCGGCGACGGCGGCCTCGACCGAGGCCTGGAAGCTGGGGCTGTAGGTGATGGAACTGAGCTGGAGGTCGGTGATCTCCAGGCCGAAGATGCTGCCGAGGCCCTGGGCGACGCCCTTGCGGATCGCGGTGGCGATCTGCTCGCGGTTGGCGGAGATGTTGACGGTGTTCTGGGTGGAGAACACCTGCAGCACGCGATCGGCGAGCACGGGGCGGATGTTGGCGGCGATGTCGACGTTGCCGGTGCGGCCGACACTGTACAGGAGCTTGAGCACGGCCTCGCGCGGGATGCGGTAGCTCATGCCGATGCCGACGCGCACCGGCTGGTTGTCGATGGTGTACACGACCAGGTCGTCGAGCTGGTAGGTGTCGAGGCTGGTCTGGATGGTGTCGACGGTGTCGACCCAGGGCAGCTTCATGTGCAGGCCGGGGCCGACGGGCTCGGTGGTGAGCACGGTGCCGAAGCGGCGCACGCCGGCCATCTCGGTGGGCTGCACGGTGTAGAAGCTGCCGAGCAGGGTGCCGGCGGCGGCCAGCGCCACCACGACGGCGCCAGCGATGCCGGGGGTGAAGCGGCGGGGGCCGCGGCCGCGGGGCAGGACGAGCTGGGGGCGCCACGGGCCAGGGTCCTGGCCGGGGTCGTTGGTGTAGGACATCTTCGCGGGGACCTGTGCAGTGCCATGGGCGGGCCGGCCGTGTCGGCGATCCGCAGCCCTGTCGGGCGGCGTGGACACAGATGGCGGCGGCACCTGGGCAAGTCAATCGCGGGCAGGACTGGCGCCGGAAGAAAGCCGCGCGGTCTTTATGCTTTGTTTATGCTTGCGACGGCGCATGGTCGCTGGAGGCTCGGCGGGGCTGCGTGCCGGTGCCCCGCGCCGGCCGGGCGGGGGTGGGGTGTCTGCGCCCGGTCCGTGACGGCGAAGGGTGGGCGCCGAAGGGGGGGGCGGCGAAGGGCGATGGTGGCGAAGGGCGGGGGGTCTCCCTATCTTCGCGCGATGACAGACACCCCCGCTTTCCTGGACAGCGCCCGCCCCGACGTGCCCGACATCGTCGTGCCGCGCGGCATCTTCCCGTTCTTCCTGCCGAGCCGGCCGGTGCGCGGCCGGCTGATCCGGCTGGGGGCGCTCGCCGACGCGCTGCTGACGCGCCACGACAACCATCCGGCCGTCACCGCGCTGGCGGGGCAGGCGCTGGCGCTGGCGGCGGGGCTGGCCTCGGCGCTGAAGTTCCGCGGCTCGTTCAGCCTGCAGGCCAAGGGCGACGGGCCGGTGCCGATGTTGCTCGCGGACTGCACCGAGGCAGGCGCGCTGCGCGGCTATGCGCGGGCGGACGGGGAGCGGCTGGCGGCGCTGCTGGCCGACGTGCCCGAGCCAAGTGCCGCGCAGCTTCTCGGCGGGGGGTACCTGGCCTTCACCGTGGACCAGGGGGCGGATCTGGAGCGCCACCAGGGGATCGTGTCGATCGAGGGCGAGAGCCTGTCGGACATGGCGCTGCACTACTTCGAGACCAGCGAGCAGATGAGCTGCATGGTGCGGCTGGCCTGCGCGCGGGGCGAGGACGGGTGGCGGGCGGCGGCGCTGGTGCTGGAGCAGGTGGCGGGCGAGGGCGGCATCGACCCGCAACTCAGCGAGGCGGCGCAGGAGGAGGCGTGGCGGACGGCGACCACGCTGGCGGCGACGCTGACGTCGCAGGAGCTGCTGGACGACGCGCTCGACCCGGAGGTGCTGCTCTACCGGCTGTTCGGGGCGGAGGGCGTCGCCGGCGACCTGCCGCGCGCGCTGGCGTACGGGTGCCGGTGCTCGCGGTCGCGTCTGGCGGGCATCCTGGAGGGGTTCCCTCCAGACGACCTGGACCACATGGCGGTCGGCAGCGACATCGTCATGACGTGCGAGTTCTGCAACTACGACTTCCGGTTCGCGCGAGACGGGGTCCGGGGGAGCGAGACGGCGGAGTAGGGAAGCAAGGTTGAGGCTCTGCCTCAAACTCCGCCAAAGGCAAGCCTTTGGAATCCATTACTTAAGTAAATCGGTGTCCAGAGGCCTTGGCCTTTGGCGGGTTTGGGCGGAGCCCAGCCTTGCTTGCTGCCCTGCCGCTTGCCACGCTGCGGCCTCGTCCGCCAGGAGCTTTCGCATGTCGCTGCGCCGTGTCGTGCCACTTGTCCTGGCGCTCGCACTTTCGGCGTGCGGCGGCGGGGAGCAGCCCCAGGCCGTATTCGTGCCACTCAGCTACGACTACCTGCGGCCGTTGCGGCTGGACGTGGCGACGCTCGACGTCGAGAACCGCTCGATGACGCGCGGCGACGACGTGGCGGCGCTGGCGCCGGTGCCGCCGGCGCAGGCGCTGACGCAGATGGCGCATGACCGGATCTTTCCCGGGGGTTCGGCCGGGCGGGCGGTGTTCGTGATCCAGGACGCCTCGATCCGCAGGCATGGCGACACGCTGGCCGGGAGCCTGGCGGTGCGGCTCGACATCGTGGCGGCGAACGGGCAGCCGACGGCGTTCGCGGAGGCCAGGGTGGCGCGCAGCTCGACCACCGACGAGAGCGACCTGCGAACGCGGCTGTATGCGCTGACGAAGCAGATGATGGACGACATGAACGTGGAGTTCGAGTTCCAGTCGCGACGCGCGCTGAAGGCCTCGCTGCAGCCCGACGGCGACGTGCCGGCCGCGGTGTCCGTGCAGCCGCTGTCCGGGCCGGGAGGGACGCCGGGCGTCGGGACGGGCGGTATGGGGGCCACAGGCGCCGTGCCGCCTGTGGCGCCGGGGTATGGCGCGCCGCCGGGCGCGGGGCGGGCGATGTCGCCGCCGCCGGGCAGCCTGTCGCTGCCTTCGGGGTATGCGCCCGCCGCAGGGGGGCAGGACCCGCGGATGGACGCGCCGGACAGCTTGCCGATGCCGGCTGCCTCGCCGTATTCGTCCGGTGTCTCGCAGCAGGCGCCGTCGCCGTACGGCTCCCCGCAGCCTGCCTACGGGCAGCCGTCGTACGGCCAGCCTGCCTACGGACAGGACCCGTATGCTCCGCCCGGCGTGCGCTCGCCCGGAATGCCCGTGCCGTATGCGCCGCCGCCGGGGCTCCAGTCCGGCCCGCTGCCGCTCACGGAATGACAGGCGCGGGCGAGGGGCTGGCACCGTGCCCCGGGCGGCCCTGCCCGCATCGTGACTTCCCGTTCGTCCGGCGCGGGCCTATGGCGGCGGCGTGCTGATCCCCTCCCGCTCCGGGCTGTGGCAAGCGGGCAGGCAGCGTGCCGCCCGGGTGCTGCGGTGCGCGATCCTGGCGGTGGTTCTGTGCGGGGTGGGCGTGGCCAGGGCGGCGGCGCTGGACACCAGCGGGCTCGGGTTCTCGCCGCAGCCGGGCACTTCGCTGCCGCTCGCGGCGGTGCTGCGGGAGGCGGATGGGCGCGACGTCGCCTTGCGCCAGATCGTCGGGGATCGGCCGGTGCTGGTGGCGCTGGGGTATTTCGCGTGTCCGGCGCTGTGCGGGGTGGTGCGCGACGACCTGTTCGCGGCGCTGGCGGGCAGCGGGCTCGTGGCGGGGCGGGACTACACGCTGCTGTTCGTCAGCATCGATCCGGCGGAAGGGCCTGCGGACGCCGCAAAGGCGCTGCGCGACGACCTGGCGCGCTATCCGCTGCCGGGGGCGGCGGAGGGGTGGCACTTCCTCACCGGCGACGCGGCGGCGGTGGAGGCGGTCGAGGCGTCGGTCGGCTACCGCAGCCGTTTCGACGGGGCGCTGAAGCAGTTCCTGCATCCGGCGGGGGTGGTGGTCGCGACGCCGGGCGGCGCGGTGTCGGGCGCGCTGATGGGCGTGGGCTACCAGGCGGGCGACCTGCGCGCGGCGGTGGTCGAGGCGCGCGACGGCGGGCTGGAGCAGGCGATCCAGCCGGTGCTGCTGCTGTGCTTCCACTACGACGCGGTCACGGGACGCTACAGCCTGGAGGTGCTCAAGGTGCTCAGGCTGGGGGCGGTGCTGACCATCGCGCTGATCGCGGGCACGTTCGGGCTGCTGCGGTGGCGCGAGGGGCGGGTCTGAAGGCAGCGAGCAAGGCCAGGGCTCTGCCCTGGACCCGCCAGGGGGAAGCCCCCCTGGACCGGCTTTCTTCAAGGAACGGATTCCAAAGGCCTGCCTTTGGCGGAGTTTGAGGCAGAGCCTCAACCTTGCTTGCTGCGTCCTTGCCGCTGCCGTAGCCACGCCGTACCTTCGCCCGGTCGTTTTCCGCCGAAGGGATTGCCCATGCGTCGCCGTACCCTGCTGCTTGCCGCCGCTGCCGCCACGGCGTGTCCCGCACAGGGCCGAGCGGTGGAGGCCACGCTGGCGCAGGCGGTGGGCGCGCCGGGGCGCAGCGCGAAGTTCGTGGCACGGGACGCGACGCGGCATCCGCTGGAGGAGCTGGCGTTCTTCGGCGTGGGGCCGGACTCGAGCGTGGTGGAGATCTGGCCGGGCGGCGGCTACTGGACGGAGATCCTGGCGCCGCTGCTGCACGATTCGGGGACGTATCGCCTGGCGCTGGCGCCGGCGGATGGCGGGCCGGTGGACGCGCATTTCGCCAAGGCGTCGGGGCCGATGCGCGAGAAGCTGGCGGCGGACCCGGCGACGTATGGGCGGGTGACGCTGGGCGAGCTGGGGGTGGGGCACGACGACCTGGCGCCGCCCGGCAGCGTCGACGTGGTGCTGACGTTTCGCAACCTGCACAACTGGCTGGCGCAGGGCGACGCGCCGGAGATGCTGGCGGCGATCCGCAGGGCGCTGAAGCCGGGGGGCGTGCTGGGCATCGAGGACCACCGCGGCAGCGCGTCGCGGCCGCAGGACCCGGAGGCGGCGAGCGGCTACGTGAGGCAGGACTACGCGGTGGCGCTGATCGAGCACGCGGGGTTCGAGCTGGTGGCGTCCTCCGAGATGGAGGCGAACCCCAGGGATACCGCGGACTGGCCGAAAGGGGTGTGGACGCTGCCGCCCGCCCTGACGCTGGGCGAGCAGGACCGGGCGAAATACGTGGCGGTCGGCGAGGCGGACAACTTCGTGCTGAAGTTCCGCCGTCCGGTGGGGTGAGGCCGGCGGCTCCTGACGTCGACCTGCGAGGCAAGCAAGGCTGGGCTCTCCCTCCGCTGCCATTCCCTACGATCCAAGGGGATCGTTGGAACCTTTGGCAGCTCCGCCCGGACCCGCCCCTGCTTCAAGGCGGAGGCGAGCCGTTCCTGGACCGGCTTGACTGAAGGAGTGGACTCCAAAGGCGAGCCTTTGGCGGATGAGGCAGAGCCTCAACCTTGCTTGCTTCACCAGTTTCCCGAGGCGCCGCTTGATGCAAGCGGGGCAACGACACCCGCGTCCTCGCGAACGGTCTGAGGCTGGGAGCGGGCTTTTCCCTCGCTGCCCATCCCGGCCAGCGATTGGAACCTCCGGACGGCACCGCCAGGAGCCGCCGACCAGAGGTTTTGGAAACCTATCTCCTGAAGAAGTGAACTCCTGAAGCGAGGCCCCAGGCGCTTAGAGTTGAGTAACCTTTTCGTGAGACCGTCTCAAATCATGAGACATACCCAGGCTGCCTCATTCTCCTTCTCCCGCGCGGTGGCGTCGTGACCGGCGCGGTGCTGACGCCGACGAGCAAGGTGCTGTTCCACCAGGGGCAGGCGGCGGTGCCGATCGAGTCGATCGCCAGCGGCGGCAGCGGGCCTGGGGAGCAGCAGGGCCTGAACATGGCGCTGTTCAGCCACACCGGCTCCGCCTACGCGCTGTGCCCGACGAGCTACGACCCGTCGTCGGAGATGGGCATGGCGGGCGGGGCGGGAGTCACCGCGCTCGGGCTGTCGGCGAACGACCCGGGCGGCACGGTGATCGAGACGGCGGCGGACGGGTCCTCGGTGGGCGCGGTGATCAACACGCAGGACCTGCTCGACGGCGGCGCGGTGCCGTACGGGCCGATGGCGCTGCTCGCGCAGTGGCAGGCGCCGGAGACGGTGACGCCGTTCGCCGACCCGGGCAACGGGGCGTTCCTGGCGCAGCTCGACCTGGCGGTGCCGTACTCGGAGTTCTCGGGCGGGCCGGGGGCGCTGGCCTCGTCGAACCAGGTGGTGCTCTACCTCGGGCTGACCGACACCGTGAGCGGGCGCCAGATCGCCTACGGCTCGATCCTGTTCGACAGCCGCGGCACGGCCTCGCCGTTCTTCGGCGCGGACAACGGCCCGGGCGGCACCGGGGCCGCGATTGTGGCGCAGGCGGCGGGTGCGAATTCGCGCTACGACGTGACGGTGCCGGGCGCGGCCTCGTTCCAGGGCTCGGCGTATTCCGGGAGCCAGCACTTCGCGCTGGAGATCACGCCGGCGACGCTGCAGGCGGCGATCACGGCGTTCAACAACAGCTCCAGGGCGGCGGCGCCGTTCTCGACCGACGTGTCGCGCTACATCCTGACCAACGTGTCGGTGGACGCCGAGGTCGAGTATTTCGGGCAGGCGAACAGCTTCAGCTACTCGGTGAGCGGGCTGACCCTGTCCGAGGAGGCGGCCCCGCTCACGGCGGCGCAGGTGGCCGCGGCGGCATCCTCCTCCGGCGGGGCAGGCGCAGTGCCGGAGTCCTCCGTGGGGCACGCGGCGGTCGTGCCGCCCGGGGCGGCGGGCGGCGTGACGGCGTCGGTGGCGTCGGTGTCCGGCGGGTCGGCGGGCTGGGGCGCGGCGTCGGCGGGGCCGGTGACGAGCGTTGTCGGCGGCGTCGGCGCGGAGACGATCGTGGCGTCGGCCGGCACCAGCTACGCCGTGCAGGGCGGCGCGGGCGCGCTCACCTTTCTCGGCGCGGACGGCAGCGCTACGGTGCAGGGCGGCGCCGGCGACCTCGACGCCAGCGGCGGCGCCGGACGGCTCACCGCGTTCGCGGGCACGGGCTCGTCGACGCTGGTGGGCGGCGGCGCGGGCGGCAACCTGCTGGCGGGCGGCGCGGGCAACGCCACGCTGGTGGGCGCGTCGGGCGGCGCGGGCGACCTGCTGATGGCGGGCAGCGGCAACACGTCGGCGTTCGCGGCCAGCGGGCACAACACGGTGTACGGCGGCAGCGGGGCCGCGATGCTGGTGTCGGGCGGCGGCGACGACCTGCTGGTGGCGGGCTCCGGGCAGTCGGTGATCTACACCGGATCCGGCAGCGACACCGTGTGGGGCAGCGCGACGAGCCTGGCGCAGACCGTGGTGGTGGCGGGCTCCGGCCTGGCGCTGGTCGCGGGCGGGCTGGGCGACGACACGCTGTACGGCGGAGCCGGGCAGTCGACGCTGGCCGGCGGCGCCGGGGCGCAGCTCCTGGTGGGCGGCGCGGGCGGCACGCTGGTGTTCGCCGGCAGCGGCGCGGACACGGTGTTCGGCGGCCCGGCCGGGAGCGGCACCACGGTGGTGGGCGGAGCGACCGCGGCGCTGGTGGTGCTGCAGGCAGGTGCGGCCACCGTACAGGCGGGCAGCGGCGGCGACATGGTGTTCGGCGGCACCGGCGGCGCGCTGATCGAGACCGGGGCCGGCCCGACGCGGGTGGTGCTGTCGGCGGCGTCCACGGTGGGCGACACCGTGGGCTTCGGGTCGGGCAGCGCCACGGTCGCGGGCGGCGGCTCGGCGGACAGCTACGTGTTCGGCGAGGCGGTGGGCGGCGTGCTCGACGTCATCTCGGGGTTCAGGCCCGGCGTGGACCGGCTGGTGCTGTCGGCGCCGCAGCGGGCGGCGGCGCAGGCGGGCGCGCACGACGGGAGCGCGGGCCTGGTGGTGCCGCTGGGCGACGGCGGCAGCGTGCTGCTGCAGGGGGTGCACCACGGGCTCTCGGGGGTCTTTGGTTGACCCGGCAGCGGTGACGCTGGGAAGGCAAGGTTGAGGCTCTGCCTCAAACTCCGCCAAAGGCTCGCCTTTGGAATCCACTCCTTAAGAGAAGCCGGTCCAGGGGGAGGGATTTCCTCCCTGGCGGGTCTGGGCGTAGCTGCCAAAGGTTCCGCCGATCCGCTTGGATCGTTGGAATGGCAGCGGAGGGAGAGCCCAGCCTTGCCTGCCGGTCGTTCGCTGCGACGCCTGTGCGGGACAAATTGTCTCGTGGCGCGCGCGTTCCCCTGTATTGCGCGCGCAAGTGGCCCTATATGTTGGCTGTCTTTGTGCCGAGGTTGCCGTGGCGTTCTGCTGTGTGCGTCCTTTCCGGTGCTCTTTCGGCACTGGGCAGCCCGGTTCGCGCAGTGCGGGCCGGGAGACGAGCAGGGAACGCGATCATGGCGACGGGTACGGTTAAGTGGTTCAATGGCCAGAAGGGCTACGGGTTCATCCAGCCCACGGACGGCACGCAGGACGTGTTCGTGCACATCAGCGCGGTGGAGCGGTCCGGCCTGGGCGGGCTCAACGAGGGGCAGAAGCTCAGCTATGACCTCGAGCGCGGCCAGCAGGGCAAGACGTCGGCGGTGAACCTGCAGGCAGCCTGATGCCGCAGTGGCTGGCGGCCCGGGAATCCTCCCGCTGCCGCCGGCCATGGGTCTTTAGGGAGGGAGCAGACGTGGTTGCACACAGGTATTCCGTCGGCGACAACGTCGAGCTGCGTCGCCGGCCGTATGACAAGTCGGTGCTGGTCAGCGTCTACACCGTGGTGCGGCTGATGCCCAACGACTCGCCGGACCGGGAGTATCGGCTGCGCAACAGCCGGGATGGACACGAGCGCGTGGTCGTAGAAAGCGAGTTGATCGCCCGTTGACGGGTCTGCCCGCCGCAGGGCGGGCCCGTGAGTCCAGGCCGGGCATGGGGCGCGGCGCAAGAGGAGTGTTCGATGGCGTTCAAGGTGAACTACGGACTGCAGAAGGCGGAGCGGACCCGGGCCAAGCAGGCCAAGAAGGAGTCCAAGCTGCGCGAGCGCGAGGCCCAGGCGGCCGCAGGCGGCGCCCCCCCCGCGGCCGAGGAGCCGGAGACCGGCTCCGAGCAGGCTGAGCCGGCCCAGGCGGAGTAGGCTGTTCTGGCGGCCCGTCACGGCCGGCAGACGAGGGCCAGAGGCTGCGCCTCTGGGTTCCGCCCGCACCGAGGCCGCGAGGACTCGCTTTCTTGAACGGAAAGTTTCCAAAGGGCTCGCCCTTTGGCGGGCCTGGGCAGAGCCCAGCCTTGCCTACCGACTGGTATGTGATGCCTGGGCCTCGCCAATCGGCGGCGAGTGGCGGAGCGCGAGAGTGCCCGCCTGGCTCAGGCCATACCGGCCGCGCGACGCGCGCCTGAACCATCCATACACGTTGCGCGCCGGCACTGTGCCGGGGTCCAGGCCGGTGGCGCGCAATTCGGCGAGCGTACGGCTGCCTTGCGCGAGGGCGGCGGCGCAGCGCAGCGCGTGCTGCCGGTATGCGGTCATCAGCGGCTGGCGGGTCGAGCCGCCGGTGGCGGGGTCGCCCTCGCGGCGCGCGTGCTCGCGCAGCAGCAGGCTGCGGCGCTTCGGGTCGGGGCGGGGCCGGTAGGGCGCGGGGTCGGCGAGGATCGTCACCGTGCCGTGCGTGGCGTGCACCGCGAGCAGGCCGAAGCCGAGCAGGCGGCACAGCCTGGCCACCCTGAGCTGTCGGCGCCGGCCTTGCGGAGTGTGGCGGGTCGCGAGCCAGACCTCGTCGGCCATCGGCATCCGGTCGATGCCCTGGAGCAGGAGTTCCAGCGAGAAGCCGAGCTTCAGTTCGGCAATCACCAGCAGGGTGGGGGAGCCGGCGCGCACCGCCACCACGTCGCAGCCGCGGATCTCGCCCTTCACGTCGTAGCCGCGCGCGGCGAGGAACGCCTTGACCGGGGCGTAGAGCGCGGTCTCGGCCAGGGTGACGGCGGGCGACGGGATGGGCGGGTTCCGGCAAGGCTCCGCGGAGGATGCAGGGGGGCGTCGGGTCATGCCGGCGAGGCATTGCGTGAGAAGGCGGGCGGGGCGGCTTTGCAGGGGGATGGACGATGGCGTGGACGGTGGCGGACATTCCCGAGGGCGGCGGACGCACCGCGCTGGTCACCGGGGCGACACACGGCCTGGGGCTGCACGTCGCGCAGGCGCTGGCGCGGAGCGGGATGGGCGTGGTGCTGGCCGGGCGCGACCGCGCGGCAGGCGAGGCGGCGGTGGCGGCGATCCGTGCGCGCCAGGGAGCGGGCGGGACGGTCGGCTTCGTGCCGCTCGATCTGGGCAGCCTGGCGGATGTCGAGTCCTTCGCGTCGGGGATGGCGGCGCAGTATCCGGCGCTGGACCTGCTGGTCAACAACGCGGGGGTGATGGCGATCCCCTCGCGCCAGGCCACGGCGGACGGGTTCGAGCGGCAGCTCGGCGTCAACTACCTCGGGCATTTCGCGCTGACGGCGCGGCTGCTGCCGCTGCTGCGGCGCGGGAGAGGCGCGCGGGTGGTCAGCGTCGCCAGCCTGGCGCACCTGCGGGGGCGGATCGACTTCGCCGACCTGCAATCGGAGCGTGGCTATCGGCCGTGGCTGGCGTACCAGCAGAGCAAGCTGGCGATGCTGATGTTCGGACGCGAGCTGCAGCGGCGCAGCGTGGCGGCGGGATGGGGCGTGTCCAGCCTGGCGGCGCACCCGGGCATCGCGCGCACGGAGCTGTTCGGCTCCGGCCCGGGACAGGGGCGGCGCGGCGGGTGGTCGCCGGAGCGGACGCTGATGCGCCTGTTCGGGCCGCTGTTCGCGCAGTCCGCGGGGCAGGGCGCGTTGCCGATCCTGTACGCGGCCACAGCGCCGGGGGCGGAGCCGGGCGGCTACTACGGGCCGGACGGGTTTCGCGAGATGAAGGGCGATCCCGCGCCGGCGCAGGTGTCGGCCGCCGCGTCCGACCCCGTGGCGGCGGCGCGGCTGTGGGACGAGTCGGAGCGGCTGTGCGGCGTGCGCTTCGGGGCCGCGTGACCCCGGGCGGGAGGCGCCGCGCGGCCGGGTGTGCCCGGCGGACGGTCGTGGTACGGACAAGGTCGAACAGGAGGACGCAGCAATGGAGCCCATGAAGCCGATGGAACCCATGGAACCGATGAAGGGCATGGAGCCGATGAAGCCCATGGAGCCGGTGTCGGACAAGGGCTGGTGGCCGGACGACCTGGGCGCGCCGTCGTCGAGCGGGTCGCAGAACGGGATGCGCTACGCGTTCTTCGGCAAGGCGCGGCGGCTGGTCATCGAGACCGCGGGCACGATCAAGGTCTACGACAGCGGCGAGCACCGGATCAACGGCGTTTCGCAGCAGGATGGCGGCTCGCGCAGCCTGGCGTTCAGCAGCGACGACGGGCCGGTCCGGGTCGAGGAGCTGCACGAGGCGAAGTGACGCAAGGGCCGGGCTTCTGGGGCTGACAAGGCAGGAAGCAAGGCTGGGCTCTCCCTCCGCTGCCATTCCAACGATCCAAGCGGATCGTCGGAACCTTCGGCAGCCACGTCCAGACCCGCCAGGGGGGAGGCCCCCCTGGACCGGCCTTTCTTAAGTAAGGGATTCCAAAGGCGAGCCTTTGGCGGAGTTTGAGGCAGAGCCTCAACCTTGCTTGCTGCTCCCAGGCGTGCCGCGCATTGGCCGCAGGGCGTGGCGTTCCCATGTCGCGGGAATGAGCGAGCAAGAGATTGGCGCCCGGCTGCGCGTGATCGACCTGGAGACGACGGGGCAGGGCTTCGCCGATGGCGGCGTGGTCGAGGTCGGCTGGCAGGACGTGGCCCGTGGCGACGATGGGGCGTGGTCGCTGCACGGGGCGACGGGCGCGCGCCTGGTCCGGCCGGAGCATCCGATCAGCCCGGCGACCTCGGCGATCCACCACATCGTCGACGAGGACGTGGCCGACGCCGCGGCGTGGCAGCTCGTGGCACCCGGCGTGCTGCAGGCCTCGCCCGGCCCGGCGCCGCTGGCGCTGGTGGCGCACCGGGCGGCGTTCGAGCAGAGGTGGTGCAGGCCGGCGCTGTCGGGGCAGGCGCGCTGGATCTGCACCTACAAGTGCGCGCTGCGGCTGTGGCCGGAGGCGTCGACGCACTCCAACCAGGGGCTGCGGTACTGGCGCAGGCCGGAGGGGCTGGACCGCGAGCGCGGGCTGCCGGCGCACCGGGCGGGGCCGGACGCCTACGTCACGGCGCACCACGTGCGCGACATGCTGGCGCTGGCGGACGTGGCGCAACTGCTCGCGTGGTCCGACGAGCCGGCGCTGCTGGTCAAGGTGCCGTTCGGGCCGTGGCGCGGGCGGCGCTGGGGCGAGCTGGACGAGGCGGCGCTGGAGCAGATCCTCGCGGGCGGCGCGGGCAGCAACGTCGACATGGCGTTCACCGCGCGCACGGAGCGGGCACGGCGGGACGGGGCCGCCGGCGGGGCGGAGCGGCCGGTGCAGAGCGCGTTGGAGGTGTGAGGCGGCAAAGAAAGCAAGGCTGGGCTCTCCCTCCGTTGCCATTACCTACGACCCAAGAGGGTCGTCGGAACCTCTGGCAGCTCCGCCCAGACCCGCCCCTGCTTCAAGGCGGGGCGAGCCGCCCCTGGACCGGCATCTCTTGAAGTAAGGACGGTCCGTGGGGCTCCTCCCGGCGGAGTTTGAGGCAGAGCCCCAACCTTGCGTGCTTCCGCCTCGCGCCGCCATTCGGGGTAGGCACCGGCGGCCAGCGTGGTTATCACCGGGTGTGGGGCGATGGGCCTCCCTTCCTGCGCGAGTGCTGAGCCGATGACCGACATCCCTCCCGACCATCTGGCGTCCAATCCGAGGAGCCCGTTCTACGACGAGGCAGTGCTGTCGCGCAGCGTGGGCGTGCGCTTTAACGGGGTCGAGAAGACCAACGTCGACGAGTACTGCGTCAGCGAGGGCTGGGTGCGGCTGACCGTGGGTTCCAGCGTCAAGCGCGACGGCACGCCGATGACGATCAAGCTGCAGGGCACGGTCGAGCCGTATTTTCGCGAGGCGCCCGCTCCCTGACCGCTAGCCGGTCCTGTCCCCGGCTGCGGCGGCAGGACGTCCGCCCGAGCGAGAGCGGTTCGCGCGGCCGGGTGGTTCTTGGTGCGCCTCGCGTTGGCCCGCGCAGCGGCGGCAGGCGGGTCATGGACCGACGGACGACCTCGGCGACGCCCCTTCCACGTGCCGTGGCGGATTCGCCGACGTCCTGGCGGCCGGGCAGGCATGGTTCGGGCAGGCGTGGCCTGGGCGAGCGGCGGTTGCGGGCCACATCTGCGGGCCGGTGGCTGTGCCGGGACTGCGGCCGCGCATCGGCGGCGAGGCAACCAGGCGAAGAGAGAGATGTCGGATTTTCTGGTGAACACGCGGCCCGCTCCGGCGCCGCTCGATCATCCCGTGGTGAACTCGGGGCGGGTGGGCGTGCTGCTGATCAACCTCGGCACGCCGGACGCGACCACGTACTGGCCGATGCGGCGCTACCTCAAGGAGTTCCTGTCGGACCGCAGGGTGATCGACGTGCCGCGGGCGCTGTGGTGGCCGCTGCTCAACCTGGTGATCCTGACGGTGCGGCCGTCCCGCTCGGGGGCGAAGTATGCGTCGATCTGGGACAAGGAGCACAATGCCTCGCCGCTCGCGGTGATCACCCGGGCGCAGACGGCGGGGCTGCGGCGCAGGCTGGAGCAGCCGTCCGGGCGGCTCGTCGTGGACTACGCGATGCGCTACGGCAGCCCGTCGATCGCGTCCAGGCTGGACGCGCTCAAGGCGCAGGGGTGCGAGCGCATCCTGCTGGTGCCGCTGTATCCGCAGTATGCGGCGAGCAGCACGGCGACGGTGTGCGACAAGGCGTTCGAGCACCTGATGACCATGCGCTGGCAGCCGGCGATCCGGGTGGTGCCGCAGTGGAACGAGGACCCCGTGTATATCGACGCGCTGGCGGATTCGGTGCGGGACGGTCTGGCCGGGCTGGATTTCGAGCCGGAGATGGTGCTGGCGTCGTTCCATGGGGTGCCGAAGCGCTACCTGATGGAGGGCGACCCCTATCACTGCTTCGCGGCCAAGACCGGGCGGCTGCTGCGCGAGCGGCTGGGCTGGGACGAGACGCGGATGCGCACGACGTTCCAGTCGCGGTTCGGGCGCGAGGAGTGGCTGCAGCCGTACACCGACAAGACGGTGGAGGCTCTGGCGCGCTCCGGCGTCAAGCGCATGGCGATCCTGGCGCCGGGGTTCGTCGCGGACTGCCTGGAGACGCTGGAGGAGCTGGGCGAGGAGAACCGCGAGATCTTCGAGCACCACGGCGGCGAGCGCTACGCCTACATCCCGTGCCTGAACGCCTCGCCGCGGGGGCTCGACGTGCTGGAGCACGTGGTGACGCGCGAGCTGGGCGGGTGGGTCTGAGGCTGGCGGCAGCCAGGCAGCGAGCAAGGTTGAGGCCTCTCCTTCAGGCACGGGCCTCAAACTCCGCCAAAGGGCTGGCCTTTGGAGTCCGTTCCTCAAAGGAAGCCGGTCCAGGGGGGGCTTCCCCCCTGGCGGGTCTGGGCGTGGCTGCCCAAAGGTTCCGACAGCCCCCTCGGGCCGTTGGAATGGGCAGCGGAGGGAGAGCCCAGCCTTGCTTGCCGGCGTCGCGGCGCGGTTGAAACCGGGCGGTGGTCATGCGGTGATGCGGCGCCGGCAAGCCGGCGGGGGCGGGCCGCCAACGATGCGGCCCGGGGCAGTTCGGGGAGTCGGGTCATGTGGCGCGTCGTGGGTCTGGCAGGCTGGCTGGCGTGCGGCACGGCGCTGGCGGCGACGCCCGGTCCGGCCTGCATCGCCGACAAGGTCGAGGGCTGCATGAAGACGATGAAGAACGTGTTCAGCACGGCGGAGCAGACCAGGGCGTACTGCACGAAGGCGGCGCAGCAGAGCTGCGAAGCGAAGGCGCAGGAGCCGCGGTAGCGGGGCAGGGTCGAGGCCCTGCCCCTTCCGCCGGAGGTCGGCCTTCCGGAGCCCACCTGCCTAGCAGGAGGGTTTCTGAAGGACCTGGCTGTTTGGCGACTCCGGGCGAAGCTCGGCCTTGCTTGCCTGGAGTGTCGCGCTAGTAGCCGGGTGCGAGCGGTGACTCGGCGTATTGCGCCAGGAGCTGCTCGGGATCGGCGTAGATCGCGATGCAGCCGGCTTCCCGCAGGCCGGCTTCGGGAAAGCCGCCGCACAGCACGCCCACGACGCGCAGGTGCGCTTTCGTGGCGGCCTCGGCATCGTAGGGAGTGTCGCCGATCACGATGGCGTTCGCGGCGTTCAGGCCAGGAATGGTGGCCAGGGCGGCCTCGAAGATGTCGGGGTGCGGCTTGGATTTCTCCGCGTCCTCGGAGGAGGTCTCGGCGTCGATCAGGTCGGCGATGTTGGCGATCTTCTTGTAGGTCGCGAGCTCGTCCGACTTGGCGGAGGAGGCCAGGATGATCTTGGTGCCGTCCTGGCGGATGCGCTCGAACAGGGCGCGCACCTGGGGAAAGGCGGTGACGCGGCCGAGATAGCGCTCCTTGAGGATCTCGGAGCGGCGCGACTCCAGGGCGTGGCCACGCTGCTCCAGCTCGTCGGGGGACAGGAACACCGGCATGAGCTGGTCGCCGCCCTTGCCGATCTGGCCGCGCAGCTCGCCGAGCGCGATCTCGTGGCCGAACTCCGCAAAGGCGTCCTGCCAGGCTTTGGCGTGCAGGTCGACCGAGTCGACCAGGGTGCCATCGACGTCGAAGATCACGGCCTTGGGCATCGCAGGGGTTCCTTGGTGCTGTCCACTGGCATTGTGGGATGCCGCGTGGTGGTGCGCGCCGGGCGCGGCGCGCGTGGGTGTCGGGGCACGGGGTGGCCGGAGCTGGCGGGAGGAGTGTCGGGCGGCCTCGTGCCGCAGACGTCGAGGAGCGTGGTCCTGCGGATGCAGCCTCTGCGCCGAAGGGGTACCCGCGGGCGTCAGGCCTTGCGGATGTAGGCGGTGCCGTCCGCGGCGCGAGCAGGGTGCTTCGTATAGCGGCCATGGTCAGGAACGGCGAGGCGGTCGAAGTCGGCGGCGAGCACGTGCAGGCCGCGGCGCAGCTCGGGGCCGTGCAGCGCGGGGCCATGCCCGGTGACGGCGCACTCCGGCTCCAGGGCGGCAAGGCGGGCCACCGACTCGCGGGCGAGACCCCAGTCGGCGGTGTAGTACATCGGCGGGCCGTGCAGCTCCGGCTCCTGGGTGAGTACGGCGTAGGCGGACTCCTGGGCAGTGGCGATGAAGGCGTCGGCGGCGAGCAGGGTGCGGTCGGACTCGCGCCAGAGCGAGACCTGGCCCACGGCATGGCCCGGCGTGTGCAGCCAGCGCCAGCCGGGCATGTCGGGCACCGTGCCGTCGGCCGGCAGGGCGCGCAGGCGGGCGCCCAGGTCGATCGGGCCGCTCGGGTAGAGCGGGGAGAGCAGCGACATCAGGCCGCCGCCGACGCCGGGGTCCGGCGGGGGATAGGCGGCGCTGCCGTCGAGATAGGGATGCTCCAGCGGGTGGGCGTAGACCGGGACGTCCCAGCGCTCGGCCAGGTCGGGGAGAGCGCCCACGTGGTCGAAATGGCCGTGGGTGAGGACGATGCAGCTCGGGCGGGCGTCGGGGCCGAACCGCGCGGCGGCGGCGGCGGCGAGCCGGGCGCCCGTGCCGATCACGCCGGCGTCGATCAGCACCCAGCCGCGGTCGCCGGCGTCCGGGGCGCCGAAGAACGCCACGTTCACCAGGGCGAGTCGCGCGTAGGCTAGGTCGGCGGTGACGGCGTGAACCCCGTGGTCGGTGGTGGTGGCGTCGAGGGCCGACGGGTCGAGGGGAACCTGCTGCGTCACGATGCTCTCCTGCGGCCCGAGGTCTCCTGTGGCCCGGATCTCCTGTGGACCTGGGCCTCGTGCGGAACGGGCGTCGCTTGAAGCGCCGCGTCGCGCACGGGTTCCCGCGCAGGTCCGTGATCGTGCGCGGCCACGCCCTGTGGTGTGCCGGACACAGCGTGGCGCCGCGTCGGAGCGGCGCCTTGTGGAGGCCGGGGGCGGCGGGCTTGATGGCGTGCGGGTGACGGGGGAGCGGCGAGACATGCGCCTGGGCGTGGGGCTGGTCGCGGGCGCGGCGTTCCTGGCGATGCTGCTGCTCGACACGCAGGCGGTGCTGCAGATGGCATGGATGACGGCGCTTGGGCGGCTCGGGGCCTGGCCGCAGCGCCTGCTCGTCGGGGTCGCGGTGCTCGCGGCGTGCGGGCTGGCGATCGCGCGGTTCCGCCGCCGGCCGCGCAAGGCAGGGCGCGCGGCGCTGCGGCGACGTGCGGCGCAGGCCGTCGCGCCGGGCAAGGTCGCGCGCAAGGGGTCGCCCGGGCCGAAGGGGCGCCGGTCCGCCGCGCCGGGCCTGGCGGGCGGACAGGCGGGGCGTGCGCCGGCCAGGCCGTCGCGGGCCTGATCCGCAGGCGGCGTCGTCCGGGGGTAGTGGGTCATTTCCAGACCCGTCCATGGCTGTCAGGAAGCAGGCAAGGCTGGGCTCTCCCTCCGCTGCCATTCCAGCGACCCAAGAGGGTCGTCGGAACCTTTGGCAGCTACGCCCAGACCCGCCAGGGGCGAGCCGCCCCTGGACCGGCTTTACTTAAGTAAGTGTTTCCAAAGGGCTCGCCCTTTGGCGGAGTTTGAGGCAGAGCCTCAACCTTGCTCATCTCCTGCCTCGCCTTGCCTGCGGCGGCACCGGGCAAACTGACCCACTGCCTGTCCGGGGCGGGGCTGGCGAGCGGCCGGCAATGGCGATAAGACCCGTCGCAACGGCAAGGGCATGGCACGGTGGCGGACATCACGGCGCGTCTGGACACGCTGGAGGCGGAGAACAAGGTGCTCCAGGGCGTGGTCGCGCACCTGCTGGCGCTGCTGGAGACCGGCGCGCCGCTCGGGCCGGTGGACGCCAGCAACACCGCGCACTGGTCCTACGACACCGGCGACGACGCCTCGCGCGCAGCCTACGAGGCGTTCAAGGCCAGGCTGAAGCTGGCGCGCGAGACGGTGGACGCCAACGGCTGACGCTGCGGCGGGGTGGTGTGGACAAGGGGCAAGCAAGGTTGAGGCTCTGCCTCAAACTCCGCCAAAGGCTCGCCTTTGGAATCCAATACTTAAGTGAAGCCGGTCCAGGGGGGCTTCCCCCTGGCGGGTCTGGGCGGAGCTGCCAAAGGTTCTGACGATCCGCTTGGATCGTTGGAATGGCAGCGGAGGGAGAGCCCAGCCTTGCTTGCTTCCTGACAGCCATGGGCCGGTTCAGAAGTGACCCACTAACCCGACTGCGACAAATGCTTTTCCGCAGGCCGCCGATCAGGTAAAGTGTTAACGAGGCATCAACGATTGCGGGCGGTGCGTCCGCCGGCGTCATGTCTTGTCCCGCCGAGAAAAGCTTGGCTCCCTCTTGTCGCACCCGGGAGTCCCGCGATGACGATCGATGTCGATGCCGTGCTGCTCGACCGCGTGTTCCAGCCGGTCGCGGATGCCCTGGGCGATCGTTGCAGTTGCTTTGACTTGGCGCGCGGGGCGCTGTCCGGCGTGGTGGTGCTGCAGACGGTGGTGCTGGCGCGGCAGATGGGCCTCGGCCCGGGCGACGCGGCGCTCGGCCTGGTGGCGGTGGCCAGCGTGGTCCAGTACTGGGCGGTGAGCCTGGTGCTCCGCCAGATCCGCCGCGCCGAACGGCGGACCCGGCCGGGGATGATGAACGTCGGACGCATCACGCTGCGCCCGTTCCGGGTGGTGTGGCTGCTCGTGGCGGCGGGCTCGGCCTGCCTGCTGAGCGGGATGCACGGCGGCGCGATGTCGCTCTGCCCGGCGGCAGCGAATGCATTCTGGGTCGCGGCGGTCTACCTCATGTCGTGCGTCGCACGCTCTCCCTCGGCCAGGGTCGGGCGCCTCCTGGTGGCGCAGGGCGCCTGCTGAACGGCAGGTCTCGCTCCGGCGGCCGGAGCGGCGGGAAGCAAGGCTGGGCTCTGCCCAGACCCGCCAAAGGCTCGCCTTTGGAATCTAATACTTAAGTGAAGCCGGTCCAGGGGGGGCCTCCCCCCTGGCGGGTCTGGGCAGAGCCCAGCCTTGCTTGCTTTAGGCCCGTCGCGACGTCGCCGAGCCGGCGCGCCAGCGCGTGCACGCCGTCGAGGTCGACGTTGGCGTAGGCGATGCGCAGGAACCCGTCCGATCCGCCGAACGCCGAGCCCGGCAGGCAGCCGACGCCGTGCCGCAGGGCCAGGTGCCGCACCACCTCCCAGCCGGTCGCCTCGGGGAACGGGTGGCGCAGGTAGGCGAAGTACGCGCCCTGCGAGGCAACGGGCCAGTGCGGCAACCCGGCCAGACCGATGCGCAGGGCGTCGCCGCGGCGGTTCATCTCGCGGCGGTTGGCCTGGCGCCAGTCCGCGGTGGAGTCCAGCGCCCAGGCCAGCGCGAGCTGCGCCGGCCGCTGCGCGCAGACGTGCAGGCAGTCCAGCACCTTGGCGAGCTGCGGCAGCAGGGACTCCGGTCCGGCCAGGGCGCCGACGCGCTGGCCGGGCACGGCGTAGGCCTTGGAGAAGCTGTAGAGCTGGATCACGTGCGCAGGCCATTCCGGCGCGTCGAGCAGATCGTGCAGGCGGCGCTGTTCGTCCGGCAGGAAGTCGCGGTAGGTCTCGTCGAGGATCAGCCACGCGCCGTGCGCGCGGCACAGCGCGGAGATCGCAGCGAGCGTGCCGGCCGGGCAGATCGCGCCCGTGGGGTTGTTCGGCGTCACCAGCGCCACCGCGCGCACCGGGCGGCCCGCGGGCTCGGCCAGCACCCGCGCGAGCGCCTCCGGGTCGGGACAGAAGCCCTCGGCCTCGCCGCAGGGCAGCGGGCGGGCCTCGATGCCGAGCTGGCGCAGGGTCATCTCGTGGTTGAAGTACCAGGGCTGCGGCAGGACCACCGCGTCGCCCGGGCCGGCGACGGCGGAGACGGCCGCGAAGAACGCCTGGTTGCAGCCGGCGGTGATCGCGACGTTCCCTCCCCGTGCGGGGGCGTCGTACAACGCGGCGAGATGGGCTGCGTAGGCGTCGCGCAGCGCCGTCTCGCCGAGGATCGCGCCGTAGCGGGCGTTGGCGGGGGTGGCGGCCTCGCGGGCGAGGCGGTCCAGCAGCGCGGGCGGCGGCGGGTAGCCGGGCACCGCCTGGCACAGGTCGATCAGCGGGCCCTTGCCGCCGTCGTACTCACGCATCCAGCCCTGCACTGCGGGGATCGGCGGGGCGCCGGTCGCGACGACCAGCGGGTTGAGGTGCATGGCAGGGATCCTGGCGGCGGGGCGACGCCTCGGGCGCCGGGCGGCCGGCACGCCGCGCGGCTGGTGATGCGGACTGGCACGCGGCGCGGGAAGACACAGCTTCGTGACCGATGGTTCCCCGCGGCCTGCGAACCGCGACCCCCACAGCGCGGATGATCGCCTCTTTGGTCCCATCCGAAGCAGGTCGGGGGGTCGCGGCTGGTTCAGGAACTGGCGTCGCAGGTGCACGCGTGGTGCCGCCCCGATCCCCTTCGGAGCAGACCGCTGAAGTCTGCGCAGGCGGGTTTGCCTGGCGTATCTCGCGCACCGGAAATGCTGTTTTCCGAGTGGAGGGATCGGCAATTACCGGGATATGCGTCATGCGCCGGCAGCGGTACCTACACTGTTCATCTGCATTTTTATTGATCGACAATACACATTCTGCATTCAGGTGCATTGGCATTCTGATCCAACTTGATTTCAATTATCGAATTCGGGCCTGATCGAAAGAGCATAGATCGTTTTAATAATGAGATACACCGTCCATAAAACGCAGATGCGGAACATCAGGCCTGACCCTCGCCCATCTATTTAGTTTCGCCTCGAATAATTTTCTGGACAAGTAGTTATAGGAGACAACCTGCTTGAAAGGATATCGCTCAAACACCTGAACCGCCGGAACGGTATCCTGCTATGGTTGCAGGGCGGGGCACGTCGACTCATTCGGCGGATGCCGGTCGCCAGGAGCGGACAGAATGACCTTTGTTGATCGGCTTTCGGCACACCCTCACATGCTGACGAACAACGGGAGCCAGCACGGCTTTGCGGATGTTGCCCGCGCGGCGTCCGGCACGGCCGAAGGTTGCGGCGAGTATCGCAACCTCAGGATGCAGATCGACGTCGCGTCGAAGACGGCCTGGTGCCACATGCGCCCCGAGGGGCGGCCGAGCTACACCCACGGGCTGCTCGCCGACCTGTACCGGATGCGCGACGACCTGGACCGCTGGTTCAACGCGCGCGCGGCGACGCAGGGCAGGCCGGTGCAGTGGTTCGTGATGGCGTCCGACGTGCCCGGGATCTTCAACCTGGGCGGCGACCTCGCCCATTTCGTCGATCGCATCGAGGCGCGCGACCTCGGGTCGCTGCAGCACTACGGGCGGCTCGCGGCGAGAGGGGTGTACCTCAACTCCACCGGACTGGGCCTGCCGCTGATCACCGTGGGCCTGGTGCAGGGCGATGCCCTGGGCGGCGGGTTCGAGCACGCCCTGGCCTGCGACATCCTGGTGGCCGAGCGCAGCGCCAGGCTCGGGCTGCCGGAGATCCTGTTCAACCTGTTCCCCGGCATGGGCGCCTACAGCTTCCTCAGCCGCAGGATCGGCCGCAGCGGGGCGGAGGCCATGATCCTGTCCGGCAAGGTCCACACCGGCGAGGAGCTGCACGCGATGGGCGTGGTCGACGTGCTCGCCGAGGACGGCCAGGGAGAGGAGTGCGTGAAGGAATACGTCGCCCGGCACGGCCGCAAGTACAAGGCCCACTACGCGCTCCACCGCGCCCGCAAGTGCGTCAGCCCGGTGCCGCTGTCCGAGCTGCTGGAGGTGGTCGACATCTGGGCGGAGACGGCGATGGAGCTGACCGCGACGGACCTGCGCAGGATGCTGCAGCTTGCCGGCGCCCAGGACAGGCGGCTGGCGGTGTCCGCCACGACAGCCGGGCCGCGGCGGCAGGCCGCAGGGTCCTGATCCGATCCGCGGCGTGAGCGCGGCGGCCTGGCAGGCGCCGGGGCCGCGCCCGTGCCTGTGCGCCTGCCTCTGCGGTGCACCCGCACGGGGCAGCGGCCGGTAGTGGGTCATTTCCAGACCGGCCCGTGGCTGCCGGGAAGCAAGCAAGGCTGGGCTCTCCCTCCGCTGGCCATTCCAATGGTCCAAGCGGGCCATCGGAACCTTTGGCCAGCTCCGCCCAGACCCGCCAGGGGCGAGCCGCCCCTGGACCGGCCTTTCCTAAGGAGCGGATTCCAAAGGCGAGCCTTTGGCGGAGTTTGAGGTCCATGCTTGAAGGCGGGGCCTCAACCTTGCTCATCTCCTGCCCCGCCTTGCCTGGGGAGACACCGGGCGAACTGATCCACTGCCCAGCGGCTGATCCCTGCGCGACAGCGCGCGAAATCTGGTAGTCAGGGGCGCGTGCCGGGGGATGGTAGACGTTGGCTTAACCCTGCGGACCTATTGTCGCGCCGCAGGCATGTGGGTCGGCATCCGCCGAGAGGGACTTTGGGCGCCATGGTGACGATCCTGATCATCGACGACAGCATGACCAACCGGAAGATCTATTCCAGGCTGGCCGCCTCGCTGCAGGCCGACATCAGGATCATGTGCTTCGACCGCTCGACCGCGGCGCTCGACTGGCTGGAGGAGAACTCCGCCGACCTGATCATCACCGACTTCAAGATGCCGCAGATGGACGGCGCCACCTTCACGCGCCGCCTGCGCGAGAGGCCGTCGGACGGCGACATCCCGGTCATCGTGGTCACCGCCTACAGCGACCAGGCCTTCCGCATGGAGGCGCTGGAGGCGGGCGCCACCGATTTCCTACTCACCCCGGTGGACCACTACGAGTTCGTCGCCCGCGCCAGGAACCTGCTCAAGCTCAGGACCCAGCAGCGGATCATCCAGCAGCGCGCGGAGTCGCTGCAGGACGAGCTCAAGCTGACGCGCCAGGCCCACGACGCGCTGGCCCGCGACAGCCACGAGGCGCTGGCCGAGATCATCGACACGGTGCCCGCGCTGATCAGCGCCACGGCGCGCGACGGCTCGTTCCTGTTCATCAACGAGGGCCTCGCCTCGTTCGTCGGCGTGGCCAGGGACGATGCGGAGCGTCGCGACCTGGTGGCGCTGTTCGACGCCGGCCACGCCCAGACCAGCCTGGCGCTGAACGCCATCGTGTTCGAGACCGGCGCGGCCCTGCCCGCGCGCGAGGAGACGCTGGTCAACCACGCCGGCCAGAGCCGGACCTTCCTGACCGCGCGGACCCCGCTGCGCCGCGCCGGACAGGAGGTGGTCGGCGTGCTCGCCACCTCGCTCGACATCACCGAGCGCAAGGTGGCGGAGGAGCGTCTCAGCCACCTCGCCCACCACGACACCCTGACCGACCTGCCGAACCGGGCGCTGCTGCGCTCCAGGCTGCGCCAGGCCATGGCGCGCGGGCGGCGCGGCGACCGCGCCTTCGCGCTGCACTTCATCGACCTGGACCGCTTCAAGGCGATCAACGACGCGCTCGGCCACTATTTCGGCGACCAGGTGCTGGTGGCCGTCGGCGAGCGGCTGAGCGGCCTCGTGGAGCCCGGCGACACCGTGGCCCGCCTCGGCGGCGACGAGTTCGCGATCCTGCAGTCCGGCGTCGCCGGCCCGCAGGACGCGGAGGTGCTGGCCGACAGGATCATCGCGGAGATGGGCAAGCCCCTGCTGTGCGACGGGCAGGAGGTCACGATCGGCGCCAGCATCGGCGTCACGGTCCATCCCCGCGACGGCACCGACGAGGACGACCTGCTGCGCAACGCCGACCTCGCGATGTATCGCGCCAAGGCGGCCGGGCGCGACACCTGGTGCTTCTTCGCCGAGGGCATGAGCCCCGGGGCGCGCGACGCGATGAAGACGGAGGCCGACCTGCGCAGCAGCGTGGCGCGCGGCGAGCTGCTGCTGCACTACCAGCCGCAGGTGGAGCTCGCCACCGGCCGGATCGTGGGCGCGGAGGCGCTGCTGCGCTGGGCCAGGCGCGGGCACGGCCTGGTGGCGCCCGGCAACTTCATCGCGCTGGCCGAGGAGACCGGGCTGATCCTGGTGATCAGCGAGTGGGTGCTCAGGGAGTCCTGCCGCCAGGCCGCGGAGTGGCTGCGCGAAGGGCTCCCGCCGATCCGCCTCGGCGTCAACCTGTCGCCGGTGCAGTTCCGCCGCCAGGACGTCTACGACCTCGTGGTGCGCGCTCTGGCGGAGAGCGGGCTGGCCCCGGAGCTGCTGGAGCTGGAGCTGACCGAGAACATCCTGATGGAGAACGCGGACGAGGCGGTGGAGGCGCTGCAGCGGCTCCGCTCCATCGGGGTGTGCCTGTCCGTGGACGATTTCGGCACCGGCTACTCGTCGCTGAGCTACGTCAAGCGGTTCCCGCTCAACCGCCTCAAGATCGACCAGTCCTTCGTGCGCGGGCTCGGCAGCGACGTGAGCGACACCGCCATCGTGCAGACCATCCTCGAGCTCGGGCACCTGCTGCAGCTCGGGGTGATCGCGGAGGGGATCGAGAGCGAGGCGCAGATGGCCTGGCTGCGCCAGGAGGGCTGCGAGGAGGGCCAGGGCTTCTACTTCAGCCGCCCGGTGCCGGCGGCGGAGTTCGCGGAGTTGCTGCGGCGCCAGGCCGCGTCCCGCGCGCTCCCGTTCGCAGCCCCGCTCGCACGATGAGCCCGCGAGCGGAGCCGGGCGGGGCGATGCGGGCTGTCCTCGCGCGCGGCGAGAGGCTCCTGAGGCGGATGTCGCTGCGCTTCGGCGGCGAGCTCGAGATGGCGCGCAACCGCTTCGTGTTCGCCCTGTCCGGCCTGGCGTTTCTTGTCGCTGCCGGCCGGCACAGGGTCGAGGGCCCGCTGGTGCTGCTTGCGGCCTATGTCGTGGTCGCCGTGGTCATCCTGGTGCATATCCTGTCCTCGCCCGAGAAGCGCCAGCTCAGGCGCCTCGTCGCCATTGCGGCGGACGCGGCGACCCTGTCGTGCGAGCTGCACATGGGCGGCGAGCCGGAGTCGCTGTTCTTCTGCCTCTATCTGTGGATGGTGTTCGGCAACGGCTTCCGCTTCGGCGTGCGCTGGCTGTTCCTCGCCACCGTGGCGGCGTGTCTCGGCTTCCTCGCGGTGTGCCTGACCACCCCGTTCTGGCAGAACCAGGCGCATCTCGCGGCGGGGCTGATGGCGGGGCTGATCGCGCTGCCGCTGTATGCCGCCACCCTGATCCGGCGCCTGTCGCAGGCCAGGCTGGCGGCGGAGCACGCCACCCGGGTTGCGGAGGAGGCGAACCAGGCCAAGACCCTGTTCATGGCCAGCGTCAGCCACGAGCTGCGCACGCCGCTCACCGCGATCATCGGCATGGGAGGCCTGCTGTGCGACACCCCGCTCGCGCCCGAGCAACGGGAGATGACGCAGACCGTCAAGGATGCCGCGCACTCGCTGCTCTCGCTGATCAACGGCGTGCTCGACTTCTCGCGCATCGAGGCGGGACGGATGCCGGTGCAGCCGGTGGCGTTCGAGCCGGCGGAGCTGGTGCGCGAGATGCGCAGCCTGGTGATGGCCCAGGCGCGGGCGAAGGGCATCGACGTCGACGTCAACGTAACGCCGCGCACGCCGCGCCGCATCCTGGCGAGCCGCCGCCACCTGTCCGATATCGTCACCAACCTGCTGAGCAACGCGGTGAAGTTCACCAGCGCGGGCGGCGTGCTGGTCGCGATCGACGTCGAGGATACCCGGGAGGCGGGCCTGCGGCTCGTGCTGGAGGTGTGCGACACCGGGATCGGCATCTCGCCGGAAGCCCAGACCCGCGTGTTCGAGACCTTCACCCAGGCGGATGCCAGCATCCTCAACAACTACGGCGGCACCGGCCTCGGCCTGTCGATCGCGCGGAGCAGGGCCGAGCTTCTCGGAGGCAGCCTGGACCTGCAGAGCGAGGTCGGCGTCGGCAGCGTGTTCCGGCTGGTGGTGCCTGTGGGTGCGGTCGGGGACCTGCGCTCCGATCCGCCCGGCGACGTCGCGGTCGTGCTGCTCGCAGCCGCGGGCGAAGGCCGCCGGCGACTGCTCGACCGGCTCGGCGCCTGCGGCGTCGCCTGCCGGGTCAGCGACGATCCAGAGGCGGCGCTGTCGCTGTTCGCCAGCAGGGTCCGCGAGCCCGGGGTGGCCACCATCCTGATGGTGCTGGAAGACGGGCTGGCGGGCACGCTCGAGCGGCTCCAGCCGAGGCTGGCCGCGGCCTGCGCCAGCGCCGGCGCGGTGCTCGTGGGCGACGCGCGCGCCGCGAACGGCGATCGCCGCCGGCATTTCGTCTCCGTGCTGCCGCGCGATCCGGCCGCCGCGGAGATCGCCGCCGCCCTGCATATTGCCAGGACGCAGTCTGCCAGCCGGCATGGCCTCGCGCCGGGCGACGGCCCTGGCCGGCGCGACGGGGCGGACGGCCGGCGGGCGCTCAAGATCCTCGTGGCCGACGACAACAGCGTCAACCAGAAGGTGATCGCCAGGATCCTCGACCGCGCCGGCCACAGCGCGCGCGTGGTGTCGGACGGCGAGGCCACGCTGGACGCGCTGGGCAGCGGCGAGGCCTTCGACCTCGTGCTGATGGACGTGAACATGCCGGGGATGGACGGCCTCGAGGCGACGAAGCTGTACCGGTTCATGGCGCTGGGCGACGCGCACCTGCCCATCGTGGCCCTGACCGCGGATGCGACGCCGGAGATGGCGGCGCGCTGCGCGGCCGCCGGCATGGATGCCTGCGTCATCAAGCCGGTGGCGCCCGACGACCTGGTGGCCCTCGTGGAACGGCTTGCCGCGGCGCCGGCTCCCGGCCGGCCGGCCGCCGTGGTGCCGATCTCGCGGCATCCGAGATACCGCAGCACGTCGGCCGACATCATCGACGCGAGCAAGCTGCAGACCCTGCGCGAGCTGGGCGGCGCGGAGTTCGTGGCCGACCTGATCGGCGACTTCCTGGTCGAGGCGGAGGCAACGATCGAGCATCTGGTCGAGGCGGCAACAACGGGCGACATCGTGGCGTTCCGCAGCCATGCCCACGCCCTGCGCAGCGCGTCGAGCAACATCGGCGCCCACGCCATCGGCGAGCTGTGCAATCCCTGGCAGCACGCCAGGCTGGCCGATCTCGCAGAGCAGGCGCCGCATGTGTCGCACCGGGTGAGGTTCGAGTTCGAGCGGACCCGCGACGCGCTGCTGGCGGCACAGGCGCCGCCGCTGGGCAGCGTCGCCCAGCCGAACTGACGCCGGCGGCTCCAGGAAGCAGAAGACAAGCAAGGTTGAGGCTCTGCCTCAAACTCCGCCAAAGGCTCGCCTTTGGAATCCATTACTTAAGAAAAGCCGGTCCGGGGGGCTTTCCCCCCTGGCGGGTCTGGACGGAGTTGCCAAAGGTTCCGACGATCCGCTTGGATCGTAGGTAATGGCAGCGGAGGGAGAGCCCAGCCTTGCCTGCCTGGTCGGACCCGGCGGGACAGGGGCCGGAAACCGGCGCCGGGTGGATGAAACGGCGGCTGCGAGGCGCCATGTCACCGGTTCCGCGAGCCCTTATCGGGGTCCGCCAGCGTCCAGGATCACGCCATGGCGTCCACGACCCAGATCATCTACCAGCCCTACGTGGCCGGTCCTCGCGGCGCCTTGAAGCCCGGCACGGCGATCGCCTGCCGGTCCGCGGAAGAGGGACTGCGCCGTGCCGAACGCGCCCTGCAGGGCGGGTCGATCCTCGGGGCCCAGGTGGTGCGGATGACCCACGACGACGACGCTGGCGAGTTCGGCGACCCGGAGTTCCTCGGCAGGATCGGGCAGGTCCCGGACGCGGATTGACCCCGCAGGCCTTGATGCAGGGCTCGTCCAGCGGGTGAAGCAGGCAAGGTTGAGGCGCTTCCTTCGAGCATGGGCCTCAAACCCCGCCAGAGGGAGCCCCCTGGACCGGCTTCTCTCAAGTCAAGCCGGTCCAGGGGCGGCTCGCCCCTGGCGGGTCTGGGCGGAGCTGCCCGAAGGTTCCGATGACCCGCCTGGGTCGTTGGAATGGCAGCGGAGGGAGAGCCCAGCCTTGCTTGCTTCCAGGCCGATGGCTGGGGCTTTCTGACAGGTCCGGCCCTGCGCGCCGGCCGCTAGGAGGCCGCCGCCATCTGGTCGCGCGCGCCAAGGCTGGGGCGCAGGCTGGCCAGGATCTCGTAGGAGCGCAGGCGGGCCGCGTGGTCGTGGATCGCCGAGGCGACCATCAGCTCGTCGGCGCCGGTGCGTGCGACGAGGCGTTCGAGGCCGGCGCGCACCGTGTCGGGCGAGCCAACCACCGAGCAGGACAGCATGGCGGTGACCTGCGCCTTCTCGGCCGGCGACCAGAAGCCCTCGATGTCGTCGGTCGGGCGGGGCAGCTTGCCGCGGGTGCCGCGGATCAGGGTGGTGAAGCTCTGCTGCACGGAGGTGAACAGGTGGCGGGCCTCCGCGTCGTTCGTGGCGGCGACCACGTTGACGCCGACCATGGCGTGCGGCCGGTCGAGCTGCGCGGAGGGGCGGAAGCGGTCGCGGTAGATGCGCACCGCCATCTGCAGGGCGTCGGGCGCGAAATGCGAGGCGAAGGCGTAGGGCAGGCCGAGATGGGCGGCGAGCTGGGCGCCGAACAGGCTGGAGCCGAGGATCCAGATCGGCACGTTCGTGCCGGTGCCGGGGACGGCGTGGACCGCCTGGCCGGGCTGGGCGGGGCCGAGCAGGGCCTGAAGCTCCTGCACGTCCTGCGGGAAGCTGTCGGCGGCCTCGGGGTCGCGGCGCAGGGCGCGCGCGGTGCGGCCGTCGGTGCCGGGGGCGCGGCCGAGACCGAGGTCGATGCGGCCGGGGTAGAGGGTGGCCAGGGTGCCGAACTGCTCGGCGATCACCAGCGGCGCGTGGTTGGGCAGCATGACGCCGCCGGAGCCGACGCGGATGGTGCTGGTGCCGCCGGCGACGTAGCCGATCACCACGGCGGTCGCGGCCGAGGCGATGCCGACCATGTTGTGGTGCTCGGCCAGCCAGTAACGGGTGTAGCCCCAGCGCTCGGCGTGCCGGGCCAGGTCGCGGGCGTTGCGCAGGGCGTCCTCGGCGGTCGAGCCAGCGGGGATCGGCGCCAGGTCGAGCACGGAAAGGGCGGGCTGCGTCATGGGAGGTCTCCGGGGGTCCGGCCGAAGCGGCGTGCCGTGCCACGAAGGTCAGGGTTCGGCCAGCCCGATGCAAGATGGGCGGACGGCAGGGCAGGGGACAGTCTCGAACCGGCTATGGCTGTCAGGCAGCAAGCAAGGCCGGGCTCTCCCTCCGCTGCCATTCCAACGACCCAAGCGGGTCGTTGGAACCTTCGGGCAGCTCCGCCCAGACCCGCCAGGGGCGAGCCGCTCCTGGACCGGCCTTACTTAAGGAATGGATTCCAAAGGCGAGCCTTTGGCGGAGTTTGAGGCAGAGCCTCAACCTTGCTTGCTTCACTGGCGGACGACCAAGCCTCTGGCCCTGTCTGCCGGCCTGCTCAGGAACCGCGAGCCTGCCAGGCAGAAGCGCCACGGCGTCGCGGCGCCGCGGGTGATGCCGATGCGCGGCCCGGCGGTGACGTCCGCCGCCCCGGTGCGCGGCAGGAGCAGGAAGGGCGGCGCATCGAGGCGGGCGCCGTCCAGCGCGCGATCGACGCCGAGCGCCTGGCAGAGCCGCCCTGGGCCGCTGCACAGCAGGCGGTCGGCGACCGGGCCGCGCCGGGCGCGCATCGCCGGCAGGTCGCGCAGGGGCTTGATCGCGCGGATCAGCACGGCGGCGCCCGGCGCCTCGCCGCAGACCAGGTTCAGGCACCAGTGCAGGCCGTAGGAGCGGTAGACGTAGGCGTGGCCGGGCGGGCCGAACATCGCGGCGTTGCGCGCGGTGGGGCCGGCGGCACTGTGCGAGGCGGGGTCGTGGCGGTCGTAGGCCTCGGTCTCGACGACGAGGCCGCCGATGCCCTCGACGAGCAGGGTGGCGCCGATCAGGTCGCGGGCGACCAGAGGCACGGGGCGCAGGAGGAAGCCGGGCGGGAGCATGGGGGACCTGCGGCAGGGGCGGGACGCACCCTGGCACGGGGACGCGGGACATGCGCGGTGCGGCGCGTGGCCGGCCGGCGCGCAGGGGGAAGGCCGCGCATTGACAGGCCCGGGGTTACGCGGGAAGCGGGGAGGATGAGCCATATTCCCGGCCGGCTGTTGCGTGTTCGCGTCCGGGGCCGGGCGTGAGCGTCGGGCGGCGCAGCGGACGGATCGACGTGCTGCGCGGGGTGTCGATCCTGCTGGTGCTGCTGCACCACTTCGACATCTCCTACAGCCTGCGCGACACGGTGCTGTCGCGGTGGCTGGGCGGGGAGGTCGTGCACGCGGCGGCGCGCAACGGCAACTACGCGGTGGTCATGTTCTTCACGATCTCCGGGTTCCTGATCACCGGCAATGCCCTGCGGCGCTGGGGCAGCCTGGCCGGCGTCGACGCCGGCCGGTTCTACGCGTTGCGGGCGGCGCGCATCCTGCCCTGCGTGGCGCTGCTGGTGGCGGTGGTCAGCGTGCTCGGGCTGTCGGGCGTGGCGATGTTCTCCAACGTGGCGGAGCAGGGGCCGCCGGTGTCGTTCTGGGTGGTGGATCTCGCGGCGCTGACGTTCTGGATGAACGTGCTGATGGCGCGGGTGGGGTGGGTCAACTACGTGCTGTGCGTGCTGTGGTCGCTCTCCGTCGAGGAGGCTTTCTACCTGATGTTCCCCGTGATCTGCGGGGTGCTGCGGCGCGAGGCGTGGGTCGCGGCGTTCTGGGCGCTGCCGGTGCTGGCGGGGCCGCTGTGGCGCATGGCGCACCAGGACGACGAGGCGGGGTTCCTCTACGCCTATCTCGCGTGCTTCGACGCGATCGCGATCGGCTGCTGGGCGGCGCTGCTGGCGCCGCGGCTGCGGCGGGCCGGCGTGCGGGCGGGCGTCGTGGCCGGAGGCCCGGGGCGCGGCCTGGGGCTGGATGCGGCGACGGTGGCGGCGATGGCGGTGCTCTACCTCGGCTGGTCGATCGGGGAGAGCGGCGTGTTCGGCGTCAGCGCCATGGCGCTGGGCACGGCGGTGCTGCTCGTGGGTTCGGAGCGCGCGGCAGGAGGCGCGGAGCGCGCGGCGGACGAGGCATGGAGCGGCGTCGCGGGTGCGGTCGGCAGGGTCGTGCGGTGGTTCGGGCGGCGCAGTTACGAGCTGTACCTGTTCCACCTTGTCGTGCTTGCCACGCTGCGGAGCATCGCACCGCCGGGAGAGGCGGGGTCGGGCGGCCTGGTGTTCCTGGCGGCGTATCTGGGCGGGTCGGCGCTGCTGGCGCAGGGCGTCGCGCGGCTCTGGTCCGAGCCGGCGAACCGCGCGATCCGACGACGGCTGAGCGGGGCAGGAATGACCCTGGCATGACGCGGGGCGACGTGACGTGTGGCGACGTGAAGCGGGGCGAGGTGCGCGGCAGGGTCGCGGCGCGCTGGGCGCTGGCGGCGCTGTATCTCGCGGCGGGCGTCATCCATCTGGCGATGCCGGCGCCGTTCCTGATGATCACGCCGGACTGGGTGCCGTATCCGCGGGCGGTGATCCTGGGCACCGGGCTGTGCGAGATCGCCGGCGCGCTCGCCCTGCCGACCCGCGGCCTGCGCCGCCTGGCCGGAGGGGCGCTCGCGCTCTACGCGGTGTGCGTGGTGCCGGCCAACATCAAGCACGCGATGGGCGGCCTGGCGGGCGGCGGGATGCAGCTCGGCCTGTGGTATCATGTGCCGCGTCTCGCCTTGCAGCCGGTGCTGGTGTGGTGGGCGCTGTTCGCGGGCGAGGTGGTGGACTGGCCGTTCCAACGTGCGGGCCGGCGTTGATCAGACGCCGCGTGTTCAGGCCGGTGGTGAACTTTCTGCACCTTGGCGCGTTCCATGGATAGCGAGGTGGCGATTCGGACCCCCGCTCACGGGGGCAGGGTGCTCCGGCGGACGGCACAAGCTTCGTAATATCCTGCAGTGGCGGTTCGAAGGCGCCGTTGAAGCTGCTGCTCCCGAAGAGTTGCGGCCGAACTGTGCGGGTTTCGGCGTAGACATCTCGAATATTCAGGAAGGATGCTGGTCATGCGTATTTCTGTTCTGGCGATCGTGACGGTGCTTGGGATGACGGGCGCGGCCATGGCGCAGGTCGGGGCTCCCGGCGGTGGTGCCGGCGCCGGTGCCGGCATGGGTGCGGGCGGTGCCGGTGGCGGCGCGCTGGGCAGCGGTCTTGCTGCCCCAGGTGCCGGCGTGGGCTCCACCAGCGGGATGACGGGCGGGACCTCGAGTGGCGTGGGTGGGGCAGGTGGCCTGCCGACCGCACCCGTGGGTGGCACGTTGACGTCCGGCAATGCGATTCCGGGGAACTCGGGCATTGCTGGCGGCGTGGTGGGTGGCACCGGCGGTGCGACAGGCGCCGGCGTGGCAGGCGGAACCGCTGCCGGTCACTGATCCAGGCAGCTCGCCGGCCTGTTCCGTCTGCTGACATGCGGAGCGTGGCGACCGACAGCGTCGTCGCGCCCAGCTGGCCGGCTTGCGGGCAGGACGGGTGGGCGCGAAACAAGACGGGTCTGCGGCACTGATTTCTGACGGTGGCGAGGGCGAGGCCTTCGCCACCGTTTTTCATTGATAAACGCGAACGGTCGTCGCTGGCAGGCGGACGAGAGCGAAGCCGGAGACCGGGCCCAAGGCTTGTTCTCGGAGCCTCTTCCTCGCAGGGATATCAAAGGGTCGTGGCCTGTTCGCGGGTCGGCGTGGACGATGCTCGTCAGTGGCCAAGCAGCCGGTTCGGTTCCAGCCCGGGTGGGCCTCGACCATTCCGCCGGTGCGGCTTGCGGCACAGGCTCATGGCAAAGGTGATCGGCGACGGACACGAACATCGGCGAGCCGGAGACCGGCTTCGAGGCGCGGCTGGACCGGCTGGCGGCGGTGGCGATCCGCAGCGGGCTGAACCTGCAGCCGGGGCAGGAGCTGGTCATCCAGGCGCAGCTCGAGGCGGTGCCGCTGGTGCGTCGCGTCACCGAGCACGCCTATCGTGCCGGCGCCAGCCTGGTGACCACGCTGCTGGTCGACGAGCAGGCGGCGCTGATCCGGCTGCGGCACGGCTCGGACGCGGGCATGAACGCGGCGGCGGGGTGGCTGCTCGACGGCCTGGCCACGGCGCACGAGCGCAACGCGGCGGCCCTGAGCATCACCTTGGGCGACCCGTCGCTGCTGGCCGGGCAGGACCCGGCGCGGGTCGGGCGCGTCTCGCGGGCGCAGTCGGCGGCGGGCAAGCGTCGGCTCGACCTCATCACGCAGTTCCGGGTGAACTGGCTGGTGCTGCCGGCGGCGAGCCCGGGCTGGGCGCGGGCGGTGTTCCCGGGCGTGGCCGAGGCGGAGGCCGTTGCGCGGCTGTGGGACGCGATCTTCGCGGCGTCGCGCATCGACGGGGCGGACCCGCTGGCGGACTGGGCCGCGCATTACGGGCGTCTCGCCGGCTGGGCGGCGCGGCTCAACGGGCGGCGCTACGCCAGCCTGCACTTCCGCGGGCCGGGCACCGACCTGCGCGTCGGGCTGGCGGACGGGCACCTGTGGAAGGGCGGGGCCGGCGTGGCGCGCAACGGCGTCACCTGCAATCCGAACATCCCGACCGAGGAGGTATTCACCACGCCGCACCGCGACCGCGTCGACGGGCACGTCACCAGCTCCAAGCCGCTGGCGCTGCGCGGCAGCCTGGTCGATGGCATCGCCATGCGCTTCGAGGCGGGGCGCGCGGTCGAGGTCTCGGCGCGCGAGGGCGGCGAGGTGCTGGCGCGGCTGCTCGACACCGACGAGGGCGCGCGGCGGCTGGGCGAGGTGGCGCTGGTGCCGGACTCGTCGCCGATCGCGCGCTCCGGGCTGCTGTTCCGCAACACGCTGTTCGACGAGAACGCGGCCTGCCACATCGCGATGGGCTCCGCCTATACGGAGTGCCTGGTGGGCGCGGCCTCGCTCGGGCCGGACGAGGCGCGCGGGCGCGGCGCCAACGACAGCCTGATCCACGTCGACTGGATGATCGGGTCGGGGGAGATGGACGTGGACGGGGTGGACGCGGACGGGCAGGCCGAGCCGGTGATGCGGCGGGGCGAGTGGGCCTGGGAGGCAGGCTAGGTTGAGGCCCCGCCTCCGGGCATGGGCCTCGGACTCCGCCGAAGGCGAGCCGCCCTGGACCTGCTTCTCTCAAGGAGGGCAATCCAAAGGCCCGGCCTTTGGCGGGTCTGGGCAGAGCCCGGCCTTGCTTGCTGCCTGCGCGCGCGGCCAGCCCTGCAGTGCGGCGTCGACAATGGCCAGCAGAGACGGGCGCGTCGCACCGTCGCGCGCCAGTGTCGACATGCCCTGGGTGAGCGCCATGACCAGCCCCGAGAGCACGGCGGCGTGCGTCCCGGGTGGCAGCAGCCCGACGGCGACGTCGCTCTCGATCCGGGCGCGGAGATGGGCCTCGATCGTGCGTCGCATCTCGGCGACCGCGCGCTGGACGCCTGCGGACGCGGACGATCCGCTCGCCGTCGCGCTGGCCAGCAGGCAGCCCTTCGGGGTTTCCTCGCCGGTGTAGGCGGTCGCGGCGCCGGCCAGCATGTCGTGGGCTGCGTCGCGGGCCGTCGGTGCGCCGTCGATCCTGCGACGTATCGCCTCGGTGTCCCCGGCGTAGCGGCGCATCGCCTCGAGGAACAGCCGTTCCTTGTCCCCGAACGCGGCGTACAGGCTGGGGGCGCTCACGCCCATCGCCGCCGTGAGGTCAACAATCGACGTCGTCTCGTATCCGTGGCGCCAGAAGGCGAGCATCGCCTGCTCGAGCGCGAGGTCCCTGTCGAACGACAAGGGCCGGCCTGTCCTGCGGCGCGGCGAGGGCTCAGACAATTCCGTAGCGATCACTTGGAAACATGTTGACTTACGACCGGGAGGGTAGCCTTGGTTTCGTATCGATAGCTAGGAAAGTCAGCGTTCCATGTCACTCACGAAATTCCGCACGCTTGGCCGCTCGGGTCTGGTGGTCAGCCCCCTCGCGCTCGGGACCATGACCTTCGGACAGGGCGCATGGGGCGCCGACGACGCGGCGTCGAGGGCGATCTTCGATGCCTATCGGGAGGCCGGCGGCAACTTCATCGACACAGCCGACATCTATTCGGGTGGGATGAGCGAGGAACTGGTTGGCCGGTTCATCAGGGAGACCGCCTCGCGCGACGAGGTCGTCCTGGCCACCAAGTTCGCGTTCAATGCGTCCAGCAGCCCCCTTGCGGCGAGCCGGGCGGGCGGCAACCCCAACGCGGGCGGCGCCGGAGCGAAGAACATCCACCGTGCGCTCCATGCGTCGCTGAAGCGGCTCGGGACCGACCACATCGATCTCTACTGGATGCACATCTGGGACGGCGTCACGCCCGTCGAGGAGATCGTGCAGACGCTGGGCGGCCTCGTGCAGGCGGGCAAGATCCGCTACTACGCGCTGTCGGACATGCCGGCCTGGCTGGCGATGAAGGCGGCCACCATCGCCGCGGAACGACGCATCCCCGGGCCTGTCGCCCTCCAGGTCGAGTACTCGCTGGTCGCGCGCGATGTCGAGGGCGAGCACTTTCCCGCGGCCCGCGAGGCGGGCATGGGCATGATGCCCTGGAGCCCGCTGGCCGGCGGCTTCCTCACCGGGAAATACGACCGCGCGGACACCAGCGGCACCGGGCGTCTGAGCGGGGCCAACCCGTTCGGCAACACCAAGTTCGCCGACCGGAACTGGGACATCCTCGACGTGCTGAGAGCCGTCGCCACGGAACTCGACCGGCCCGCAGCGCAGGTGGCCCTTGCCTGGACGATGGCGCGGCCTGGCGTCACCTCGACCCTCATCGGCGCGAGCACGGTGCCGCAGCTCGAAAGCAATATCGCCGCGACCGACATCCGGCTCAGCGTCGACCAGATGGAGCGTCTCGACACCGCGAGCGCGCCGGCGCTTGGGTTCAGCTCGGGGCTGGCCATGCCGATGGTTCGACGCATGGTGTTCGGCGGCCATGACGTGGCCGGGTGGAAGGGGTAGGCGCAGCAGCCAGGGATGGGGACGCGGAGGAAGCAGGCAAGGTTGAGGCTCTGCCTCAAACTCCGCCAAAGGCAGGCCTTTGGAATCCACTACTTAACTAAAGCCGGTTCAGGGGGGCTCGCCCCTGGCGGGTCTGGACGGAGCTGCCCGAAGGTTCCGGCGGCCCTCTGGGGTCGTTGGAATGGGCAGCGGAGGGAGAGCCCAGCCTTGCTTTCTTGACAGTCGTCGGCGGCGGCCAAAGCGCCTAGTCAGGGCGCCATGCCCAATCCCCCGACGCTTCGCCGCCCCCTGGTGCTGGCCTCCGTCATGGCCGCGATGTTCATGATCGCGATCGAGGCCACCATCGTCTCGACCGCCATGCCGCAGATCGCCGGCCAGCTTGGCGACCTGCACCTGTACGCATGGGTGTTCTCCTCCTTCCTGCTCACGCAGACCGCGACGACCGTGGTGTTCGGCAAGCTCGCCGACCTGTACGGGCGCAAGCCGGTGCTGCTGGTGGGGATCGTGATCTTCCTGGCCGGCTCGGTGCTGTGCGGCTTCGCGTGGTCGATGCCGTCCCTGATCGGGTTCCGCCTGCTGCAAGGCGTCGGCGCGGGCGCGATCCAGCCGGTGAGCCTGACGGTGGTGGGCGACCTGTACTCGGTGCAGGAGAGAGGGCGCATCCAGGGGTGGATCGCCAGCGTGTGGGGCATCTCGTCGGTGCTCGGGCCGCTGGCGGGCGGGCTCATCATCCGCCACCTGAGCTGGGCGTGGATCTTCTGGATCAACGTGCCGGTCGGGCTGGTCGCGTTCGCGGGATTCAGCGCGTTCCTGCACGAGAAGGTGGCGCGCCAGCAGCACCGCGTGGACGTGCTGGGCGCGGGGCTGTTCACGGCGGCGATCGCGTCGCTGATGGTGGCGCTGACCGGGCTCGGCGCCCAGGGCGCACAGGGCGGCGGGCGGACGGTGGCGCCGGCGCTGGGGCTGTTCGTGCTGAGCGCTGTTCTGTTCGTGGTCCAGGAGCGGCGGGCGCGCGACCCGATGCTGGCGTTCGCGCTGTGGGCGCGGCGGCCGATCGCGACCACCAACGGGGCCTCGCTGCTGAGCGGCATGGCGATCATCGGGCTCACCGCGTTCCTGCCGATGTACGTGCAGGGCGTGCTGCAGCGCTCCGCGCTGGTGGCGGGCTTCGCGCTGACGGCGATGGTGGCGGGGTGGCCGGTGGGCTCGATCGTGGCGGCACGCAACTTCGGTCGGTTCGGGCTGCGCACGACGCTGCTGGTCGGCGCGGCGTTGCTGCCGACGGGGGCGCTGGCGTTCGTGGCGCTGGGCCCGGGCGGCTCGCCGGTGCTGGCGGGCGCCGGCTCGGTGGTGGTGGGGCTGGGGATGGGGTTCCTCAGCACGTCAGCCATCGTGATCGTGCAGGACAGCGTCGGCTGGGCGGAGCGCGGCGCCGCGACGGCGTCCAACATCTTCTCGCGCAACCTGGGCAGCACGCTCGGCGCCACGGTGCTGGGCGGCGTGCTCAACCTCGGCCTGGCGCGGCAGGGGCACGGCGCGGTCGGCTTCGACCAGGTGCGGCAGTTGCTCGACCACCCGGGAGCGCTGGCCGGCGAGGCGGCGGCGCGCGCGGCGCTGGGGCAGGCGCTGCACCTGACGTTCTGGGCGGTGTTCGCGGTCGCGCTCGCCACGCTGGCGCTCGCCACGCTGGTGCCGGCGGTGGCGCTCACGCTGCGGCCGCGCGAGGTCGCGGTGGAGTGAGGGCTTGTCAAAAGCGAGCAAGCAAGGCTGGGCTCTGCCCAGACCCGCCAAAGGCCAAGGCCTTTGGAAACCGATTTACTTAAATAACGGATTCCAAAGGCAAGCCTTTGGCGGAGTTTGAGGCAGAGCCTCAACCTTGCTTGCTGTCGTCGCTCAGCCGGCGGCCCAGAGGCGGCGCAGGCCGTGCGCGCGGCCGAGGACCGGATCCGTATCGGGCAGCGCCACGGCGTAGATGGCGCGCAGGGCCGCGTCGTATTCGGCGGGCTCGCCGCGCAGGATGTCGCACTCCGCGCCGTCGGGATAGGCGCCGACCACCAGCAGGTCGTGGCTCTGGCCGACGTTGCGGTGCGCGACGCCGGCCGGGATCACCACCACGTCGCCGGCCCGCACCGTGACCTCCTGCCCTTCGGGTCCGCCGAAGACGACGCGCGCGGTGCCGGACGCGATGCCGAGCACCTCGTGGGCGATGCTGTGGAAGTGGTGGTAGCCGAAGATGCCGTTGCGCCAGGTGTTCGACCAGCCCTGGCGTGCGAACGCCTGCTCCATGGCGGCGGGGTCGGCGGGCAGAGCGGCACGGTGCAGCAGAAGCGGCAGGGCGGAGTTCGGGAACCGGCCGTCGCCAGCGAAGTGGTATGTCTCGGCGGCACCCACCATCATCGCCTCCATGGCCAAGCCGCCAGACGGCGGCGGGGACGGTCTGGCCCGGCGCGGTGGGCGGGTAAAGACACGAAGGCGGGGACCTGATGGATTTCACACGTGCGGACCTGGAGGCGCTGGACCGCGCCGACCCGTTGCGGGCGCTGCGCGACGAGTTCGTGCTGCCGGAGCACGGCATTTATCTCGACGGCAACTCGCTCGGCGCCCTGCCGCGCGCGACGGCGGCACGAGTCGCGGCGGTGGTGGAGCGGGAGTGGGGCCAGGGGCTGATCGGGTCGTGGAACGACGCGGGCTGGATCGCGATGCCGCTCGCGGTGGGGGAGAAGATCGGGCGGATCGTGGGGGCGGCGCCGGGCAGCGTGGTCGCGGCGGACTCCACCTCGGTCAATGTGTTCAAGCTGCTAGGGGTGGCACTGGGGCTGCGGCCGGGGCGGCGGGTGATCCTGGCGGAGCGCGGCGACTTCCCGACCGACAGCTACATCGCCGAGGGGCTGGTGGCGCTGCTCGGGCAGGGGCACGCGCTGCGGCTGGTGGAGCTGGGCGGGATCGCGGGGGCGCTCGGGGCGGACGTGGCGGTGGTGCTGCTCACCCACGTGAACTACCGCAGCGGGGCGATGCACGACATGGCGGCGATCACCGCGGCGGCGCATGAGGCGGGCGCGCTGGTGCTGTGGGACCTGGCGCACTCGGCGGGCGCGGTGCCGCTGGACCTGGAGGCAGCGGGGGCGGACCTCGCGGTGGGCTGCGGCTACAAGTTCCTCAACGGCGGGCCGGGGGCGCCGGCGTTCCTCTACGTCGCGACGCGGCTGCAGGAGCGGGCGCGGTTCCCGCTCACCGGATGGCTGGGGCACGCGGAGCCGTTCGGGTTCCACGAGGGCTTCCGGCCGGCCGAGGGCATCGCGCGGGGGGTGGTGGGCACGCCGTCGATCCTTGCTTTGGCGGCGCTGGAGGTGGGCGTGGACCTCGCGCTGCGGGTGCCCATGGCGCAGGTGCGGGAAAAGTCGCTGCGGCAGTCGGGGCTGCTGATGGAGATGGTGGCGCGGCGGTGCCCCGGGTTGGCGCTGGCGACGCCGCGGGACGAGGGTGCGCGGGGGAGCCAGGTGTCGTTCCGGCATCCGGAGGCGTACGCGATCGCGCAGGCGCTGATCGCGCGCGGCGTGGTGGGGGATTTCCGCACGCCGGACGTCCTGCGCTTCGGGATCACGCCGCTGTATCTGCGTTACGTGGATCTGTGGGATGCGGTCGAGGCGCTGGGCGAGGTGATGGCGGGCGAGGTGTGGCGGGAAGAGCGGTTCCGGGCGCGCAAGGCGGTGACGTGAGGTCTGGGCGGCGGTCGTTGCGTGACTGAGGGAGCAAGCAAGGCTGGGTTCTGCCCAAACTCGCCAAAGGCCAAGCTTTTGGAAACTGATTTACTTGACTCATTCATTACCTAAAGACTATCGAGAGTGAAGGCAATATTCTCTGATATCATTTAGATATTTGATAGCTACTTCGATGCGGTCTTGTACTTTGGCTGCAATTTTATCTTTGGCTCTCATCTGATAGTCTACGTCCTGATTCAATTGTTCAAAATTGAAACCAGATGTATAGCTCATAGATTTAGTCTGGTCTAAAGGTATTTGTGTAAAATTGGAACGCTTGTTCATAGCATCCTGAACAGTGTTCTGCTGAGACTTTAACATATCCATACTTTTTTCGAGATTTTTCTCTAATGCTTGTAAGCTAATATTAGTATTATCGACAACAATTTTGCACTCTTTTATCTCTGGCGCTTCATACTCGCCAATTCCAAGAGGTACTAAAGTAAAGGAATGACCCTGCTTAACTGCCTCGGTAATGGCCGGAACTGTAGGAGCTACCACCAATGCAATGTATGACACTGCAATGACCGTAGGAACAACCGTGAAAACGGCTATCGCTCCTCTTATAAACGGTGGAAGACTGGAGAAGGCGTCACTCCAAGCCGTCCTGACATTCTCACTCTAAATCTGTTCAAATGCTCTATATCAGCGTTCTCAGTGGCAGGCGAGAGTACGAACTTCTGTCACAGCCCGATCCCGCACTGCTGCATAACTTGTAAGTAATAGATTCCAAAGGCTTGCCTTTGGCGGAGTTTGAGGCGGAGCCTCAACCTTGCTTGCTGTCCTGTTGCCTCTAGGTCGGGTCCCAGCCGATCGCCTGTCGCAGGAACGCCGTGCCGAGTGCCGAGAACGCGGCGATCTCGGCGTTGTCCTTGCCGTAACCGTGACCGCCGGCCGCGGTCTCGTAGAGATGCGCCTCGTAGCCTAGGGCCTGGAGCTTTGCGGCCATCTTGCGGGCGTGGCCGGGGTGCACGCGGTCGTCGCGGCGCGCCGTGGCGAGCAGGATCGGGGGATAGCGGCGGCCGGGCACGGCGGCGTGGTAGGCGGAGATGTCGCGCAGGAACGCCCAGTCCCCGGCCACGTCGGGGTCGCCGTACTCCGCGATCCAGCTCGCTCCGGCGAGCAGGCGGCTGTAGCGGCGCATGTCGATCAGCGGGATGGTGCAGAACAGCGCGGCGAAGCGCTCAGGGAAACGGGTCAGCATGTTGGCGATCAGCAGGCCGCCGTTGGAGCCGCCTTCTGCCGCGATGCGCCCAGGCGTGGTGACGCCGCGCCGGACCAGGTCGGCGGCGACGGCGGCGAAATCCTCGTGGCTGAGGGCCTTGCCCTCGCGGCGGCCGGCGTCGTGCCAGCGGGTGCCGAACTCCGCGCCGCCGCGGATGTTGGCCAGCACCGTGGTGCCGCCGCGCTCCAGCCACAGCCGGCCCTGCACGCCGCTGTAGTGCGGCAGGGTGGAGATGCCGAACCCGCCGTAGCCGGACAGGTGCACCGGGGCGTCGCCGGTCTCGCCCGCCGGGCCGACCTGGACGTAGGGGATGCGCTCGCCGTCGACGGAGCGGGCCTCGTGGCGCGTCACCACCAGGCCTGCGGCGTCGAACAGCGCGGGCGCCTGCTTCAGCACCACAGGGGCGGGCGGACTCGCGGCGACCGGGTCGGGAGCAAGGCCGCCGGGGAGCAGCAGCAGCGTGGCGGGGGTGAGCGGCGCCTCGGTGCGGGCCAGGAGCGTGCCGTCGCCCTCCTCGGGTTGCGCGTCGAGCGGCCAGACGCTGACCACCCCCACTGCGGGCAGCCCGTGCAGCCGGCCCTGCGACCAGCCGCGCGGCGACGGCGTGGCGGTCAGGAACACCGGGTCCAGCTCGTCGAGGATCGAGATCACCAGCCGCGTGCCCGACCAGAAGAAGCCCTGCAGCGCCTGGCGCTCCCCCGGCCGGAACAGAACGGCCACCTCGCGCTCGCCCGCGAGGAACGCGGACAGCGCGATGCCGAGCACGGAGTCCGGCGCGTGCGTCGTGCCGCCCACGGTCCAGGGCGTGCGCGGCGAGAGCGCCATCCAGTCGCCGTGCCAGTCGACCCGCATGTCGGTGGGCAGGTCGAGCGCGGGGCCCGGCCCGTGGCGGTCGCCGAGGTGCAGCGCGGTGTCAAAAAAGCCGAGCTGGGCGCCGAACGCCACGCGCTCCGTGCCCGCGGTGCGGTCCACCTGCGCGAAGGCGGCCATGCTGTCGGCGGGGGTCTCGAACAGCACCGGCGCCGCCAGCGGGTCGGTGCCGCGCCGCCACAGCCGCACGGTGCGCGCGTAGCCGGAGCGGGTCGCCATGCCCTCGCCCAGCGCCGCCGACAGCAGCAGCGTGTCGCGGTCCAGCCAGGCGGCGTCGGCCTTGCACTCGGGCAGCACGAAGCCGCCCTCTGCCAGGCCTGGCGGGACGAAGCGGCGCGCCGCGAGGTCGTATTCGCGCAGCGCCACGGCGTCGCCGCCGCCGTCGGAGAGGCGCAGCATCGCGCGGTCGTGCGTGCCCGGCACGGTGCCGGCGCCCTGCCACACCCAGTCGCGGCCCTCCTCGCGCGCCAGGGCGTCGAGGTCGAGCAGCACCTCCCATTCCGGCGCTGCCGTGCGGTAGCTGGCGGGCGTGGTGCGGCGCCACAGGCCGCGCGGCTGCGTCGCGTCCTTCCAGAAATTGTAGAGCAGGCCGGCGCGGCGCGTCACCGAGGCGATCCTGTCTGTGCGGTCGAGCAGCGCGCGGGCGGCGTCGCGGTCGGCGTCGAAGCCGGGACCGGCGAAGCGTGCGAGGGTGGCGGCGCTCTGCGCGTCGACCCAGGCGGTCGCGGCGGGGCCGTCCACCTCCTCCAGCCACAGGTAGGGGTCGTCGTCGGGCGCATCCAGCGTCGGGCGCAGGTCGGGGGCGGTGTCGGGCATGGCGGCGCCTCGTCGGTCGGGGGCGGAGGCGGCGAGCGTGCAACACGCCGGGGCGCGCGACAAATGGCAGGAGCAGGCAAGGTTGAGGCTCTGCCTCAAACTCCGCCAAAGGCTCGCCTTTGGAATCCAATACTTAAGTAAGGCCGATCCAGGGCGGCTCGCCCTGGCGGGTCTGGGCGGAGCCCGGCCTTGCTTGCTTCCCTAGCCCTTCCTCGCGCGCCAGGCTGTTCCCATCTTCGCCCCGGGCCGGCCGTGGAGCGCGCATGAGGCACATTGCTGCGGTCCTGGCCTGCCTCGCCGCGCCCGCGCCGCTCGCCGCCGCCGAGGTCAGCGTGCTGGACGAGGGTCCGGGCCGCCTCGAGCTGGCGGTCACAGGCACGATCGACCGAAGCAATCCAGAGCGCCTGGCGTCGGTCCTGGGCCGGGCGACCGGCGGGCGGGGCGGGGTCAGGGTGCTGGTCTGGCTGAACTCCGGCGGCGGCGACCTGAAGGCCGGGCTGGGGCTGGCCTCGGTGGTGCTGGGCGTGCGCAGGCGGCTTGCGGCCGGGGGCGTGGTGGCCACCGTGGTCGGCGCGGACGACGAGTGCGACAGCGCCTGCGTCCCGGTGTTCGGGGCGGGCCAGGAGCGGCTGCTGGTCTCGGGCGGGCGGATCGGCCTGCACCGTGGCAGCGAGCGGGGCGGCGAGAGCGTCGCGTCGCGGTCCGACACTCTCGTCGCGGCGGACCTGCTGCACAGCTTCGGGCTGCCCGCCTCGGCGGTGGGGCGGATGGTGACCACGCCGCCGGGAGAGATGTCCTACCTGACCGCGGACGAGCTGGCGGCGATGCAGGTCAGGGTCCTTACCCACGCCCCGCGGTGACCGGGCCTGGCTTGCGGCGGCCGGAGGCGTCTGCGAGAAGCGCCCGCGTCCGGGATGGGCGGGAGGGAACGTCGCATGGCCAGGGAGTTGACGGAGGGGCAGCGCGCCTACGAGGCGAAGCGGGCCGCCAAGGCCGGGATGAGCCTGGAGAAGTGGCTGCAGGCCAAGGAGAAGCAGCAGCAGGCCGAGCAGCGGCCCGCCGTGGCCCCGAAGCCGCCCGGGCTGATCAGCCGCTGGCTGGACCGCGCGCACAGGCCGATCGGCGGCGCGAAAAAGAAGTAGGAAGCAAGGCTGGGCTCTCCCTCCGCTGCCCATTCCAACGGCCCAAGCGGGCCGTCGAAACCTTTGGGCAGCTCCGCCCAGACCCGCAAAGGGTCCGAGGACCCTTTGATCCCTTGACTTAAAAAGTGGATTCTCAAGGCGAGCCTTGAGCGGAGTCCAGAGGCAGAGCCTCTGGCCTTCCTTTCTGCCGTCCCGCACCGAGCAGCCGTGCCACGCTCGCCGCCACCTCGCGCGGCTGGGTGGAGACCTGCGGCAGGCCCATCAGCTCGCCGTGCTGCCCGCGCGCCAGCGGCCCGGCCACAAACACGCGCGGGTTCGCAGCGCCACCGGCGCCGAGCACGCGGCTGTGCCGGTCCACGTCGATGCCGAGCGCGAGCGGGTCCGCCCCCAGCACGCCGGCCGCGTGCAGGCTGCGCAGCACCGGGTTGGAGCCCACCACGGAGCGGTGTCCCGGCCCGACGCAGCTCACCACCGCGCCGAAGCGGTGCTCCGCCGTCTCGCCCGCCCCGCGCGGGCGCAGGCTGACCACGAGCGCCCCGTCGGCGACACGGGCGGCGAGCGGGGTGGCGGCGCGCACGACGACACGGCCGGCCGCGCGCTCGCGGTGCAGCAGGGCGTCGATCTGCGGGGCGCACTGGAAGCGGTGCACGTCCCAGAACGGGCGCAGGTGGCGCAGCAGCCGGCCGCGCTGCGGCACGGGCAGAGCGCCCCACACGGCGCGCGCCTGCTCGCGCAGGGCGGCGATCACGTCCTCCCACGGGCGGCCCTGCGCCGCGGCTTCATCCACGGCGCTGCGCACGCGGCGCAGCAGCCCGAGCGCGGTGACTTCGGGGGCCGCGTCGAACGTGCCGAAGGTCGTGACCGGCAGCTCGGTGCGCGCGCGGGGCAGCAGGCCGCGCCGCGAGACCAGGGTGATCGGGCCGACGTGCCCGCGGGCGCGCAGCGACGCCACCACGTCGCACGCGGTCAGCCCTGTGCCGACGACCAGCACCGCGGCGTCGCGCCCGATCGCGTCGAGGCGGACGGTGTCCCAGGGGTCGGCGACCAGGCCGGCCGCGCCGCGCAGTCCGGCGAGTGCGGCCGGCAGGTCCGGCGCCGGGTGGCCGACGGCCAGGACCAGGGCGTCGGCCCGCACGATGCCCCCCCCGCCGAGCGTCACCTCGAGCCCGTGCGCGTCTGCCCGTGCGGCGGTGGCGCGGTCGCGCAGGTGGCGGAGCGCGATCGTGGCGCCGGGTTGCGCGTGCCGGCGCAGGGTTTCGTCGACGTAGCGGCCGAAGGTGCTGCGGCGGGGGAACAGGCGGCTGTCGGGCAGCAGGCTGGCCGGGTCGGCGTCCGGCTCGCCGTGCGCGTGGAGCCAGTCGTGGAAGTGCCCGGGGTGCTCCGGGAACGGCGACATGCGCGCGGCGGCGACGTTGACGCGGTGCTCCGGGTCCGCGGTGCCATAGGCCAGGCCCGCGCCGAGGCGCTCGCGCGGCTCGACGATGACGATGTCGGCGCGAAGGCCGGGGTGGTCGCGCAGCAGGTGCAGGGCCACCGCGGCGCCGCAGAAGCCGCCGCCGACGATGACCACCGTGGGGCGCGTGTCGGGCATGGGCGGTCCTCCTGAATGGGAAGTTGGTTGCGAAGGGGAGCAAGGCCAGGGCTCTGCCCCATGCTTGAGGGCGGGGACCCACTGGGGCAGGCGCCCAGACCCGCACACATAAGGAAAAGGCGTGACGTGCCGCCGGCCCAAGTCGGGGTTTCCAAAGGCGAGCCTTTGGCGGGTCCAGGGCAGAGCCCTGGCCTTGCTTGCTTGACACGCCCCTGCCGCACGGCCTACCTCCGCGCTTCATCAAACGCCGCATCGCGAGGGTTCGCGCAGCGGCGTGTTCTCGTTTGGGGTGGCGCGATGTTCGACGCATTGTCGGGCAGGTTCTCGGACGTTCTGGATCGCCTGCGCGGCCGCGGGGCGCTGAGCGAGGCCGACATCGGCGACGCGCTGCGCGAGGTGCGCCTCGCGATGCTGGAAGCCGACGTCGCGCTGCCGGTGGTCAAGGACTTCGTCGCCGCCGTGCGCGAGCGTGCCGTGGGCGCGGAGGTGCTGAACTCCGTCAGCCCTGGCGCGCAGGTCGCCAAGATCGTCAACGACGCGCTGGTGGACGCGCTGGGCGGGGCGGGGGCGGTGCCGCTCAACCTGGCCGCGGCGGCGCCGGTGCCGATCCTGATGGTCGGGCTGCAGGGCTCCGGCAAGACCACGACCTCGGGCAAGATCGCGCTGCGCCTGGCCACGCGCGAGAGGAAGCGCGTGCTGCTGGCGAGCCTGGACGTGCAGCGGCCGGCGGCGCAACTCCAGCTCGCGCAGCTCGCCGAGCGGGCAGGGGTTAGCTCGCTGCCGATCGTGGCGATGCAGACGCCGGTGCAGATCGCGCGCCGGGCGATGGACGTGGGGCGGCGCGAAGGCTTCGACGTCGTCATCCTCGACACCGCGGGGCGGCTGTCGATCGACGCGGCGCTGATGGACGAGGTGCGGCTGATCCGCGAGGCGACGAACCCGGCGGAGACGCTGCTGGTGGTCGACGCGATGACCGGGCAGGACGCGGTCAACACGGCCAAGGCGTTCAACGACGCTCTCGGCGTCACCGGCATCGTGCTGACGCGCATGGACGGCGACGCGCGCGGCGGTGCGGCCCTGTCGATGCGCCAGATCACGGGCGCCCCGATCAAGCTGACCGGGTCGGGCGAGAAGATCGACGCGCTGGAGGAGTTCCACCCCGAGCGCGTCGCCGGGCGCATCCTCGGCATGGGCGACATCGTGGGGCTGGTCGAGAAGGCCGGCGAGACGATCGACCAGGTGGACGCGGAGAAGCTCGCCCGCAGGATGGCGAAGGGGCAGTTCGACCTCGACGACTACGCGAACCAGCTGCGGCAGATCACCAAGATGGGCTCGCTGTCGGGCATCCTCGGGATGCTGCCGGGGGCGGGCAAGATCAAGGAACAGCTCGAGGGCGCCAACCTCGACACGACGGTCCTGAAGCGGCAGGCGGCGATCATCTCGTCGATGACGATGAAGGAGCGTCGCGCGCCGGACATCATCAAGGCGAGCCGGAAGAAGCGGATCGCGGCGGGGTCGGGGTCGAGCGTGCAGGAGGTCAACAAGCTGCTCCGGCAGTTCGACGACATGAGCACGATGATGAAGCGGATGAACAAGCTCGGGCAGAAAGGGCTGATGCGGCACGGGATGGCCGCGCTGATGCCGAAGAGCATGCAGCAGAAGCGGCCCTACTGAGCGAGAAGGAAGCAAGGTTGAGGCTCTGCCTCAAACTCCGCCAAAGGCCGGGCCTTTGGAATGCCTTCCTTAAGGGATGGATTCCCAAAGGCCTCAGGCCTTTGGCGGGTCTGGGCGTAGCTGCCCAAAGGTTCCGACGACCCGCTTGGGTCGTTGGAATGGGCAGCGAAGGGAGAGCCCAGCCTTGCTGGCTTGCCTGCCTCCTTGCGGAGGCGACCAGACGGACTGGGCACCGCCCTGTCCGAGCACACGGAGAGACCGACATGGGCCTGAAGATCCGCCTCGCACGCGCCGGCGCCAAGAAGCGCCCCTACTACCATATCGTGGTCGCCGACAGCCGCTCGCCGCGCGACGGCCGCTTCATCGAGCAGCTCGGCAGCTACAACCCGATGCTGCCCGCCGAGCACGCCGACCGCATCCGGCTCAAGGACGAGCGGATCAGGCATTGGCTGAGCGAGGGCGCGCTGGCCACCGACCGCGTGGCGAAGTTCCTCGGCAAGGCCGGCCTCGCGCCGATGCCCACCTATCCCGAGCAGCCGATCCAGTCGGCGCCGAAGAAGAAGGCGCAGGAGCGCGCCGCCGCCAACGCCGCCTGATCCCCCAGGGACAGACGGGGACGAGGGTGGAGCAAGGTCGCATCCTGCTGGGCGTGGTCGGCCGGCCGCACGGCGTGCGCGGGCTGGTGCACGTGCACAGCTACACGGCCGAGCCGGAGGCGCTGGCGGAGTACGGGCCGCTCGTCGACGCGGACGGGCGGGGCTGGTCGCTCGCGTGGCGGCAGTCGGGGGTCGCGGAGCTGCGCGACGCTGGCGGGCGCGCGGTCGCGAACCGCAGCGAGGCGGAGCGGCTGACGAACCTCCAGCTCTACGTGGCGCGCGACCGCCTGCCGCCGGCCGACGAGGACGAGTTCTACCTCGCCGACCTGGTGGGCTTGCAGGCGGTGGCGTCTGATGGGGCGGCGATCGGGCGGGTGCTGATGGTGCACGACTACGGCGCGGGGACCAGCCTGGAGATCGTGCGCGAGGGCGCGGCGCCACTGCTGGTGCCGTTCACCCGGGCGGCGGTGCCGGTGGTGGACGTGGCCGCGCGGCGCCTCGTCGTGGTGCCGCCCGACGAGGTCGAGGCGCGGGACCTGCCTGCGGACGCCGCCGCAGCGCCGGGCGAGGCAAGGGCGTGAGCGCGACGGAGCGGCCGGCGTGGCGCGCGGGCGTGCTGACGCTGTTCCCGGCGATGTTCCCGGGGCCGCTTGGGCAGGCGCTGGCGGGGCGGGCGCTGGCGGTGGGGCTGTGGAGCCTGTCGGCGCGCGACATGCGCGAACACGGGCTGGGGCCGCACCGCAGCGTCGACGACACGCCGTTCGGTGGCGGCGCGGGAATGGTGCTGCGGCCCGACGTGGTGGACGCGGCGATCGCGGCGGAGCTGGACGGCGGCGGCGATCGCCCTCTGGTGTGCCTGACGCCGCGCGGGCGGACGCTGACGCAGGCGGACGTGCGGGGCTGGGCGGAGGGGCCGGGCGTGGTGCTGCTGTGCGGGCGCTACGAGGGCATCGACCAGCGGGTGATCGAGGCGCGCGGCGCGGTCGAGATCAGCGTGGGCGACTACGTGCTGGCAGGCGGCGAATTGGCGGCAATGGTGCTGCTGGACGCCTGCGTGCGGCTGCTGCCGGGCGTGATGGGCGGGGCTTCGAGCGCCGTCGAGGAGAGCTTCTCGGACGGGCTGCTGGAGTATCCGCACTACACGCGGCCGGCGGAGTGGGCGGGCCGGAGGGTGCCGGACGTGCTGCTGTCCGGCAACCACGCGGCGATCGCGTCCTGGCGGCGGGGCGAGGCGGAGCGGATCACGCGCGAGCGCAGGCCCGATCTGTGGGGGCAACGGCGCGGAAACATTGCAACGGCGGCCTCCGGGCCGTAACTGAGCGCATCGAGAGGGAAGCCACCATGAACATCATCCAGACCTACGAGGCCGAGGAGATGGCCCGCCTGAGCGCCGCGCGCGCCGTGCCGGATTTCGCGCCGGGAGACACGCTCAAGGTGTCGGTGAAGGTGGTCGAGGGCGAGCGCACCCGTGTGCAGGCCTACGAGGGCGTGTGCATCGCGCGCTCCAACCGCGGGCTGAACAGCAACTTCACCGTGCGCAAGATCAGCTACGGCGAAGGCGTGGAGCGCGTGTTCCCGCTGTACGCGCCGACGATCTCCGAGATCGCGGTGCTGCGCCGCGGCGACGTGCGGCGGGCGAAGCTGTACTACCTGCGCGGGCGGCGCGGCAAGTCGGCGCGCATCGCCGAGAAGGCGCGCGACACGCGGGTCCTGGCGAACGCCGGGGCAGAGGCGCCGGCGGTGGCGGCGCCTGCGGCGGAGTAAGGCCAGGGCTCTGCCCTGGACCTGCTGGGGGCAGCGCCCCCAGACCCGCATCCTGTGGTGTTTCCCTGCGCGGGTCCAGGGCTTGCCTCCTTAAGTAGCGTGGGTCTGGGGCCTCAGGCCCCAGCGGGTCTAGGGCAGAGCCCTGGCCTTGCTTCCCTGGAGAACGTCTCATGCCGACGGCCCGCACCCTGTTCGACAAGATCTGGGACGCCCACGTTGTCGAGCGGTCCGCGGGCGGCACCTGCCTGCTCTACATCGACCGCCACCTGGTGCACGAGGTCACGAGCCCGCAGGCCTTCGAGGGTCTGCGCCTGTCCGGCCGCCGCGTGCGCCGCCCCGACGCGACGGTCGCGGTGACGGACCACAACGTGCCGACCAGCGACCGTCGCGCGGGGATCGCGGAGACTGACTCGCGGCTCCAGGTCGAGACGCTGGAGCGCAACGTCGCGGAGTTCGGGGTGCCGTATTTCCCGCTGCTCAGCCGGGAGCAGGGGATCGTGCACATCGTCGGCCCCGAGCAGGGCATCAGCCTGCCGGGAATGACCATCGTGTGCGGCGACAGCCACACGTCGACGCATGGGGCGCTGGGGGCGCTGGCGTTCGGGATCGGCACCAGCGAGGTCGAGCACGTGCTGGCGACGCAGACCCTGCTGCAGAAGCCGGCGCGCAACATGCTGGTGCGGGTGGACGGGGTGCTGCCGGCCGGGGTAAGTGCGAAGGACGTGATGCTGGCGATCATCGGCACCATCGGCACGGCGGGCGGGACCGGGCACGTGATCGAGTACGCGGGCGAGGCGATCCGCGGGCTCGACATGGCCGGGCGGATGACGATCTGCAACATGAGCATCGAGGCGGGCGCTCGCGCCGGGCTGGTGGCGCCGGACGAGGTGACGTTCCGGTATGTGGACGGGCGGCCGTTCGCGCCGAAGGGCGAGGCCATGGCGCGGGCGGTCGAGTACTGGCGCACCCTGCCGTCGGACGAGGGCGCCGTGTACGACCGCACCGTGGTGCTGCGGGCGGAGGACATCAGCCCGATGGTGAGCTGGGGGACGAGCCCGGAGGACGTGGTGGCGATCGGCGGCGTGGTGCCCGATCCCGCCATGGCCGGCGACGAGGCGCGGCGGACGGAGCTGCAGCGGATGCTGGACTACATGGCGCTGGTGCCGGGGACGCCGATGACGGAAATCCCGGTCGACGTCGTGTTCATCGGCTCGTGCACCAACGGGCGGATCGAGGACATGCGCGCGGCGGCCGCGGTGGTGCGGGGGCGGCACGTGGCAGAGGGCGTGCGGGCGATGGTGGTGCCGGGCTCGGGGATGGTGAAGTTCCAGGCGGAGCAGGAGGGGCTGGACGCGGTGTTCGTGGGCGCAGGCTTCGAGTGGCGCGAGGCGGGGTGCTCGATGTGCCTCGGCATGAACCCGGACAAGCTGACGCCGGGGCAGCGCTGCGCGTCCACGTCGAACCGCAACTTCGAGGGGCGGCAGGGGCCGGGCGGGCGCACGCACCTGATGTCGCCGGCGATGGCGGCGGCGGCGGCGGTGACGGGGCGGTTGACCGATGCGCGCGCCCTCGGGGTGGCGCCCTGATGCAGGCGTTCACCACGCTGACCGGGATCGCGGCGCCGCTGCCGATGGCCAACGTCGACACCGACAAGATCATCCCGTCGCGGTTCCTCAAGACGATCGCGCGCACCGGGCTGGGGCGTAACCTGTTCGACGCGCTGCGCTACGAGGCGGACGGGTCGGAGAAGCCGGGCTTCGTGCTGAACCGCGAGCCGTACCGCCACGCGGAGATCCTGGTCGCGCACGAGAACTTCGGCTGCGGCTCGTCGCGCGAGCACGCGCCGTGGGCGCTGCTGGATTTCGGCATCCGTTGCGTGATCGCGCCGGATTTCGCGGACATCTTCCACAACAACTGCTTCAAGAACGGCATCCTGCCGGTGCGGCTGCCGCGCGCAGTATGCGACGCGCTGATGGCCGACGCGGGCCTGGGCGCCAACGCGCGGATCAGCGTCGACCTGGAGCGCCAGGTGGTGATCCGGCCGAACGGCGAGGAGATCGGCTTCGAGGTGGATTCGTTTCGCAAGCACAGGATGCTGCTCGGGCTGGACGACATCGGCGAGACGATGCGCAGCGGCGCCGAGATCGAGCGGTTCGAGGCCGAGCGGGCGGCGGCGCAGCCGTGGATGCCGGGGATCGGGAGCGTCTGAAGCAGGCAAGCAAGACTGGGCTCTGCCCAGACCCGCCAAAGGCAAGCCTTTGGAAACCGATTTACTTAAATAATGGATTCCAAAGGCCTGCCTTTGGCGGAGTTTGAGGCAGAGCCTCAACCTTTCTTGCCTTTTCGTTGACCGTGGGCATTGCTCGCAGCCTGGAGACTTCGTCATGGCCGCCAACAAGACGCTTCTGGTGCTTCCGGGCGACGGCATCGGCCCCGAGGTGATGCGCGAGGTCAAGCGGGTGGTGGACTGGATGGCGCGTGCGCGCGGCGTGCGCTTCGACATCACCGAGGAACTGGTGGGCGGCGCCTGCATCGACGCGCACGGGGTGGCGATCACCGAGGAGACGCTTGCTGCGGCGAAGGCTGCCGACGCGATCCTGTTCGGCGCGGTGGGCGGGCCGAAGTGGGACCATCTCGGGTTCGACAACCGGCCGGAGATCGCGATCCTGCGGCTGCGCTCGGAGCTGGGGCTGTTCGCGAACCTGCGGCCGGCGATCGTGCTCGACCCTCTGGTCAACGCGAGCACGCTGAAGCCGGAGGTGGTGCGCGGGCTTGACCTGATGATCGTGCGCGAGAGCACCGGCGGCCTCTACTTCGGCGAGCCGCGCGGCGTCGAGACGCTGCCGGACGGCCGCCGCCGCGGGTTCAACACGGAGAGCTACGACACCTTCGAGATCGAGCGCGTGGCGCGCGTGGCGTTCGACCTGGCGCGCACGCGCCGCGGGCGGGTCACGAGCGTGGACAAGGCGAACGTGATGGAGAGCGGCCTGCTGTGGCGCCAGACTGTGCAGGCGCTGGGCGAGGCTTCTTACCCGGACGTGGCGTTGTCGCACATGTACGCGGACAACTGCGCGATGCAGATGGTGCGCAACCCGTTGCAGTTCGACGTGATCGTGACCTCCAACCTGTTCGGCGACATCCTGTCGGACCTCGCGTCGATGTGCACGGGGTCGCTGGGAATGCTGCCGTCGGCGACGCTGGGCGCGGTGGGGGCGGACGGACGGCGCCACGCGTTGTACGAGCCGATCCACGGCAGCGCGCCCGACATCGCCGGCAAGGGCATCGCCAACCCGCTGGCGCAGGTCCTGAGCTTCGCGATGCTGCTGCGCACCTCGTTCGCCATGGAGGAGGACGCGGCGATGATCGAGCGCGCGGTGGGCAACGTGCTGGCCAACGGGCTGCGCACCGCCGACATCCACTCGCCCGGCACGGCGCGGGTCGGTTGCAGCGTGATGGGCGAGTCCGTGCTGCGCGAGCTGGAGAAGCTCGCGGCCTGATGCCGGCGGATCCCAGGCGTGACCGGCGAGGTCGAGGTGCCTCATCCGCCAGGGGCTCGCCCTGGAGTCCGCTTGCTTGAAGGACGGGATTCCAAAGGCCCAGCCTTGCTTTCCGGCAGGCCGATGCGAGAGACGGCCGGCATGATGCGACTTGCGCCGCCTCGGGCACGCGCTCCAGCCGCACGGTGGATTTGACCGCTGTCTCCCTTGCGGCTGCGGCGGGGCTCGGCTACATCCCGCCCGCGGCGCCCGTAGCTCAATTGGATAGAGCACCAGACTACGAATCTGGGGGTTGGAAGTTCGAGTCTTTCCGGGCGCGCCACTCTTCCGCCAAAATGGCATTGCGTGAAGCTCCCTGTTCGGACGGAGGGGCGGCGTCCCGCGTCACTCGACCGGCAGGCTTGTGCTCCGTCGGAGCTCCACCGTGTCGCACGATGTGTCCCTGTCGTGGTGCTGTGCGTCGGGATGCGAGAGGTCGACGGCTGGCAGGTTGGCGACCAGCCGCTGCAGCAGCCGGCGCAGTGTGCTGGCCTCGTGGTCGGAGAGTCCGGCGAGCAGCCGCTGCTCGCGCTTGAGCGCCAGCGCGAGCAGGTGCGCGTGCAGGTGCTCGCCCGGCGTGCTCAGCGTCGCCTCGCGGTCGCGGCCCCTGGTCTCCAGCCGCACCAGGCCGCGCCCCGCCAGGGTGGCGAAGCTCCGGCTCACGGCGGCCTTGTCGAGCCCGGTGCGCAGGCAGAGCCGCGCGGCGGAGATGCGCGGGCTGACGGCGATCTGCGCCATGACCCGCCAGTCCGTGACGCCCAGACCGAACGCCTCGCGGCACTCGCGCGACGTGGCGGCGCACAGCTTGTTCGACAGCAGGGACAGGAAGGCCGGGACGTACCGCTCCAGGTCGAGCGTCTCCCGCGGTGCCGGATCAGGCTGCATTCCCGTCGCGCTCCCGATGGCGACCGGTTCGTCGCACCGATGAGGATGCGATCGTCCGCCGCTCCCGCCACCCGGCACGACTGCCGCGATGGTTACTCCCTGGCGCATTCTGGCACGCGGCGCCGGCTTGTCGATTGGCGATCGTCGCCCGCGCCGGCACGAGGCTGCAATCCAGGTCCCGTCCGTGCCGGATCGCGCCTCCCCGCAGCCCGGATCCGCGGCGCACGCCGCGCGCCGACGAGCGAGGATCAAGCCTTGCGCGCGGTCCCCGCGTGACGGGCTGGCCAGGCTGGGCGGCGATCACCGATTTCGCGGACCAGGCGGTGGTGCTGCCGCTGGCGCTCCTGGTGCTGGCGGCGCTGCGCTCGCGGGGCGGAGGCGGCGAGGCGCGAGGCTGGGCGGTGGCGGTGGGCGGGGTGCTGCTGGCGCTGCTGCTGCTCAAGCTCGCGGTGGGCGCCTGCGCCGTGCCGACCGCGGAGGGGCGCCACACCGGCCTTCTCGGCCTGGGGCTGCGCAGCCCGAGCGGGCACACCGCCGCCGGCGGCATCGTCTATGGCGGCCTGCTGGCGCTGGCGCTGCGCCGTGGCGTGGCGGTCTCGGCCGCGTGCTGCCTGGCGGCGGCGGCGCTGTTCGCGGCCAGCCGGCTGGCACTGGGCGTGCACACCGGCGTGGAGGTCGCGGTGGGCTGCGCGGCGGCGGCGATGGGCGGCGCGGTGCTGGCCCGGCTGTGCGGGTGGCCTGGCCGGCGCCCCGCGGTTCGTCCGTCGGGCGCGGGCGGGCTGGGATGGGTCGTGGCGGCCCTGGCGCTGGTCCTGGCGCTGCATGGCCGCCGCCTTGCCGTGGAGCCGGTGATTACGCGGACAGCGTCGGTCTGGCTGTCGCCCGCGTGCAACTGGTGACACGCGAACCGGTCGGGGGGGGGCGGCCGGTCCCCGGGCTGGCGCCGCATCCGCCGGGCCAGGCTCGTCTTGGCTGTCAGGCAGCAGGCAAGGCTAGGCTCTGCCCAGACCCGCCAGGGGGGGCGCCCCCTGAACCGGCTTTACTGAAGTGGTGGATTCCAAAGGCGAGCCTTTGGCGGAGTTTGAGGCAGAGCCTCAACCTTGCTTTCCCGTCTGCCGATGCCGTGTCTGCCAGTGCCGTCACCAGGCAGGGTGTGCAGCGCGGTAACAGGTAGTGGGCGACCTGTCCGGGCCCCGTGCGTGCCGGCTCCGTGCGCTTGACTCGTCCGGGGTGCGGTGCCTAGAAACTTCGCTTCCTCGCCGGGCCGGAACGTCTCCGCGCCCTGCCGCGACATAGAATTTCGAGAGACTGATTCATGGCCAACACCGCCTCCGCCAAGAAGCGCAACCGTCAGACCGTGGTGCGGACCGAGCGCAACGCCGCACGCAAGTCGCGTATGCGCACCTTCGTCAAGAAGGTCGAGACGGCGATTGCCGGCGGAGACAAGGGCGCTGCCGCGGCGGCGTTGCAGGCCGCGCAGCCGGAGATGCAGCGCGCCGCTGGCAAGGGCGTGATCCATCGCAACACCGTCAGCCGCAAGCTTTCCCGCCTGTCCGCGCGCATCAAGGCACTTGCCTCCGCCTGAACGCCATGGTGGTCGTCGGTCCTGCCGGCTGCGATACCAAGACCAAGCTGCATATGCCTGCCACGGACTTGGTCCGGGCAGGCATTTGTTATTTGAGCAGTTCCGTTTATCGTAGATTTGTATTGCCTCGCAGCGCCTGCTGAACTACTGCTTGCTTCGCACTCTCACGGACCATGCTGTCGCGGCACTTGCTCCTGGGCGGGCCGTGCGGGGTTCGTGCGGGCGTCCGGGGCATGACTGCACCGGTTGGCGTTTCCCCTGCGGTGCGACCGTGCATGACGTTCGCCGTCGTCGCAGACTGCCAGGGACCTGCTCGGGGATGATGGCCACATGGACCAGGACGCCACCGAACCGGTCTCGCAGGGCGTGCAAGCTGTCGGGCCGGCAGAGATCGGCGACTGCTGGAGCAGGGTGCGCTCGCGTCTGCAGATCGAGGTGGGCGACGTCGAGTACCGCACTTGGCTGCGGCAGATGACCCTGGCCGGCGTGGACGGCGACGAGGTCACGGTTCACCTGCCGACCCGGTTCCTGCGCGATTGGGTGCGCAGCCACTACGCCGACAAGCTGTCCGCGCTGTGGCAGCAGGAGCATCGATGCATCCGGCGGGTCGACGTCCGCGTCGGTGTCGCGGCGCCCGCCGGGCCGGCAGGCGCGGGAGCCTTGCCCGCATCCGGGCCGGCCGGGTCCGTGGCTCCCTTCGCCGCACAGGCCCTGGTGTCGGCTCCTGCTGGCGCCCCGATTTCCGGCATGGCCGAGGCTGCCATCGGGCTGTCGCCGCCGCCGGCGGTCCCCGTCGCCGCGACGGAGCGCGCGGAAGGCGTCTCGCTCGACCAGCGATTCTCGTTCAACAGCTTCGTGGTCGGCAAGCCCAACGAATTCGCCCATGCCTGCGCGCGTCGCGTCGCAGAGCGTCCCGCCAGCCCGGGGTTCAACCCTCTGTTCCTCTACGGCGGCGTCGGGCTGGGCAAGACCCACCTGATGCACGCGATCGGCCTCGAGCTGGGCCGTCCCGACATCGAACGCGGCGGGCGGCCGGTGCCCTCCGTCGCCTACATGTCGGCCGAGAAGTTCATGTACCGCTTCATCGCGGCGATCCGCAGCCAGTCCACCATGGAGTTCAAGGAGGAACTGCGCTCGGTCGACGTGCTGATGATCGACGACCTGCAGTTCCTCATCGGCAAGGACAACACGCAGGAGGAGTTCTTCCACACCTTCAACGCCCTGGTCGACGCCGGCAAGCAGATCGTGGTCTCCGCCGACAAGAGCCCGTCCGACCTGTCGGGACTTGAGGACAGGCTGCGCACGCGCCTGGGATGCGGGATGGTGGCCGACCTCCACGCGACCACCTTCGAGCTGCGCATCTCGATCCTGGAGAGCAAGGCGGAGGCATCAGGCGTCGCGGTGCCGCCCAAGGTGCTGGAGTATCTCGCGCACAAGATCACGTCGAACGTGCGCGAGCTGGAGGGATCGCTGAACCGGCTGATCGCGCACGCCAACCTGTTCGGGCGGCCGGTGACGCTGGAGAGCACCCAGGAGGTGCTGCACGACATCCTCAAGGCGCACGACCGGCGCGTCACCATCGAGGAGATCCAGCGCCGCGTGGCCGAGCACTTCAACATCCGACTGACCGACATGAGCTCCGCCCGCCGCGCCCGCGCCGTCGCCCGGCCGCGGCAGGTGGCGATGTACCTGGCCAAGCAGCTCACCAGCCGCTCGCTGCCCGAGATCGGCCGCAAGTTCGGCAACCGCGACCACACCACGGTGATGCACGCAGTCAGCCGGGTCGCGGAGCTGATGGAGCTGGACGCGGGGTTCGCGGAGGACGTCGAGCTGATGCGCAGGATGCTGGAGAGCTGAGCGGCCTGGAAGCAAGCAAGGCTGGGCTCTGCCCAGACCCGCCAGGGAGGAAGCCCCCCTTGGACCGGCTTCTTTTAAGTAATGGACTCCAAAGGCCTGCCTTTGGAGGAATTTGAGGCAGAGCCTCAACCTTTCTTCTTGGTCTGTTGCGCATAGCGGCCGCAGGTCAGGCGGCGGACAGACCCGCGGCGTCCAGGCCGTCCTCACTTCGGCCGAGGTCGGCGAGCAGTGCGTCGATGCCCTCGGCGGGACAGGGGCGCCCGAACAGCCAACCCTGGCCGAGGTCGCAGCCGAGTTCACGCAACAGCGCCACCGTGCCGGGCTCCTCGACGCCTTCCGCCACGGTGATCAACCCGAGGCTGTGGCCGAGACCGACCACGGCGGCGACGATTTTCCTGCTGTCCGGGTTGGTGACCATCGCGCTCACGAAGCCCGCGTCGATCTTGAGCTTGTCGAACGGCAGGATGTTGAGGTGCCGTAGGCTTGAGTAGCCGGTGCCGAAATCGTCGAGGGCGAGCCGCACCCCCAGGGTCTTGAGTTCGCCGAGGAGTTCCAGCGCCAGGTCCATGTCGCCGACCAGCGCGCTTTCGGTGACCTCGAGCTCGAGGCGGTGCGGCGGCAGCCCGGCCTCGTCGAGCGCGGCCTGCACCATCGCCGGGAGGCGCCGATCGCGCAGCTGCAGCGCCGAGATGTTGCAGGCGAAGAACAGCTCGGGCGGCCACGTCATGGCGATGTGGCAGGCCCTGCGCAGGAGGCTCTCGGTCATCGGCCCGATCAGCCCGAGCTCCTCGGCGATCGGCACGAATTCGGCCGGAGACACCATGCCGCGGGTCGAATGGCGCCAGCGCGCCAGCATCTCGAACCCCACCAGGTGCCCGGTGGCCATCTGCACCACCGGCTGGAAGTGCGGCACGATGAGATCGCCGGCGATCGCCTCGCGCAGCTCGCCCTCGAGCCGGGCCCGCACCTGGATCAGGTCATCCATGCTGGGCTCGAAGAAGCAGAACCGGCCACGCCCGTCGGCCTTGGCCCGGTACAGGGCGATGTCGGCGCGGTGCAGGATCGCATCCGCGAGCGCGTCCTCCGGTTGGGCAAGGGCCAGTCCGACGCTGACGCCGATCTGCACGATCGTTCCGTCGGAAAGCCCGAACGGCTCGCTTAGCGCGGCGATGATCCGACGGGCGAACTGGGCGGCGGCTTCTCCGTTCGGCAGGTACTGGGTCGCCGGATCGAGCACGGCGATCAGCGCGAACTCGTCGCCGCCGAGACGTGCGACCACGTCGCCGGAGCGCGCGATGGCGCGGAGCCGGGCGGCGACCAGTTGCAGAAGCTGGTCGCCCGCAGGGTGGCCGTGCGCATCGTTGACCGCCTTGAAGCGGTCCAGGTCGAGCAGCAGCAGGCCGATTCCCTCGCCGCTTCGCGCCGCTCCTGCCAGCATGGCCTGCAGCGCCTCGTAGAGGCGGGGCCGGTTCGGCAGGTCGGTCAGGGCGTCGGTGCGCGCAACCGTCTCCGTGTAGGCCAGCACCAGCCGCACCCTCGCATGTCCGTGGAACGCGAAGGTGGCGGCGACGAGAAGCCCGGCGATCAGCATGAGCCCGAGCATCTCCGCCCAGGCACGGTCGTTCAGGGCCTTGTTTCGGGATGCGGCGAGCGTTTCGAGGTCCTGGCCGAACGCTTCGATGCCGGACGCGTAGACCGCCTGCAGATAGGTGAACTCCGGGCTGTCGAGCAGCGCCTTGGCGCTGTCGCGGTTGCCGGCGGCGGCCTGGGCGAAGGCTGCCCGCTCCATGTCGATCAGGCCCTTGCTCGCCTCGTCCGTGGTTTCCGTGAGCGCCTGGCTGACCTTCGGCGTCGCGAGCGCGGCCGCCTCGGCGATGGCCGCTGCCAGCAGCGGCCGGGCCTCGTCGTAACGGGCCACCCAGCGGGCATCGCCGGATGCCGCCGCCATCCGCGCCGACATGGTGAGCCACTCGTCGAGATAGGCGAAGGTGCCGCGCAGCTCGGCGACGCGCACGGCCTGCTGCGCCGCGAGCCGCATCTCCGCGCGCGTGCCGGTGCCGACCCAGCCCAGCCAGACGAGGAAGCCGAGCGCCACCGCCACGACCAGCCCCGGCGCGACCCAGCCTGCCGCCGCCGCGCGGGAGGTGCCTGCCGAGTCGGGGCGGGGTTTGAACGACATGCCAAAGGTATACGCCATGCGACTTAACAAGCCGTTGCGCGCTGTGGGACGCCAGGCAACCTCGCCTGTCCTGGAGCGGACGAGCGAGAAGGGGTCGACGTGCCGGCAATGTCGCATCGTCCTGTTCCTTCTTCCGAATGCCGGTCCGGAGCGGCTCGCCCCGGCGGAGCCTGAGGCAGAGCCTCAACGTCTGCCTGCCCGAACCGCCCTTTGCGGATCATCGCTGCCCCGATACTATCCTGACCCCTCTTCCCGTCCGGGCTCGTCGCGATCCCCGGTGCAAGGACCGACGCCGATGAAGCTCAAGGCCGATCGCGCCACCCTGCTCAAGGCGCTTGCCCATATCCAGAGCGTGGCGGAGAAGCGCAACACCATCCCGATCCTGGCAAACGTGCTGATCTCGGCCAAGGGCGGCACGCTCAGCCTGACCGCGACCGACATGGAGATCGCCGTGGTCGAGACGGTGGCCGCTAGCGTGTCGCGCGACGGGGCGACCACCGCGCCGGCGGCCACGCTCTACGAGATCGCGCGCAAGCTGCCGGACGGCGCAGAGATCGAGCTGGACCACCCGGGCGGCGACGCGCAGCTCGCGCTGCGCGCCGGGCGCTACGCGACCAGCCTGGTGGTGCTGTCGACCGACGACTTTCCCTCGATGACGGCGGGTCAGCTTCCGCACCGGTTCAAGCTGGCGTCGCTGACGCTGAAGGGGCTGATCGACCGCACCCGGTTCGCGATCAGCACGGAGGAGACGCGCTACTACCTCAACGGCATCTACCTGCACGTCGTCGACGGCGAGTCGGGGCGGATGCTGCGCGCGGTGGCGACCGACGGGCACCGCCTGGCGCGGGTGGAGGAGCCGCTGCCGGAGGGCGCCGGCTCGATCCCCGGCGTGATCATCCCGCGCAAGACCATCGCGGAGTTGCGCAAGCTGCTGGACGAGGGCGGCGAGGAGGTCGAGATCGGCCTGTCCGATACCCGCATCCAGTTCACCGTCGGCACCGTGACCCTGACCAGCAAGCTGATCGACGGCACGTTCCCCGAGTACGACCGCGTGATCCCGCGCGACAACGACAAGCTGCTGCGCGTCGGCAAGAAGGATTTCTCCGACGCGGTGGCACGCGTCGCCGCGATCAGCAGCGAGCGGTCGCGGCCGGTGAAGCTGTCGCTGTCGCGCGACCTTCTGGTGCTGTCGGCGGCGAGCCCGGACCAGGGCACGGCGAGCGAGGAGCTGGACGAGGGGCGCGTCACCTACGCCTCGGGGCCGCTGGAGATCGGGTTCCAGGCGCGCTACCTCAACGACATCACCGACCAGATCTCGGGGCAGGTGGAGTTCGCGTTCTCCGACGGCTCCGCGCCGACGATCGTGCGCGACGCGGAGGACAGCTCGGCGCTCTACGTGCTGATGCCGATGCGGGTCTGAAGGCAAGGAAGGCCAGGGCTCTGCCCTGGACCCGCCAAAGGGCGAGCCCTTTGGAAACCATGACCTGGGATCGGAGTCCCTTGCCTTCACGTGTGCCGGTCCAGGGCGGCTCGCCCTGGCGGGTCCAGGGCAGAGCCCTGGCCTTGCTTCCTTGACTCTTATCCGCCTCCACCTGACGCAGTTCCGCAGCTACGAGCGCCTGTCCTGGCGCCCAGCCGGGCGGCTGTCCGTGATCACCGGCCCCAACGGCTCGGGCAAGACCAACCTGCTGGAGGCGGTGTCGCTGCTGGCGCCCGGCCGTGGCCTGCGCGGCGCTCGGATGGCGGAGCTGGCGCGCCATGGCGGCGACGGCCGCTGGGGCGTGGCCGCGCGCATCGCCACGCCGGGCGGCGAGGTGGAGCTGGGCACGGGGGCGGCGCCGGACGTGGCCTCGGACCGCAGGGCGTTCCGGCTGGACGGGGCCGCGCCGCACAACCAGGCGGAGGTGGCACGGCAGTTCGCGGCGGTGTGGCTGACGCCGCAGATGGACCGGCTGTTCCAGGAGGGGGCGTCCGGCCGGCGGCGGTTCCTCGACCGGCTGGTGTGGGGGCTGGAGCCGAACCAGGCGCGCGAGGTGGCCGCGCACGACCACGCGATGACGCAGCGCAACCGCGTGCTGGCGAGCGGGGGCGACGCGGGCTGGTTGGCGGGGCTGGAGGACACCATGGCGCGGCACGGGGTCGCGGCGAGCGCCGCGCGGGCGGGGCTGGTGGCGCGGCTGAATGCCACGCTGGCGGCGCCGGGGGTGCTGGGGGCGTTCCCCGTGGCGGCGCTGGGGCTGGTGTGCCCGATCGCGGAGCGGCTCGCGGCAGGCAGCGCGCTGGACGCGGAGGACTGGCTGCGTGGCGTGCTGGCGGCGCGGCGCGGCGAAGACCGGGCGGCGGGCAGTGCGGGAGTGGGCGCGCACCGGGCGGACATGGCGCTGTCGGACCTGGGCACCGGGCGCCCGGCGGGGCTGGCGAGCACCGGCGAGCAGAAGGCGCTGCTGATCGCGGTGGTGCTGGGGCACGCGGCCCTGATCGCGCAGGCGAGGGGGGTGGCGCCGCTGCTGCTGCTGGACGAGCCGGCGGTGCACCTCGACGCGGCGCGGCGCGCGGCGCTGTTCGAGGCGCTGGCAGCGCTGCCGGGGCAGGCGCTGCTGACAGGGACCGACCCGGACGCGTTCGCGGCGCTGCGGGGCGTGGCCGAGGGGCTGCGGGCCGGGGAGGGGGGGCTGGCGCCGGACCCGGCGTTTCCCAAGGCCACCGACCAGGCAGGAAGCAAGGCTGGGCTCTGCCCAGACCCGCCAGGGGCGAGCCGCCCCTGGACCGGCATGATTTAAGGGAAGCCGGTCCAGGGGGCTCCCCTGGCGGAGTTTGAGGCAGAGCCTCAACCTTGCCTTGCCTCGCCTGCCCGCTTGCCAGGGTTGCTGGCGTCGGTCCGCTTTCCGAGGCGGCGGGCCTCGCTCCGGCGGCCCGGAGCGACTATATTCCCTGAGCGATTCCCGCGCGTTCACGGAGCACTTTCACGGCATGTCCGATCCCGCCCAGCCTGATCCCCAGCGCCACGCCGCGAGCGGGGCCGAGCCCGACAGCTACGACGCAGCGTCGATCTCGGTGCTGCGGGGCCTGGACGCGGTGCGCAAGCGGCCCGGCATGTACATCGGCGACACCGACGACGGCTCCGGCCTGCACCACATGGCGTTCGAGATCATCGACAACGCGGTCGACGAGGCGCAGGCGGGGTATGCCACGCGCTGCTCGCTGACGCTGAACGGCGACGGCAGCGTGATGGTGCGCGACGACGGGCGCGGCATCCCCACCGACCTGCACGCCGAGGAGGGCGTCTCGGCGGCCGAGGTGGTGCTGACGCGGCTGCACGCCGGCGGCAAGTTCAACCAGAACTCGTACAAGGTGTCGGGCGGGCTGCACGGCGTGGGCGCCGCGGTGGTCAACGCGCTGTCCGAGTGGATGGAGGTGCGGATCTGGCGCCACGGCATCGAGCACTTCATCCGCTTCGAGCACGGCGACGCGGTGGCGCCGCTGGTCGTGGTCGGGCCGTCCGACGAGGCGCAGGGCACCCAGGTCACGTTCAAGCCGAGCGACAAGACCTTCACCCACATCGAGTTCGACTTCGCCATCCTGGAGAAGCGGCTGCGCGAGCTGGCGTTCCTCAACTCCGGCCTCGCGATCGTGTTGCGCGACGAGCGGCACGCGCCGTCGCAGGAGGTCTCGTTCCACTACGAGGGCGGCCTGGTGGCGTTCGCGGAGTACCTGGACCGCGCCAAGACGCCGCTGTTCAGCCCGGTGATTTCCTCGGCGGTGGACGATGCGGGCTCGGGTATCCGCGTCGAGTTCGCCCTGTCCTGGAACGACAGCTTCCACGAGACGATGCTGTGCTTCACCAACAACATCCCGCAGCGCGACGGCGGCTCGCATCTCGCCGGCTTCCGCCAGGCGCTGACGCGAGTGGTGACGAAGTACGCGGAGGGGATGGGCAAGAAGGAGCAGTTGGCGCTGGTCGGCGACGACATGCGCGAGGGCATGACGGCGGTGCTCTCGGTCAAGGTGCCCGACCCGAAGTTCAGCTCGCAGACCAAGGAGAAGCTGGTCAGCTCCGAGGTGCAGCCGGTGGTGCAGGCCGCCGCCGCCGACACGATCGCGCACTGGTTCGAGACGCACCCGAAGGAGGCGCGCTCGATCATCCAGAAGGTGATGGACGCGGCCAGCGCGCGCGAGGCGGCGCGGCGCGCGCGGGACCTGACGCGGCGCAAGGGCGTGCTCGACGTGAGCACGCTGCCCGGAAAGCTCGCGGACTGCCAGGAGCGCGATCCCGCGAAGTGCGAGATCTTCCTCGTCGAGGGCGACAGCGCCGGCGGCTCGGCCAAGCAGGGCCGCGACCGCAAGTACCAGGCGATCCTGCCGCTGAAGGGCAAGATCCTCAACGTCGAGCGCGCCCGCTTCGACAAGATGCTGGGGTCCGCGGAGATCGGCACGCTGATCACGGCACTCGGCACCGGGATCGGGCAGGGACCGGTGGAGCAGGGCGGCTTCTCGGTGGGCAAGCTGCGCTACCACCGCATCGTCATCATGACCGACGCCGACGTGGACGGCAGCCACATCCGCACCCTGCTGCTGACGTTCTTCTTCCGGCAGATGCGCGAGCTGATCGAGCGCGGGCACCTCTACATCGCGCAGCCGCCGCTGTACCGCGCCAAGCGGGGCAACGAGGAGCGCTACCTGAAGAACGACCGTGCGCTGGAGGACTACCTGCTCGACAAGGCGCTGTCCGAGGCGCGGCTGACCTACGCGGACGGGCGGGTATTGGAAGGCCCGGAGCTGGCCGCGGACGTGGAGTGGCTGCGCGAGGCGGCGCAGCAGATCCGGCGCCTGGCGGCGGACCAGGTGCCGACGCCGCTGCTGGAGCAGGCGGCGATCGCGGGCGCGCTGAGCGCCGAGGGCAGCCCGGAGGCGGCGCAGGCGCTGTCGGCGCGGCTCAACGACGTGTCGCTGGTCAACGAGCGTGGCTGGATCGCGGACACGTCGGACGGGCTGACGATGCGGCGCACGGTGCGCGGGGTGGCGGAGCGCTACGGGTTCGACCCGACGGCGCTGCGCTCGGCCGAGGCGCGCTGGCTGACGGAGCGGCACGACGGGCTGGCGCAGCGTTTCGCCCAGCCGGCGACGCTGCGCCTGGACGGCACGGAGAGTGCGGTGGCGGGGCCTGCGAGCGCGTTCGACCGCGTCCTGGCGCAGGGCCGCCGCGGGCTGAGCATCCAGCGCTTCAAGGGCCTGGGCGAGATGAACCCCGACCAGTTGTGGAAGACCACGCTCGACCCGCAGATCCGCACGCTGCTGCAGGTCAAGGTCGGCGACGTGGAGGACGCCGGGCAGGTGTTCGCGACCCTGATGGGCGACGTGGTTGAGCCGCGGCGCGATTTTATCGTAGGCAACGCGCTGAAGGTGGCGAACCTGGACGTGTGACGCGTGCGTGAGTGACGCCGTACTGTCAGGCTGGACGACGTCGACCGGCAACCTGTCTAGTCCCGGTGTCTTCAGGCCGGATTGCCGCGCACCACCAGCCGGTGCACGCCCACCCCAAGCCCCACGATCGCCAGCATGGCCAGCAGTCCAGGCACCCCGTTCGCCGGATCGAGCAGGTCCGCCCAGATCACGCCGACCAGCGCCAGGAGGACGCAGACCGGGCCGAGCGGAAAGACTCTCCCGTTCGGCGAGCGGAGCACGGCGGTGATCGATACAGGCGAAGTGAACAGGGGTTTGTGTCCAAACAGTGCAGAACTCGGATCTACGCTTGGCAGGGCGCGAGTCCCCTTCCGCGCTGAGGGAGCATACGATGTCCGCACGGCAGACCCAGGATCAAAGTCTCGCGCCAAGACGCGGCCGCGCGGCGCGCGCGCTGCTCGCGATCATCGCTGCGCTGCTCGTCGCCTTCGACGTTGCCTGCCTGTGCGTCCTCGGTTTCCTGATCGTCGGTCAGACGCTCGGCTATCTTTCGCTGCTCGGCTGGACCCACGTGATGGCCCTCGTCGGCGTTACGAACGCGGTCTTGTTCTTCCTCGTCCTGAGCGCTCTGCTCCATCGCTGGAGACGGGACCATCGTCGCGGTCACATGGTGGAGATCGCGCTGGTGATGACGATCGCCGGCGCCGCCGCTTTCCTGTTGGGCCACGCCACGCTGCTCGCGTTGCAAATGGCCTTCGTTGCCGTCAGTGACCCTTCCGCCTGGGACCTGGAGCAGCTTCTCCCCTCGATTCTGGACTGGCTCTAGGCCCGCGCCAACAGCGCGCGCTCACCTGCACGGGGTTGGCCGATTCAGTCCTGCAATTAGTCAACTATCGAAACAGTTAAATTACTGAGATTGCCTATAGCATTGATTGCGCAATCTGGACGATGGACGGCAGGATCGCCATCCAGACCTCTTTCAACACCGTTGGCCGGACTTCGCCGGCCTGCTCCGGAGAAGACGGCGTGGAGAAGCGGATGTCCGTCAACGGTCACCGTGCCGGACTCTCTGGCGGCGGGGACGAACCGGATGCCCGGTCGCGCGTCGCTGCCGTGCCGAGGGCGAAGGAGTTGGGCCTGTGCTGACCAGAACCGCAATCCACGACGGCGCGCTCGAGCCGGGCACGAACGAGGACGGGTTCTTCGCGGCAGTGCGCGAGACGCTGGAGCCGATCTGGCGCAGCTTTCCCGAGGTACTGGACGTGCGGGTGCATCGGGTTCGGGACGCGGACCCTGGCGCCATTCCGGCTGTCATGATCCTGGAAATGGACTACGCGGATCGTGCCAGCCTGGATCGGTCGCTGGCCTCGGACATCAAGGAGCGGTCACACGCGCTGACGCTGGAGGTGCCGAAACCGGTCAAGGGCCGCTTCTTCCACCTCGTCGCGGAGGCGCATTCCGTGCCGGCCTGAGTGGCCGGGAGCGGACCGGCCGCTTGCGGGCGGACATCGCGGGGAGCAGACGTTTCCTGACCTGCCCGGCGTCCTTGCCTTGCCTGCGCGACAGAGCCTGCCCCCAAGCCCAGGATGCCCCGTGGACGGCTCCAGCCGTCGCCCCGCACAGCCGCAGACCCGCACCCGCCACGCCATCGAGACCCTCCGCCTCGCCGCCCCGCTGGCCGTGGCGCAGCTCGCGCAGGTGGCGATGGGCGTCACCGACACGGTGCTGCTGGGCGGGCTCAGCGGGGAGGCGCTGGCGGCGGGCGGGCTGGGCGGGTCGCTGATGATCGCGGTGCTGGTCGTGCTGCAGGGGGTGCCGATGGCGCTCGGCGTCCTGGTGGCGCAGTCGCGCGGCGCAGGCCGGGACGCCGACGTGCCGGCGCTCTACTGGACCGGCCTGCTGCTGACGGCACTGCTCGTGCTGCCCGCCTTCGCGCTGGTCAGCGCAGCCGGGCCGCTGCTGCTCCTGGTGGGCGAGCCCGCGGCGCTGGCGCGCGACGTCGGCCAGTATCTCTCGGTGCTGCGCTGGGCGATCCCGGGCGGGCTGCTGGGCGTGGGCCTGCTGCGGGCGTTCCTCCCCGCGGTGGGCGGCGGGGCGCTGATCCTGTGGGTGACGCTGGGCGAGGCGCTGGCCAACGGCGGCCTGTGCTACGGGCTGATCCACGGCAGGTGGGGCCTGCCCGCGCTGGGCCTGAGGGGGGCGGCGCTCGCCACCGTGCTCGTGTGGTCCGCAGCCGCGCTGGCGCTCATGGCGCTGCTGCACGCCGGGCGCGCCCGGCGCGGCCTGGTCGGGTGGAGCGTGCCGCGCCGGGCGCTGCTGCGGTCCATGCTGCGGCTGGGCCTGCCGATCGCCGCCACCTTCGCGGTCGAGGCCGGGCTGTTCCTCGCGGTGGCGCTGCTGATCGGGCGGCTCGGCCCCACGGCGCTCGCGGCCCAGCAGGTGGCGCTCAACACGCTCACGGTGGCGTTCATGATCCCGCTCGCCGTCGCCCAGGCCGCCAACGTCCGGGTCGGCCACCGCGTCGGCGCCGGCGACCTGGCCGGGGCGCGGCGGGCCGGGCTGGTCGCGATCGCGCTCGGCGCCGGGTTCGAGGCGATGGCCGCCCTGGTCGGCGTGCTGGCGCCCCGGTTCCTGGTCGGCCTGTACCTCTCGCCGCGCGACGAGGCTTTCGCGATGGCCGTCGGCCTGCTGGGTGTTGCGGCGATCTTTCAGGTCGCGGACGGCGTGCAGTGCGTCGCCGCGGGCGCGCTGCGCGGGCTGGGCGACACGCGGGTCCCGTTCGTGCTGGCCACGCTGGGCTACTGGGGCGTCGGCTTTCCCCTCGCCTGGTGGCTGACGATGCGCGCCGGCGCCGGGGCGGCCGGCGCGTGGTGGGGGCTGGCCGCGAGCCTCGCCGTGGTCGCCCTGCTGCTGACCCGGCGCTTCATGCAGCGCACCCGTCCCGGCGCGGCACAGTGACCAACCCTCGACGTCCCCTGCCATATCGGCACCCTGGCGTCGCGGCGGAGCGGCTGCCCGGTTCGATCGGCACTCCGCAGCCGGGTATACGGAGCCGCGTATGGCCGATGGCGGACTGGCTGCTATCGGGCACGCCATCCGGGGACGCTGACACTGTCATCAGGCGGCTGCCGACCCAGGCCGCGCGTGAGATCGCTGTGGTGACCATCTAGGAGGTGGGCCCTGACGCCGGCGCGTCGAATTGGCGCGACCTTGTTGCATGGCCTGGAAGGCGAGCGTGAAGCACCTGCCTGCACCGGCGGTCGTGCCAGGCGGATGTACTCCGGGCGTCCGGGTGCGAGCATGCGGCTCAGGACGCTGGCAGCGAGGGCGGTCTCCGTCCCGCATCCAGCTGGCTGCTCCAGACGCTGTGCGGGCCGGGACCCGCCTCGATCAGCCGCAGGGCGCGTTCCCTGGGCAGGGCCACGCCGCGCGACGGCCCGACCGGCCGTCACCCTCGGGCGAGAGCGACGACGTCAGAAGCTGGCAGGCCCGACGGAACCGATCCATCGGCTGACTTTCGTGGGATCCTTTTCGTCCATGTAGAAGAAGTGGGTCATCGAGGGCCGCACCGGCGCCACGGCTGGGTCGTCGAAGGTCATCGTGACCTTGCCGTGGAACACCTTGAGCAGCGGACTGTCCAGATACTCGATGACGTCGTGGTGCGCAGTGATGCCCTTGTCGATGAAGTCGCGCAGGTTCTGCCGGATCGCCTCGCGTCCGTGCCAGTCGGCGACGCCCAGGTTGCAGACGGCGTCCTCCGCAAAGCAGTCGAAGCCTGCCCCGAACGTCTTGTCGTCGATCTCCTTCCACATGGTCAGCAGCCACGTCGGCGCTTCGGTCCTGGTGAACGTGATGGTGGTCATGCCCGGTTCCTCGGTTGACGGTCTGTGTGCAAGGCTATCCGGCCGCGATATCGGCCAGGTCGATGCCCAGCCGCGCCGCGACACGCCGCGCCGTCGCCTCGCGCTGCGCCGTGATGTCGCGCACGGCATGGCGCGCCTGCGCCAGGATCGCCGGCGGCGCGGTCTGCGGCGTCCCGCTGTCGAACGGCGGCTCCGGCGCGTAGACCATATAGAGCTGGATCGCCTGCGCGACCTCGACGCCGCGCAGCTCGGCCGCCAGGCGCAGGGCGCCGTCGATGCCGGCGGTCACGCCGGCGGCGAACACCCAGTCCCCGTCGACCACCACCCTCTCGTCGACCGGGATCGCCCCGAAGAACGGCAGCAGGTGGAACGAGGCCCAGTGCGTCGTCGCGCGCCGCCCGACCAGCAGCCCGGCCGCGCCACACAGCAGCGCCCCGGTGCACACGGAGAACACGCTGCGCGCCCCCGCCGCCTGGGTTCGCAGCCAGTCGAGCACCACCTCGTCCTCCATCAGCGCCTCCTGCCCGAAGCCGCCCGGCACGTGCAGCACGTCGAGCGGCGGGGCGTCGGCCAGCGCCGCGTCGGGCGTCAGGCGCAGGCCCTTCAGGTCGCGCACCGTGCCCGCTGTCCTGCCGTAGAGGCGGTAGGTCGAGTTCGGGATGCGCGACAGCACCTCGAACGGCCCGGTCAGGTCGATCTGGTCCAGTCCCTCGAACAGCAGGGAGCCGATCTGCAGGTGGGTGTCGGGCGGAACCATGGCGGTCTCCTTCGATAGGGGGTCATTTCGAAACCGGCCCATGGCTGTCGGGAAGCAAGCAAGGCTGGGCTCTCCCTCCGCTGCCCCTTCCAACGGTCCAAGAGGACCGTCGGAACCTTTGGGCAGCTACGCCCAGACCCGCCAGGGGCGAGCCGTCCCTGGACCGGCTTCACTTAAGGAGTGGATTCCAAAGGCCTGCCTTTGGCGGAGTTTGAGGCAGAGCCTCAACCTTGCTCATCTCCTGCCTCGCCTTGCCTGCGGAGACACCCGGCAAACTGGCCCACTGCTTTTCCTTCAGGTCGGTTGACAAGCGAACCCTACCGCCCCTCCTTTTGGCAGGGATGCCAAAGAACCCTCGATCCTCGCCAAACGTCACCCGCGCCATAGAGATGCTCGCCTACCCGCAGGTGCAGATGCTGGACGTGATCGGTCCGCTCCAGGTCTTCGCGACCGCAAACGACTTCGCGGGCGGCAACGTGCCCCCATACGCGCTCAGGGTGGTGTCCGGGGAGGGCGGCATCGTCCACGCCTCGGCGGGGCTGGGGCTGCTGGCCGAACCGCTCCCTGCGGCCGGCGCGGCGCCGGACACGCTGATCGTCGCCGGCGGGCGAGGGGTCGAGGCCGCCGCGGCGGACCCTGCTCTGGTGGGCTGGGTGCGCGCCAGGGCTCTCGGCAGCCGCCGCTTCGCCTCCGTCTGCACCGGGGCTTTCCTGCTGGCGACGACAGGGCTGCTGGATGGGCGCAGGGCGGCGACGCACTGGTCGCACTGCGCCGAGCTGGCCCGGCGCTTCCCGGCCGTGCGGGTCGAGCCCGACCCGATCTTCGTGCGCGACGGGGCGGCCTGGACCTCGGCGGGCGTCACCGCCGGCATCGACCTGGCGCTGGCCCTGGTCGAGCAGGACCTCGGCCGGGCGGCGGCGCTGGCCGTGGCGCGCCAGCTCGTCGTGTTCCTCAAGCGTCCCGGCGGCCAGGCGCAGTTCAGCGCCACGCTGGCGCTGCAGGGCGAGCAGGACAGGTTCGACGCGCTGCACGGCTGGATCGGCGCGCACCTGGCGGCGGACCTCTCGCTGCCGGCGCTCGCGGGCGAGGCGGGGATGAGCGAGCGCAGCTTCAGCCGCCGCTACGTCGAGGCGACCGGGTGCACGCCGGCCCGCGCCGTCGAACGGCTGCGCGTGGAGGCGGCGCGCCACCTGCTCTCGGACTCGCGGCTGCCGGTGAAGCGCGTGGCGCAGCGCTGCGGCTTCGGCTCGGAGGAGACGATGCGCCGCAGCTTCCTCCGCCTGCTGGAGGCGACCCCGCAGGACTACCGCGCCCGCTTCAGGGCCTGAGCAGCGGCATCCGGGTGCCACGGAAGGCCTGGGTAGCAGGCCGAGGTGTCCCGCCAGCGTGTGGCATCACGCTTGCGTAGCCGCATATCCCCGGGTAGGCCGCCGCGCCGACCCGACCCGACCCAGGCAGGTCCGAGAACGAGGCTCGCCGTCATGACATCGCCGGATCATCCCTCGCGTCCGCCCGCGGCCCCCCCCTCCTGGACCGGCATGGGCTTCGGCCTGCTGCTGGCGGCGGTGATCGCGGTGGAGTACTACGGCTTCCTGCTGCTCGGTGCCTTCGCGCCGCACTGGCTGGCACAGCCGGCGGTGGGGCACGTCCCGTGGTCGTTCCTGCTCGGCGCCCTGCTGCTGGCCAGCGCCGTCGCCCTCACCGGGCTCTACGCCTGGCATGCCAACGCCGCCGAGGACGCGCGATGAGCCCGGCAGCACAGCCCGCCAACCCCATCGCGATCACGCTGTTCCTCGCCTTCATCGCGCTCACCCTGCTCGTCACCTGGCGCGCCGCTCGGCGCACCGCGTCGAGCGCCTCGTTCTACACCGGCAGCGGCGACCTCCCCGCCTTTGCCAACGGCCTGGCGATCGCCGGCGACTACATGTCGGCGGCCGCCTTCCTCGGCGTGAGCGGCATCATCACCACGACCGGTTTCGACGGCATGCTGTACGGCATCGGCTTCGTCGTCGGCTGGCCGATCGTGCTGTTCCTGATCGCGGAGAAGCTGCGCCGCCTGGGCCGCTTCACCTTCGCCGACGCCCTCTCGGTCCACCTCGACGAGAAGCCGGTGCGCATCTTCGCCGCCGTCAGCTCGCTGGTGGTGATCGCCTTCTACCTGATCGCCCAGATGGTCGGCGCGGGGCAGCTCATCCAGCTTCTGTTCGGGCTCGACTACACCTACGCGCTGGTGATCGTGGGCACGCTGATGATCTGCTACGTCACCTTCGGCGGCATGCTGGCCACCACCTGGGTGCAGATCATCAAGGCCACCCTGCTGCTGTGCGGCGCAGCCCTGGTCGCCGTGCTGACGCTGGCTCGCTTCGGCTTCAGCCTCTCCGCATTGCTGGACCAGGCCGTCGCGATCCACCCGCACCACGCGGCGATCCTGGCTCCGGCCGCGATCGCCGCCAGCCCGATCAACGGCCTGTCGCTCGGCATCGCGCTGATGTTCGGAACCTCCGGCCTGCCGCACATCCTGATGCGCTTCTTCACCGTGCGCGACGTGCGCGCGGCCCGGCTCTCGGTGTTCTACGCCGCCCTGCTCAACGCCGGCTTCTTCATGCTGGTATTCGTGATCGGCTTCGGCGCCATCGCCCTGCTGCTGCCCGACCCGACCTACCTCGCGGCCGGCGGCGGCCTGCGCGGCGGCGCCAACATGGCGGCGATCCATCTGGCCCACGCCGTGGGCGGCGACGCGCTGATGGGTTTCATCTCCGCCGTCGCGTTCGCCACCATCCTGGCCGTCGTCTCCGGCCTCACGCTGGCCGGTGCCTCCGCCATCAGCCACGACCTGTACGCCCGCACCTTCGGCGGCACCGACGAGCGTCGCGAGCTGCTGGTCTCGCGCGTCGCCACCGTGGCCATCGGGGTGCTCGCCATCGCCCTGGGGATGGCGTTCCGGACGCAGAACGTCGCCTACATGGTCGGCCTCGCCTTTGCCGTCGCGGCCAGCGCCAATTTCCCGGTGCTGTTCCTGGCGATGAACTGGCGCGGCCTGACCACCTCGGGCGCGATCGCAGGCGGTACCACCGGCCTGGTCGCCGCGGTCGGGCTGACGGTCATCGGCCCGGCGATCTGGGTGAAGACCCTGGGCCACGCCGCGCCCATCTTTCCCTACGATCCCCCGGCGATCGTGTCCGTCCCGCTCGCCTTCCTGGTCGCGGTGGCGGTCTCGCTGGCCTCGCGCACCACCGCCGCGACCGGTGCCGCGCAGGCTGGCGCGCTGCTCAGCGACCGGCCATAACGGCTTGCATCGATCACAGGACAGACAGGGGGCACGCCCATCTCAGACGTTCAGGGCTCCCCGCCCCCCGTTGGCCACGAGGACCATCCCGGCCGTGCGCATCACGACCTTGGCGGCGTGTCGCGCTACCTGTGCGTCCCGGTCGACATCGAGCCGCACGCGCTCACCGCCTTCGATCGGCGTGTGGACGCTCTGCGCCAGCTCCTGTCCGCGAAGGGCCTGATGAGCGTGGACGAGCTGCGCCGCGGCATCGAGGCAATCCCCGAGACCGAGTACCATGCCTTGTCCTACTACCAGCGCTGGATGCGCTCGATCGCCACGACCCTGCTGCGCCGCGGCGTCATCGACGAAGCCGGCCTGCGCGCCGCCCTGGCCGCGCCCGGCACGGCCGGGACCGGGGCGTCACCGTGATCGCCGCCGGCGCCACGGTCCGAGTGCGCGACGCCTGGCCGGAGCTGGATGGGCCGGCACACGTCCGCACCCCGCACTACCTGCGCGGCCGTACCGGCACCGTGCTGCGCCACCTGGGCGACTTCCCCAATCCCGAGGACATCGCCTTCAACCGTCCGGCGCCGTTGCTGCCGCTCTACCACGTCCGCTTCGGCCTCGCCGACGTCTGGGGCGGGCAGGGTGCGGACACGCTGCTGGTCGAGATCTACGGCTCCTGGCTGGAGGAGGCGCGATGAACCCCGCCCGCGCGCATGGCGCGGCGCTGCTGGTGGCGGTCGAGGCGATGCTCGCACAGGCCGGGATCGTGACGCCGGACGAGATCGACGCGCGCATCGCGCTCACGGACCGGGCCTCGCCGGCGCAGGGTGCGCGCATGGTGGCGAAGGCCTGGTCGGACCCGGCGTATCGCGCGCTGCTGCTGGCCGACGGGACGCGGGCGGCGGAGGCGCTGGGCATCGCGATGCGCGGCCTGCCGCCGCTCGGCGTGCTGGAGAACCGGCCGGGGCTGCACCACCTCGTGGTCTGCACGCTGTGCAGCTGCTACCCGCGCGCGGTGCTGGGCTACCCGCCGTTCTGGTTCAAGTCGGCGAGCTACCGGGCGCGCGCGGTGCGCGACCCGCGCGGCGTGCTGGCGGAGTGGGGTACCGTGCTCGCAGCCGGGACCGAAGTACGCGTGGTGGACAGCACCGCGGACTACCGCTGGATGGTGCTGCCGATGCGGCCCGAGGATACCGCGGGCTGGACGGAGGACAGGCTGGCCGGGCTGGTCCGCGAGGGCGACATGATCGGGGTCAGCGTGCCCATGGCTGCCGCCCCATGATCCTGCGGCGAGCCGATACCGGCGGCGTCGGCGGCTGACGGGAGACACCAGGAAAGCAAGGTTGAGGCTCTGCCTCAAACTCCGCCAAAGGCTGGGCCTTTGGATTGCCTTTCCCTGGTAAATCGGTTTCCAAAGGCCTTGGCCTTTGGTGGGTCTGGGCAAAGCCCAGCCTTGCTTCCTGACAGGCCGATGTCAGGGGATTACCCCGCAGCGAGCACCGCTTCAGCCCAGGCGGCGGTTCTCAGCAGGTGCAGGTCCTCGCGGTAGCGGCCGACGAGCTGGATGCCGAGCGGCAACCCGTTCGCGGCAGCGGCCACCGGCAGGGTGACGGCCGGCGCTCCGAGAAAAGTCCAGGGCGCGCACAGCGATGCGTCGCCGGTGAGATCGAGGCCGCGCGGCGCGGTGCCGGTCGCCGGCACGGTCAGGATCGTGTCGAAGCCCGACAGCACCTCGCCAAGGCGGTGGCGCAGCGCGCGCTGCTGCCCGAGGGCCTCGACGTAGTCGCCGGCCCGCAGGGTTGCGCCGGTCGAGGCGAGGGCCTGGAGCGTGGCGCTCACCCGATCGGGCACACGGGCGATGCGCTCGCGGTGGATCGCCGCGGCCTCCACCGCAAGCAGGATCTGCGCCCAGTCCCACATCCCCTCGAAGCCGGCCGGCAGCGCCAGCTCGTGCACCTGCGCACCTGACGCGCGCAGGTGGGTGGCGGCGTGCTCCAGCGCCTCGCGCTGCGGCGCCTCGACGCTCCCCCACCGGTCCGTGCGCACCAGCGCCAGGCGCGGCGACGGCCCGGCGCCGGGAAGGGCGTCGCGCAGGCCTGCTTCGGGGTCGATCGAGAAGGCCGGCAGCGGGGTGCCGTGCGGGTCGCTCGCGCTGGCCGCCGCGAGCAGGGCGAGCGCGTGGGCGACGTCCTCCACCCGGCGCGCGAACAGACCGACATGGTCGAGCGAGCCGGACAGCGGGTGGACGCCGGTGCGCGGGATCGCGCCGAAGCTGGGCTTGAGGCCGACGACGCCGCAGTACGCCGCCGGGCGGATCACCGAACCCACGGTCTGCGTGCCCAGGGCGAGCGGCACGATGCCGGCCGCCACCGCCGCCGCCGAGCCGCTGGAGGAGCCGCCCGGGGTGTGCGCCGCGTCGTGCGGGTTCACCGTGGCGCCGGGGTGGCGCCAGGCGTACTCGGTCGTCACCGTCTTGCCGAACACCACGCCGCCCAGCGAGCGCAGCCGCTCCACCACCCAGGCGTCGCGGCCGGGCACGCGGCCGCGGTCGGCCGCGGCGCCGTTCTCGGTCGGCATGTCCGCGGTGTCGATGATGTCCTTCACGCCGAACGGCAGGCCGCCGAACGGACCGCCGGCCGGAGCAGGCAGGTCGCGCGGGCGGTGGGCAAAGGCGTGCAGCCACGGCGCGCACTCCGCCGCACGGGCCTCGCACGCCGCCAGGTAGCCGGTGGGCGTCAGCGTGCCGGCCGCAAAGGCGCGCAGCGCGTCGAGGGCGGAAGGCGGCGTGGGGGAGGCGAAGGCCGGCAGGGGCATGGGGAGACTCCGGGGAAGGAGGAAGCAAGGCTGGGCTCTGCCCAGACCCGCCAGGGGCGAGCCGCCCCTGGACCGGCTTTACTGAAGTAATGGATTCCAAAGGCGAGCCTTTGGCGGAGTTTGAGGCAGAGCCTCAACCTTGCTTGCCTGCCTGGAGGGCGGTGGGCTTACGGAAGCTGCAGCGCCTTCTGCACGTAGGTCTGGACGACGAACTGCGCGTAGTCCGGCTGGGCGGCGAGGTTGCCCAGCGCGATCTGGGTCTGCATCGCCGTGGTCAGCGCCTCCGGGGAGGTCTGGACGCTGGCGGGGTAGACGTTCTCCGCGAGCATGCGCGTGACCGCGGCCTCGACCACGGCCGGGTCGAGGCTGGGGAACTCCTTGCGGGCGACGGCCAGGGTGGCGGGCCGGTCGGCGTGCATGAAGCGGATGGCCAGCTCCAGCGCGTTGACCACGCGCTGCGTCTTGTCGGGGTCGACGTCGGCGCGCGCGCTCAGCGAGGAGAACGCATAGGCCCCGTACGCCTTGGGGAAGCCGAACACGACCTTCATGCCGCGAGAGACCGCCTGCTCCAGGCCGGGCTCGTACATCACCGCGACCTTGGCCTGGCCGGCGAGGAACGGGCCGGGCTCGGAGCCGATCTGCACGGGGACCATGTCGACGTCGGCCTTGGCGTCCAGGCCGCCCTCCTTGGCGAGCTTCATGAACAGCGATGTGCTGGTCGTGGGCATGGCGCCGGTCACGACGCGCTGGCCCTTGAGGCTGGCGACGCCGTCGTGGGCGAAGCTGGGGGCGAAGTCGGGGGTGGCGGCTATCCATACGGCGGCGCCGTTGACCAGGTTGGCGACGATGTCGACCTTGGCACCTTTGGACGCGGCGATCGCGGTCCACTCCGGGCCGTGGATGGAGAAGTCGGCACTGCCGGAGATCACCGCAGACAAGGCGGAGGGCGGCGAGCCGGCGGTCTCCTTGTCGACCTCGACGCCTTGCTGGGCGAAGAAGCCCTGGTCTATCGCGACGTAGAACGGCAGGTAGAGCATCGACTGAAACGCCTGGCTGATCACGACTGGCACCGGCTTGTCGGCAGCACCGGCCGCGGCGGGAGCGGCGTAGAGCAGCAGGGCGACCAGGACGGCGCGGAACAGCAGGCTCGGACGTGTCATGAAGGCTCCGGGATTGGAGGGCGCGGATGCACGGCGGAGCCGGGCCGCAGGCAGCAGGCAAGCAAGGTTGAGGCTCTGCCTCAAACTCCGCCAAAGGCTCGCCTTTGGAATCCACTACTTAAATAAAGCCGGGCCAGGGGCGGCTCGCCCCTGGCGGGTCTGGGCGTAGCTGCCCAAAGGTTCCGACGGTCCTCTTGGACCGTTGGAAGGGGCAGCGGAGGGAGAGCCCAGCCTTGCTTCCTGCCTGTCTCCAACGCCCGCGCCTCACGCCTGGACGACGGCGCGGGTGGTCTCCTGCTTCCAGGGCAGCAGGTGGGCCTCGATGGCCTCGATGGCGTAGTAGAGCACGAAGCCGACGAGCATAAGCATGAACAGCCCCATCCAGACGGTGTTCAGGTCGTAGAGCCCCGACGCCTCGTAGATCAGGTGCCCGAGGCCGCGCCTGGAGGAGATGAACTCGCCCACGACGGCGCCGACGAGGCCGAAGCCGATGTTGATGCGAAACGTCGCGATCATGGCCGGCAGGCTTGCGGGGACGATGACGCTCCAGAACACCTGGTGCTTGGTGGCGCCCATGGAGACGAGCAGGGATTGCAGGTCGCGGTCGGTGTCCTTGGCGCCCTGGTAGGCGGCGATCAGCGCGACCAGGGCGGTGAGCGAGACGGCGAGCGCCACCTTGGAGACCAGCCCGGTGCCGAACCAGAGGATGACGATGGGCGCCAGCGCGATCTTGGGCACGCTGTTCAACGCGACGATGAACGGCTCGGTGACGCGGGCGACAAAGGCGGAGTACCACAGCGCCAGGCCGCAGAGCGAGCCTGCCACGGTGCCGATCGCGAAGCCGAGCACGGCCTCGTAGACGGTGACGGCGATGTCGGTGAGCAGCGTGCCGTCGCGCAGGGCGCGCAGGAAGGCGCGCCAGATGCCGGCGGGCGCGCCCACGAGGAAGTCCGACACCCAGCCGACGCGCACGCCGCCCTGCCATAGCGCGAAGAACAGGGCCACGGCGCCGAGCTGGAGCACCGCGCGACCCGGGCGGGTGTCGAGGCGGGCCAGGGCGGACGGGGTGACGTGGGCGCGGCGGACGGACGCGGGCGCACGGGCGGCGGCGCTCATGCGGCGCGACTGGTCTGGATGTCGAGCTCGCGGCACAGGGTGTGGAAGTACTCGGGGAACAACGGGTGGCTGCGGGCCTCGATGGGCGAGCCGCGGGGGATGGCGATGTCGTGCACCGATTTCACCGTGGTGGGGCGAGCGGAGAGGACGACGACGCGCTTGGACAGGGCGATCGCCTCGTCGATGTCGTGGGTGATGAGGATCACGGTCTTGTCGAAGGTCTCCACGGCCTCGAGCAGCACGCCCTCCAGGTAGAGCCTGGTCTGGTAGTCCAGCGCGGAGAACGGCTCGTCGAGCAGCAGGATGTCGGGGTCCATGATGAGGGTGCGGATCAGCGCCACGCGCTGGCGCATGCCGCCGGACAGGGTATGAGGGTAGCTGTTCTCGAAGCCGGAGAGGCCGAAGGTGGAGAGGTACTCGCGGGCAATGTCGCGGGCCTGGGCCTCGCCCGTGCCGCGGACCTGAAGGCCAAGCAGGACGTTCTGCAACACGGTGCGCCAGGGAAACAGCAGGTCCTTCTGCATCATGTAGCCGATGCGGCCGAGCAGATTGGGAACGATCTCGCCGCGGTAGGTCAGGCTGCCGCTGTCGGGGGCGAGCAGGCCCGCGACCATGTTGAAGATGGTCGTCTTGCCGCAGCCGCTGGGGCCGATGATGCTGACGAAGTCGCGCTCGTGGATGTCGAAATCGAGGCCGGCAAGGACTTCGGTGGCGCTGCCGCGGCCGGGGAAGGACTTGCGCAGGCCGCGCGCGCTGAGCTGGGCCGTGGGGGCTGGCATGGACGGCTCCGGGGCGTTCGACGGAACCGATCTAGCCACGCGGCTTCGCCCCGCGGCAAGAATGCATCGCATGCAACGGCGATGAAAGCCGCGACCGGAGGTCGTTGATGCACGGTATTGCCGCTTTTCATCGGATTGCCGCCTGTCCCACGAGCATTTGGTGATTGTCTCGGGATCAGAAACTTGATCTGCCTTTCCGGAAATCATGGCCGTTCAAGTTCTGAAACGCACCTTCGGTCTGGCTACTACCGGAACCCCGGGACACGCTGCTCTGCGCGGTCCCAGCGCTGATGGCGGCAACCGCAGCACGAAAGTCACAGGCGATGGCGGAGGCTGGAGAGCTCGCGGACCGGACCAGGCCAACGTCGCGGGCCGCCGATGCTCCCGATCGTTCAAGCCTCGAGCATGTCCATCGCCTCGGCTTCGACCCGGTCGCGACCCTTGCGCTTGGCCCGGTAGAGCGCGTCATCGGCCCTCAGCAGGAGCGCCTCCTCGCTGCGCAGTTGCGTCGAGAGGGCGAAACCGATGCTCACCGTGACCGGAGCCGGGACACCCGAGTGGTTCACCAGTTCAAGCGAGGCGATTGCCTGCCGGGCACGTGACGCTGTGGCAAGCGCGGCCTTTCCCGAGGTGGTCGGCAGCAAAACGGCGAACTCCTCCCCGCCATACCGCGCGACGAAGCCACGCTGCGAGCCAGTCACGTCCCGAAGCACCTCGGCAACATGGACAAGGCACCTGTCGCCCATGAGATGCCCATGCCTGTCATTGTACTTCTTGAAGAAATCCACATCGACGAAAAGAACCGCCAGAGGCGCACCGGCCCGCTCCGCCTCGGCCCACAGGGCGGACAGGGTGCTGTCAAAGGCACGCCGGTTCCCGACCCCGGTCAGCCCGTCCTCCAGGCTGAGCCGCTCGAGTCGGTCCTTGGCCTGCCGTAGGTCCTGCTGCGTGACGAGGCAGCGAGCGTGAAGGAGTGACGCCCGAAGCGCGTAGATGGCCACTGCAACGAGGATGCTCACGATTCCTGGAACAACCTGCTGCCGTGCGATCCAGGCGCCGACCACAAGCAGTGCCGCAGTCAGGAACACCGGGCCGATGCTGTCGACGAACGCCGTGAACGGAGTCCGCAGCTTGTCGGTCTCCGACAACCTGCGCATCGCAAGCCCCGCTGCGCCCGCCACGAGAAGGAAGGCTGGGTCGAGCATGACGTCCAGCGGAGAGGCATCCGACGGCGCCATGTGGTCATACGCGCTTCCCATGACGCCGAATGTCAGGGTGAACAGAAGCATGGCGCGGTCGAAGTGGTGGCGCGAAGGGGAGCGGTTGCCACCGAAGAAGCGCAAGGAGGCGAGCGCCGCCATGCAGGCGTTCTCGACGTCGTAGATCGACAGGATGGAAAGCCCTGACAGGGGCGTCAGTTGCTGCGACGAGAACGGCACCGCGCCAAAGATCACGGTATAGCCGAGAACGGCGCCGAGAAGCGCCTGCAGGCCGTCGAGCAGCAGAAACAGGTGGCGGGGACGCTCGATCTCCGGAACCGTGAGTGCCAGAAGGAGTGCCACACTGCAAAGGAAGTAGGAGAAGTTGACCGGTCCGGCCGACGTGTCCATCGGAACCCACAACGAGAGCAGGGAGCCGATAGCCCAGAACAGGAAAGCGAGAGCTGCGAGCAGCCAGTTCGGGCGCAACTCGGCGTCAGCGACGATTGCCGCGCGGCAGCATGCCGCCGATGCCACGGTTGGCCCGATCGCCAGGCAAACGGAACTTACGAAGCCATGCATCCCCGGCAGGGCCACGACAAGCCCGGCATGCAGCGCCATGAGGACGGGCGCCATCGCGAACGGCGCCAAGGCCGTGAGACTGCGGGCGTGTCCGACGTCTGCCCGGCCGGACGCCGGTGGCGCGTCGGGCGAACCGGGCGCAGCGATCAGCTCGGCCCTGGACGCCTCGGGTTCCCGCCTTGCCGGGCCGGCCGTCGCAGAAGCCAGGCGACGACACACGCGTTCGGCCCATCGCGACCGCGGCCCCGACACGGTCGAAGCCTCGGCAGGTGGCTCGCGGGCAATGGGGCCGGCTGACCGCAGGGGGTGGACCTGCTCCTCCGTCAGCAACGCTTCCGCCTCGTGAACAGGGAGCGGGCGGGCGAAGTGGTATCCCTGCCCGTGACTGCACCCAAGCCTGCCCAGCAGGACGGCCTGCTCCGCGTTCTCGATCCCCTCGGCGACGACGCTCAGGCCGAGCGATGCCGCGAGGCCGAGGATCGCCTGCACGATGCGCAGGTTGCCGCCTTCGGTCTCAAGACCGGTCACGAAGCAGCGGTCGATCTTGAGGCTGTCGACGGGAAGCGCCTGGAGATGGCCGAGCGAGGAATAGCCGGTGCCGAAATCGTCGAGGCTGACGCCGAACCCCAGTGCTGCGAGGCGACGCAACACCGCCGCCACGTGCTCGGGGTCGCGCATCATCAGGCTTTCGGTGACCTCAAGCCTCAGGCAGGACGGTTGCAGGCCGGCCTCGTCCACCACGCCGCATATGGTGTCGAACAGGAGCGGGTCCTCGAACTGGCGCGCCGAGAGGTTGATGTTCAGCGACAGCCATTCGGCTGCCGGATACCGGCACTGCCACTCCCGCAGGATCCGGCAGGCTTCGCGAGCGATCCACGCGCCGAACGGGACGATCAGCCCGGTCTCCTCGAGCACGGACACGAAGTCCGACGGCATGACCATGCCGCTTCCGGGCCGCTGCCAGCGGGCCAGCGCCTCGAAGCCCTTGATCTTGCCGTCGGCGAGCCTGACGATCGGCTGGAGGTAGAGCTCGAACTCACCGCGTTCCAGCGCCACCTCCAGATCGGCCCCCAGGACCGGACGCGGACACTCGACGCAAGCCGCACACCCGCTGTCGGACCGGTCCACGGACTCACGATCTGGAGGAACGAGGGTCTCGGGAGACAGGGACGGTCTCGCAAGCTGGCACTCGGGCGAGATCACCGGTGCGGCACGGCCGACGTTCGTGAGCACCTGCTCCTCGAAGCACAACGCCTTTCCCGTCACTTCTGAGCCTTTTCCAGGACGACACCCAGCCGGGACGGCACATGGTCGGAGGATTCTTTGCCCACGCCGTCAAATCCTTCAGTGTCGGTGAGACACCGTGGGCGAGACATCATGGGTGGTTCTGTATTGAGAAAGGATTAGCACGCGCTGCTTCGCTGTAGCCGTCCAGCCACGGGCGGGCGGGCTCCACCATGCGACCGACACCGGTTCGGGCGCCGGCCTGCGAGGAAGGCTGAACGGGATGGGCGCCGGGCCACGGGTCCGGGCGATCAGGTGTGGCCACCGCGATCCTGGGCCGGCTGCTGCACCACAGCCACGTGCCAATCATCCGCGGCGACAGCTACCGGCTGCGCGAGAAGCGACGCTCCGTCAACGAAAACGCGCCTCTCACCCTTCGCCACAGAAATTCAAGGCCCTGGCCAAAGGCCAAGGCCTCTGGACACCGATTCACTCAGCCAATGGATTCCAGAAGCGAGCCTCTGGCGGATTTCGAGGCCCAGGCTTGAAGGCAGAGCCTCAACGTTGCCTGCTTCGTCAGTCGCCCACACCCGGCGGGCTCGCCATGCTCACGAAGCGGAAGGCGCCTGCCGCCGCGACGGCCCCCAGCAGCGGCCCGATGGTGTAGAATACCCACACCGGGAAGGTCCCGGCGACGACCATCGGCCTCCCGGCGACGATCATCGGCCCGAGCGCCTTGGCAGGGTTGCCCGCCCCGCCGCTGATCGGCCCGCCGAGCAGCACGCCGGCCGCCAGCGAGAACCCGATCGCCACCGCCGCGGTGCCGGCCGGCACGCGCGGGCCGGTCGTGGTCGAGATCACCGTGAACACCAGGATGAACGCGATCAGCGCCTCGACCAGCAGCACCTGCAGCGCGTTGGCCCCGTTCGCGGGCGACGGCGCGCCGAGATGCGCCTCGACATAGGCGCCATGGCCGTACGCCGCCCACACCAGCAGCGCCGCCACGATCGCGCCAAGAAGCTGGGCCGCCCAGTAGGGCGCCACGCAGCGCCAGGGGAACCTGCCCGCGACGGCGAGGCCCAGGGTGACGGCCGGGTTGACGTGCGCGCCGCTCACCTGGCCGATCGAGGCGACGATCGGGATCAGGATCAGGCCGAACGACAGGCCCACGGCCAGCGACCGCGGTCCCCTTGCCCTGCACGGCCGCCGTGGCGACCGCCGTGCCGACCAGCACCAGCAGGAACGTGCCGATGAACTCGGCCGCGCAGGCGAGCGTCAGGTTGGCGGACTCGCCCCACGCCGATCCGGGCTTCCCGACCTGGGACCGGCCCGGCAGTGGTGCGACGCTCATCGGTCCATCCATGGTTGCGGACCGGCCCCTGCGAGGTCCGTCAATGACGCAAGGTCAGGTCCCGCGACCCAGAGGCGGTTCAGGACGCGGCGGCGGCCCCTGGGGCAGGCCCGCACGGGCTGGGAGCGTCGGGCTCGCCGGCCATGCCGATCAGCCCGCCCGCGACCATCTGCGGCGTCACCCGCCCCGAGACGGAGTAGGGGATGCCGACCACGGAGAAGTCGCGCAGCACCACGACGCCGGACACGTCGTAACGGAGCGCGCCGTTCCTGAGGATGCCGCCGAGCTGGTCGCCGAGGTTGCGGGTGGTGGTATTCACCGTGAACGGCAGCGACACGGAACCCAGGGGCGGCAGCGTGACCGGCGTGTCGTTCGCCGCGGCGGCCAGCCGCTCGCCGCCGATGGCGACATTGGCCGTCACCCTGGAGAAGGCCAGCTCCCGGCGGTTGGGATTGCTGACGCAGAGCTGCACCTGGACCTGCTGGTCGAGCACGCCGAGCGACGTGAGCCGCGCCTGCAGCACATCGATCTTCGGCGCCTGGATGGCGCAGCCCTGGACCGCGAGGCCCAGCAGAACCATCGTTCGTGCAACACGCATCGTTGTCCCCCGCAGCGGCCACGACCCCCGCAAGCCGGGTGATCGGATCGACGCCCTGCCGCGTGCGGCCACGACCGTGGACAGGACAGCCTGCGTCATCTCTCGTATATCGGCGGGCACTGGCCTTGTTCTAAAGCCTTGCCCAGTGGGTCTGTCAGCAAGCAGGGCCGGGCTCTGCCCAGACCCGCCAAAGACCTGGGGCCTTTGGAAACCCATGACTCAGGTGTTGGTTTCCAAAGGCCGGCCTTTTGCCTCGCCCAAGGGCCGCTGGTGTCAGCGGCGGCCCAGCAGGAAGCCGAACAGCAGGCCGATGCCCAGCGTCGAGATCAACACCGTCATCGGCTGGTCCTGCGTCATCTCCTGCAACTGGTCCACCAGTTTGCCGTAGGTGGCCTGTGCCTGCCCCGCGGCCTGGTTGGCCTTACCGCGGACCTGGGTGGAGGTGTCGCCCGCCCGCCCGCCGTGTCCTGCAGCCTGCCGCCGACGTCGCGGGCCGAACCCTCGATCCGGTTCTCGTCCATGGTGTGTCCTTGCGAAACTGGGGTTGGACGCTCCGGCCGGGCGTCAGACGACGCGCTGCCCGGTTGTCACCGCCGCCGTGCGCCGCTGCACTGCGAGCGATCCGCCGATGGCGGCGGCGATGCCGCCGAGCAGCAGGTCGACGAACGCCGCGAACGAGGTCTTGGACGCGGCAGCCGCGCTGGCGTCGGCGGCGTCCCTGGCGGTCTGCACCGCCTGCGCCTTGGCCTGCTGCAGCTTGGCCTGCGCGTCGTCGAACTTCTTCGCCGCGTCGTCGTGGCTCACCTTCATCTGCGCCGCCATGATGGCGATCACCCGCTCCTTGGCGGCCGCGGCGTCAGGCCCGCCCCTGGCGTAGGTCGCAAGGCTGGTCGCGACCGCCTTCTGCGCGTCCTGCGGCGTCATCGTGGCTGGATCGGGGTCGGTGGGCTGCAGGTAGGCCTGCGCCTGGTCGCGGATCGCGTCCGGCGACACGCCGGCGGCCTGCGCCAGCGGCCTGGCCGCGGAGCTGAGGCCGCTGCCGGCGGCGGAGGCCACGCCGCCCAGGGCGGAGAAGCCGCCGCCGATGATGCCGCCCACCGCGGAGGACAGCAGGTAGATCGTCAGCAGGGTGGCGATGCCCCAGGTCACCAGGCCGTGCAGCATGCCGTCGAAGCGGATCTCGATGCCGGCGAGCCAGGCCGCGACGTAGCCGCCGAGGAACAGGGCGACGCAGCTCGCCAGCAGCCACCACACGCCGGCGCCGATGCCGAAGCTGCTGGCGTCCGGCGTGGTGCCGGCGTTGGTGTTGACCGTGCCCAGCCCGATGCCGGCGCCCAGCGTGGCCAGCAGCACCTGGACCACCACCACCAGGATCACGCCGCCGAAGATCGCCGCCCACGAGATGCGGCGGTGCGTGTGCGCGCCGCCACCCCCGCCGAGCAGAGTGGTGGTCCCGAGCGCCGCTGCGCCCTCGTAGGCAGGGTCGCGATAGGATGAGCCGGACATGGTTTTTCCAGATGAGAGGCCCGGGACGCAGCGCTGCCCGGGGCCGTTGCTTCGACGTTTCGTGTGGCGTGGCCGGTGCAGCAAGCAAGGTTGAGGCTCTGCCTCAAACTCCGCCAGGGGAGGCCCCCTGGACCGCCTTCCTTGAAGAAAGCCGGTCCAGGGGGCCTCCCCCTGGCGGGTCTGGGCGTAGCTGCCAAAGGTTCCGACGATCCGCTTGGGTCGTTGGAATGGCAGCGGAGGGAGAGCCCGGCCTTGCCTGCCTGCGGGCCGCCGGTCTCAGATCCTCGGCTTCACCGGGGTAGCCGACGTGCCGGCGAGCCCGCCCGTCGTGGTCGTGGCCGGCTCCTGGACGATCTCGACGTCCTGGCGGCGCACGGTGTCGCGCACGGTCTCGGTGCGGTCGGCGGCCTCACGGCGCAGCCCGACTTCCTCCACCACGCGGGCGGTCTTGGACACGACCGCCTGCTCGTCGGTCTCGGTCATCGCGAGCGTCTTGTCCGAGAAGTCGACGGTGCTGCCGGGACGGGCGTCCGTCACCGGCCGGCGCTCGACCACGACCTTCTCGCTGTGCAGGCGCACCTGCTCCTCGACCGGGGTCTCCACCACGTAGCGGCGGATGCGGGTCGTGCCGCGGTTGACCACGCGCTTGCCGACGACGAGGGACTCCTCGGCGAGCTGGATCTTGCCGTCCGTCGCGGCAGGTGCCGCGGCGCCACGAACCACAGGCTTCAGCGTCTGCGTCTGCGTCCCGGCGTAGCTGGCGCCGCGCTCGTCGATGTCGATCGGGCCGTGGCGCTCCAGGGTGGCCAGGACCGCGGCGACGTGGTCCGCCGGCGCCTTGACCATCAGCACCGTCGAGCCGCCCTCAAGGCTGCGGTCGTACACGCCGGTGTCGTGCTCCTGCGTGGGCTCGCCGCCGAACAGGCTGGCCCAGAAGCCCTCGCCCTGCGTCGAGGCGGTGGACGTGGTCGACGCGCCGGACATCGTGCCGCCCTTGGCATGCTGGGTGATGGCGCCCGACGGGACGCCGGTGCTCACGAGGTCGCTGGCTGCGGCGGCCGCGTGCGCGGCGGTGTCGTAGACGGCGACAATGGTCTCTTCGCTCATTCGTCTCGGTTCCTGGTTGATGGTTGCATCACCGCCGGGGCAGCGGCGGGCGGGTCCGCCTCCGCAGCCTCGACGGGCAGTCTGTGGACGCTTGCCTGCTGCGTGCGCAGCGACACCGTCTCGCGGTGGCGCTGCGCCACCTGGACGCACCCGAGGCGGACCTCCTCCTTGAGGACCAGCCTGCACTCGACGACCACGACCTCCTCCACGGCGGGGATCACCGTGCTGTCGCTCTCTTGCCGGATCGGCGGCGGGGCCGGATCTGCCGGCATGGGCGGCAATCCAGCCCACGCCGCCGTGGTTCGCCAGAGACGATTGAGCTACGTCGCATGGTGCAGGAAGGCTACCCGGCAGGCGTGCGTGGCCTGGACGCGCCGGATTTGCCGCCCGCGCGGGTCATCAGGCCGCGATCGCGGGCCCAGACGATCGCGGCACCCCGGCTGTGCACGCCGATCTTGTCGTAGATCGCCGAGACGTGATTGCGGATCGTGTGCCGGGAGACGCCGAGCCGCTCCGCGATCGCGTCGTTGCCGGCGCCGGTGCACAGCAGCCCGAGCACCTCGAGCTCGCGCTCCGTGAGCTGTTCCAGCTCCTGGCGCGTGCCGGACGCACCCTCCGGCCTGCGCAGGACGGCGACCTTCTCGATCACCTTCTGGGTGAACCAGGAGGTGTCCTGCATCACCGTCTCGATCGCGGTGAACAGCTCCGTCTCGGATCGCTTCCGTTCCGTGATGTCCTGCACGATCTTGAGGATGCAGGGCTTGTCGAGGATGTTCACCCGCTCGGCGGAGACCAGGCTATCGAGGGTGTCGCCCGACCTGGTGCGCATCCTGATCTCGTGGTCGCGCACGCTCCCGGTCCTGCCGAAGTGCCGGTACAGCTCGGCGCGCGCCGCCGGGTTCTCCCACAGCCCGACCTCGGCCGTGCTGCGGCCCAGCAGCTCCGTGCGGGAATAGCCGGTCATGCCGGCGAACGCCTCGTTGACGTCGAGGAGCGGCCCGTCGTCGAGCGAGACCACCGCCATCGGCACGGGCGCCAGCCGGAACGCGGTCGAGAACCGCTCCTCGCTCTGGCGCAGCGTGTCCTCCATCTTCTTGCGGGCGTGCAGGTCGATGAAGGTGAACAGCATGCAGGGCCGCTCCGCCAGCTCGATCGGCTGGCCGGCCACGACCACGAACCTGCTGCCCCCGCCCTGCACCGGGACGCAGGCCTCCTGCTGGTGGATGGTGCGGCCCTCGCGGAGCAGGGCGACCGACGCCTCGCGCCTCTCCGCGTGGGCGAGCACGTCGAGGTCGTAGACGGAGCGGCCGATCACCTCCTGGCGGGTGAACCCGGTCATCTCCAGGAAGCCGGCGTTGACCTTGACGTAGCGCAGGTCGGACAGCCGGCAGATCACCGCCGGTGCGGGATTGGCCGCGAAGGTGCGCTCGAAGCGCTCCTCCGCCTCGAACTGCCCGGTGACGTCCTCGATCACCAGAACCAGCAGCTCCGGCACCTCGTCCGGGCTGTTCAGCACCAGGCTGCGCAGCTTGTGCACCCAGTGCAGCTCCGGCCGGTCGGCGCGGGTCACGGCCACCACGACCTCGGCGAACACCTCGCCGCTGATCAGCCGGTCGACTGGCGAGTCGCCGTCGGCCAGGGAGTGGCGGTTGCGCTGGGTCAGCACGAACCTCGACCGGTACTCCGCGACCGTGGCGCCCAGCTCGGCGAGCGTCCCGGCGCCGTGCATGGCCAGCGCCGCCTCGTTCGCCCAGCGCACGCTCTGGTCCGGCCCGATCAGGATCACGCCGTCCGACAGGCCGGCGATGATCTGCTGCAGGTGGCGGTGAGCCCCCGTCGCCTGCGGCAGGCTGGCGACGGTGGGCCTGCTCCCCGGGGGCGGCGTGCCCGTGCCGGCGTCACGGGGGGACGCGCGAGGGAGGCCGTGGGCTGGCGGCATCGGACGTGATCTCCTGGCGGGCGGCGAAGCAAGCAAGGTTGAGGCTCCGCCTCAAACTCCGCCAAAGGCTCGCCTTTGGAAACTGATACTTGAGCGAGGCCGATCCAGGGGCGGCTCGCCCCCGCCTTGGAGCAGGGGCGGGTCTGGGCGTGGCTGCCTAAAGGTTCCGACGACCCGCTTGGGTCGTTGGAATGGGCAGCGGAGGGAGAGCCCAGCCTTGTTTGCTGACAGGTCAAAACTGAGGGCCGCCGGTATCGTGCGCCTCCGCCAAGGCGCCGGCCGCGTCGCTTCAGGCGTAGCTCGTGCCGGCAGAGTGGTGTCCGGTCCGGCCGTTCTGCGCCACGTCGACGCCCAGGCGGTCCAGCGCCTGCAGCACCGCGCGGAGGGTCTGCGCCCGCACCGGCCTGTGCCCCAGCTCGATCTTGGACACCGTCGAGGGCGACAGGCCCGCCTCGGCCGCGAACTGCTCCTGATCCAGGCCGGCCAGCATCCGGCCGGCCGCCACCACCCGGCCCCGTGCGACGAGAGGGTGCAACCGCATCTGTCTTCTCCGTGTTCCCGAGGCATGGAGGTGGGCATCGCAACGACCGCATTCAACCGCGGCGCACGGGCTAGCACTTGGAAAACGCACGGCTTTCTTCGGCTTGCCGGCCTGCCTGCGGCCGTGTGCGCGACAATGCGGCACCAGCCATGGGGGCCCAGGCTCGCGAACCGACGCCGGCCCCCGGCCCTACAACGCCACCTGGCGGGAGATCTCCAGGAACCGGTCGGACGGCAGGGCGAAGCGGTCGGGTGCGCGAAGCGCGTTGCGGTACATGAACGCGAACAGCACCCGACGCCAGGACGGCAGGCGCGGGTGGCTGACGCTGCCCACCACCTCGTCGTGGGCGGCGAAGTAGACCGCGTCGTCGAGGTCGAGCGGGCAGCCGTGGTCCCGGGCGGCCAGGAGGTCGTTCGCCAGGTCAGGGATCTCGATGAAGCCGTAGTGGATGGTCACGTGCCACAGCCCGGCGGCGACCTTGCGGACCTGCGCCCGCCCGGACTGCGCGACACGCGGCACCTCGTCGAAGCGCACGGTCAGCCCGACGATCGTCTCCTGCAGCGCCTTGAACTGCGCGACGTGGCGGACCAGCACCGGCGGCACCAGGGCATCGGTGCGGCTCAGGAACACCGCCGTCCCGGGCACCCGCGGGATGCGGCCTTCCTCGAGCCGGGTCAGGAACTGCTCGGGGGTGTCCTGTCCCCGGGCGAGAGTGCCGCGCAACGCGCCGATGCCGCGCCGCCAGGTGGTCATGGCGAGGAAGATCAGCGCCCCGAGCAGCAGCGGGATCCAGCCGCCCTCCAGCAGCTTGAGCATGTTGGCCGCGAAGAAGGCGAGGTCGACGACCACGAACACGCCGCTCACCGCCGCCGCCACCGGCAGCGACCAGCGCCAGACGTCGCGCATGACGTTGTACAGGAGCGCCGTGGTCAGCAGCATCGTCGTCGACACCGCCGCGCCGTATGCTCCGGCCAGCCGGTCCGAGCTGCCGAAGCCGAAGGTGAGCGCCAGCGTTGCCGCCATCATCGCCCAGTTCACCACGGGCACGTAGATCTGGCCGTATTCCTCGTCCGACGTCTGGCGGATGACCAGGCCCGGGAACCAGCCGAGCTGCATGGCCTGCCGGGTCAGAGAGAAGGCGCCGGTGATGATCGCCTGGCTGGCGATGACGGTGGCCACGGTCGCCAGCAGCACGAACGGCACGATCGCCCAGTCCGGCGCCAGCTTGAAGAACGGGTTGCCGTCGAGCGCCGGGTTCTCCAGCAGCAGCGCGGTCTGCCCCGCGTAGCTCAGCAGCAGGGCGGGCAGCACCAGGGCGAACCAGGCGAGGCGGATCGGCGCGCGCCCGATGTGGCCCATGTCGGCGTACAGCGCCTCGCCACCGGTCAGGGCGAGGAACACGCCGCCGAGCACGAGGAAGCTGCTCCAGCCGTGGCGCACGAGGAAGCCGATCGCGTGGCTCGGGTCGAGTGCCACGATCACGTCCGGCCGCCGCGCGATGCCCAGGATGCCGAGCACAGCGATGACCGCGAACCAGACCAGCATGACCGGGCCGAACACGCGGCCGATGCGGGCCGTGCCGTAGGTCTGCAGCCCGAACAGCGCGACCAGAATGACCAGAGCCGTGGGCAGCACGTAAGGCTTGAACGCGTCGGTGACGACGTTGATGCCCTCGAGCGCGCTCAGCACGGAGATGGCGGGGGTGATGATGCCGTCGCCGTAGATGAGCGCCGCGCCGAACAGGCCCATGGCGGTCAGGGCGGCCGCCGTCCTGCCCGCGCGCCCGGTGATGAGCGACATCAGGGCCAGGATGCCGCCCTCGCCGTGGTTGTCCGCGCGCATGACGATCAGGCAGTACTTCACCGACACGGTGACGATCAGCGACCAGACGACGAGGGAGAGCAGGCCCAGGGCGTCGGCGGCGCTCGGGTGGCCGCCGGCCGTGGCGACGATGGTCTGGTAGGTGTAGAGCGGGCTGGTGCCCAGGTCGCCGTAGACGATGCCCAGCGCGGCCAGAGCCATGGCCGTGGGTGCGCGCGCCGGCTCCGCACGGCCGGCCGGGGCAGACGACGGCGGCGCGACATCAGCGGCAGAGTTCGGCATCGCAGTCAGGCCTCCGTTTCCCGTTCCCACCCCGTTGAGAGTGCATCCCGCCGCCCGTGTCGAGAGGAAAGGACAGCGACGGTTCCGCGCCTGCCTGACCGCAGGCAGGCAGGCAAGGCTGGGCTCTCCCTCCGCTGCCATTCCAACGATCCAAGCGGATCGTCGGAACCTTTGGCAGCTCCGCCCAGATCCGCCAGGGGCGAGCCGCCCCTGGACCGGCTTTCTTTAAGTAAGGGATTCCAGAGGCCTGCCTTTGGCGGAGTTTGAGACCCATGCTTGAAGGCGGGGCCTCACCCTCTCTTCACCGGTCGCGCGCCGGACCCGTCGGTCACACGATGATCGCAGGAGGTTTCCGGCCGCGCCTGCGCTAGGCTCGCCCCGGCTGGCGCGTCCAGCCCGATAGAGAGGGAGGCACCCGATGACCGGCCCCGGCGAAAAGGCGTTGACCGACGAGGAGCTGCGCACGCTCGAAGCCATCCTGGCCAGGCTGGCGGGGCGCGGCGCCGACCTGCCGTGGCCGCTGTTCCGCTTCGTGACCGAGGTGATGCCCACGCCCAACGTGGACCTGCTGGTGCACGACGAGGCGAGGGGCGTCCTGCTCGCCTGGCGCGACGACCCGTTCGGCGCCGGGTGGCACGTCCCCGGCAGCATCATCCGCCACCGCGAGGAGGTCGGCCACCGCATCTCCGCCTGCGCCCGCGACGAGTTCGGCTGCGACGTGACGGTCGGCGACGGCCCGGTCGCGCTGGTCCAGATCTTCGACGACCGGGGCCACTCCCTGTCGCTCTGCTACCGGGCAACGTTGCGCGGCACCCCGGGCCGGCGTGTCCTGGAGGACGACGGGACCCCGGAGGCCGGGGACCTGCGCTGGTTCGCGACGCCGCCCGCGCAGCTCTACCCCAGCCACCTCGTCTACCGCGACATCCTGGACGCCCTGAGCCGCGGCGGCCTGGGCGAGAGCGTGACGCTGTTCACGCAGCACGTAGGGCAGCGCGACGCCGTCCAGGACTCGCCCGAAGGCATCATCGCCCCTGACCCGGCACGCAGCCTCGAGGGCGAGCGCCTTCCATGAGGCCGCCGACCAGCAAGCAAGGCTGGGCTCTTCCTCCGCTGCCATTCCAACGATCCAAGAGGATCGTCGAAACCTTTGGCAGCTACGCCCAGACCTGCCAAAGGCCAAGGCCTCTGGACACCGATTTACTTAGACAAGTGGGTTCCAAAGGCGAGCCTTTGGCGGAGTTTGAGGCAGAGCATCAACCTTGCTTTCTGACAGACCGATGTCGGGGGCCGTTCGCCGCGCAGCCGCCGCTCCGGTCAGGCCCGGTGCTCCAGGTGGCGTATCTCGGCGGCGATGTCCTGCATGCTGGCGTCGCCCTTGCGCAGGACGCAGTCGGCCTGCGCCAGGTCCTCGCGCTCCGCGGCGCTGATGTCGCGCGCGCTCAGCACGACCACGGGGAGGTCGGCGCAGCCCGGCGTCTCGCGCAGGCGGTGCAGGAACGCGAAGCCGTCCATCACCGGCATGGTCAGGTCGAGCAGGATCACGTGCGGCGGCGAGTGCAGGACCTGCCGGAGCGCCTCCGCCCCATCGCCCGCCTCGGCCACCGTCCAGCCGCCGCGCTCCAGCACGCTGCGCAGGCGCTGGCGCATGTCGGCGTCGTCGTCCACGACCAGCACGTCCCTGCCCCTGCCGTGGAACTGGTCCATGAGGGTTTTCAGCCGCCCCCAGTCGACCGGCTTGGAGACCGCGTCCGCGGCGCCGAGGGCGGCGCTCGTGGACGCCTCCGCCACGAAGCTGACCATGACCACGGGCACCTTCGCGGTCGCGGCGTCCGCCTTCAGCGCTTCCAGGACCGACCAGCCGTCCATCCCCGGCATCATCACGTCGAGCAGGATCACCCGCGGGGCCAGGCTCCGCGCGAGCTCGAGCCCGGTCCGCCCGTCCGAGGCGGTGCGCACCGCGAAGCCCTGCCGCCGCAGGAAGCGCGTCATCAGCTCGCGCTGCGCCGGCTCGTCGTCGATGACCAGCACCAGGTCGCGGTCCTGGCCGCCCGCCTCCGCCCCGCCTGCCCCCGACCCGGCGACCTGCGCCCCGGCGATCTCCGCTGCCGCGGCTTCCGGCCCGATCGCCTGCTGTTCCGCCGCGTCGAAGACCTCCTCCGGGCCCGAGGCGGGCAGGCGCAGGGTGAAGCAGGTGCCCTTGCCCTGCGTGCTTTCCACCGAGATGTCGCCGCCCAGCAGCCGTGCAAAGGCACGGCTGAGGGCCAGGCCCAGCCCGGTGCCGCCGAAGCGGCGGGTGGTGGTCTCGTCGGCCTGGGCGAAGCGCTGGAACAGGCGGCCGAGCTGCTCCTGCGTCATGCCGATGCCGGTGTCGGCGATCGCGAAGCTCAGCCGGTCGCCGCCGGCCGAGGCCTCGCGGCGCACGGCCAGGGTGATGCGCCCGCCCTCGGTGAACTTCGCCGCGTTGCTGAGCAGGTTGAACAGGCACTGCCGCAGCTTGACCACGTCGGTCCGCATGACGCCGAGGTCCGGCGCGAGGTCGAGCACCAGGGTGTTGGCCTTGCGGCGCACCAGGCTGTCCACGGTGGCCGCCGCCTCGCGCAGGAACGGGGCGACCTCGGTGTCCTCGAGGAACAGGTCCATCTTGTTGGCCTCGACCTTGCTGAGGTCGAGCACGTCGTTGATGAGGCTGAGCAGGTGCTTGGCGTTCGACCTGATCTTGCCGAGGTCGGCGAGCATGGAGGCCTGCTCCGTCTCCTCGGCCTCCTCCTCCAGCATCTCGCTGTAGCCGATCACCGCAGAGAGCGGGGTGCGCAGCTCGTGGCTCATGTTCGCGAGGAAGGCGCTCTTGGCGCGGTTGGCCGCCTCCGCCGCTTCCCTGGCGGCCTCCGCCTCGTCCTTGGCGACCTGCAGCGAGGCCCGGCTCCGCGCCAGGTCGGCGACGCTCTTCTCGTTTTCCAGGATGGCGCCGCGCAACGCGTCGCAGATTGCCACCATCGCCCCGCCGACGACGAGGAACTGCACCAGGGCGATCACCTGCGCGGTGTCGAAGCGCGGCACCCAGTCGTCGTGGAGGAAGAAGTAGGCTGCCAGCACGTCGGAGAGCAGCACGCCGAGCAGCCCGGCGCGCCACCCGAACGCGAGCGCCGAGAGGAAGATGAGCGGCAGGTAGAGGAGGAACGGCGCGGCATCGAGCGGGGCGACCAGCCGGATCAGCGTCATCAGGACGATCCCGAAGACCGTCACCCCGTAGCGGCCGAGCGCGGGCAGGCGCCTGCGCGACAGATATCTCAGGATGTCGTGCATGTCGGCGCTGTCCCGGGGCCGCAGGGGAGTGGCATCAGGCCCCGTCCGGCGGTCCCACCCTGGGGAGAGGGTCCACCTGGTGCAAGCCCTGCGGGCGGGACGGGGACGAAGCCGTGCCAATCGCCTGTGAATGTGACCGGGGAGGGGAGCAAGGTTGAGGCTCTGCCTCATCCGCCAAAGGCTCGCCTTTGGAATCCAATACTTAGAGCGTTTTTTGTTTACTCGGACGCATACCCTGAGTTGGTGATGTAGTTGCGGCACTCGTTTGGCCTGA